>Ga0137390_10005859_pt1 | contig 10407 bp, 8 predicted proteins | sample 15con2h24AmetaG_FD_104937 | JGI IMG/M metagenome (GOLD analysis project Ga0137390, IMG submission 104937) | Vadose zone soil microbial communities from Angelo Coast Range Reserve, California, USA - 15con2h2.4A metaG | ecosystem: Environmental > Terrestrial > Soil > Vadose zone > Saprolite... | reverse complement strand
CGGCGGCAGGAAGAAGCTATCGGACGGATCTAATGAGCCTCAATATCTTTGTCCGGATCCGAAAGCAGTCCAGAAAGGAGGCGAGCTGAAGAATCACCCACGGTCCAAGGAAGGCCACCAGAAAAATCGCCAGACCGTCAAGCGTCATTCCTCGTCCGATGATCAAAGCGATGATGCCAATAACCAAGGTGACTGACGACCACACGTATCCGAAGGGGCGTTTTCGCCCTCGGACGAGGGAAACGTCGCAAGTCACCACCAGTCTCTCGCCCTGAGCCGCGCGCGACGGGACAAACCCAAGGTTCCCTTGCACGCCGCAGCATAGGACCGCCGGGGTTGCAACTGCCCTAAGTTGAAAACTCCCAAAGCTCGAAACTTGAGCAGGCCGAATGGGTCGGTATGGATAAACGGAGGACTCATAGGAACACGAGATGTCGTTTTTGTTGCTGGTGGCCGTGCTTCTGTTGGTGCCGAGCATATGGATGCAGATTCGGATGCTGGGATCGAAGCTGTTGACACGCAGAGGTTTATTCGTCGCCTTATATCCTGTCGCGGTTTTTGCCGCGCTACTACCTGGGAGTCGACTGGGCGGATCAGACGCATGCGGTCTGGGTCGTCGATGAGCAGGGGACGAAGGATCGTCCCGCCGCGACTTCGGCTATAGTTGTGCGACCAGCTCAGGGCGCGGCGCGTGCGTTGGGGCTCCGCGACGATGACGTGTCCTGGGGAAGCAGTCACTTGGATGGAGCCATGGCGATTGTCGCATCCGCTCTCCTCGTCCGGATCTGGCGTCGCGTCGTCTTGGCCCTCTGTTTCCTGTCCGGCATCAGCGGCCTGCTCTACGAAGTGGCGTGGGCCCGTATGCTCCATCTGTTGTTCGGCGATACGGTCCTTGCCGTGAGCACGGTCCTCGCGTCGTTCATGGCCGGACTCGCGATGGGCAGTTTCTGGATCGGGAGGTATATCGATCGCCGGCGGCGTGTTCTCGCCGTTTACGCGGGTCTCGAGGCTGGGATTGGTCTGAGCGCCCTCCTCTTCCCGGTAGTCCTCCAGGCCCTGACGCCTCTCTACATCTTGTTGCACCAATCGCTGTCTTCTTCGTTCTGGCTCTTCAGCCTCGTGCGCTTTCTCCTCGCCTTCTGTCTTCTATGCGTGCCCACGGCTTTGATGGGCGCGACCTTGCCGGTGCTGAGCCGATACTTGGTGCAGAGTTCCGCCACGCTGGGATGGAATGTCGGCGCCCTCTACGCGCTCAACACCGGCGGCGCCGTGCTCGGCTGTTTCATGGCCGGCTACATGTTGATTGGTTCCCTCGGCTTGTCCCGGACCGTGTGGATCGGGGCCGCGTTGAATTTCGCAATTGCCCTCGTGGTGTGGGTCGGACAGCGGTGGATCGAGGCGCCAGACGCTCGGGAGGCGTCGTCGAGCTCGCCACGAGATACGGCTCCCGCGGTCGCTCTCTACGACGACAGGACCGTACGCCGGGTCCTGTGGTCGTTCGCCCTGGCCGGGTGTGCGGCACTGTCCTATGAAGTGATCTGGACCCGCGCGCTGACCTTTTTCGTCGGGAACTCGACCTATGCCTTCAGCGCGATGCTGACGACCTTCCTGTGCGGGCTGGCCCTCGGGAGCGTGCTGGTTGCACGCATCAGCGACCGCTCGGGGAACGTGCTGGCGCTGCTCGGCGCGCTACAGGTGGGGATCGGCATCTATGGGATTCTGACCATCGCGATCCTCGGGCGGCTGTTCTATGGCCTCGACGGGTGGTGGGAAGGATTCAGTAACGCCTACTGGGGCGCTCCGCTCGGGCTCACCTTTCTGAAGACGTTCGTCGTGATCCTTCCCCCGACGCTCTGCATGGGCGCGACCTTTCCGTTGGTCAGCAAGATCGTGACGCACGGCCCCCAGGTGGTCGGCCGAGGCGTCGGCACCGCCTATGCCTGCAATACGCTCGGCGCCATCGCGGGCGCCTGGGTCAGCGGTTTCGTGGCCATTCCACTCCTCGGAATCCATCACAGCCTGGCGCTCACGGCACTGCTCAGCGTGGGAATCGGGGGCGTCCTGCTGGCGTCCAGTTCCACATCGCCCCTCCGCCAGGGGGCGCTCTATGCCGGCGCGCTGAGCTGCCTCATCGCCGTGATGGTCACGACGCCGACGTTCCGTTTCGCCGATATCGCGGGCGAGCCGGAGAAAGAGGTTCTGCACTACGAGGAGGACGTCGCTGGCGTCGTGAAAGTGGCCACCGACATCTACGACCGCAGGCTGTTGAGCATCAACGGCTGGTCGGTCGCGGGGACCGGCAGTCCGAATCCGGACGTGGCGCTGGTGAACGACTATCCCGAAGTCCAGAAAATGCTCGCGCATCTGCCGATGCTGCTGCACCCGGCGCCGCGACGGGTTTTGGTGATCGGCTTCGGCGCGGGCGGGACGGCCTGGTCGCTGAGTCGCTACGCGGCGCTGCAACGGCTCGACATCGTCGAGTTCGTTCCCGGCGTGATCCGCGCAGCGCGCTTCTTTCCCGAGGTCAATCACGACGTCCTGACCGACCCGCGCGTGCGGGTCATCATCGACGACGGGCGCAACTACCTCCTGGTCTCACCCGAGACTTACGACGTGCTGTCGGTCGATACCCTCGACCCCAAGCACGCTGGCAACGGCAACCTGTACACGCGGGAGTTCTACGAGCTGAGCAAGCGGGTCCTGAAGCCGGGCGGGATCTTTGTTCAGTGGCTGCCCTATCACCAGGTCGACAACGCGAGCCTGAAGATGATCGCGCGCACCTTTCAGGACGTCTACCCGCACGCCACGATGTGGCTGAACCGTTTCAAAGGCTACACGTTGCTCCTCGGCACGCTCGAGCCTCTACAGATCGATGTCGCGCAGCTCGAAGCCCACTTCCACACCCCGTCCATTCAACGTGACCTTGCCGAAGTCCACGTGGCCACCCCGTGGCAGTTCCTTGAAAGCTTCGCCATGCGGGCGGACACGGTGCGCCGGTACGCGGCGGGGAATACACGCCTCAACACCTATGACCGTCCGTACGTGGAGTTCTACGGCCTCTCCTGGCGCGACCCAGTCGAGGAGAACCTCGCCGAGCTTGCTGACTTTACCGATGACGTCACGCCCCTCCTGGCGTTTCGGGACAGCTCTCTGTCAGAGCGCGAGAGCATCCGAGGGCGCGTGGCCGTCCAGCGGCGCATCTCCCACTACATCGTGCGCGGCTACCTGGCCAACTGGCGCCGTCAGCTGCAGGACGGGACCCGCGCGTATCGCAAGGCCCTCAAGCTGGACCCGCAAGACGACGGGATCAAGTTCGCGCTCGGCATTGCCGCGGTTCACAAACGCCACGCGCTCGCGGCGCTGGAACGCCGCCCGGCCGACATCAAGAGCCTGAGCAAGCTCGGCTACATCGCCTGGAACGAGCAGGACTACGACGAGGCGATTCGACGCTTTCGGGGGGTTCTAGCGGTCGACGCCCGCCACGCGCCTGCCTACATCCACCTGGGCGTCAGCTACGCCGCGCAGGGGAATTTCGAGGCGTCGATTGCGGCCTATCAGGAGGCGAAGGATCTGCGGCCCGACCTGGCCGGCGTCGTCGGACAGAGCATCGATCTCGTCGAGCGCCTGCGGCGCGCCAAAGAGCATCCCAAGGACCCGACGGTCCAAGCCCGCCTAGGCGAGTTATACGCCAGCGACGGGCGCTTCGACAGCGCGATCGAGTGTTTCGAGAAGGTGACGGCACTCGCCCCGCATTCATCGCAGGGGTTTTTCACCCTGGCTCGCTACTACGAGGCGGAAGAACGCGACGTTGAAGCCCTGCGTGCGTACGATCGGGGCCTGGCGCTCGACCCGACCCACCCGCAGGCGCGTAACAACCGCGAGAAGCTCTTGATCAAGCGCGCGCTCGAGCTGGGCAAGCCCGTCGCGCTGGCCCTGGGCTCGGAAGGCCTCCTGACGATCGATCCCGACAGCGCCACCAGCTACTACCAGCTCGGTTTGCGATACCTGCGCAGCGACGAAGCCGACGCGGCCGTGAGGGCCTTGCGCCGGGCCATCACGTTGCAACCGGGCAATGACGCTGCTCATCTCTTTCTCGGTCTTGCCTACACCTCCCTGGGCACCTACGCCAACGCCGAAGTCGAGTACCGTCGCGCCATCGCGCTCCACCCCACGAATCCCGAGGCCTACAACTATCTCGGCCTTGTGTACCACCAGCAAGAGCGCTACCGTCAGGCCCTCAGCGCCTACCGCCAGGCGATCGCGCAGGCGCCCGGATACGCCGTTGCCTACGTCAATCTCGCAGCCAGCCACGAAGCGCTGGGGCAGACCGACGCGGCACTCGCGGCCTATCGCCAGGCGCTCCAGCACGATGCAAATCTGGTGGCGGTGCAGGAGAAGATCGACAGACTGGGCAAGCGAGTGGGGAGGTAGACGATGGCCGCGCTCGCGACGTTCATCCAACAGGTCATCAATGGGCTGATGCTGGGAGGGGGCTATGCCCTCGTCGCCATCGGCTACACGCTGATCTTCGGGGTGCTCAATCTCCTGCACCTCGCGCACGGGGAAGTCGCGATGATCGGTTCGTACGTCGGGCTCACCCTCGTGATCATCGCCATGTCGCAGGTCGGGGTCCTACCGCTGTGGCTGGTCCTCATCGTGGCGATGATCGGCGCCGGGGTCGTCGGCATCGTCGTCGAGCTCGTCGCCTTTCGCCCGCTCGGGCGCCGGCAGCTCCATATCACGCCGCTGATCACCACCATCGCCGTGGCCTTCGTGTTGCAAGAGGCCGCGGTGAAGCTCTTCGGCTCCGAGCAGCGCAGCTTTCCGGTCGCGATGTTCGACGAGCTCAAGAAGTACGATCTGCATCTCGGGGCCTTCCGGATCACGTACGTGCAGATGTTTATCGTCGCCGCGTCGCTCGTGCTGATGGTGGGGCTCTACTTCTTCGTCGAGAAGACCACGATGGGGCGGGCGATGCGCGCCTGTGCGGAAAATACGCAGACCGCCCGGCTGCTCGGCGTGAACGTGCACTGGATCACGATCTGGACCTTCGGCATCGCCTCGGCTCTGGCGGGCGCGGCCGGCGTGCTGATCGGCCTCGCCTACAACATCACGCCGCTGATGGGAGGGGCCCTGGGGCTCAAGGGCTTGACGATCATGCTCTTCGGCGGATCCGGGAACATTGTCGGAGCCATGGTGGCCGCGCTCATCCTCGGCATGATCGAGACCATGAGCGTCGCGTATCTGGTCCCTGCGTGGAAGGACGGCTTCGCCTTCGGCATTCTCATCCTGATCCTCCTCTACAAACCGACAGGGCTGTTCGGCAGTCGCCTGCAGATCGAAGCGGGCCGGTAGGGAGGTGCGTCCATGCAAGCGGTGATCGATTCTCTCGTAGGGGTCGTCACCGGCGTGTTCACTCTCGGTGAGGCAGATCTGATCACGATCGGAATCAACATGATCATGGGGCTCAGCATGTTCCTGCCCATGACGGTCGGGCAGCTGTCCTTCGGCCAGGCGGGCTTCATGTCCATCGGCGCGCACATCGCCGTGGTGCTGACGCTCTACGCCGGCGTCTCGTTCCCGATCGCCCTGCTCGTGGCGGGGCTGGGGAGCGGACTCGCCGGCTTCCTCGTCGGTGTCCCGGTGTTGCGCTTGCGCGGCTTGCTCCTGGCGCTCGTGACCTTTGCCTTTGCCCAGGTGGTCGAGGTCTTCTTCCTCAATTTCAAGCCCACGGGCGCCGCCGAAGGGATCCGGGGCATCTTTCCCTATACCAATCTGTGGTACGTGTACGGCTTCCTGGGGCTCCTCGTGCTGTTTCTGGCGCGCCTGCGCCGGTCACGGATGGGCCGGGCCTTTGACGCGGTCAAGCTGGACGAGACCGCGGCCGAAGCCATGGGCATCGACGTCACGCGTGCGAAGCTCACGGCCTTCGCGGCGGGCGCGTTCGTCGCTGGCGTCGGCGGCGGCCTGTACGCCCACCATGCCGTGTTCATCCAGTACGACAACTTCGACTTCAAGCGCAGCGTCGACATCGCGATGTACATGGTGCTCGGAGGTATGGACGTGTTGTACGGTCCCCTGCTCGGCGCGTTCGTCATCACGTACCTCTCCACCGCGCTCCAGTTCTTGGCGGACTGGCGCTGGGAGGTCTGGGGCAGCATCGTCATCCTGGTGATGATCTTTCGACCGCAAGGCATTCTCGGGCGAGACACGCTCAGCATTCGACGGTGGCTTCGTGCCGGCGCACGGAAGGAGGTGGTGACCGGGACATGACGCCCCAGCGCTCAGTTCCCTAAGGATTCTCTCACGGAGAGAGGAGACACGATGAAGAGAGCGCTCGTCTTTCTCAGTTGTGCTCTCGTCGCCATGCTGGCGTTGCCGGCGCTGGCCCACGCCTTCGGCGATGAGATCGTCGTCGGGTTCATGGTGCCGCTGACCAAGAAGGGGGCCAGCTACGGCGTCCAGAGCCGGGCCGCCACCGAAGTCGCGGTGGAAGAGATCAATACCGCCGGCGGGATCGGTGGCCGGAAGCTCAGGATGATCACGAAGGACACCGAGGGCGACAACGCCCTGGCCATTCAGCTGGCACGAGGTCTGATCGACAAGGACCAGGTCCTCGCCGCGCACGGCCCGCAGTGGAGCGCGGAGGCCGAAGCGGTATTTCCGATCTGTGAGCGCTCGAAAATTCTCTGTTTCTCGCCGACCTCGACCAAGCCGGGCGTGTCCGCGCCGTACTCGTGGGCCTTCCGCAACACGGTCGACGAGAACGTCCTGGTCCCGCAAACCCTCAAGTGGGTCAAGGAGCATTATCCCTGGGTGAAGAAGGCGGCCATCCTCACCGACGTCAAGGACGCCTACTCGAAGAGCCTGGGGCACGACACGTTCCGTCCGCGACTCAAGCAGTCCGGGATCGAGGTGGTGGAGGAGGTGGACTACCTCACCGGGGACACGGACTTCAGCGCCCACATCACCAAGATCAAGGCCAAGAACCCCGACGTGATCGCCGTCGGCGGCACCTGGGTCGAAACGGCCAACATGATGAAGGAAGCGCAGAAACAAGACCTCCGGGTGTTGTGGGTCGGCGGCGTCGGAATGGGAAATGCGCGCATCGTCGAGAACGCCGGTCTCGCGTCGGAAGGGGCTGTCCACAATGCGACGTACGACAAAGACGCCACGACGGAGATGAACCAGAGCTACGTGAGGCGCTTGCTGGCCAAGGTCCCCAATGAAACGCCCCACTGGCCGGCGGCGAACTGTTATGACGCCATGAAGATGTTGGCGCAAGCCATCAAGCAGGCCAACGTCACCAACACGCCGAAGACGCTCGAGACGGATCGCAAGAAAGTGCGCGATGCGCTGGCCACCGTCAAGGATTTCCCCGCTCTGACCAGCGCGGACGGCAAGATTACCATCGTCGACATCCTCGACGGCAAGCACGCCGGCGATGCGATCAAGAAGGGGACGCTGATCCAGGTCCAGAACGGGAGGTTCGTCCCCGTCGGTGAGGGGAAGGCGGCGGCGTTGAAGATGCGGTAAGCGCGACGTCGAACCGGATGAGAGGGGCGCACGACCGTGCGCCCCTGCTCCCCAGGTGTCTGACATGACGATCCTCGCGGCGACAGGGGTGACAAAGCGATTCGGCAGCCTGGTGGCGGTGAGCCGGGTGGACGTCTGCATCGAGCCCGGAACCATTCACGCGATCATCGGGCCCAACGGCGCCGGAAAGACCACGCTGTTCAACTGCGTGACAGGGCTCCACACCCACGACGAAGGCTCCATCCTGTTCAAGGGGCGGCCGCTCGAGCGGCTGAAGTCCCACGAGCGTGTGATGCTCGGGATGAGCCGCACCTTCCAGAACATCAGGCTGTTCTCTCAGATGACCGTGCTCGAGAACGTCATGATCGGCCGCCATTGCCGCACGCGCGCCGGCCTGCTGCGGATGTTCTTTCGGCTCGGGCCCTTGCCGGAGGAGCGTGCGATCCGCGCGCACGCCGACGAGATCCTCGAGTTCATCGGCCTGAGCCACCGACGCGACGCCCTCGCCGCCACAATTCCTTTCGGCGAGCAACGCCGCCTCGAGATCGCGCGGGCCTTGTCCACGGATCCTGATCTGCTGCTGCTCGATGAACCTACGTCGGGTATGAATCCGCGCGAGACCGAGGAGATCGATGAGGTCATCAAGAAGATCCGAGCCATGGGCAAGACGATCCTGCTCATCGAGCACGACATGTCCGTGGTCATGAAGATCTCAGACGTCGTCACGGTCCTGAACTTCGGAATGAAGATCGCCGAGGGGCCGCCGAGGATCGTGCAGAAAGACCCGCGCGTCATTGAAGCCTATCTCGGCACGGAGGACTAGGGCCGATGCTGCACGTGAGCGATCTACACGTCGGCTATGGGGCCATCGCGGCCTTACGCGGCGCCAGCCTGGAGGTCAAGGAGGGCGAGGTGGTTGCGCTCATCGGCGGAAATGGCGCGGGCAAATCGACCCTGTTGCGGACCATCTCCGGCATCCTGACGCCGAGCCGCGGCGACGTGATTTTCGAGGGGAGGAGCCTGCGGGGCATGGCCGAGGACAAGATCGTGCGGCTCGGGATCTTGCAGGTGCAGGAGGGCCGGGGAATACTGACCCGCATGACGGTGCAGGAGAACCTCGAAATGGGCGCGTACGGGCGCTCTGACAAGGCCGACATTCGACACGACATGGAGATGGTCTTCGACAAGTTTCCCGTCCTGCGCGAACGCCGCAAGCAATTCGGTGCGACGCTCAGCGGTGGCGAGCAGCAGATGCTGGCCATCGGCCGGGCCCTGATGGCCCGCCCGAAACTCCTGATGCTTGATGAGCCGTCGCTCGGTCTGGCGCCCCTGCTCGTGCGCGAGATCTTTCGGATCATCATGGAGTTGAAGCGTGAGAAGCGCACGCTCTTGCTCGTGGAGCAGAATGCCCGCAAGGCGCTGCAGTGCGCCGACCGTGGGTACGTGATAGAAACCGGTGCCATCGTATTGACCGGTTCGGGAGAAGCGTTGCTCAAGAGTGACGAGATCCAGGCCGCCTACCTTGGGGGCGCGCCGAAACCTCGACCGTAGGGCTCACGCAGACCATGTCCGTCTCCCCCGGGACCTCACCGTGGAGCCGCCATTCCACTACGTCATCACGGATTCGCCGCCAGGAAGGCACTCGCCTCCGGCCAACTCCTGTTGCGCGGCGCCCGGCGCGGCCCTCGCCGAGGCCCGGCGTACCGCGCGGATCGGCAAGGGAGAGGGCGTGGTCGGACGGACGGCCGTGACGCTCGGGCCCGCGCAGGTGCCCGACATCACCGTGGCGGGCGCCTACGAGGGCCGGCTGCGCGAGGGCCACCTGATCGGCTGCCTCGCCGTGACCCGAAACGCGCCAGGCGACTTCCCGCCCGCGATCATGAAGCTGCTCCGAACGTTCGCGCCCCTCTTCCGCGAGATCGCGGACAAGAGCCGTCAGCTCGAGGTCGCCAGCCAGCACAAGTCCGAGTTCTTAGCGAACATGTCCCACGAGCTACGGACACCCCTCAACGCGATCATCGGCTTCTCCGAGGTATCAACCGAGCGCATGTTTGGCGAGCTGAACGAGAAGCAGGCGGAGTATCTGAAGGATATTTACGCGTCGGGCACGCATCTTCTGTCGCTGATCAACGACATCCTCGACCTATCCAAGATCGAGGCGGGGCGGATGGAGCTGGAGCTGTCGGACTTCGACCTCCCACGGCGCTCGACAATGCCCTGACCCTGGTTCGCGAGCGAGCGGCGCGACGACCTCCTTGAGCGACGCGAGCTGTTTTCCCACGATCTCGGGAGCAAGGATGGATAGCCCTGTGACGTTCCCGCCGGGCCGCGCAAGGCTGGCGACGAGTCCCCGCGTAGTCAAATCCGGGCCACGAATTCGTATTGGCAGAGGCGAAGGTCGCGGCGCATTCGTTAGGGGTACGACTCCAAGCGCTAGAAGCACGCGGACCGGACAACTTCGCGAGCGCATTTGCAGCGATGACCCGGGAGCGTGCGAGCGCTCTGCTGGTTGTGGCCGATGGGATGTTTCTTCTTCACCGAACGCGGATCGCAGACTTGATTAATCTCAAGACGGCCAAGGCGCTCAGGCTGACGATCCCGTCGTCGGTGCTGTTGCGGGCGGACGAAGTAATCCGATGACTCTCCTCGTCGACATTGAAGAGTTCGTTCGTGATCATCGCTGGCATGGCCCGCTGACCGGCGACGCGACCGAGTCTGCCTGGAACGGCTACCTGCTCACGGTGGCGTGCTCGTGTGGGGTGGTGTTCGAGCGGTGGGTGACGCTCGGGGATGCAATGAACGCCCTGATTGCTTGGTCCCGTCTCGAAGCCAGCAGAATCTAGGCGACGTTCGCAGGATTGACATCTGTTT
>Ga0137390_10005856_pt1 | contig 10408 bp, 10 predicted proteins | sample 15con2h24AmetaG_FD_104937 | JGI IMG/M metagenome (GOLD analysis project Ga0137390, IMG submission 104937) | Vadose zone soil microbial communities from Angelo Coast Range Reserve, California, USA - 15con2h2.4A metaG | ecosystem: Environmental > Terrestrial > Soil > Vadose zone > Saprolite... | reverse complement strand
TAGCCGGTTCGGTGTGCAAAGCGGGCGCTGATAGTTCTGAAGCTCTCGTCGGTGGCGCCGCCCGCAGGGCCGCGGCGACGCGGCTTAGATGCCAAGCGAGGCGCTTGCCCTACAATTCGCGAAGCGCGATTGTCGATCTTCTCGACAGATGATGGCGACAAAAGAGAAACCCGATCTGCAGAAAAAGATGCATGAAGTCCCGCACAAGCCGGGGGTGTATCTCATGCGCGACCGGTTTAATCGCGTGATTTACGTGGGCAAAGCACGTGACCTGCGCAAGCGCGTCAGCTCGTATTTTTTGCCATCAAAAATCGCGCAGGCCGATCTGAAAACGCGCGCTATGCTGGAGGCGACATGGGATTTCGAAACGCACGTGGTCCGCAGCGAAGCCGAATCGCTCCTGCTCGAAGGCAAGCTGATCAAGGAATATCGGCCGCGTTATAATGTTTCGTTCCGCGACGATAAACGATTTCTGCTGGTCAAGATTGACATGGCGGAGGAGTGGCCTCGGTTTAGGCTGGCGCGATTTAAGAAAGATGACAATGCCCGGTATTTCGGGCCGTATGCCCACGCCGGGGCCCTGCGGCAGACGCTCAACTTGATGCGCAAGAAATTTGGCGTGCTCACCTTCGGTCGCGGTGCGCCGACGGAGCGCGAGTTGAAGTCAGCGACTTATCAAGTTCCGATGCGCTTGAGCGAAATCACGGCCGAGCAATATCGCGAACGCGTCGCGCAAGCGTGCGAATTTCTGGAAGGCCATTCGCGGGAGATGATCGACACGTTGGAAGAACAAATGCGCCAGGCCGCCGACAAAATGGATTTCGAAAAAGCGGCTGAACTGCGCAATATGATCGATGATGTTCGCCAGACGACTAAGCCAACACGCCGCTTCACCCGCGGCAGTTTGCCGAGCGCGATCGAGCCGATGGCGGATGTGCAAGCATTGGCCGACGCATTGCAGCTTCCGCGCCCGCCGCACACGATGGAATGCTTCGACATCTCGAACATTTCTACGACACACGTCGTCGCTTCGATGGTTTGCTTTCGGGATGGTTTGCCGGACAAGGATTGCTACCGACGATATCGCGTGCGCACCGTTGAAGGCCAGGATGACTTCGCGAGCATGGCCGAAGTCGTTAGGCGAAGATACTCTCGCGTGCTGCTCGAGGCCCGTGAGCTCAATCCTGATGCGGCGGAGTTTTCTCAAGAAACGGCGGGCGAGACAATCGCACGACAGCAAAGTAGCGTAAGCGTCCCGCTTGCAGCCGAAATTAATTCGCAAGCCGGAGGCTCGCGCTACATTCGCGTTCCCGATTTGATCATCGTCGATGGCGGCAAAGGGCAGCTCTCGGCCGCGTGTCGCGAGTTGCAGCGACTAGGCCTGCACGATCTGCCAATCATCGGTTTGGCGAAAGAGCACGAAGAGATTTTCCGGCCAGGACGTGCGCTTCCGCTGCGACTTCCGCTCGACTCCGGCGCGCTGCGTTTGTTGCAGCGGATTCGCGATGAAGCGCACCGTTTCGCCAACGCCTACCATCAATTGCTTTTGAAAAAACGAGTTGAAGAAAGCATTCTCGACGATTGCCCGGGCGTTAGCCAGAACCGAAAGAATTTGCTGCTGCGAAGATTTGGATCAGTGAATCGGCTGCGCAAAGCGAGCGTGGAAGACATTGCCGCGACCGAGGGAATCGGCCCGAAACTGGCGGAGGAAGTGCACCGTTTTCTGCAAAGACATTGATTTGTCCGCAGATCTCGCAGATCAACGCAGATTTTTTTGAAATGAGGTCGACCCTAATCCGCCAACATCTGCGTCAGCTGGGGATCATATTGTCGATCTTTGCTGCATCGGCGGTGCTTCAGGCGCAGACGCCAACTCCCAGCGCGAGCCCAGAAACAGAAGAGGAAACGATCATCCCGACGTTCGAGACGCAAAAGCTTGCACGCACTTACATTCTCGATGTTCCGGCGCCACGCGGACAGATCACGGATCGCAATGGCGTCCCGCTGGCGCAAAACAAACTCAGTTACAATTTGGCCATCAATTTTCCTACGCCACTCGATTTTTCCGACGCGCGGGCAATCAGCTTCGCGCGGGAAAAAATTGACAAGGCGGCAAAACTAATCGGCCGGTCGATCGAAATTTCGGACGACGCGATTCTGCGACACTATCGCAACCGCGGGATTCTGCCGTTCGAGATCGCGCGAGATCTCAGTGCGGACGAGTACGAGGCGGTCAAAGGTCGCATGAAAGATGGAATGGTGGTGCGACCGATTTATGTCCGCACTTATCCGAATGGAAAATTAGCCGGCCAAATTATCGGTTACACTGGAAAGACCGGTCGAAATCTCGACGGCATCATCGACAATCACGAAACGCTCTGGCCGGAAACCGAAGGCCGCGAAGGACTCGAGCAAACCTTCAATGGCATGCTCACCGGCAAGCATGGCGAATACAAGCTCACTTTCGACAAGGACGGGCGGAAAACTTCCGAGAAACTGATCACACCGCCAATGCCGGGCTACAACGTGATTACGACCCTCGATGTTCGCCTGCAGGAATTGGCCGAGAAAGCGCTTGCTGCCAAAGCAAAACGCGGCGCGCTCGTCATTGTCGATCCAAACAGCGGCGACATTCTGGCGATGGCGTCCTGGCCGACTTACGATCCGAATCTTTTTATTCCCACGATCTCATCGGAGAAATTCAAGCGCTTGCAGGAGGATCCGGATATTCCGCTTTTGCCGCGCGCGTTCCGCTCCTCTTATCCGCCGGGATCGACATTCAAGGTCGCAGTCGGAATCGCGGCGCTGGAGAGCGGCGCTGTCAGGCCCAACGATGAATACGAATGCGTGCCTGCCATTGAGATCGGCAATCTCACGTTTCACAACTGGAAAAAAGGCGATCGCGGCCCGATGAACTTCGTCCAGGCGCTAACCGAATCGTGTGACACCTGGTTTTATCAAGTCGGAATCAAAACCGGCGCCGAACCCATCATCGATTGGGCTTTGAAACTCGGCTTCGGCACGAAGTGCGGCATTCCGTTGCGCGGCGAAGTGGAGGGGCGCGTGCCTAACGATCAATACATGAAGGCGGCGCATGGCCGCAAATTACTCAACGGCGACATCGCCAACTTGTCGATCGGCCAGGGCGATATGCAGGTGACTCCGCTGCAAATGGCGCAGGCGATGGGCATCATCGCCAATGGTGGCACTTTTTACCAAACGCGTTTAGTGCAACAGGTCCAAAGCAGCGACAATGAAATCGTCAGCGCCTATCAAGTCCGCGAAAAACGCAGACTCGATAGTTCCGCCGAGACAATGGACCAGTTGCGCACTGGACTGATCGATGTCGTGAATGGTGCCGGCGGCACCGCCCATGAGGCCGAACTCGACAATGTCGAAGTCGCTGGCAAAACCGGGACCGCGCAGTGGGGCCCGAAAAATAAGGAGCGGACGGCGGCGTGGTTTGCCGGATTTGTGCCAGCCGATCAGCCCCGGTACGCATTCGCCGCGCTTTACGAAGGCGATGTCGGCAGCAAAGTTCACGGTGGTACCGTTGCCGCACCCATGATCGCCGATGTGTTCAAAGATATCTATAAAGAACAACTGACGAACGGCCGAAGACAAAATCGTGTGCGCGAAGTCCCAACGGTTCCGCGCGCCCAACCAGTGGAAGATGATCAGTCAGATTAGACAGCGCGCGACCGCCGGGCGCGCCGACGATTAAATCGGACATCTCAGCGAGATGTCCCTACCTCACGCCGCCGCTGTTTCCTGCGGCAATTCCATCGTGCCTTTGAACTTCGGCGGCTCTTCTTCGAGTCCGAAGTTTTCCGAATAAAGATTATCGATCTTGTCCAAATCTTCGGCCGTCAACGGCAGGCACTCCGGCGCGCTGGCGAATTCCACGAGTTGTTCCTCGTTGTAGATGTTCGGCAAGGTCGAGGCGACCCGTTTGTCTGCGAGCAGCCATTGCAGAGCTGCCTGGCCTAAGGGGCGATGGGCATTCTCAAGAAAACGCAGTTTGTCGACCTTCTTGATACCGTTGAGCAACCAACTGCGCGGACGGTGACTGCGGTGATCGGTCGGCGGAAAAACTGTATCGGCAGTGTATTTGCCTTCGAGCATGCCAGACGAATGCGTCACGCGGATTAGAAACATGGTGTCCTTGCCCGCTTCAGTGGCGGCATCCTGCATGGCGCGGCCGGGATGTTGCTCGAGCATGTTGTAGATGTGTTGGACGCTGGTGATGTTGCGCTCCCGAATGCAGTTGACGCCTTCGTAAAGCCAGCCGATCGCCGGACCGAGCGCGATGCCGTAGTAGCGAATTTTTCCTGCGCTCTTCAATTTCTCAAGCGCGGTCCAAAGCGCGTCGTCGTAAACCTGGTCCATCCGAATGTTATGCAACTGCAAAAGATCGACATGATCGGTCTTGAGCCGCTTTAACGCCGCTTCGGTCGCGTGCGTCACCGCCTCCGGCGAAAAATCTTGCGGAATCTCCCGTTGCCCGCGTCCGCGCGCCTCGCCGTAATGCACAAAATCGTAACCGACTTTGGTCGCGATCACGATCTCGTCGCGCTGTTTCGAAAAAGCCTTGGCGATCAGTTCCTCGCTCAAGCCGTTGCCGTAAGTGTCGGCCGCGTCGAAGAGTGTTATTCCGAGATCGAACGCCTTGTGCATGAGCGCGACCGCTTCGCCCTCGGTAAAATTCCCCCACCAGCCCGTGGAGATCGTCCAAAGACCAAACCCCACTTCACTCACGGTCAACTCAGTATTTTTGTAAGTTCGGAACCGCATAACTCGGCAGCTTAGCCAAGAACAAACCAACGTCCAACCACCTTCGCCCCGGAAGGGCTCGGCCATGCGAGCGCTTAAGGTTCAGCCTTGAACGTGAACCGACTCGGTTGGCTCTTTACTCATGTTCTTTGGTAGATTGACTTCGTGAGCGCGTTGCGGGGTGATAAAGAATAGTGGCGTGAGTACGTAAAGCACGAAGGCGACGTGCAGGTTAAACCCGCTGGCTATCACGCCGAGCAAATAAGAGACCACGCCGAACTTGCAGACAGGAACGCCCACGCGGTTGCGATCGCGCCCACTCCAGCCGAGCATCCGAAGGCGCCGCAGGCGACGGGCTTGCTACTTAAACTTTCACTTCAGCGTCCCTGTCACCGCGTCACTCGGCTGGCCGATTTCTTTGCCATTCACGACAGCGCGGGCGGTATACGTGATCTGTCCGGATTTTCCGGGCGCTCCATCAACCGCGGGTGTGCGCATAAAAAAGCCGACCTTTTGTGATGAGCTCTCGCCTTTGCGCTGACGGTACAAATTGATTCCATCGACGCTGCCACCGGCTTTGCGAAACGGGATGGTGACCACATTTCCGGTCTGGCGCGGCCGACCGAGTTCGGCTCGATAATTGTTGGCGTCGAACTTCGCGCCGGTGTCGATCCGCAATTGTTTGCCGATCGCATCGGCATAGTTGTCGTGTCGTTTAATGCGTTCGACTCGCGCCTGCCGGCGAGTGTCGATGCCAGGACGGACAGCGGCCGGCGCACCCGAACCAGCGGGAAGGTCGACATACTCGCCGGACGATTGTCCTGTCAGCACGGCATTCGCGGTGTGGCCCGGATCGGACTCGATTTCGCGTCCGAGCGTTTGGTAGATGTAGACGGCATATTTGGAATCGTTCACCGCGTTGGTGATCTCGGCGTCGGTAAATCCGAGATCCTTTCCAACTTTCGGGAATTCTTTTGCGAAATTGTTATGCCAATCGATCCGACCGGCCCGGTCTGTGGGATAATAAGATTTGCTCATCGTTAAACGGTGTTGCCACCTTGATACCTCCGACGCACGTCGCCGGTCAAGCCGATCCGCCGTGTTCATGGCACGCGACAAGCTTAAATGATGGTATCTCCTTAGTTTATGAAGCTGTTTCGCAAAGGCAGTGTTCCGGCGAAGGCCGCCGACGCAGCGCCCGCGCCCGCACATCAAGCGCCGCTCGGAATTTCGTTGAGCGCCGAACAAAAGAGCCTGCTCGAAAAGCCGATTGATCCGCGAGTTGGTCGCATCCTCCAGAAAATCTACGCCGACAAAGCCGCGGCGGAACGCGCTCTCAAGTCCCGCCGGATTATCGATTTTCCGCATGGCGATTCGGGCGAGCGACACGTTATCCAAGATAAACAGGGCCTCTGGCGAATTGTTGCGGGACCTCCGCCGACGCAGCTTAACGAATTCTTCGACGCGCTCTGAACCGCGGATTACGCGGATATCACGGATATTTTCTGATCAGGAGATCAGAATCTTCCGCTTTTTATCTGTTTCAATCCGCGACATCAGCGGTTGAAGTTGCACTGCCCAATCCCGCAATTTTCCTTGCTAGGTACGCGGAGAAATACCCAGCGTAACGTTTTTGCAGTTCCGGACGCTGCCAATCTTTTCCGGTGAGAATCTTTCGGCAGTTCGGTGAGCCGCATTTGCATTCCATAGAATAATCGTCGTCGTCGGTCATTGCCCAATCGTGAGTTAACTCTTCGCCGGATCGGATGTCACGCATGGCTATAAAAGTAATCTCGCCGCGCAGCCCGAGATTCGCGTCGCATGAGTGGTTCGAATACAACATCGACAACTCGCGCTCATCGTCCGTCACCGGTGCGATGAACAAATCGTCGTCGATCTGAATCTCCACCGGCCCCAGCCGTGATGTGATTTTTTCACGCAGAGTTTTTCGATCGACAATGTGGCCACCTTTTACCGCGATGATTTCGTCCTTGTCGATGGCAGCCAAGGCGAACAAACCGCGTCCGTGGATTTTGCTCTCGCGCACTTCGGTTTTCGGCGAGCGATAGGAGAGCGGCGTCACCAGAGAAGTGACGAGTGACAAGTGGCGAGTGACAAGTAAAAATAGCAGCGATTCTCATCATGAAGTCACGCCAGGCCGCTGTCATTTTCATTCTCGTCACCGTGACGCTCGACATTCTTGCGATGGGTTTGATCATTCCGGTTTTGCCAAAGCTCATTCTCGATTTTCTCAGCGGCGTGATGACCGATACGGCGAAATGGAGTGGGCGATTTGCGGTGGTCTTCGCGCTGATGCAGTTCTTCTTCTCACCATTGCTCGGCGTTTTGTCCGATCGCTTTGGCCGACGCCCGGTCATCCTGCTTTCCAATCTCGGGCTGGGCTTAGATTACATTGTGATGGCAATAGCGCCGACTCTCTACTGGCTTTTCCTGGGCCGCGTCATTTCCGGCATTACCACATCGAGCATCCCAACAGCGATGGCCTACATCGCTGACGTAACACCAAAGGAAAAACGCGCCGGCGCGTACGGCATGATCGGGGTTGCTTTCGGAATCGGATTTACGTTGGGTCCAGGCGTCGGAGGATTGCTGGGCAAGAGCGATCCACGGCTCGCTTTCTGGGTGGCGGCTGGACTAAGCTTGATGAACTGGCTTTGGGGGTTCTTCTTCGTTCCGGAATCGCTGCCGCCGGAAAAACGACAGGAGTTCGCTTTGCGACGGGCCAATCCGGTCGGATCGCTCAAACTTTTGCGCTCGCATCACGAACTCTGGCGGCTTGCCACGATTCAGTTTCTCGCATACCTCGCGCACAATATCTTTAGCGTCTGGGCCCTTTACGCCATGTATCGATATGCCTGGAACACCGATGACACTGGGTACTCTCTCGTCGTCGTCGGAATCGTCACAGCAATCATTTCCGGCGGCTTGACCGGACGAATGGTGAAACGCTTTGGCGAAAAAGCGACGCTCTATATTGGTCAGTTTTTCGGTGCTTCGGGCATGTTTGTGGCCGGCCTCGCGAAAACGGGCGCACTGTTCGTCGCTTCGATTCCAATCATCTCTCTCTGGAACATTTCCATGCCGGCTGCGCAAGGTATGATGACGCATCGCGTGAGCGAGCGCGAGCAGGGCGAACTACAAGGCGCACTCCAGAGCATGCGTTCGATCACGTTTATTATTGGGCCATGGATGTTTCTAAGGATCTTCGGTTGGTTTATCGATCCGAAACATGCCGTTCATTCGCCGGGCGCGCCGTTCTATCTCGCAGCGACGTTGCTCTTCGCTGCGATGTTGATGTCAACGCGGATCAAACAAGATGCGCCAGTCGCACCAAGATCGACATCTATTCCTCCCCCTCCCGATGTCGTGCCACCAGAAAACATTCCTTCCGGGCCGATCGCGCCCATCATGGATCAAAAAGAAAACATTTGAGCATTCGCGCCGCGTCGGCGATTGAACCGATGTGAAAGCAACTGCGCGTTGCCTGATCGTCGCGATGACGATCTTTTCCTGGATCGCGATTTCCAATCACTGCGCACTGGATGTTTTCGGATCGCAAGAAAATGTCGTGCAAAACGAGTGCCCGTTTCATTCGCATCCAGCCAAACCAGACAAACAGAAAGAGTCCACCGGTCAGCCGTGCTGCAAAAGTTTGCGAGCGTTGGCCCCCAGTCTCGTAAAACATCCCACGCCAGCGATTGTCGATTCTGTCGATGCCGATTTTTCCATTGCGAACCTCGTCGTTGTCCTGCCGCCAAAAATTTCGTTCTACTCGGTCGCGCTCGATACCGGACCACCCGGCACAACATCGTTTATTGAATTGATTGGGAGCATACGCGCGCATGCTCCCCCGACCTTCGCTTAGAACGCGCACTCCCGTTCTGGGGAGCGCACGCGCCTCGCGTGCCGGCGACGACGCCCCGTCGTCGCGAACTTTGCCGATACTGTTTTGGCGAGGGCGCCAAAACGAGCACGCGAGGGCACGTGCGCTCCCCGAAAAATGAAACACGAAATCAATTTCAACATCGACATGCAAAAACACATTTTAATTTGGGTCGGCGCGATCGCTCTCGGAACCAGCGGCGCGATTGCTCAACAAAGCGATCATGAGCACGATTACGAGCAGGAGCAAAAGACAGGTATGAAACAGAGATACACCTGCCCGATTCATCCGGAAGTCGTGCGTGCCGAACGAGGTCAATGTCCAAAGTGCGGGATGACGCTGGTTCCTATAAAAGAAGAAAGGAAACGTCCAACGCCCAACGCTCAACATCCAACGCCGAACTCAGAACACGTAACGCACGACGCGAACCGCATGGCAATGCCGACTCATGAGCACCCCAAGCACGATCAGGATCATGACCACGAAACACAAATGTCTATGCAATCCTCGGTGAACATTGCCGACCCAATGAGCCGGGAGAGCTCAGGCACGAGTTGGGTTCCGGATTCAACGCCAATCTACGGACACATGTGGATGGTCGGCGACGATATGTTGATGCTGCACGGGGCGATTTTTCCACGCTACACCAACGTGAGCACGCGACGCGGTGACGATCGCATCGACGCACCGAATTGGATCATGGCGATGTTTTCGCATTCGTTAGGCGAAAACACGCAGCTCGGTTTGCGCGCCATGATGAGCCTCGACCCCTTGACTGAAGGCGGACGCGGTTATCCGCTACTCTTTCAAAGCGGCGAATCGTGGCATGACCAGCCGCTGCACGATCGACAGCATCCGCACGATTTGTTCGACGAATTGTCGTTTTCGATTTCGCAAAAGTTTGATGTCGATCTCAGCGGTTATTTCTATTTTGGTTATCCGGGCGAACCTGCGCTCGGTCCGCCAACGTTCATGCATCGATTGTCGGCGATGGATGATCCGGACGCGCCCATAGGTCATCATTGGCAGGATTCAACGCACGTCACCTTTGGCGTCGCAACCGCGGGCCTACAATGGCGCAACGTGAAGATTGAAGGCAGCGCCTTCACCGGCCGCGAGCCGGATGAGAACCGCTACGATTTCGATCGGCCGCGTTTCGATTCGTTCAGCGGTCGCGTTTCATGGAACCCGACTCAGAATCTGGCGCTGCAGGTTTCACACGGTTACATCAAGAGCCCGGAAGCGCTCGAGCCGGATGTGAACCGGCACCGCACGACGGCATCCGCGATTTACAACCTGCCGCTCAGGCACGAGACGAATTGGTCGACCTCTTTTGTTTGGGGACAAAACGACGACCCGCACGAAGGAAAAACGGAATCGTTTCTGATCGAGACAGATTATCAACGTAGGCGCGACACGGTTTACGCGCGCTGGGAGCGCGTGGAAAAATCAGGACACGAACTCGTTCTCAAGAAGGGCGATCTCGATGAAATTTTCCCGGTGAACACGGCAACGATTGGTTATGTGCGTGATCTTTCACACGGCCACGGCATCGACATCGGCCTCGGCGGGCAGATGACGATCGACTTTTGGCCTAACGACCTGGACCGCTACTACGGCGGCGAACCGGGCTACGGATTTGCATTTTTCCTGCGCATTCGGCCGTCACAACACTAGAGGGGCGCAGACATCGTGTCTGGAGGCGCGCCGCGCGTCTCGCCTGTGGCTATT
>Ga0137390_10005855_pt1 | contig 10409 bp, 10 predicted proteins | sample 15con2h24AmetaG_FD_104937 | JGI IMG/M metagenome (GOLD analysis project Ga0137390, IMG submission 104937) | Vadose zone soil microbial communities from Angelo Coast Range Reserve, California, USA - 15con2h2.4A metaG | ecosystem: Environmental > Terrestrial > Soil > Vadose zone > Saprolite... | reverse complement strand
GCCGCCTTGCGCGCATCCTGGATCAGCCGCCACAGACGCTCGGGCGTTGCCGGCATGTCGACTTGGGTAATGCCGAGCGGCGCCAGCGCGTCGGCGATGGCGTTCATCAGCGCCGGCGGCGCCGCCGTCGCGCCGGCCTCGCCGCAGCCCTTGACGCCGAGCGGGTTCGAGGACGGCGTCGCCTGCGCGATGTATGCGAAGAAGGGCAGATCGTCGGCGCGCGGCGGGCAGTAATCCATGAACGAGGCGGCGAGGGGCTGGCCGCTCTCGGGATCGAAGGCGACGCGCTCGAAACCGGCCTGGCCGAGACCCATTGCGATGCCGCCATGGAGCTGCCCCTCGAGCAGTAGCGGGTTGAGCACGCGGCCGAAATCATGCACCAGCGTATAGCGCAGGATCTCGAACACCCCGGTCTCCGGGTCGATCTCGACCTCGCAGATGTGGCAGCCATTCGGGAAGGTCGGGCCGCTCGGCTTGAAGAAGCCGCGATCGGCGAGGCCGGGCTCAACGCCCGGCGGCAGCTTGCCGGATCATGCGCCGCCGCCGCGACGCGCTGCAGCGTGATGCGGCGATCGGTGCCCGCCACCGTGAAGACGCCCTCGCCGAACTCGATATCGGCTTCGGCGGTCTCGAGGAGATGGGCGGCGATGCGGCGCGCCTGCTCGATCATCTTGGTCATCGCGATGTCGAGCGCCGCCCCGGCGATCGGGATCGAGGCCGAGCCGCCGGTGCCATTGCCGGTGGCGACGCGGTCGGTATCGCCTTGGACGATCTCGACCGCGTCGAGGTCGATGCCGAAGCGGTCGGCGATCATCTGCGCATAGGCGGTCTCGTGGCCCTGGCCGTTCGACATGCTGCCGAGGAGGGCGGTCGCCTTGCCGTTCTCGTCGAGGCTGATTGCGGCGTTCTCCGTCGAGCCGCCGGCGACGCGCTCGGTGTAGTGGCCGAGGCCGATGCCGCGCAGCTTGCCGCGTTGCGCCGCCGCCGCGCGGCGCTCGCCGAAGCCCGTCCAATCGGCGGCGGCGAGTGCGCCGTCGAGCACCTTGGGGAGGTCGCCGTGGTCATAGACGAGACCGAACGGCGTGCGGAACGGCATCTCCGCCGGCGTCACCATGTTGCGCCGGCGCAGCTCGGCGGGATCGATGCCGAGCTCGCGCGCCGCCGCATCGACCAGCCGCTCGAGGAGATAGAACGCCTCGGGCCGGCCGGCGCCGCGATAGACGTCGGTCGGCACGGTATTGCTGAAGACGCCGCGGACCGTGGCGTGGATCGCCGGCGTGCGATAGCTGCCCGACAGGCCCGGCGTGTTGCTGGTCGGCGAGAGTAGTCCCTTGGGCGCGAGATAGGCGCCGAGATTGGCCAGGGTCGAGACGCGCAGGGCGAGGAAATTGCCATCGGCGTCGAGTGCCAGCTCGGCCTGCGCGACATTGTCGCGGCCGTGATAGTCGGCGAGAAAGGCCTCGCCGCGTTCGCCGATCCAGCTCACCGTCCGGCCGAGACGCCGCGCTGCCCACAACACCAATACATATTCGGGATAGATGCCATTCTTGAGGCCGAAACCGCCGCCGACATCGCCGACGAGGACGCGGATGCGCGATTCGTCGACATGGAAGGCGCCGGCCAGGTGCTTGCGGATGCCATGCGGCATTTGCGAGGCGGTGCTCAGCGTGAAGCGCTCGCTCGCCGCGTCCCATTCACCGATCGCGCCGCGCGTCTCGAGCGCCGCCATGATGACGCGGCTATTGACCAGCGTCGTACGGGTGACGCGATGGGCACGGGCGAAAGCCGCGTCGGTGGCCTCGCGGTCGCCGGCCTCCCAGGTAAAGGCGATATTGCCCGGCGCCTCCGGCCAGAGCTGCGGCGCGTCGTCGGCGGCGGCTTCCTGCGTCCCGGTCACCGATGGGAGCGGCTCGTAGTCGATCTCGACCAGCTCGGCGGCGTCGCGCGCCGCCTCCAGCGTCTCGGCGACGATCATCGCCACGCCTTCGCCGACGAACCGCGCGCGCCCGCTCGCCAGGCACGGGAAGGGCGGGTGGAACACCGCGAAAGGCGGGCCGGAGCGCGGCGGGTAGAAGGGCAGGGTGAAATCGGACGGGATGCCGCCGATGCCGTCCGCCGCCAGCTCCTCGCCGGTCAGCACGGCGAGCACGCCTGACGCCGCGCGGGCCGCCGCGGCATCGATGGCGCGGATGCCGGCATGGGCGTGCGGCGAGCGCAGGATGACGGCGTGGCATTCGCCGGCGATGCGCCGGTCGGCGATGAAAGATCCTCTGCCGGTGAGGAGACGCGGGTCTTCCTTCCGCCGCACCGGTTGTCCCCAGCCGAACTTACCCATGATGCCCGAACTCACCCATGATTCATCGACCTCGGTAAAAGCAGCGGCGCAGTGTGCGGGAGGGGCGGCGATCCTGACCAGCCCAATCGTGGTCAGCGGCGGACCATCGCGGTGAGGCGGAAGATCAGCGGGTTGAGCGTGATCGAGATCAGCGCCGCTGCCAAGATCAAATGCTGCCCCGCGTCGGGAAGCAGGCCGAGCGTCAGGCCGAGCCCGGCGAGGATGAAGGAGAACTCGCCGATCTGCGCCAGGCTGGCGGCGACAGTGAGGGCAGTCGCGAGAGAATGGCGCAAGAGCAGGACGATGAGCAAAGCCGCCGCCGATTTGCCGATGATGACGACGGCGAGAACGGCCAGCACCTGCAGCGGCTGGTGGATCAGGATGGCGGGATCGAACAGCATGCCGACGGATACGAAGAAGAGGACGGCGAAGGCGTCCTGCAGCGGCTGCGTCTCGCTGGCCGCGCGATGGCTGTGGTCGGAGCCGTTGACGATCATGCCGGCGAAGAAGGCGCCGAGCGCGAAGGAGACGCCGAAATATTCCGCCGATCCGAAGGCGATGCCGAGGGCGGCGGCGACCACCGCCAGAGTGAAGAGCTCGCGCGAGCCGGTGCGGGCCGCCTGATCGAGGAGAAACGGCAGCAGGCGGGTGCCGATGATCAGCATGAAGGCGATGAAGGCGGCGACCTTGCCGAGGGTCACCGCGAGGGTGGTCAGCAATTCGCCGCTGCCGGCGTGAGAAGGCGCGTGGCCGCCGAGCAGTCCCGACAGCGCCGGCAGCAGGACGAGGACGAGAACCATGACGAGATCCTCGACGACGAGCCAGGCAACGGCGATGCGGCCATCGGTGGACTGCACCAGCCCGTGCTGCTCGAGCGCGCGCAGGAGGACGACGGTGCTGGCGACCGAAAGGGCGAGGCCGAGCACCAGGCCGGCGCCGAGCGACCAGCCCCAGTAGACGGCAAGCATCGCCCCAAGCGCTGTCGCGACGACGATCTGCACGATCGCGCCGGGCAAGGCGACCCTGCGCAACGCCCAGAGATCGCCCAGCGAGAAATGCATGCCGACGCCGAACATCAGCAGGATGACGCCGATCTCGGCGAGCTGGCTGGCGAGGGAGGCATCGGCGACGAAGCCCGGCGTGAAGGGGCCGACGGCGATGCCGGCGAGCAAATAGCCGACGAGCGGTGGTAATCGCAGCCGCACCGCGATGAATCCGCCAACGAAGGCGAAAGCAAGGCTGACGGCGATCGTCGAGATCAGCGCGATATCGTGCGACATTTATCTTTCCCCCCATGCCCGCTATTCCGCGCTTTGCCGGGGCCAATTCATCACGTTTGCCTTGCTATTGTCGCTGGCGATTGCGGATCACCCGTGATAACTTTGGCGCTCTTATGGACCGAGGATCGTCATGAAACCGTTGTTTTTCGGCGTATTGCTCGCCTCGGCGCTGGGATTTGCGCAGACGGCCGGCGCTTTCACCCAGGATACGCGGACGCCGCTCAATCCAGATGGCAGCGCGAAATTCGTCGACCCCGATCAACAGGTGCAGAACCTGACCTCGCCCTCGACCAACGGCTCGACGCCCGGAACCAAGACCTTCCGCAGCGGCAACACGACGTTTTCCTTCGGCGTCACCGGCAATGACGGACGGTCGAGTTTCGGGCGGGTCTCGCCGTTCAATAGTCGCTTCCGCGGACTCGATCGCGACTAAAGCGCGGCCCCCCTATTCCCAGATCTGTTCGGTCGTGCGCGTCTTGAAGAGATCGGGAAACAGCTTGCGAACGTCGAGTGACGGATTGTGGAACTGGCGGGCGACGGCATTCGCCTTTGCCGCGACGCGGTTGCGCACGTCGCCATCCAGCGCATTGAAGCTGGCCGAGGCGCGCAGATAAGCGATCGACGAGCGCTGCTCGAAGAGGTTGCGCAACTCCTTCGCCGTCGACGTCTCGCGTCCGAGGTCGCGCTCGACGATGGCGATAAGCACCTGCAAGCCGCGCAGGCCCGCCTCGTCGAAGACCACGCCCGCCATCAGTCTTCGTCCCGCCGGCAATGCCGGGCGCAGATCGGGAAAGCCGAGATTTCGCAACGCCGACCGCTCTGCTTCATGCGTACCACCAACCCGTGCAGGCGCCTGCAATCCTATATCGAGAACGCGGATCGCCGGTAGTCAATACAAGGGCCGTGCCCCCGCCGCGCCGCGGGGCCAATTTTCCGTGCCGAATCGGGGGGTTGGCAGCCTCACCCTGTCCTTTCGGACTATTCGCGAGAATTCGCGTCAGGGATTAACTTTGCCCCTGGCGGCGTTTCCTGTTCTAGGGACACACGCCTGAAGTGCCGGAGGCAATGTGGTTGACGTGAAGTTCGGCGATTTACGGCCGGGCGATGAGATCACGATTCGCACCTATGGCCAGTTGACCTGCGAGGCGAAGGTATTGGGCGAACGCAACGGGGTGATCACAGGTTTTCTGTGGAACTCGGTTGCCAAACGCTGGAACCGTAATCCGATCGTCATCAAGCCGGAGCGCGTGCTGAAATACCCCGAGCGCGAGTACCCGAAGCGCGAGGAAACGGGGCGCGAGGAAACGGGGCGCGAGTAAAGGGGCGATCAGCCCGCTGCGGTGGCCGATTTGGGGGGGCGTCCGATCGGGCGCAGCCCGGCAATTCAGCCGTGCCGTCGCCCGCCGGGCTCGGTCGCGCCCTGCAAGGCGGCGATGAAGGATGCGGCTTGATGCTCGCGCGTGTGATGGCGTGAAGCCGCCAGGCTGCGCGCGGCGAAGCCGGCGCGACGGCCGGCATCGGCGAGCAGCATCGCCGCCGCTTCGGCCAGCGCAGCGGGATTGCCCGCCGGAACCCACAACCCGGCATCGTCGTCGGCGATGATCTGGCTGGCCTCGCCCGCCGGCGCGACGAGAATGATCGGCAGCCCCATCGCCATCGCCTCGAAGATCTTCGACGGAATGACCTCGGCGAAGGCGGGGGAATTCTTGAGATGGACGAGCGCGACATCGCATAGGGACCAGATGCCGGCCATCGCGTCCTTGGGCTGCATCGGGAGGAACTTCACGTTGGGCAGTTGCCGCCGCGCAGCTTCGGCCATGAGGTTCTCGCGCTCGGCACCGGCACCGACGAAGAGGCAGGTGATCGGCTTGTCGCGCAGCAGCTCGGCGGCGGCGAGAACGTTGCCGAGATCGTGAGCGAGGCCGTGCGTTCCGACATAGCCGATGACGAAGCGATCGGCGACGTCGAACGTGGTTGCCAGCGCCGGGTCGCGCTGGCGCGGCGCATAGCGCTGCAGGTCGACGCCGTTGCGGATCACGACGATCTTGCCGGCGGGGATGCCGCGGGCGACGAGGTTCTCCTTGAAGGCATCGGTCAGCGCGACGACCATCGCCGCGCGGCGATAGAGGAAGAGCTCGACACATTCGAGAAGTCCGATGATCCACTCGATCCGGATGGCGCCGACGGCGACGATCGAGCGCGGCCACAGATCGCCGAGCTCGAAGACGAAGGGCAGGCGCCGCATGGCGGCGAGCGCCCAGCCGGCGATCGCGGTGAAGAATTGCGGCGAGGTCGCGACGACGACATCGGGACGCGTCTGGAACAACCCGGCGATCACCGCGCTTACCATGAAGCTGGCGAAGTCGAGGCTGCGCAGGATGACGCCGCGATTCGCGGCGATGACGGTCTTCACCCGGATGACGGTGATGCCGTCGATCGATTCCCGCCGGTACCAGTGGTTCCGATAGCCGGCGAACAGCTTTCCTTCGGGAAAATTCGGCGCGCTCGTCAGCACGGTGACCTGATGGCCCGCTCTCGCCCAATAGACGGCGCGCTCGTGAACGCGCGTCGCCGCGGCATTTGTCTCAGACGGCGAAATCCTGATTGCGCAGGTGCCAGCTGGCTTTCGATTCGCTGCTCGGCTGGGTATGGGCGACGTACCAGCGCATCATGGAAGCGGGCTCATTCCGCCAGCCTGGGCGGCGTGCGCGAGATATTGAGCAAGCGCGGCGCCAGCACCCGCTCGCGCGCCAGCACGGCGACGATCCGCTCATAGGTCTGCTGCGGGGTGCGCTGATCGGTGATCACCACCGCATCCGGCGCGGCAAGGGCCGCGAAATCGTCGACCAGCGGCAGCCTGCCGACGCTGGGAGCGCCCGTCCTCTCGACGAGGCCGATCAGGGTCACGGCATGGCTCTCGGCGCAGAGCACGGCGATCTCCGCCAGCTCGCCCGCGCCGCACAAGGCGATCCGCGTCCAGCCGCGCGTCTCGCACTCGGCAAAGAGGGCGCTGCATTGGCTACGCGCGAGGCGGAAGAAGTCGAAAGAGATGGCGAGATACTGCGCGGTCAGTCGACTTTTCTCGGCAAAGCCCTGGGGTGTCAGGTAATAGGCGTAGCGCTTGGCTGGGGCATGCGTCACCTTGATATAGCCCTTGGTGACGCAGCGCTTCAGATAGGCGTTCGCCAAGCCGAGCGCGATACCCAATTCGCGCGCCAGCGAGCGCTGGGTGAGAACGCTGTTCTCTTCGACCGCGTTGAGCATGCCGAGCGTGATCTGCGCTTCCGCCCGGCTTTCGGGATCCACGGTTTGCGGGCTGGTGGCGCTCGTGTTCACGCCACGAACATACGTCGTTCATGCCCTGAACGTCAAGCGGGTTACCCTGTCGATCGTTGCCGAAACCAGGCCGTGCGAACTCCTTCGCACCGACCGATACATCATTGCCGATAAAAACTTTTCTTGTTGAGGGAACGAATTCCGCCGCGACGGCCCGCTCCGGCAAGGCATTCGGCGGCTTGGTGCGGCGGCCGCAATGGCGTAACATCCCTTCATCAATCGATGCCGGTGCGCCGCGATGCAGCGAGCACGATTTCCCCGCTCTGGTGCGAGAAATTTTGCCAAGCCAATCCGTAGCCGATTTCGAACCACCCGTTTTCGACCGGTTGATTGAGGATATCGGGCGGGAAACGGCCTTTGAGGCACTGACGCTCTTCCTTGCCGAGACCGGTCCGCAGCTTCAGCGCATGAGTGAATTGCTGGCGAGCGGCGATCGCGCCCGCTTGAAGCGCGAGGCGCATTCGCTCAAGAGCGCCGCTGCAACGCTCGGATTTCTCAGCTTTTCCGCGGCCGCCAAACATATCGAGAGCATTGCCGACACGCTCGCCGCGGGCGAATTGCTCCCGCTCTTGTCTGCCCTCGAGCAAAAATTTCGCGCGGCGGGCCAGGCTGCGTCTCGGCTCACGTCGGACGCCAGGAATACTGATATTGGCTCCTAAGGATATTGCGGCTTGGCCATAGAAACCACAATATGTTGATCTCGACCGCCCCGGACTACCGCGAAGGGGGGCCGTCTGGAAGGGAAGTGATGCCGCACCGGCAGCGCCGATCTTGGCTGTCTTCGACGCTAGTGCCAGCGCTCGGTCGCGCATTGCGGCTGGTTGCCGCTGTCATCGCCCATCGCCGGGGCGGCGACACCGAATCGCCATCTGCTCATGATGGGGTTTCGGTGCCGTCGATGCTGCCTGCCGATCCTGCTACGCCCGTCGGCGCTACGCCGGCCGCACCGCTGCCTTCGGCGGCGTCGCAGGACGCGTCGGCTACGGAGCCGCTGCGCGTGCTCGTCGTCGAGGACGACAAGGTCAATCAACTTGTCGTCATCGGCATGCTGCGACAGATGGCTCATCAGGCCGATTGCGTTGCCGACGGGGTCGAGGCGTTGGCGGCCTTGGACAAGCGAAGCTACGACATCGTGCTGATGGACCTCAGAATGCCGAATATGGACGGGATCGAGGCAACGCAGCGGATTCGCCGTCTAGCCGATCCCGTCGCTAGTATCCCTATCGTCGCGCTGACCGCGAACGCGACGACGGAGGAGCGGCTGCGCTGCGCCGAGGCTGGCATGAACGACTTCATCAGCAAACCGTTCCGACGTGCCGATCTGAAGGCCACGCTGGAGAAATGGCGTCCCCCCGGGCACGGCGGCTCCGCGGGGGGACCTCCGCCGCGCAACGGTCCGGCAGCTCCGCGCTAGGATGCCGGCCAATTCAAAACATCGGCTTGACGAGACTCTGGTCGAAGGATCGTTCGTGAATGCGATGAGCGGTCGATGATGGGGCGGCAGCGTTCGGCAGCGAAGCCGCTACGGCACGGGCTCGACCCATGGCGGACCCGCTTTCTCGCCGATGCCGGCGCAGCGCGCTGGGTCGTCGCCAATGCCATCGTCGCCGCGCTCTATTTCGCGATGGGCTATGTCGTCAGCGTATTCTTCGCTGCCTACGGCCTGTTTCCGGCGCCGATCTGGCTGCCTGCGAGCATCGCCACGGTTGCCGCGATGATCGGTGGCTGGCGGTGCCTGCCTGGCATCTTCCTCGGCTCGTTCCTAGCCAATTCGGTCCTCTTCGACCCGCCGCTCCACATCACCACCATCATCTCGTTGACGAATGCCCTCGGCCCGGTCGTCGGAGCCGCGGCGGCTCGCCGGCTGCGGCCGCCCGCGGGCCTCTTCAATTGCTTCAGCGGGGTGATTATCTTCATCGTCTGCACGACCCTGTTGAGTCCCGCCATCAGCGCCGCTGGCGGCGCTGTCGCCCTTGCCGTCGGCCATCCGCTCGATATGCCGACACTCTATTCGGTGTGGGTCAATTGGTGGTTGACCGATAGTGGCGGTACGCTCTATCTGGCGCCGGCGCTGCTGTTGTGGCTCGGGGTCGAGCACGCCTCGACCGATCATCAAAGAGATTTCGATCGCCGCGACGTTGCGGTCTGGATCAGCGTGGCGACGATCGCGCTCCTGCTGTTCGCGACGCCGCCGCTTAAAGGCTCCGACATCCGCTCGGCCTTTCCCTTCCTGCTCGTCGTGCCGCTCTCGTGGATCGCGCTGCAAATGTCGTTGCGCGCCGCCTATACGCTGGTCTCCTTCGTTGCGATCATCGCCTGTGCCGGTACGGTCGCGGGATTCGGTCCTTTTCAGGGCCACGCCATGGCCAACCCCCTGCAACTGGTCGGCGCGCTCGTTGTATTGCTGGCGATGACCGTGCTGACGATCGTCGCGCTCTTCTGCGAACGCCGCCAGGCCGAGAAGGCGAGCGCCTTCAAGACGATGTTCCTCGCGCATATGAGCCACGAGCTGCGCACGCCGCTCAACGCCATCATCGGCTTGTCGGAGCTGATGACGAGCGCACCCGACGATCCCGAGCAGACCAAGGACTATGGCGAATATGCCGGCCATATCCTACGCAGCGGGCTGCATTTGCTGTCGCTCATCAACGACGTGCTCGACATCTCGCGCATCGAGGCCGGCCGTTTCGAGCTGCAGGAGGAGAGCATCGTGCTGCGTGAGGCGGTCGCGGAAGCCGTCGGCCTCGTCAACGTACAAGCCGCCAGCAAGTCGATCCTTATCGGCGTCGATATCGGGCGCGGCGAACTCGCCCTCAAAGCCGATCGTCGAGCGATCCGGCAGATCCTGATCAATGTGCTCTCGAATGCCGTCAAATTCACGCCGGTTGGCGGCCATGTGCAGGTCGAGGCGCGCCGAGGCGGCAGCGGCGAGCTCGTCATCGCCGTGTCGGATACCGGTATCGGCATCCCCGAGGACTCGCTGGAGCGCGTCTTTGCGCCCTTCGAGCGGGCAGGCGACCCCGCGATGCGCAGCGTCGAGGGCACCGGCCTCGGCCTGTCGATTACCCGCGGCCTGGTCGAGCTGCACGGTGGCGCGATCTCGCTTGCCAGCAAGCTCGGTCGCGGCACGATCGTCACGATCGTCATTCCGGCGACCCGGGTCAGCGCAGCGGATTTCCCGGCGCGCGTCGCCTGATCTCTTGCGACGATCGGCGATCGAGCCTGCCGCGACCGTAATCCGACCGTTCCGCCGGGGATATGTCGGTCGGCACCCGCCTATCAAGGAGTAGCCGCAGCAGGGGGAGGGCCAGCATGGGCGCTCAATTGATCATTTTGCTTCTGATGATCGTGATCGCCGTGGCATCGCTCTTCGTGACATAGAATCTTCCGATGGCCCGCATCAATGCCGCTCTCGCCGCGGCGCTCGGCCTGACCGCCGGCATCGGCCCCCTGCTGAT
>Ga0137390_10005852_pt1 | contig 10414 bp, 7 predicted proteins | sample 15con2h24AmetaG_FD_104937 | JGI IMG/M metagenome (GOLD analysis project Ga0137390, IMG submission 104937) | Vadose zone soil microbial communities from Angelo Coast Range Reserve, California, USA - 15con2h2.4A metaG | ecosystem: Environmental > Terrestrial > Soil > Vadose zone > Saprolite... | reverse complement strand
CGACCACGAGCAGGCGCTGCGGCACCTTGTCGAGGCTCAATGCGCCGGTCGAGGACACGATGCGCTTCTCGTCGATGTCGATGCCGTTGAGTCTGGCGACGTCGGACCCGGTGGCGATCACGATCGCCTTGGTTTCGATCGTTTGCGCCTGTCCGTCGTCCGCCCGGATCTCGATCTGGCCGGGAGCGAGGATTTTTCCCGTGCCGTGAAAAGCCTCGATCTTGTTTTTCCTGAACAGAAACGCAACGCCCTTGACGTTGCCGTCGACGCCGTCGTCCTTGAACTTCATCATGCCGGGAAGGTCGAGCTTCGGCGCGACGAGCTTGATTCCCATTTTTTCGAAGCTGTGCCCGGCCTCTTCGAACAGTTCGGAGGCGTGCAGCAGCGCCTTCGACGGGATGCAGCCGATGTTGAGGCAGGTGCCCCCGAACGTCTCCCGTTTCTCCACCACGGCCACTTTCATGCCGAGCTGGGCGGCGCGAATGGCGCAGACATAGCCGCCGGGACCGCTGCCGATGACGACGAGATCGTAGGCCATGACTTAGCTCCACACTCGTAGATCGTCATGGCCGGGCTTGTCCCGGCCATCCACGTCTATTCTCCGATCACGGGATTCAAGACGTGGATGCCCGGCACAAGGCCGGGCATGACCCGAAAATTCCCTCACAGATCTAAAATCAGCCGCTCCGGGTCTTCCAGGATCTCCTTCAGGCGCACCAGAAACGTCACCGCCTCGCGCCCGTCGACAATGCGATGGTCGTAGCTGAGCGCCAGATACATCATCGGCCGCAGCTTGATCTCGCCGCCGACCGCCATCGGACGCTCCTGGATCTTGTGCATGCCGAGAATGCCGGATTGCGGCGCGTTGAGGATGGGGGTCGACATCAGCGACCCGTAGATGCCGCCGTTGGAGATGGTGAACGTGCCGCCCTGCATCTCCTCGATTTTCAGCGTGCCCTCGCGCGCCCGCCTGCCGAAATCGGCGATCGTCTTCTCGATGTCGGCCAGCGAGCGCTGGTCGGCCTCGCGCACCACCGGGACCACCAAGCCCTTCTCGGTCCCGACCGCGACGCCGACGTGATAATAGTTCTTGTAGATGAGGTCGGTGCCGTCGATCTCGGCGTTGACCGCGGGAATCTCCTTGAGCGCCTGAACCGAGGCGCGCACGAAGAAGCTCATGAACCCCAGCTTCACCCCGTGCTTCTTCTCGAACAGCTCCTTGTACCGGTTGCGCACCGCCATGACGTTTCCCATGTCGACCTCGTTGAAGGTCGTGAGCATGGCGGCGGTGCTCTGCGCTTCCTTGAGCCGGCGCGCGATGGTCTGCCGCAGCCTGGTCATGCGCACGCGTTCCTCGCGCGCGGCATCATCCGGCAGCGAGGGCGCCCGCACCTGGATGGCTGCTGCCGGCTGCGCGACCGGGGTCGGCGCCGCCGCCGCGCGCTCGATCGCCGCGATCATATCGCCCTTGGTGACGCGTCCGTCCTTGCCGGTCCCGGGCACGCCGGCGGCGTCGATGCCGGTCTCCTCGGCGATTTTGCGCACCGAAGGCGCAAGCGCGTCCGCGGCGGCCGGGCTCGGCGCGGCCGGCTTGGGCTGCGGCGGCGCCTGGGGCGCTAATTTCGCGGCCGCAGGGGGCGCCGGAGCGGCCTTGGGCGGCGCCGGGGCGGCCTTGGCGGGCGCGCCGCCTTCCTGGATCTGTCCGAGCAAGGCCCCCGGCGCGACGGTCTCGCCGTCCTTGGCCAGAATTTCGGCGAGCACGCCCGATGCCGGAGCCGGCACTTCGACCGTGACCTTGTCGGTCTCGAGCTCGACCACCGGCTCGTCGGCCGCGACCGCCTCGCCGGGCTGCTTGAACCAGCGGCCGATGGTCGCTTCGGTGACGGATTCGCCCAGCGTCGGCACGCGGATTTCTGTCGTCATGATCGTCTCGTTGGTTACGGCAGCATCAGTGCAAGAAAGGCCGAATCATTCGCGCGGGCCGATGGCCGGGTTTCAGCCCAGCGCATCGTCGAGCAGGCTTCGAAGCTGGGCCTGGTGCTTGGACATCATGCCCGTCGCGGTCGCCGCGGAGGCCGGGCGGCCGGCATAGCGCAAGCGCCGGTGGGTGGCGCCGATCTGGTTGAGCACCCATTGCAGGAACACGTCGACGAAGAACCAGGCGCCCATGTTGCGCGGCTCTTCCTGGCACCACACGATCTCGGCGGTCTTGAACCTGGAGAGCTCCTGCACCAGGGCCTTGGTCGGGAACGGATAGAGCTGCTCGACGCGGAGCAGGTAGATGTCGTCGACGCCGCGCTTTTCCCGCTCCTCATAGAGGTCGAAATAGACTTTTCCGGAGCACAGGACGACTCGCCGGATGTTCTTATCCGGGACCAGCTTGATCTTCTCGTCCGGCAGCAGCTGCGCATCGTCCCACAGCAGGCGGTGGAAGCTGGTGTCCGAGCCCATCTCCTCGAGCCGGGAGGCCGCGCGCTTGTGCCGGAGCAGCGACTTGGGCGTCATCAGGATCAACGGCTTGCGGATCTCGCGTCTGAGCTGGCGCCGCAGGATGTGGAAATAATTGGCCGGGGTCGTGCAATAGGCGACCTGCATGTTGTCCTCGGCGCACATCTGCAGGAAGCGCTCGAGCCGCGCCGAGGAGTGCTCGGGACCCTGGCCTTCATAGCCGTGCGGCAGCAGGCAGACCAGCGCCGACATGCGCAGCCATTTGCGCTCGCCCGAGGAGATGAATTGGTCGAACACGACCTGCGCGCCGTTGGCGAAATCACCGAACTGCGCCTCCCACAGCGTGAGCGTGTTCGGCTCGGCGAGCGAGTAGCCGTACTCGAACCCGAGCACGGCCTCCTCCGACAGCATGGAGTTGTGCACTTCGTAGCGGGCCTGCGGCTCGCGGATGTGGTTGAACGGGACGTAGCGGGCCTCGGTCTCCTGGTCGATCAGGACCGAGTGGCGCTGGGAGAACGTGCCGCGCTCGCTGTCCTGGCCGGACAGGCGCACGGAAAGCCCGTCGAGCAGCAGCGAGCAGAACGCCAGCGCCTCGCCGGTGGCCCAATCGATTCCCGCGCCGGTCTCGATGCTCTTGCGGCGCTGGTCGAGGAAGCGCTGGATCGTGCGGTGCACCTTGAACTCCGCCGGCACCGCGGTGATTTTCCGGCCGATGTCCTGGAGCGTCGCGATGGCAACGCCGGTGTTGCCGCGGCGCGCATCCTCGACGTCGCCGCCGGTCTTGAGCCCCGCCCAGCGGCCGTCGAGCCAGTCCGCCTTGTTGGCGCGATAGCCGCCGCTCGCCTCGTACTCGGCGTCGAGCCGCGCGCGCCAGTCGATCTTCATCTTCTCGACCTCGCCTTCGGTCACGATTTCCTCGGCGATCAGCTTCTTCGAGTAGATTTCCAGCGCGGAAGGATGCGAGCGGATCTTCTTGTACATCAGCGGCTGGGTAAACATGGGCTCGTCGCCCTCGTTGTGGCCGAACCGCCGATAGCAGAACATGTCGAGGACGACCGGCTTGTGGAATTTCTGCCGGTACTCGATCGCCACCTTGGCGGCGAACACCACCGCCTCCGGATCATCGCCGTTGACGTGAAAGATCGGCGCCGCGATCATCTTGGCGACGTCGGAAGGGTAAGGCGAGGAGCGGCTGTAGCGCGGATACGTGGTGAACCCGATCTGATTGTTGATGATGACATGCACCGAGCCGCCGGTGCGGTAGCCGCGCAGGTCGGAGAGGCCGAAGCACTCGGCGACGACGCCCTGGCCGGCGAACGCCGCGTCGCCGTGGATCAGCAGCGGCAGCACCGAGGTGCGCTCGACGTGATCGTCGTGCTGCTCCTGCTTGGCGCGGACCTTTCCCAGCACCACCGGATCGACGATTTCGAGATGCGAGGGATTGGCGGTCAGTGACAGATGCACGCGATTGCCGTCGAACTCGCGATCCGACGAGGCGCCGAGGTGATATTTGACGTCACCTGAGCCTTCGACTTCGTCGGGAGTCCACGACCCGCCCTTGAACTCGTGAAAGATCGCCCGGTGCGGCTTGCCCATGACCTGGGCCAGCACGTTGAGCCGGCCGCGGTGTGCCATGCCGAGCACGATCTCCTCGATGCCGAGCGCGCCGCCGCGCTTGATGATCTGCTCCAGCGCCGGCACCACCGACTCCGCCCCGTCGATGCCGAACCGCTTGGTACCGGTGTATTTGACGTCGATGAATTTCTCGAAGCCTTCCGCCTCGACCAGCTTGTTGAGGATGGCGCGCTTGCCTTCGCGGGTGAACGTGATCTCCTTGTCGGGCCCTTCGATGCGCTCCTGGATCCAGGCCTTCTGCGCCGGGTCGGCGATGTGCATGAATTCGACGCCGAGCGTCTGGCAATAGGTCCGCTGCAGGATGGCGACGATCTCGCGCAAGGTGGCGAATTCCAACCCCAGCACGTGATCGATGAAGATCTTGCGGTCGTAATCGGCCTCGGTGAAGCCGTACGAGCGCGGGTCGAGCTCTTCGGTGTCCTTCGGCGGCTCGAGCCCGAGCGGGTCGAGGTTGGCGTGATAATGCCCGCGGATGCGATAGGCGCGGATCAGCATCAGCGCCCGAATGGAATCGCGGGTGGCGCGCTGGATCTGCGCCTCGGTAAGGTCCGCGCCGGCGGTTTGCGCTCTTGTCTTGATCTTGCCCGCGAGCGCCTTGTCGGCCTCGAGCCAATGGCCGTCGAGCGCCGAGACCAGTTCGTCGCGCGCCGGAATCGGCCAGTCCGCACGCTTCCAGGAAGGACCCTGGGCGCTTTTTAGAACCTCGGCGGGTCCATCGCGCAGGCTCTCGAAGAATGCCCTCCATTCGCCGTCGACCGCAGCCGGATCGCTCTCATAGCGGGCATAGAGATCTTCGATATAGGCGGCGTTGCCACCATACAGAAACGAGGTGCGCGCGAAAGCTGCGTTGGCGTCCTGGCGAGACATGTGGCGGATCCCGTGGCTTCGTGCCGCAAGCTCGATGCCGCGGCCGATCCCTGTTGCCGGCCGACGGCCGGCGCTGCCCCTTTTACTATGTATGTTGTCGTTGGCATCGGGGAAAGTTGCAAGCAGTGAATCAGGCTTTCAGTAGTTCGACGAGCGTCTTGCCGATCCGCGCCGGAGAAGGCGAGACGCGAATGCCGGCGCTTTGCATCGCTGCCATCTTCGATTCCGCGTCTCCGGTCCCCCCGGAGATGATGGCGCCGGCATGGCCCATGCGGCGCCCGGGCGGAGCGGTTCGTCCGGCGATGAAGCCGACCATCGGCTTGCCGCGGCCGTGCTTGGCCTCGCCGTGGATGAACGCGGCGGCCGCCTCCTCGGCGGTGCCGCCGATCTCGCCGATGAGCACGATCGCCTCGGTCTCGGGATCGCCGAGCAGCAATTCCAGCGCCTCGATGAATTCCATGCCTTTGACCGGATCGCCGCCGATGCCGATCGCGGTGGTCTGGCCCAATCCCTCGCGGGTGGTCTGATAGACCGCCTCGTAGGTCAGCGTGCCCGAGCGCGACACGATCCCCACCTTGCCGCGGCTGAAGATTTTTCCGGGCATGATGCCGATCTTGCATTCCCCCGCGGTCATGATGCCCGGGCAATTCGGTCCGATCAGCCGCGATTTCGATGCCTGCAGCGCCCGCTTCACCTTCACCATGTCGAGCACCGGGATGCCCTCGGTGATGCACACGATCAGCGGGATCTCGGCCTCGATCGCCTCGCAGATCGCGTCGGCGGCGGCGGGCGGCGGCACGTAGATGACGCTGGCGTCGCATTCGGTCTCCCGGCGGGCTTCGACGACGGTGTCGAACACCGGCAGGCCGAGATGGATCGAGCCGCCCTTGCCCGGCGCGGTGCCGCCGACCATGCGGGTGCCGTAGGCGATCGCCTGTTCGGAATGGAACGTGCCGTTGCGGCCGGTGAATCCCTGGCACAGCACGCGGGTGTTCTTGTCGACCAGCACCGCCATCAGCCGAGTTCCTTCACGGCCGCGACGATCTTCTGCGCGGCGTCGTCGAGATCGTCCGCCGCAATGACGTTGAGGCCGGATTCGGCGATGATGTTCTTTCCGATCTCGACGTTGGTGCCTTCGAGCCGCACCACCAGCGGCACCTTCAGGCCGACCTCCTTGACCGCGGCGATCACGCCCTCCGCGATGATGTCGCAGCGCATGATGCCGCCGAAGATGTTGACCAGAATGCCCTTCACCTTCGGATCCGCGGTGATGATCTTGAACGCGGCGCTTACTCTCTCCTTGGAGGCGCCGCCGCCGACGTCGAGGAAGTTCGCGGGCGCGCCGCCGTAGAGCTTGATGATGTCCATCGTTGCCATCGCCAGGCCGGCGCCGTTGACCATGCAGCCGATCGAGCCGTCGAGCGCGATGTAACTGAGCTCGTGCCGGGAGGCGGCGATCTCCTTCTCGTCTTCTTCGCTCAAGTCGCGCAGCGCCACGATATCGGGGTGGCGGTAGAGCGCGCTGTCGTCGAAGCCGATCTTGGCGTCGAGGCAGATGAGCGCTCCGGCTTTCGTCAGCACCAGCGGGTTGATCTCGAGCAGGCTCATGTCCTTGGCGAGAAAGGCCGCATAGAGCTGGGCGAGGATGCGCCCGGCCTGCACGGCGGCCTCGTTGGCGAGCCCGAGCGCTTGGGCGACCCGGCGGCCGTGATGCGGCAGGACCCCAGTGACCGGATCGACCGCGAAGCTGACGATCCTGTCCGGATGCGTGTGAGCGACTTCCTCGATCTCCATGCCGCCTTCGGTCGAGACCACGAAGGCGACGCGGCCGCAGGCGCGGTCGACGAGGGCCGAGAGATAGAATTCGCGGTCGATCGCCGAGCCTTCCTCGACGTAGAGCCGGCGCACGATCTTGCCCTTGGGCCCGGTCTGCTCGGTCACCAGCGTCGAGTCCAGCAGCCGCTGCGCTTCCGAGCGCACCGCGTCGAGCGATTTGACGACTTTGACGCCACCCGCCTTGCCGCGGCCGCCGGCGTGGATCTGCGCTTTGACCACCCACACCCGTCCGCCGAGCTGCTCGGCCGCCCGCACCGCCTCCACGACCGTGAACGCCGCAAAGCCGCGCGGAACCGGCACGCCGAATTCGCGCAGCACCGCCTTGGCCTGATATTCGTGGATATTCATGAAATCCGGAACTCCGATCGGCGTGGCAGATTCAGCTCATTTGCCGAGATCCGGAGCGATCTTCTTGCAGGCGTCGACTAGGCTCTGCACCGCGGTAACCGAGCGATCGAACATCTCGCGTTCCGCGCCGCTGAGCTCGATTTCGACCACGCGCTCGACGCCCTTGGCGCCGATCACGGCGGGGACTCCGACGTAAAGTCCGCGCACGCCGTATTCGCCGTTGAGGAACGCGGCGCAGGGCAGCACCCGCTTGCGATCGCGCAGATAGCCCTCCGCCATGGCGACGGCGGACGATGCCGGCGCGTAGAAGGCCGAACCGGTCTTCAGCAGATTGACGATCTCCGCCCCGCCGTCGCGGGTCCGCTGCACGACGGCATCGATCCTGCTCTGCGAGGTCCAGCCCATGCGGATGAGGTCCGGAATGGGAATGCCGGCGACGTTGGAATAGCGCACCAGCGGCACCATGGTGTCGCCGTGACCGCCGAGCACGAACGCGGTGACATCCTCGACCGACACGTTGAACTCGTCGGCCAGGAAATAGCGGAACCGCGCGGAATCCAGCACGCCCGCCATGCCGACGACCATGTTCTTCGCCAGCCCGCAGCTCTTCTGCAGCACCCACACCATGGCGTCGAGCGGATTGGTGATGCAGATGACGAAGGCGTTGGGCGCATATTTCTTGATGCCGGCGCCGACCTGCTCCATCACCTTGATGTTGATGCTCAAGAGATCGTCGCGGCTCATTCCCGGTTTGCGCGGCACGCCGGCGGTGACGATGCAGACGTCCGCGCCCTCGATGGCATCGTACGAATTGGTTCCCGCAAACCGCGCGTCGAACCCTTCGATCGGCGAGGATTCGACGAGATCGAGCGCCTTGCCCTGGGGAACGCCTTCGACCACGTCGAACAGCACGACATCGCCGAGCGCCTTGAGCCCGATCAGATGTGCAAGCGTGCCGCCGATCTGGCCGGCACCGATCAATGCGATCCTGTTTCGCGCCATGTCGAAAATCCCGGGATGCCGTAGCCTTGCAACAACTTGCTTTCGGCGGAACGCGCCGCAGGAGCCGGGGTTGCCGAGCGGAATGCCGGCAGCGGCTGGCCGAGACGGCCGAACCGGCCGTGGCGGGTGATTAGCCGGTTCAAGCCGGCCGTTCAAGTCGGCCCGGCGGTTCAGGTCTCGACGATGCCCTCGGTCTCGCTTTGCCGCCGTCCGTGCGGGAGCGCCAGATAGGACCGTGAGCGCATCTCGATGAGCCGCGATGCGGTGCGCGCGAACTCCTGGGCCTCGAAGCCGGCGCTTGCCGAATACAGCGCCTCGGGCTCCGCCTGCGCCGATGCCACGAGCTTGACGGCTCGGTCGTACAGCGTGTCGATGAGCACGATGAAGCGCTTGGCCTCGTTTCTGCGCTCGTAGTCCATCACCGGAATGCCGTCGAGCACGATGGTATGGAATTCATGCGCGAGCTTGAGATAATCGGCGGCGCCGAGCGCGCTGCCGCATAATTCCGGGAACGACAGCCAGGCGGCGCCCCTGGCGGCGCGCGGCACGCGCAGAATGCGCCCCTTGACGGCGAATTCCTGCGGGCCCGCGGCTTCCGAGCCGGTCAGCTGCCGCCAGGTCGCCGCCAGCGCCGCGTCGGCCGTCGCGTCCGCCGGAACGTGCCAGACCGGAGCGCTCGCCAGTTTCTCCAGCCGGAAGTCGGTGCGCGCCTCGAGACGAACGAGTTCCATATGCGTCTCGATCAGCGCCACGAACGGCAGGAACAGCGCGCGATTGAGACCCTCGCGGTAGAGCTCGTCGGGCGGCACGTTGGAAGTGGCGACCACGACCACGCCGTGCCCGAACAGTTCCGTGAACAGGCGGCCGAGGATCATCGCGTCGGCAATATCCGTGACGTTGAACTCGTCGAAGCACAGCAGGCACGCTTGCTCGGCGAGCGCCGCCGCGACCGGCGGGATCGGATCCTCGCCTTTGACCTCGCCTCGCTTGCGCTGCTGCCGCCATGCATGAAGGCGCGTGTGCACGTCGAGCATGAACTCGTGAAAATGCGCGCGGCGCTTGCGCCCGATCGCGGCCGAGGCGAAAAACACGTCCATCAGCATGGTCTTGCCGCGGCCGACTTCGCCGTGGAGGTAAAGGCCCTTGACGGGACCGCGGTCGGGCGAACCGCGGCCGAACAGCCAGCCGAGCGATGAGGATTTGCGCGCCAGCCGATGCCGCGCGAGCCGCGCTTCGAGCGCCGCGAGCGTGACGACCGCGCCTTCCTGGCCCGGATCGCGCTCGATCTCGCCTGTTGCCAGGAGCGCGCGATAACGCTCGCCAATCGTGCCGGTCATCAAGAGCCAGTTCCGAGGAAGAGTAGGCGGGGAGCGGCAGGCTTAGCCGCCGGCTGCCGCGCCGGACAAGTGCCTATCTTTTGCGCGGCCCTTGCACTGCAGCGGAGCGTTTTGGCCGCGGAGCATCAAAGCCATAGCAGCCATGCATTTCCGGAGGCAAATCAACCCGATATGGCCCATCACCATCCTGTGAAGCCCTTGTCACGGTTTTGCTGCATCGCAATATTAAAGATGATCGTTGCGGCGATTCGCTCGTCGCTGGTCTGGAGAGGAACTCACGGGAGGGTCTTTGCAGACGTCCAACACGTCAGGAGAGACCCGAATGCACGAACACCTGATCGACGGCGGCAGTGTCCGCAAACTATGGATCGGCGAAACGATCCTCTATCGCGAGCATCTGCTGCGTCTCGATGCGGAGAGCCGTCGCAACCGGTTCGGCGGCGCGGTTTCCGACGACTTCATCCGCACGTACTCGGAGCCTTCCGGACTGAGCGACGCGGTGATCCACGGATTCTTCGTCGAGGGCGTGTTGCGCGGCGCGGCGGAGCTGCGCCCGCTCGCGGCCGGCAACGAGGCCGAGGCGGCGTTCAGCATCGAACAACCTTGGCAGAGCCATGGCGTGGGCACGGCCTTGCTCGAGCGCACGCTGCTCGCCGCGCGCAATCGCCAGATCAAGTTGCTGCACATGACGTGCCTGGCCGAGAACCAGCGCATGCAGCAGCTGGCGCTGAAGTTCGACGCGGAGCTCACGTTCGATTTCGGCAGCGTCATCGGCGAGGTCGAGGCGCCGCATCCTACCCCGATGTCGCTCATGCGCGAATTCGTGGCCGACAGCACCGGGCTTGCGACCGCCATGCTCGATGTGCAATCGCGGCTGCTCAGGCCGGCGTGATCCCTCCCCGAAGGGGAGGGTCGCCGCCGCAGGCGGCGGGGTGGGGCGG
>Ga0137390_10005851_pt1 | contig 10414 bp, 11 predicted proteins | sample 15con2h24AmetaG_FD_104937 | JGI IMG/M metagenome (GOLD analysis project Ga0137390, IMG submission 104937) | Vadose zone soil microbial communities from Angelo Coast Range Reserve, California, USA - 15con2h2.4A metaG | ecosystem: Environmental > Terrestrial > Soil > Vadose zone > Saprolite... | reverse complement strand
TTTCCGGACACTCAGAGGGCATATCTAACATAGCGTGGTCGTCGTATAGTGACTATATCGCGTCAGCCTCGGACGACAAGACTGTTCGGATTTGGAGCTTGGATGTGAGTCATCGTCGTGTACCGTAACTCATTGGGCTATCGATGAACCCCCTCTGTAGGATTCCTCGGTGAAGATACTGAGAGGGCACACAAACTTTGTCTTTTGTGTGAATTACAATCCACAATCCAACCTCCTGGTTTCTGGAGGATTTGACGAGACAGTACGAGTGTGGGATGTTGCGAGGGGTATCAATCTACCTTTGCGACATTGCAGGACCATGGATCTGATCTTTGGGACATAGGAAAGTCATTGAAGGTACTTCCAGCCCATTCAGACCCCGTCACAGCGGTCAGCTTCAGCCATGATGGGACGCTCATTGTTTCCTGTGCTATGGATGGCCTCATGTATGTTTAACCATGCGCTTATGGTGAGGAAAAGACATGTGCTGACCGCTTTTCACAGTCGTATCTGGGATGCAGACTCCGGTCAATGTCTGAAAACACTCGTGGACGATGATAATCCCATGTGGTATGTATCCCGACTGGAAAACCTCGCGATGCAGACGTCTTCACCGACCCTATGCAGTTCGCACGTCTTATTCTCACCAAACTCGAGGTATGTTTTAGCATCCACACAAGATTCAACGATCCGGCTGTGGAACTACCAGACCTCGCGCTGCCTCAAGACATATACGGGCCACACAAATCGGACATACTCTCTGGTCGCCGCTTTCAGCACCACGGGTGGCCAATATATCGTCAGCGGGAGCGAAGACGCCAAGATTTACATCTGGGATCTACAGTCTCGCCGCATCGCGCAGATACTAGAAGGCCACAAAGGTTGGAGGCATTGACACTGATCACATCTCTCGGCAAATTGTTGACGGGCAGACTCACACAGACGTTGTTCTGGCGATAGATGTAAGCCCTTCGCCGCTGCATCACATTATAAGCGCTTTGTTTAGACGGTCCTAGACGCACCCGACCCGGAATTTGATTGCATCGGCATCAATGGAAAAGGACCTGACTATTCGGCTATGGTCGGACGAGTAATTGTCTTGTTCGGTTCAGTAGCTACTAGCTGTACGCAATTGTGTTGTGAGTCACAGCCTTTGAGTGCTGTGCCCATCAGAAAGTGCGAGAAAGTGCAAGCCACTCCGGTCCATTGAGACTCCGCCGTTCCCAGCGTACAAATAGCGGCTTAGTTTTACCCTTTCCACCACGGTACTTCGCTACTACTTCACCCTCGGCCATCTTCAACCATGCAAATCTTTGTAAAGACCCTCACTGGAAAGACCATCACCCTCGAGGTGGAGTCCTCCGATACTATAGACAATGTCAAGGCCAAGATTCAGGACAAGGAGGGGTACGGTTTCCCTTGTCCCCTACTGTGTACAGCCTTGACCATCTACCTAGAATCCCCCCCGATCAGCAACGTCTGATCTTCGCCGGGAAACAACTCGAGGACGGAAGGACTCTTTCCGATTACAATATCCAGAAGGAGAGTACCCTTCATCTCGGTGAGTCTCCTACTTCGATGTGAGTGTTGGTCCATCCTAATGGTTCTCGTAGTCCTCCGCCTTCGTGGAGGCATGCAAATTTTTGTGAAGACGTTGACCGGAAAGACCATCACCCTCGAGGTGGAGAGTTCGGATACTATTGACAATGTCAAGGCGAAGATTCAGGACAAGGAGGGTATCCCTCCAGACCAACAACGCCTCATCTTTGCCGGAAAGCAACTGGAGGATGGCCGCACGTTGTCGGACTATAACATTCAGAAGGAGTCGACGCTCCACCTCGTCCTTCGTCTACGCGGAGGTATGCAAATCTTTGTCAAGACCCTCACTGGAAAGACCATCACCCTCGAGGTGGAATCGTCGGACACGATCGACAACGTGAAGGCGAAGATACAAGATAAAGAGGGAATTCCACCGGACCAGCAGCGCCTTATCTTCGCGGGCAAGCAGTTGGAAGATGGTCGCACCCTCTCGGATTATAATATTCAGAAGGAGTCGACCCTCCATCTCGTCCTTCGTCTCCGGGGTGGCATGCAAATATTTGTGAAGACGTTGACCGGCAAAACCATCACGTTAGAGGTGGAGTCCTCGGACACCATCGACAATGTGAAAGCCAAGATTCAGGACAAAGAAGGCATCCCGCCTGACCAACAGCGCCTGATCTTTGCGGGCAAGCAGCTCGAGGATGGACGTACCCTCTCTGATTACAACATCCAGAAGGAGAGCACACTTCATCTCGGTTAGTCTCACTTTCGTCTATTGTCCTCGCCATCATTTCTGACTGTCAATGCAGTGCTGCGCCTCCGTGGTGGCTTGTGAACTTTCACCGTTCTTGATTCACGTGTAGTACTCTGCCTTTGTGTCGCGTAGTTGCCTCGAATTCATCATTTTCATCTGTGGTATGAGACTTATCCAGCGAGTGATAGTAAGGACAGCGGTAGGGAAGAGGATCTAGGTACTGGACCCCTCTACTAGTCGAGCAGCGGCCTTATGTCTTCGCCTCCGCTTTGGCCTGAGTTCTGTTTCTACTGATACACCGCCACTACCGTCTGGTTCTTGTCGCTTTCTCTTGTTTCCGGCGCCAACCTCCTCAACCCGGGCAGCAGTCGCAACAGCCATCTTTACTTCCTGGATTCCGTGCTTCGGCGCCTTCTTTTTCACGCTGAGAGGATTTGGTCCCTTTGGGCCTTTCTTTCTCTTGACCCTAGGTTCTGCCTGAGGTGCGGCTGCACTCAGCATAGCCTTTTCTGATATAGACGGTCCGAGCGCATTCTGCTCGGTCTGTAAGGTATTCTAACGTATGAGTAAAGGGGATAGCGTTTGTAGATAACCGACCACGCAACGTACGCGCTGTTTGGATTGGAGTGTAGCGTCGCTGGCTGGCTCTAGGACCATGACGGAGCGATTTACGTGCACGATGGGCACTCCGGGGATGGCGCGGAGGCGAACGCGGAGAGGGTTCGACTGCGTCGCGATCACGTATCGATGTTTGTTGGTGTCGCCTGAGATGTGGTGCCCATAGTTCTTCGGTCAGCGGAGGACAAAAAAAAAGAAACAAGGGGCGGGCGAGGGTGTAGGAAGAAGGAGACCCACCGACGACGGCGGCGATGCACTCGTTTCCGGGTATCGCCTCTTTGTGGTTGCATTTCCGCCTTTCGAACGACTTGGCGAGGTCTGTGGCGGGCTGGTGCGATTTGCCTTGGAGGTACAGCTCGTGGATGCAGCATTGGGTGATCACTGACAAGCCGCTTGGGCAGATAGATGAGACGAGATCATCGAAGCGGCGTTGGGCATGATGGCGGCAGGGCGAGGTCGCTCTACTCACTTATTTTTACCGACCCGACCAGCACGGTCTCCATTCGCGTGACGAGGTTGATTTTTTGCGATGCTGCTGTGCCGCACATCTCAGAGTCCACTGATAGGTCGACGCGTAAAAGGTGGATGGCACGTTGCCAAATGGCGACGCACGCACCGAGGACCTGGTACGGCTGCCTGAAGCCAAACGAGGTGGAATACATGGCCATCAGCTTCCGATATGCTTTTGAGCGATTTTGACGCATTTTTCTGTTTGAGTTTTTCGATGTTGGGAGAGACAAAGTTAAATGATCCCAATCCCAGTCGAGGGGACCACCGCCACCGCCCGGATTAGGACATGACTTCTATCACCCGCCTCGTCACCATCGCCCTCCTCGTCGCGTATGTGTTTTCATAACTCGTTATCTTCGAGGGGCATTTTCTTCACAATCCTTATGCAGGAGTGCATGCACCGCCGCGCTGTCTGCTGATCTATCCGGCTTTGTACAATGGAACGAGCAGTGTGCAGGTGCGCTTGTTACACGTACCCTCCCTGCATAATAGGCTGACTCCTTCATCCTCACACGCCAGACAGTTTCCAACTCGGACACGCAAAAGTTGTCCTTGACAACTCCATAGCTTCGGGGAGTATCACCCGAGACGGGCGATTCGTCATGTACGTTTTCGTCTACATCATGGTTAATACGACTAGAATACAGCCTTCTTGCTGACTTGCGTCATCCCTACTGGTAGCCCAGACGTCGCAGCTGGAACGTACATCGTCTCTGTGATATCCCGTGATCATGTCTTTGACAAGGTGGGCACCGCCGCGACCTTCAGTTTTTCTCACCTCCATGCTCACTTCCTACCGAAAACGCGATGCCCGCAGCTGCGCGTCGATGTCCCTCCAGAGCCAGAATCCCCTCCCGGGGTACACCCCTACGCCGTCGGCACTCCCCTAAACCCGCCCTCGCCCATCAAGCTTCCTTACCCCATCAAACTCGTCCCACGGCAGAAGAAGAGCTACTTTGTTCCGCACCAGTCCTTCAGCGTCGTGGGGATGTTCCAGAATCCCATGATGCTCATCATGGTCTTTGGTGGCCTGATGATGCTCGCGATGCCCTATATCATGGCAAGTCATCTCTCTTCTCTTCGTTCCGGAAAACTGATGCGGTCCATGACCTCCTCGCCGCAGAAAACCATGGATCCTGAAGTATTGCAAGAAGCGCAGCAGAACCAGGCACGGCTCAGGAATGCCCTTCATAGCGGTGATTCGAAGTCTGGGTGCGTCTTACGTCGAGCCGTGCCGTACGTGATCCCTGACAGCCTGCGCATAACATGCCTAGCCTGCCGGCTCTCGCGAGGACTGGTGAGGGGCGGTCCGCAGTCGCCACAGCCACGGCCACATTACCACGACAGGCTGGCCCCAACAATGCGATGAAAAACAGGGCGAAGAAGCGGAGAAGTTGAGCTGTCATTTTGCCATGTGGGTTTTAAAGGCAAGCGTAGTATAATTGTAATCGGGGTATCCAAACATTTCGTTATACAATGGAACAGACGCTACTCGAACTCGAAGATAGCAGTGGTAAAAAATAAATAGAGCATTTGGGGAAATAGCAAAGAAATGGTGTTTCTCGATTAGTGGGCCATATCATGAAATGAGTCGTGTACTGAGGGTGAGGGAAAACTACTCCACTGACATGCGCCGGTCGCCCTTGGCTGCCTCCGACGCGCGCCTGACGTGCCAGCGCTCCCGCGTCCCCTCGCGTTTCTTAAGGCTATCTTCCGATTCTGCCATCTTGCCCTTGCCCCTGCCGCCGGACAAACTTGAAGCTACTTTGCTTTCCTTACTTGGAGACTTAGGAGAGTCCGGACGAGATAAAGAGAAGAATTTGCGAAAGCTCGACTGGGGGGCGTCTCCTGACGTAGCCTTGCGTTTTGCCTGCATTGCATCAATGATGACGATCGCTTTGGCCGCAGCAGACATGGATGAAGGATTGGTGTTCGATGGTGACTTCTTGTGGCCATTGCCAACAGGAGAACTTGTGGGTGCTCCCCGAGCATCAGTTGAATATGGGCTTCGAACAAGAGGTGGTTTCTCTTTCTGTGACGTCGTAGGAGGATATGACTGCTTCCTTCGAAGGCGAGGTTGTGAAGTCGGTTTGGGTGCTTGCGATGCGCTGGTCGTGCTCGGTTGACCATAGCTCACAAGGACCCAACCCTCAGCAGGCGCTTTGTGTGAATCGTTATCTCTCTTATCCAATGTCGATTTCGTGGATGGAGAGTGGTCCGCACCCTTGGTTCTGTCGATGTCCGCACGAGAAGCTTCTGAGACAAGCGTCGCCTCACCGCTCCTTGGCAGTCGGTGCTTAGGGTGCACTAGCTCTGGGACGCTAACCTTCACTTCCTGTTCCTCTGGTCTGTCTGGTGGAGGTCTTAGCGCATGGCTGTGTGCATTTGATTCGTCAAAGTAATCGCCTGTCACCTTGGATTCCTTTGCTTCGGCTGACGCCGGGACCCATGCGCCGGGCAAGACGTTCAAGACGTTCTCCTTTGGATCACGGTTACGGGCACCGCTACCAGAGGGGGTACGCGCTCTCCCTGCGCCGTGCCAAGTAGATGGTATATCTACGGTTTGGCTTGTGTTGGAGCTTATAGCAGAGTCACGGAAGGCCCCTGGGCTAAGGAGGGGTGTTACAGGCTGAGGGGTTGCCTTCACAGGTGGATGGCGCGATCGGTGCGAAGTGGAGGTAGTTACTTCCCGTGTGGGCGAGGGCGTCTCCGTCCGCCCTGGTGTTTGGACACCTTGAAGGGATTCGCTGGGTTGTGATGCCTTCATGATTGAGGCTGACATGCTCGGATAATGGCGGGTGAAGCCTGGAGATACGCTGTAAACCTTGGATGGCGCCTGTTGGTATAGAGTCACGTCGGGCTCACGCCCGTACTTCTGTGTGCCTATGCCAGTCATGTCTACTGCGCTTCCAACAGAGCTTTGTAGCTCCACTCTGAGCTCCTCCGAAGGGGCAGAACGGGCAGATGGTATCTCTCCATCATGTAGGTTAAAGTTCGAGGCGTTGGAGTGAGCGACGGAGACAGGGAGTTGAGCTCGTGGAGCGGGTTTTCGCACGACACCCGACTTGGACGAGATCGGGCCTGGAGTGGAGAGATATTGCGATAAGGGGGAAATTGAGCTTTCTGTTGCTGCTCGAGTATGTGATGGCCCTTTGGTAGCTGTGGCCGAGTGGGCCGGGGCTTGATGGCTACGTCTACGCTCACGAGCTCTGTCGGAGGAGGGTACTTGAAGCTCCGTGCGGGACCCTAGAGGACTACTAGATTGTGACTCAGGCGAAGGAGTTTGTGAGAGACCGGTGAAGATCCACAAGTCCTTGGAGCGTGATCGATTATTATGGAGTGAGAGTGATGTTAGGAGTGTGAAGCCAAAGCCATCCAAAGTACCGACCAACGAGAGGATGTGACGAAGAGAATCTGTCGGAAAGGTATCCTCTTGGAACCCTACACATGGGGGGACAACCTGTGAGTGAGGCCGGCGAGTCGAGGAGGTGGATGACGTTACATCTGTAGCCCTTGAGCTTAAATTCGTAAACATTCTCAGCCACCTTCTTTTCCGAGACGATTCCACGAGGCCATGAACCTCGGACTGTTTGGAGAATCGCCGGCGTTAAATGTAAAGGAGGGCCGATGACACGGAGATGATTCTGACTAAGGAAGGAGATGGCGAAGAGAAGTCTGACAGGGTGTGAGACGACGGTCGAGGAATCGTTACTCATACTGTGGAAGGGAGGAGGGGTGGTGGAGCCAGGGAGAGGTGGCGGCCGCGGCTGGGGTGGTTGGGACGGTGGTGTGCGGGAAAACGCCATGATGATACGGTCATCCTGCTCACGACCATAGTCCAAGGTGGAGAGAAAATTGTGGCCAGTGCGGTAGAGAATATCGATGATTTCGATGAGGATCTTTTCCGAGCGCATTGACTTTGGATTTGACCATGGCTTTCCGTCCAACGAGAGTTCGTAAAAGTTGTCGTGAATGAGTTCTCGAGAGCTGAGGATAAGATGTGCGCTGTCGAGATGTTTGCGTAATTCGAAAATGGCGTCTGTAGGAAAGCTGTAAAGCCTGAGTAGAGCTGCGCCTGAAAGAGCGAGGATAGAGAAAGATGATGCGGGGCGTTGATCGCGGATGAACTCGCGTCTTGGGACGAGGTTAGTGTCTGTAGGGGAGATGGGAGGCATGGTGAAGAATGTTTGCGCAAGGGACCCCTTGCCGCGCCGTGAGGGTGAGCTATAACGACCCGGCACTGAGCCTCGTACCCTGCCACGCCAATACCACGTACCGTACCAGACTGCGTATTAAAATTGCAGCTGCAGCTCTGCACCTGCACAGCCCCCGCCTGACCTTTATCGCATTGCGTCACGCACCGATCACACACTCTCCCGGCCCGGATCCTCCGCTTTCTTAAGGAACTCATATCCGACCTTCCGACCTTCCGACCAACTCGATGGTCTGGCCTCCCTGCCTCGTTGACGAGCGCCGCCCCAAACTTCGAGAGGTGCCCCCCATCCCTCTTTCCCCAACCACCATCCAGCATGGATAACAAACTGAACTTGTTAATGTGTAAGTAAAAGAGTACCCCCCCGTCCCACTTGATCATCATCATATTGTATCGTAGGTGGAACCGTGAGCAAGCTTTTCTTAACGTCCATTATTGCCTCTAATAACCATTTTCCGTTCCGTAGGGCGAATACACCACTGGGTGGACTGGATCTGGTGCCTCTAAATCAGACAAGAAGGTCTGCATTCAGTCTTGCGCGCCTTTGAGACCATGAATCTTCTTTGTATCCATTTAGATCGGCGTATGTCTGGCTTCTCGTTCTTGATTGCATATCATCTCACCTCGCCGGTTGTCTAGGTGGTAGCATTGACTTTGTTTGACCTGCGGAGACTGGGAAAGGTACCTCCATCAGATGTGCGCTCCTCTGATCAATTAATATCCCCTTAAGGTCGATAAACTTGGCATGGTCGGCGTCAACGGCAACAAATTCACTGCCATACGTGCACATCTCGAGCAAAATATCGCACAAGTATACAAGGATCTTGATATCTCGTACGTCTCCGCGCGACCGGCATCCGAGTCGCTATGGTCGTTGGAACCTTTCTTTCAGCTTCGATAGCTTCCCTGGAGACAACGAGACAAACCCGGAGTCCTGTATGCCAAAGTTGTGCCGTGGAACCCATCAATCATTCTTATCTTTACATAGACAAAGTAGCCATTGACAAGTTCAAACCTGGAGACGCTGTTGTGATTTTTACTCCAGATAGTAAGTGTCCTCCTGCATACGCGCGAAAATTGGCCGTTCGTGGAGCATTGTTTTTTGAAAGATACCCACTATGCCATGGCTCGTTATGCGATTGAACGCGGTCTGCATGTCCTTGTTACGAAGCCAGCCACGCAATTGCTTTCGCACCATCTAGAGTTGATTGAACTGTCAAGAAAACACAATGTCGTCTGCTTTGTGGAGCATCACAAGCGGTTCGCCCCAGTTTCCCGCTCCACAAAATCCTACCTTACGCCAATGGCCGTCTTGTATTTCTTAGATATGACCCTGTCTACAGCGATGGACGAGTCCGTGCGAGGACACTTGGCGAGTTTAATTTCTTCAACGCCTGGATGAGCCAGCCAAAGAGTCAGTTGGAGACTTTCCGAGCCTGGGCGGGCAAGGACTCCGACATCAGGTAAGAGTACAGTTGCAGCCATGAGGCATCAGTCACGGTGTTTTCATAACCGAAACGGCAGCTATTATTTATCGTCTCATCACATCGATATCTGTTGTTGGATCTTGCAAGACAAGGCTATTCCTACCCGTGTCGTGGCCAGCGCCGCCACCGGTATAGCCACAAGCGAACCGTACAACTGTGTCCCGGAGACTGAGGATACCATCACGCTTCTCGTTGATTGGCAGTCGCTCACGAGTCCGAAGCACAAGGGTACCGCTGTCTATACGGCATCATGGACGGCGCCTCTAAGATCCGGCGTCCATTCCGCCCAGCACTGGTATTATATGGGCGAAAAGGTCCGTCGGATCCTTCCCTTGTTCAAACTATTCTCCAAAAAACGAACAACCATTGTTGCACAGGGTGACATCAACGTTGACCAGGCACACCGTGGGTACGACGTGACCGTCGATGACACCGGCAAGGCCTGGCACAACCCGTTCTAGTACGTGTGTCCCTGTCGGCCACACCTGCCCCGAGACGATTCGTGGCTCATGATTGGGGTCGTGATTTCTTCATTGCTCGCTTGCATAGCATGAAATACTCGCCCTCCGAAAGCGGCCATTTTGATGGCCAGCGGGGATATGGCTACATTTCCATTGAGAAATTTGTTGACGCCGCGCGCAGCGTGAACGCGGGGATCGCCCAGCCGATCGATTTTGATATCCAAGGCTTGCCTACCATCACGAACACCGTCTTGACCACCGCGATACTCAACGCCGGGCGTATTAGTTTGGACGAGAAGAGACCTGTGGGCATTGCCAAGGAGGATGGAAAGTGGATCCTGCTTTAATCGGGGCAAGGTATCGCGGATCTGTCGATCAAAAAAACAAAAAAACCACTTGTACCCATGTTTGTGCTTTATGAGCCGCTCGCTCCGCACTGTACTGCCGTGTTTGGGATGCATTGAAATCAATTGTATCTCCGGAAATATCATTTTTTCTGATATCGGACAGCTTTCCGAGTTCACCGCCCATTCGAGGGACAAACTCCGCACATATATGTATGTCTCAGGGCTGACATGTGTTACGTCTGGCAACGAAATGGTCATCGCATCGTGTGGGACAATCGACTTGTGGAGCGGACCGCATCCTATTAATGCCGCGCGCCTCTGAGCCAGAACACTTTTTGACAGTTGCTAACCACTTCCATTGCGGACGAATCTCACATCCGTAACATCGTATCCTCGGCCGCCGGACTAAGCGCAACTCATCATGACATCGGATCTTATCGCCCGTGCACACCCCACAAACCACCATTCAAGAACCCTTGTTA
>Ga0137390_10005850_pt1 | contig 10414 bp, 10 predicted proteins | sample 15con2h24AmetaG_FD_104937 | JGI IMG/M metagenome (GOLD analysis project Ga0137390, IMG submission 104937) | Vadose zone soil microbial communities from Angelo Coast Range Reserve, California, USA - 15con2h2.4A metaG | ecosystem: Environmental > Terrestrial > Soil > Vadose zone > Saprolite... | reverse complement strand
CTCACGATCGTCGCGTCGCGCGCGGAGCATGAGGAGGCTGCTGCGGCGATCGATCCGTGGGAGAGCGGCCTCGAGACGGACGGCGTCGCGCCCGAGCCCGAGCCCGAGCCCGAGCCGGAGCTCGCCGACCGTAGCGGGCTCTTCCGCCGGCGCCGGCGCTAGGACTCCGGCCGCGCAACTCCGTAGGCTCCGCGCATGCTGATCTACTTCGCTGGACCGTTGTTCACCCCGTACGAGCGCGGCTACATCGACGAATGCGCGTCGACGCTCCGCGCCGAGGGCTTCGACGTGTTCGTGCCGCACGAGCACGAGCTCGCGCAGTCCGACACGACACCTGCATGGATCTTCGGAAAGGACCTGGACGGGCTCGGCCCCGCGAACGCGGTGCTCGCGCTTCTCGACGGGCCGATGATCGACGATGGCACCGCCTGCGAGATCGGGATCTTCTATGGGCAGATGCAGTCCGATCCGGCGAAGAAGGGCGTCGTCGGGCTGCTCACCGACCTGCGCGGAACGCGGGGCGAGAGCAACGGCGTCAATCTCTTCGTCGAGGGCTGCATCGAGGCGGCGGGCGGCTCGATCGTCCACACGTTCGACGAGGCGCTCGCGGTGCTTCAGGGCTGGCGCTGAAAGCCTGGCAACCGGCCGGCCCGGCGCCTTCCCCCAGGGGCGAGGGAGGCACCGGGCAGCAAGGAGGAGCCGGTTTCGTTCAGGAGGGAACGATGCAGACCACCCATAGAACCACCCGCAGATGAGGCACGGCTAAGACTCTGTAAAGGCTTTTTGAGCGCACGAGGCCGCTCTTCAAGGCCAGCCCGCGCATCCGTCACACGGAGATGTACCACCTTGTGTACCACTGCACCGCGAGCTCCCCCAGCATGTCGTACTTTCCGCAAACTACGACACGCTTGCGGGCAGCTGCGCTACCAGGACGGCATCAGGCGCCGATCAACGTGGAAGCTCGTTCCGCGTGCGTCTGCGGGCAGACCTGACGCCAAGTGCTGGCGCCACGCAGACGACTAGTCGAACTCCATCGCCGCGTCAACGAAGTCCAAGGGCCATCCGCATTTCTGGGAGCGAGAGAAGGAGTCGGCGGTGAGTTCGTTCCGCTCGCGCCTGGCCGCCGTTCATCCACTGCGGGGCGAACACGGAATGGCCCCGCGCTGCTGCGTCAGCGACGACCTCATAACACCATCTGTGGCACTCGACGATAGCCTCGACCAGGCCGACGCGTTGATCCTTGCTGGCCCCATAGGCGTCGGCGAAGAGCGCGAGCCGAGTTAGCGAGCGGTCTGGGCCTGCGGGCGCGTCACGGTGGTCGCGGAGGGGCACCCAGAGCCGGGCCGCGCAAGCGAGGTCCCAGGCGGCGGAGCCGGGGCTTGCCAGGTCGAAGTCGATCAAGGCGGCTGCACCGCCGCCGTCGAAGATGACGTTGTCGAGGTTCGGATCGTTGTGTGAAACGAGTCCGTCTCTGAACCGCTCCGGGATCGGATGCGGCCAGTCATAGCCGCTCGGGTCGAAGTTCAGGACGGCGTCGTGGTAGCCGCGGAGAAGCTTGGCGACGCTGACAAGCGTCGCATCGGTGAAGGCCCACTCTGGGTAGGGGGCGATTGGCGCTTCGCCGGGAATGTACGACAGCACCTCCCGGCCGCGCTCGTCCGAGCCCAAATAGCGTGGCGCGCCGCTGAAGCCGACTTGTTCAAGATGATCGAGTAGCGCTTCGGTCGCCTCACTGGTCGGCCGCCGCGGGCGACGGACGGTGTCTCCGACCCGCGTGACCCGTCCGACGTTTGTTGTCCCGCCGGCGAGCACTACTTCCTCCTCGTGCGAGGGTCCGACCTTCACGACAACTCGAGCAGGCGTTCGGCGAGGGAGGTGTGGGTGATCAAGTCCGTCACGAAGCCGCCGCGTACGGCCGCCCGTACCGCGGCGGCCTTCGAGCTGCCATAGGCGATGGCGATGATTTCGTCGACTTTCCGCAACTGCTCGGCTGGGATGCCGATGATCCGTTCGCTCAGGCCGGTCGTCACTGGCTCTCCGTGCTCGTCGAGTTGGATTCCGCACAGCTCGGCGCACACGCCAAGTCGCTTGTCCGCTTTGAACTCGGCAGCGGTTATCGAGTCGACGACGGTTGAGTCACCGGGGCGCCAGGCGCCGATCGTGACGACCGCCTTTGTCACGTCAGAGAACCGTTCCATCGCGCGCGCGACCTCTGTGTGGGCTCGCAGAGATTCCGCGGTCTCGGCGGCAGGCACGATCATTGGCGCGTAGAAGCAGAAGGCCGGGCCGCCGGCGATCCGCGCGACCTCGCGCACCAGTTCGATTGAACCCTCGTCGACATCTGGCAGTGACAAGGCACCGCTTAGTTGCACGACGGCGCAGGGTTCGAGCCCGGCCAGCGACGAGGCCATCGCATTGAGCGTGCGCGACCAGGCCATCCCGAGGACGTCATTGCGGTTGACGATCTCGCTGAGGAGCCCTGCGGCGACGCGACCGAGCGCCGTGCGCAACGGCACGAGGTCTTCCTCGGGCGCGTCGACGACGAGGCAGCGACGAAGCTTGAGGTGGGAGGCGAGCCGCACGGAGAGGTCAAGGTTTATCTCACCCTCGTAATGCAGCTCTATCCGCACCAAGCCGCTGCTGCGCGCATGGTCGAGGACGCGCGCGACCTTGAAGCGACTGAGGCCGAGTTCTTGCGCTATCTCGCTCTTGGAGGCGCCTTCGAGGTAGTAGCGGCGCGCGACGGTTGCTGCCAGAACCGAAGCCGCAGGCCCGTTGGCCATGGCGGTGGGGGAGGTGCTAACTCTCCGGGAAGTAGCGCTCATTTGAGCGACTATATCCCGCCTCACGCTCATTTGACTAATTCAGCGTTAGCCGTTTAGACTCGACCCGCACGGTCGAGCACGTCACTGCTCAAATGAGCGGAGAGTCGTAGCAAGAGCCGGCTCCCCCAGGGAGCCGGTGTAGACCCTCCAAGTTGAGAGGAGAGAGTTGTTCACATGAGTCTGGTCGATCGTTTGCCGGTCTCCCAGGCGACGGTTGCTCTCCCAGTCCTGGAGGAGCTGACACGGATCACGGGCGTGTTCGTGAGGACATCGAACACGAAGAGTGATCACTCGACGCGGGCCGCCGCGGTCGCTCGCGCCACTGCCGTACGACTGGCGGGGCGCAGGGAGGTCGCGAGGCCGTTTCGCCGCCTGACCTTGAAACAGGCGGCGAACTTGCCGACGTCCATCGTAGGAGGAGGGTTTAGTCATGCATGAAGCACGGACACGGTCTGTGCGGAACCGTGCGACGCTCGTTGGTTCGTCGTTTGTCGCGTTGATCGTCGTCGCCGCCGCACTAGCGGCGACGGCGTCCGGTCACACGGCCGGAAAGACGATTAGCGTCGCCATCGTCGCCAACCCACAGATGCAAGACATCGCGTCGCTTACCCCGTCGCTTTTCACGAAGCAGACTGGGATCAAGGTTAAGTACACGATCCTTGACGAAGGCAAGCTCCGTCAGGTGACGACGCGCGACGTCGGTTCGGGCGGGAAGGCCTTCGACGCGGTCATGATCGGCATGTACGAGACGCCGCAGTTCGGCGCGGCGGGGCTGATCAAGAACTTGAGCCCGATGGCCAAAGCCGACAAGTCGTACAACTACAACGACCTGATCCCTGCCGTGCGCAACGGGCTCTCGGCGAACGGCAACCTCTACGCCTCACCGTTCTACGCCGAGTCGTCGTTTGTGATGTATCGCAAGGACGTGTTGGCACAGGCTGGGGTGACGATGCCGCTCCATCCGACTTGGGATCAGGTGGCGACCATCGCCAAGAAGGTGAACACACCGAGCATGGCCGGGATTTGCCTCCGCGGGAAGCCCGGTTGGGGCGATCTTGGGGCGTCGTTCACGACCGTCTTGAACACCTTTGGCGGGACCTGGTGGTCAGCCAAGCCCGACGGCACGCCGGACAAGGCGCAGATCGACCAGCCGGCGTTCAAGACCGCACTCGACTTCTACGCGGGCCTTGTTCAGGCGGCCGGTGAGAAGGACGCGGCCAACTCGAGCTTCAACGAGTGCCTGGCTCAATACCAGGCTGGCAAGGTCGCCATGTGGTACGACGCGACCGTCGCCGCTGGGCTCCTCGAAGCCGCCAACAGCCCGGTCAAGGGTAAGAACGGCTTCGCGTTTGCGCCGACCGACAAGACGAAGTCGTCGGGCTGGCTGTGGAGTTGGGCGCTCGCCATCCCGAAGAGCTCGCCGGATCCCACTGACGCCTGGAAGTACATCTCCTGGGCCACCAGTGCGCAGTACATCAAGGCCGCGGGCACGCACACCAAGGGCGGCTGGGCGGCTATCCCGCCGGGCACCCGCCTGTCGACCTACCGCATCCCGCAATACCAGAAGGCAGCCAAGGCATTTGCCGCTACCACATTGGCGGCGATGAAGGCGGCCCCGATCAACAACCCCGGCACGACCAAGCGACCGGGTCTACCCGGTGTGCAATACGTCGGCATCCCGCAGTTCCAGGACGTCGGCAATCGCTGCACGCAGCTCTTCTCGAGCGTCATTGCTGGCTCGTTGAAGGACACCGACGCGCTGTCGCAGTGTCAGGACATTGCGTCGAAAGCGATCAAGTAGCACCGGATGGAAGCCGCCGACGCCACGCTGATAAGGGCAGGCGCGAAGGGTCGGGTCGGTGACCCGTTCTCCTCGCCCTGGCGTCGGCGGCTTCCGCTTCTACCAGCGCTTGTCGTCGTCATCGCAATCACGCAGCTGCCGTTCCTGGTCAGCATCTACTACAGCTTCACCAACCTCAAAGACAAAACGCAGTCGCTGATCCCCGAGCCGACGAAGTTCGTCGGCTTCGACAACTACAAACAGATCTTCAGCGACCCGTTCTTCCGCCAAGCGATGTGGACGAGCGTGAAAATGACCGTGCTCGCGGTCGTCTTGTCGCTCGTCTTCGGGACGCTGTTCGCGATGTTGCTCGACCGCAAGTTCTTCGGGCAGGGTCTCATACGCACGCTGCTGATCACGCCCTTCTTGCTCATGCCCGTTGTCGCGGCGCTGATCTGGAAACAGCAGATGTTCTCGTCGCTGTTCGGGATCTTGAACAAGGTCCTAACCTTCCTCGGCTTGAGCTCGGTCGCGTTCATCTCCGACCACCCGCTCGGCTCTATCGTCACTGTGCTGGTCTGGCAGTGGACGCCGTTCATGATGCTGATCATGCTGGCCGGCTTGCAAAGCCAGCCGGCGGACATCCTGGAAGCGGCAGAGGTTGACGGGGCCAGCGCCTTCGGCGTCTTTCGTCAACTGACGCTGCCGCATCTGCGCCGCTATCTCGAACTTGGAGCATTGCTCGGCTCGATCTACATCATCCAAGCCTTCGACGCCGTCGACGTCATGACCGGCGGTGGGCCCGGCTCGACGAACGTGCCCTACTTCGTCTACGACGAGTCGATCGGCGGCGGCTTCCGCTACGGCTCGGCCTCGGCCTACGCCATCGTCGTCGTCATCGCCTCGATAATCATCGCCACCTTCTCCCTGCGCGTGCTTTCCGGCTTGCTGAAAGACGAGGACCGCGCGTGAGCGAGCGCGGCACACAGCTCGCCGTCGGCGAGCGCCGCGGCATGAGGTACGGCCTTGGCCTGTTGGCCTGGATCGTCGGCGCACTCTGGATCTTCCCGTTTGCCTGGACCGCGTTCACAAGCTTCAAGAACGAGCAGGACGCGCAAGCGCAGACGCTGCACCACGGCCTTTCCTTCGGCCGCTACTCCGAGGTCAGCCACTCGACGACGGGGACGCTGTCGCTGGCGACCGCGTTCACCAACTCGCTGGTGATCGTCCTCGTCTCGACCCTGATCGTGCTGGCGCTGGCAGTCCCTGCCGCCTACGCCCTCGCCATCCGCCAGGTGCCGAAGTGGCGCGACGTCCTCTTCTTCTTCATCTCGACGAAGTTCCTGCCCGTCGTCGCCTCGATCTTCCCGATCTATGTCTACGCCGAGAAGTGGAACCTGATCGGCACGCGGCAAGTGCTGATCATCCTCTACATCGCTATGAACCTGCCGCTCGCCATCTGGATGACGCGCTCGTTCTTCATGGAGGTGCCGCGCGAGCTCATCGAGGCCGCCGAGATAGACGGAACGAGTCTGATCAACCAGCTGCGGCAAGTGATCTTGCCGCTCGCCGCGCCCGGTATCGCTGCGACCGCCCTGCTCTGCCTGATCTTCGCTTGGAACGAGTACTTCTACGCCATCCAGTTGAACTTCGCCAACGCCTCGACGATGCCGCAGTGGGTGCTCGGGAACGTCTCAACGCGAGGCAACTTCTTGGCCAAGCTGTCTGCGGCATCGACGATCGCCTGCCTGCCGGTCATCCTCGCCGGCTGGGCGGCACAGAAGCGGATGATCCGCGGTCTCTCGATGGGCGCGATCAAGTGACCAGCGAGAGAAGGGACTGATCCTTGGCTACGGTCGAATACGACGCAGCGACGCGCCTCTATCCCGGCACAAGTACGCCCGCCGTCAACCAACTGAATCTGGCGATAGCCGACGGCGAGCTCCTCGTTCTCGTCGGGCCGTCGGGCTCGGGAAAGTCGACGGCGCTGCGGATGCTGGCCGGCCTCGAGCCCCTCGACGGCGGCCGCATTCTGATCGGTGACCAAGACGTGTCCGGCGTGCGACCGAGAAACCGCGACGTGGCGATGGTCTTCCAAAACTACGCCCTCTACCCGAACCTCGAAGTCGCCCAAAACATGGGCTTCGCGCTCAGGCAACAGGGCATCGCCAAGGAGGAGCGCAACCAGCGAGTTCGCGAGGTAGCGAAGCTCCTCGACCTTGAGCCTTATCTCGACCGCAAGCCGCGCAACCTCTCCGGCGGCCAGCGACAGCGCGTGGCGATGGGCCGGGCGATCGTCCGTCATCCGCAGGTGTTTTTGATGGACGAGCCGCTCTCGAACCTCGACGCGAAGCTGCGAGTCCAGACGCGAACTGAGCTTGTTGAGCTGCAGCACCGCCTCGCCGCGACGACCGTCTACGTCACCCATGACCAAGTCGAAGCCATGACGATGGGTGACCGGGTTGCGGTGTTGCGTGACGGCTACCTGCAGCAGTGCGACACGCCGGCGATTCTCTACCACGCACCGGCCAACCTGTTCGTCGCCGGCTTCATCGGTTCTCCGGCGATGAACACCCTGGCCGTTGCGCGTACCGGCCCGGTCGAGATCGCCGGCACCCGAATCGGCGTCGACGACGATCTCGGCGGCGACCGGACAGTCGTTGGCTTTCGCCCCGAAGCGGTCGTTGTGGGTAGCGGCTCGATCGCGGCTCGCATCCGCGTTGTCGAGGACCTCGGATCAGAAGTGTTCGTCCACGTTCTCATCGATCATTCGGGCGAAGAACGACGCCTGGTCGCCCGTGCCGAGCCACCTTTCCCCGGCCAGGCGGGCGACAGCGTCCAGCTCGGCCTACGCGGTGCTGTTCACCTTTTTGACGAGGCCGAAGTGCGGCGAGCGACCGTCACCCTGTGAGACGCGACGCGACCGTCATTGACCGACGCGATAAGCCGCGGGCGAATCGATTCTGCGCCGGCGATGTTTGGGTCGGGGTGAAGTCATGAGCGTTGCGACTCCGGTCGCCCTCTCCACCGAGACTCTTGCCGCCCTTTCGGGGCGGGTCGCCGTTCCGAGCTACGACCGCTCACTCATTCGCGCCGGAATCGTCCATTTCGGCGTCGGCGGTTTTCACCGCGCACATCAGGCGATGTACCTCGACCGGCTCATGAACGCCGGGTTGGCCCGCGACTGGGGTATCTGCGGCGTCGGCGTCCTCGAGGCCGACCGCGGGATGAAGCGAGTCCTGGATGCACAGGACTGCCTGTACACGCTTGTCGAGAAGCACGCGAACGGGGAGTACGCGGCACGCGTCGTTGGCTCGATCGTCGAATATCTCTTCGCGCCCGACGATCCCGACGCCGTGATAGCCCGCCTCGCCGATCCGGCTATCAGGATGGTCTCGCTGACGATCACCGAAGGCGGATACAGCATCGACGACATCACCGGCCGGTTCGACCCGACGACGGCTGACGTCGCTCGCGACCTCGAGCGCCGCGCACCGCCACAAAGCGTCTTTGGGTTGATCACTGCGGGTCTTGAGCGCCGCCGCGTCAGTGGGCAGGCTCCGTTCGCCATCGTCTCTTGCGACAACCTGCAAGGAAATGGGGAATTGACCCGGCGGATGTTCTCGGAGTTCGCGCACTTCCTTAACCCCGAGCTCGCCGACTGGATTGAGAGCGAGGTCGACTTCCCGAGCTCGATGGTCGACCGGATAACGCCGGCGACAACCGATCAGGACCGGGCCAGCGTTGCACAGCAGTTTGGAATCGTCGATGCGTGGCCGGTTGTCTGCGAGCCGTTCACGCAGTGGGTGCTCGAAGACTCGTTCGCTTCCGAGCGCCCGCCGCTCGAGACGGCCGGCGTGCAAGTTGTCGACGATGTCGCGCCTACGAGCTGATGAAACTGAGGCTCTTGAACGCGAGTCACCAGGGCCTCTGCTACTTCGGCCGCCTCTGCGACTACATCTACGTTCACGAGACGGCCCAGGATCCACTCTTCCAACGCTTCCTGCGCGGCTACATGGACGACGAGGCGACCCCGACACTGGCGCCTGTTCCCGGTGTCGACCTTGACCTCTACAAGGAGACGCTGCTCGAGCGGTTTGCGAACCCTGAGATCCGCGACACGATCGCCAGGTTGTGCGCCGAGAGCTCCGACCGAATTCCCAAGTGGCTGGTGCCGGTGATCAGGGAGCAGGTTGCTCGTTCCGGCGCGATATCTCGCTCGGCGGCAATCGTCGCCAGTTGGGCCCGTTACGCCGAAGGCGTTGACGAGCACGGAGCGCCGATCGAAATAGTCGACCGCCGGCGCGAGGAGATCATGGCCCTCGCCGCTGCCGATGACCCGCTCACCTTCATCGAGAGCAGAGACCTGTTTGGCGACCTTGCCGAGAGCGAGCGCTTCAAGGATGCCTACCTCGAGGGGTTGCGCTCTCTCCACGAACGTGGCGCGCGCGCGACGCTCGCGGCGTTCATGGCGGATGGCGCGTGATGGCCGGACAGGCAAGACAGTGACCTTCGGGGGAGTCGAAGCGGGCGGCACAAAGTGGGTTCTCGCGGTTGGCTCGTCCCCGGGCGATCTCGACGACGTCACGACGATTCCGACCACGAGTCCGCGCGAGACCCTCGAGCGAGTTGGGCAGTTCTTCGACCGACATTCGGAAGTCACGGCTGTTGGGATTGGTTCGTTCGGGCCAATCGACCTCCGCGAAGGCTCGCCGCGTTATGGGACGATCACGACGACTCCGAAGCCGGGCTGGTCAAACACCAACATCGGCGGGTTCCTGCGTTCTCGTCTGGACGTCCCGGTAGTCGTGGACACCGACGTCAACGCCGCAGCGCTGGCGGAAGGACGTTGGGGTGCGGCGCGAGACGTCGACAGCTTCTGTTACATCACGGTCGGAACTGGGATCGGGGGCGGGGTAGTCGTTCATGGCGAGCCACTGCACGGGCTTCTGCATCCGGAGATCGGCCACATGCGGATCCCGCATGATGTTGCTCGCGACCCATTCGGCGGGGCCTGCCCTTACCACGGCGATTGCTTTGAAGGGCTGGCCTCGGGTGAGGCGCTGCGCGTCCGCTTCGGTCGCGACCCCGGAGGGGTACGCGACGAGGAAGCCTGGGACCTCGAGGCTGAGTACATCGCGCTCGGTCTAGTGAATGTCGTCTCCACGCTCTCACCGCAACGGATCATCGTCGGCGGCGGCGTCATGAACGAGACGACGCTGCTGCCGCGTGTGCGGCGGCGACTAGCTGATCTCGCGGCTGGCTACTTCGACGCAGCCGAGCTGTCGGCGCCGGCCATCGACAGCTTCGTCGTTACGCCGGCGCTCGGCGATTGTTCAGGTGTGTGCGGCGCACTTGAGCTCGCGCGGCGAGCGGTACGTCCTCCGCGCCAGCGCCGTAAAGGCGGGCTCGGTCAGCTCCCGCGGCTACGACCACCAAGCTGAGCAGGATTGCGCCGAACTCCCCTCAACCTCCTCCGCTGGGGCGATGTGATCGCGCTCCCGCAGGATCTGCTCGAACGCGCGCTCCGCGACAACGATCCATTCCGCAACGAGCAGCCGCTCGACCTCGACGTGTACGCCCCTAGATCGACGCCGACGGCAGCGAACGCCCGCTCACCCGCCGCGAGGACAGTACGCTCGAAGCACTCCGGACGACCGCCCGAGCGCGAACGCGCCGCGTTCGCCGCAGTGGCAGACGCGGCCTAACCAACACAGGCACGCATGTCCTCGCTGTCGCAGGTCCCGCAATCCGCGACAGCCCCACGACCTCGGGCGGGAGTCCCGCGTAGACGATCCGCACGGTGAGT
>Ga0137390_10005848_pt1 | contig 10416 bp, 7 predicted proteins | sample 15con2h24AmetaG_FD_104937 | JGI IMG/M metagenome (GOLD analysis project Ga0137390, IMG submission 104937) | Vadose zone soil microbial communities from Angelo Coast Range Reserve, California, USA - 15con2h2.4A metaG | ecosystem: Environmental > Terrestrial > Soil > Vadose zone > Saprolite... | reverse complement strand
ATGAGCTTCAACTTCACGGCCTCGCAAAATGTCACGGGGACGCTCGCGCTCAACACGCCGCAGAGCGTGAGCTTAGTGCCGGGTCAGGACACGGCGCTCACCTTCACGGCCACCGCGGGGCAGGCGGTGGCGGTGAGTGCGAGTTCGATCGTGACCACGCCGGCGACTCAGACGGTCTCGCTCACCGTGTACAACGCGAGCGGCACGTCGGTGGGCAGCACGTCGGGCACGGGCAGTGCGACGGTCAACCTGACGAACCTGGCCGCCGGGACCTACACGGTGGTGGCCGTGCCGAACTACGCGGCGAGCGCCACCCTGCAGGTGAAGATCCAATGAATCGCGGTTCCGCCAGCACTTTCGCGCGCGCCCTGATTGAGAGGCGGAGCAACATTGTCGGCAATGCTGACGCATTCGCGTCGGGTACTCAAGCCATCGAGACGCGACACGGCTGTCGGATATCAGGTGACCGCCGAACATTCCTATTGTCGCGTCAAGCGTGGATTCTCGTCGACGCGTGCCGTCCCGATGGCTGCCATGGCGCCATTGCCGCGACCCTCGCCACCGATCAGGCTTCAGACATTGGAAGTTGCCCATGGTTAATGTGATCCGCAGCGCTTCACGCGTATTGGTCCTCATCGGATCGTGTGCGGGCCTGACGCTACTGGCGCTCGCCGTGGACGCGCCGCGCACGGCCTCTTCGCGAACGCCTGCCACCTTAGTGGGTCAATCGGCAACGTCGTTGCCGGACGGCAACTGGCTGCTCTTGGGGGGCCATACCGACACTGGTCAGATTACGGGGCAGGCAGTTTTGGTGAACAGTTCGCTTCAGCAGCGACAAGTTCTGCCCCAGACACTCAACGTGCCTCGAACCGGGCAGAGCGCCACCGTGCTGCCGGACGGCACCGTTTTAGTCATCGGTGGGACGAATGCATCCGGTCAGCCCGTCGCGGATCTCGAGCGCTATCAGCCGAGTACACGGCAATTTGAGGACTTGGGAGACGCAGGTCTCGATGCCCGCACCGGACAAACAGCGACGCTCTTGAGCGATGGGCGACTGCTGATCGTGGGCGGAACGGATGTCTCCTCCCTCGTGCACAGCGATGCTGAATTTTTTGACCCCACGACGGGGCAAGTCGTCGGTGCCAGTGCGGGCTTGACTCAAGCCCGCACTGGCCAACAGGCCGAACTTCTCCCGTCCGGCAATGTGCTCATCTGGGGCGGGCATAACCAAGACGGGGCGGCGCTCACTTCGGCAGAACTCTATAACGTTGCAACCGGACAATTTCAGCCACTCGATGCGATCACCGCCGCGACCTTAATCGGGCAGGACTACCGCAATGTTGCGCCGGCGGTGAGTGCGGCGACGCCTGAATACGACAGTACCCAAGTCTCGGTCGATGCGCGTCTATCGCTTCGCTTCTCCAAGCCGTTGCAGCCAGACAGTTTGACTGATCAGACGGTCACCTTGCTCGGCCCCAGTGGTGCGATTGCGGCGACGGTAACGGCAGCGGAAGGCGGCATGCTCGCCTTCGTGACCCCCAAGCAGCCGCTGTTGCCCGCCACCAGCTACACACTTTTCCTTCGGGGTGCGCAAGACTCGACGATTCGTCAGCTGCCGTTTACGGCCGTCCCCTTTCAGACCGTGGCGCTGACGAGTACCACGCAGCCGCTCAATACCCAGGCATCGACGAAGAAGCAGGACGCCGGCTTGAGCGACTATGACGGGGAACTCTGGCTGCCCACGAAGAATAAGCTCACCGGCGTTTGGCGCAGTGGTCAAGCGGGCTTAGCGCACTATGATCGGTCCGGCAAGAATTTACCTAAGGCGACGGCCGGTGTTACGGCAGTCGCCGGAGAGGTGCTGCGACTCAACGGTGCGCCGCTGGCCCACGTGACTTTGTCAATCGGCAACAAGAGCGTTGTGACCGATGCCGGGGGTAAGTTTCTCTTATCGGGTGTGCCGTCGGGAACCCAAACACTGGTGATCGACGGCACCACAGCCAACACCGGGGAACGGCAATACGGTCGATACGAGTATCTGGCGACGATCAAAGCGGGTGAGACCAATCCGCTGCCATTCGTCATCTGGATGACGCGGCTCGATACGCGGAACGCCGTCTCGATCGCCTCGCCCACGACTGCCGAGACAGTTGTGACGAATCCGCGCATTCCGGGCTTGGAGTTGCATATTCCGGCGGGCACGGTCATTCGTGACAGCAAGGGCAATAACGTCACCCAGATCACCGTGACGGCGATCCCCGTCGATCAGCCGCCATTTCCGCTGCCCAATCATTGGGTGCCGGTGTATTTCACGATTCAGCCGGGCGGCGCGCACTTGCAAGGACTCACGGTGCAATCCTCGACTGGCGCGCGTTTGATTTATCCGAACTTCAGTAATGCTCCGGCAGGCATGCGCATCGACTTCTGGAACTACGACGCGGTGGTCAAGGGCTGGTACGTGTACGGCCAGGGAACGGTGAGCGCCAACCGTAAACAGATCATCCCTGACCCAGGCGTCGTGATTTATGAGTTTACGGGCGCCATGGTTGCGCTGCCGAGTGACGCACCCGCCACGGGGCCGGTGGCTAATGGCTGTATCAGTGAACCCAATGCGGAACCCAATGCGCCCGTCACCGCGGGTGATCCGGTCGACTGCTTCACCGGTCTCTATGTTCAGGATCGCACAGACTTGAATGTGCGCGACGTGTTGCCCGTGGTGGTTCATCGTACCTACCGCCCGCTCGATACGACCTCGCACGCATTCGGGATCGGCACGAATCTCTCGTATGATCTTTTCATCGTCGGAGATACGTTTCCCTATACCTACCAGGATCTGATCCTTCCGGACGGAAGCCGCATCCATTACCCCCGAACCTCCTCGGGAACCGGTTATACCGATGCGGTCTATACGACGCAGACGCCCGGCCCATATTACGGATCGACGATTAGCTGGAACACGAGTTGGCTAGGCACTTGGCTGCTGAAGCTGCCTAACGGTACCGTCTACGCTTTTCCCGAGTCTTATCTATCCTCGGTCGCCCGTTGTGCGGCGGCCATTGGTATGAAGGATCGCTACAGCAATACCCTGACCTTCGTGCGCGACAGCAACTGCAATCTGACATCGATCACCTCGCCCAACCTGCACAAACTAAGGTTTACCTACGACACGTCCAATCGCATCACCCAGGCGAGCGACGACACCGGCCGCACAGTCACGTATGGCTACGATTCCGGCGGTCGCCTGGCGAGCGCGACTGATCCCGCGGGCAAGAGCGAGACCTATACCTACGACAGCTCGAACCGTTTGCTCACCGTCACCGACAAGCGCGGCAACGTAACCGTCACGAATGCCTACGATTCGAACAGTCGCGTGACACAGCAGACTTACGCCGATAACACCACGAGCAGTTTCAACTACACGCTCAACGGAAGCGGTGTGGCGACGCAGATGACGTACACCGATGAGCGTGGAGCTGTGAAGCAAGTGCAGTTCAATGCCGCCGGGTATCCGACGAGCATCACCCATGCGCTCGGTAAGCCCGAGCAAGAAACCGTCGCCTTCGTACGCGATGCCACAACCAATCTCGCGCAGAGCATGACGGATGCGTTGGGCCGCGTCACAGCATATCAATACAACAGCAATGGCAAAGTCACGCAGATCACCTACCTGTCAGGGACGGGGAATGCGGCCATGTGGGCGATGACCTATGAGCCGACCTATGGTCAGCTCGCGAGCGTGACCGATCCGGCCACCCATACGAACTCCTTTGGCTACGACGGCTCCGGAAATCTCGTCAGCGCCACAGATGGTCTAGGCAACGTCACGAGCCTAACCTATAACGGGGCGGGGCAAGTGATCTCCGCCACCCGCACTGCCGGCGGTGGCCCGTTGACAACCTCACTGTCGTATAACGGCGGAGCACTCGCAACCGTCACCGATCCCTTGAATCGAACGATATACTACTTCAATGATGCGCTAGGCCGTCCAGGTGCAATCAAGGATCCGCTGGGTAATCTAACGCGCCTGACGTATGACGTGCTCGATCGCGTCACGCAGACGACCGATCCGCTGGGGAATTCGACACAATTTGCGTTTGATGCCAACGGTAATCTCGTGAGCTTGCAGGATCCACGCGGTAATATCACGGCGTACACGTTCGATACCCGCAATCGTCGCATCACCATGACCGATCCGCTCACACACAGTGAAGCCTATTCGTATGATGCTGGCGGCAATCTCGCGCAGGCCACAGACCGGAATGGCCAGGTGACCGGCTTCAGCTACGATTTCGCCAATCGCTTGATCAGCGCCGGATTCGGCGCGAGCGCGTCGAGCCCAAGTGCCTATACGAGCACGATTGCCTATACCTGGGATGCTGGCGATCGACTCATTCAGGCGGCAGACTCGATATCCGGAACCGTCACGAGAAGCTATGACGGGCTCGATCATCTCCTTCAGGAGCAGACTCCGCAGGGCCAGGTTACTTACACCTACAATCCCAGTGGGCTCCGGCAAAGCATGACAGTACAGGGCCAGTCCGGCGTTAATTACAGCTATGACAATGCCAATCGGCTGACCCAGATTACGCAAGGGGCAACGACCGTCAGCTTCAGTTACGACAGCGCCAATCGACGAACAAGCCTCACTCTCCCCAATGGTATTCAGGTCGGCTATAGTTACGATAGTGCGAGCGAACTCACCGGCATTGCCTATCAAAATGGCGGGACAGCTATAGGAAACCTGACGTATAGCTATGACGCGGGCGGGCGACGCGTCGACATGGGCGGCAGCCTTGCGCAAGTGAATCCAGCCGCCGCCGTCGCTTCCGCCACCTATGATGCCGCGAATCGGCTCACGAACTGGGCCGGCACCAGCCTAACTTACGATAATGATGGCAACCTCAATGCATTCGGTGCAAGTACCTTCATCTGGGATGCCCGCAATCAACTGACAGCGACGAGTGACGGCGGTGGGAGCTTCGCCTACGATGCCTTTGGACGCCGCATCGGCCGGACTGTCGGCGGCGCGACAAATTCCTATTCCTACGACGGGCTGAATCCGGTCACGATCAACAGTGACTTTCTGCTCGGCGGCCAATCGCTTGATGAGCGCTATGCCCGCGTCAACAGTTCCGGAACCACGAGCTACCTCACCGACGGGCTCGGGAGTACAGTCGCGCTCACAAATGCTAGCGCCACGACCACGGCGAGCTACTCGTACGCGCCGTATGGCAGCGCCGCCAAGACAGGGACCGATGACACACCGCTGCAGTTCACCGGGCGGGATAATGATGGTACTTCGAATTTGTATTACTATCGAGCGAGGTATTACTCGCCGCAGCTTGGGCGGTTCATCAGTCAAGACCCCCTTGGGTTTGCTGGTGGCATCAACACGTATGCATATACCAACGGTAACCCTGTCAGTTATCGTGATCCGACAGGCAAGGATCCCCTCCTTGCCTTAATTGGGGCGGTCGGCGGTTTCGGCTACGGCTACGTTGCTGGGCTCATCGAAGGACAATCCGGTACTGATCTTTACCTTCACGCGTTGGAGGATGCCGGGATCGGCGGACTGACTGGCCTAACAGACGGCCTGAACCTCGTTCCGCGAATACTGGCTAATGCTGGAATCAACGCAGTCGGTGAGGCGTACAAAGAGGAGGTGAGCTACATGAAGACAGGGTGTCCCAGGGAGTTCAATGGAACGAAAATCGCCTTGGCCGGATTTACCAGCGTACTCGGTGATTTAGGGGGTAATCTCGCAGGCCACGCGTTAGCAGGCCATGCAACAGAACTCACTCATATATTGCAAGAATCATCTTTATCCATAGAACAGTTCGTCGACGCGAATATCAATGGCGCTCTGTCGCTTACAGCGCCGATCATTGATCGCGCTGCTCACTAGGTTTCACAATGGCTGTATCGGTAAACGAAGTAATTTCAGTGGGATTCGTTGTCCAGTTCCTTCTATCTCTTTGTATGTTGTTTGGCGGCGCCGGGAAACACAGAGTAAATTCCGACGGTACCGATGTATTTAGGATCAATCGCGCGATTGCCTGGATGGCGACAATCTCGTCGTTTGCAATATCCGGTATTCTTGCATATGGAATTGCGGTAACAAAACCGACACCAATGGATGCGCCGATCGCAATCATGCTGGGAGAGCTATTGTTTTTTTTCTTCGGTCTTTACGGATTGTGGGGCCTCGCGATGCGCATTCGGATAGATTCCGATTCGATTCGTGTTGATACGCCGCTTGGTACCCGCGTTACGCACTTCAACAACGTGCGTTCATCAACAGACAAAGTGACTGGACGCTATCGAACGTTTGATGTTATCAACGACAAAGGAAAGCGGATACTCCGAGTGACGAGCACATTTCTCCCGGATTACGAGGAACTGGTCCAACTAGTTGAACAGGGCGTACGAGCACACAGGAGTCATAAGACCTAACAATGTATATGCATACGTGAGCGGCAACCCGATATCAAACTTTGACCCATTGGGGCTTGCCAAATTTGGCTATCGGCCGCTCGGAGACGGAATGGACCCATTTCCCCCAGGTAAGGCCCCTTCGGGGCCATCAGCTCTTGATTTGCAACAAGCACATGAACAACTTTGGTTCGATGACGATCCAAACGAAAATGCTGGTTTTTTTGCGGGAGATGGAAGTCGCCCGGGGCTCAAGATATGCGGCGAACGCGGAGAAGTAAGATCGGATTTTGGACACAATAGACGGCAGTACAAATTCTTCGGACCCACATACGATGATGATTTAATGAGAACTGCGCTGTACAACATTCTTCCGAAATGGAACAGCTCGAGCTATTGCTTGGCTGGCCAAAATTGCCAGAATTTCGCCGACGCGCTTCGAAATGAGTACGCCCAACTGGGGGGCCAGACGCACGGTGCGACCGGCTCATGGTAGTAGCGATGATACGACCTGGAAAGAGACGGATAGTCCTCATTCTCGGTGTGGTCCTTTTGTGGCCTCTCGCGTTCTATGTGTTGACGAAAGCTGTACCGGGGTTGGGAATGATTTGGCTGCTTGCATTCCAGCTTTACTATCTCCCTTTCGGTTCATGGCTTCGCGAACCTTTCTTCACGCCAGACTCGGAATTGTCTTTCACCGTTCTGCCCTTAGGCGTGGGGCTGGCTGCGATCTGCTATGCGGCATTAGTGCTCGCAGTTGTGCTGTTTATGCGGCGGTCGAAAGAGAAGAGAGAGTAGATTCGCGTAGGGTGCGGCAAAGCACTTACGCATATGCAAATGGGGACCCCGTTAGTTTCCGAGACCCGTTTGGTCTCAAGCCAGGGGATCCTTTTGGATCAATTCAGGCGGCCGCAATCGATGCGTTGGATTGGGTGTATCAAACATACCCAAACGCAACTGAATATGCAGGAAGTATTTATCAAGACCCTAGTGGACAATACATCGCAACAAATCCGTCGCCAGGATCAGGAGACAGCTCGGCACCTAGTGTAGTGCTTCATAATTAACAGAACTAATACGCGCATTTTCTGTCCTACCATTGAGTCCATCAATGGGGAGCGAGCGATGCGGGTAGCGGCGGAAGTCGTGTTGTTGAACGAGGAGCGGATGCAGTTGCAACTGTGGGCCCGATCCAAGACGGTCAGCGTGAGGCTGGCACGGCGTGCGCAGATCGTGTTGAAGGCAGCGGACGGACTGGACAACGAGACGATTGCCGCGCACGTGGGTGTTGGCCGGGTGCAAGTCGGACGCTGGCGCACGCGGTATGCAAACGGTGGCATGGCGGCCATCCAGAAAGATCTGCCGCGCGGCGGTCGACCGGTGAAGGTCGATGCGGCGCAGATCGTGCGTTTGACGACCCAGACACTGCCCACGGCGGGGACCCACTGGAGCACGCGCAGTCTGGCGGCGAAGGTCGGGGTGAGCGACACGACGGTGCTGCGAGTATGGCACCAGCACGGGCTGAAGCCGCATCGGGTGCGTACCTTCAAAGTTTCGCGCGACCGGCAGTTCGTGGAGAAGCTCGAGGATATCGTTGGTCTGTACATGGCGCCGCCCGAGCGCGCCCTGGTGCTGTGCTGCGATGAGAAGAGCCAAGTCCAGGCGCTGGACCGCACGCAACCGGGCCTGCCGCTGAAGAAGGGGCGCGCCGCGACCATGACTCACGATTACAAGCGCAACGGCACGACCACGTTGTTCGCGGCACTGAACGTGCTCGATGGTCAAGTGATCGCCCAGTGTCAACAGCGTCACCGCCACGTCGAGTGGCTGAAGTTCCTGCGGCAAATCGAGCGCGAAACGCCCGAGGATAAGGAGTTGCATTTGATCGCGGACAATTACGCCACTCACAAGCATCCGGCCGTGCAGAAATGGCTCGCCAAACGGCCGCGCTTTCACATGCACTTCACGCCCACCTCGGCTTCCTGGCTGAACATGGTGGAGCGCTTCTTCCGCGACATCACGGTGGAACGACTGCGTCGCGGGGTATTCACCAGCGTGCCTGAATTGATCGCCGCTATTCACGAATACATCGCCCATCACAACACCGATCCGAAGCCCTTCATCTGGACCAAGAGCGCTCGCGATATCTTGCAGAAGGTCATTCGGGCCAACCGCCGCTTAAGTTCCAAACAGAATGAAGCACTACACTAGTTGGCCAGACCAGGGTGGACGTAGTGCCGCAAAGGCTCTCTATCACACCCATGGTGAATGTTTGAAAGGTTTCGACAACGACAACTTTTCTTACCCAGACAAACGTGGAGTTCAAAGCGACGCGTTTCTTGCCGATTGGTATCTGCTACCAAGCTACTTGGAAACTCCGGGCGGGATGATCAAGCGCTACGATCCAAACCCAAACAAGCCCTACAGTGGTCAGGTTACGACGATTAGAGGAGAGTGTTCATGTCCCAACTAGCTTTCCCCATTGAAAGGAAGACTTGGTTAGTGCTCGTATCGAGGATTGGAAGCGTTCTTGTCCAATGCGGGATCTCCATTTTCGGACTGCTCATGTTCATGAGCGCCATTTTCATTCAATCAGCAAGCGCGGATGCCTCTTGTGTAGCTTCATCGACTTCTGGACAAAAGGCTAGCGGAAAAATGAGAGACTTCGACCTGCTGCAGACGCCCTGCAGATGGAGCGAAGTGGATGAGCAAACGCGAACATCGACGATTTACGGCAGAACAGAAACTGGAGATTTTACGCGAGGCGGACCAGCCGGGCGTGACGGTGAGCGAGGTGTGCCGGCGGCACGGCTTGGCTGCGTCGGTATTTTATCGCTGGCGGGCGGTGGCCCAGGGCGGCTCGGCGGTGGCGCTGAAGCGTGATGCGCAGCGTACGCCGCGTAAGGGCGATCCGGAGGCGCAACACAAGGCGGAGATCGAGCGATATCGGGCGGTGATCGCGGAGATCACGGCGGAGAACCTGGAGCTGAAAAAAAAGATTTGAGGTTGGAAGATTTATTCCGAGTACCGGCGGAGACGAAAGCGGCCGTGATGCAGATCGTAGAACAAACGAAACGACGCTCTGGGTGGCGGGTGTATCGCACACTCGCCGCCCTGGGTGTGCCGCGTAGCGTGTACTACGCCTGGAAGAAGCGCGAAAACCTGGAGGATCGGGCCGGCAAACCGTGCCGCGTGTACGAGGTGCTGCCCGAGGAGCGAGCTGCGATCTGTGACTTTGCCTTGCAATACCCGAAGATTGGCTACCGCAAGCTGACTTGGATGATGGTCGATGCGGGCACCGCGTGCGTCGGGGAGAGCACGGTTTACCGGGTTCTGAGCGATGCGGACCTGTTATCGCGCTGGAAACGATCGACGGCGTCCAGCGGTGAATACAACTTCCGTCCCAACGGGCCAAACCAGCAATGGCACGTCGACTGCATGTATGTGTGGGTGGCTGCCCGCTTTTACTTCCTGGTGAGTTTTGTCGATGCCTATAGCCGCTACATCGTGCACCACAAGCTGTTGATGAGTCTGGACGGCAAATCGATGGCGATCGAGCTGCAGGCGGCGCTCGAGAACTCTCCAGACATTAAACCTCGCGTGGTGCACGATCATGGCAGCGAATTCGTCAATCGCGATGTCGCGGCGGTCATCCTTGATCTTTGGACTTCCCGAAGGGACGTCGTTGTCAATGGGACACTGACGGCATTGGGAAGAACGGTGACCGACTCCGCGGTAGGTCGAGCGCCAACGTCGTGAGAGGGATCGTCCAGCACGATCACGACACTCTCGAGTTCTTCGCCCCTCCGCCTGAAGTAGAAGACAAACCAACGGATTTCCCCAAGGCCGAGGAGGGGCTGGTCGGCAAGAATCTCTACCTGGTTTTCAAGCGCGCCAACTAGCGACAGCAACAGGCCCTACCATTTGCTGCTGCCCGTCGTTCCGCGATGGCTGCCAAGGTGACCACGATACTTAAAGATAGTT
>Ga0137390_10005843_pt1 | contig 10420 bp, 5 predicted proteins | sample 15con2h24AmetaG_FD_104937 | JGI IMG/M metagenome (GOLD analysis project Ga0137390, IMG submission 104937) | Vadose zone soil microbial communities from Angelo Coast Range Reserve, California, USA - 15con2h2.4A metaG | ecosystem: Environmental > Terrestrial > Soil > Vadose zone > Saprolite... | reverse complement strand
TTGCCGGATGAAAAGTCGTGATAGAACCCCTTCTGGTCATTGACAAAGAATGACGGCGTCCGCTCCTTGTTGAAAGGCGACAACCCTTTCCACTCGCGCCCCGCCTTCTTGAGCCGCACCCGCTTGCCTACGACTTCCGATACCGGAAGCCGGGCGCGTAATTCATCGAGGAATTGCGGCGGAAAGCGCATGGCTATTTGGACTCGGTTCTGTGGACCCGCGAATCGGCTCCTCTATTATACGGCGCCGCTAGGTTCGGACCGAAATGGCGGAGCTTGTCCCGGTTATCCACAGGCTTTCCTCCTCCAAATTCGGAACCTTGAGACTCTTGAGTCAGCGCATCGTTGTATATATGAATTGTATATAGCGCGGCGCAACCAATAGGCCTAGTATAGGCCGTCCCTCGCGCAATACAAGGGCCGAGACGCCCCACTAAGTTTTAAAGATGATGTGGCAAAGAAATCGATTTCGCGATGTCCGGAGACGAAACGAAGGGCACGTTCGGCAACCCGTCCGTGCGCTGCGAATGGTTGAGAAAAAACGAACCGGCACGATCACCGTAGTGAAAAGAGCCAGATAATTTTCGATGTCGCAGCGGACGAAGTCGTCAGCCCGTGCGCACGATCCAAGGAGACCGTAGCCGATGGATATCGGCGCGGCGAGCGAGCGGAGATGAGAGGCAAGAATATCACGGTCGTTTCCAAGCATGATCCGCGAAAAGGTAAGACGGATTGGGCGCGCGTCGCATCTTTGACGGACGAAGAGATCGAAACGATCGTCCGCGATGATCCTGACGCCGCGCCGCTTGATGTCGACTGGTCCCAGGCGGTCCTCGTCGTGCCTCCCCGGAAGAAGGCAATCTCGATCCGCGTCGATCCGGACGTGCTCGAGTATTTCAAAAATGAGGGTCCCGGCTACCAACGCCGCATCAATGCGGTCCTTCGTTCGTACGTTGACCAGAAGCAGAAACGCGGCAAGTCTGCTTGATGACCAAGCCTCACGTCGGCGCGCCCATCGACGCCATCCTGGCGCGGCTCCTGGCGCTGCATCCCAAGCGCATCGATCTTTCGCTCGACCGCATGTGGCATGTGCTCGACCGGCTCGGCCATCCGGAAAAGAGCCTGCCGCCCGTGGTCCACGTGGCCGGCACCAACGGCAAGGGATCGACCATCGCGTTCATGCGCGCGATGCTGGAGGCGGCCGGAGCGCGCGTGCATGTCTACACGTCGCCCAATCTGGTGCGCTTGAACGAGCGCTTCCGGCTCGGTCGACAGGGCGGCGGCGTGCTGGTGTCCGATTCAGACCTCGCCCGTGCGCTGGAAAGCTGCGAGCGGGCCAACGGCGATGCGCCGATCACCGTCTTCGAAATCGAGACTGCCGCGGCGTTTTTGTTGTTCGCCAACCAGGCCGCCGACGTCGCGCTGCTCGAAGTCGGGCTCGGCGGCCGGCTCGACGCCACCAACGTAGTGCCGCAGCCGCTCGCCAGCGTCATTACGCCGATATCCATGGACCATGTGGACTTCCTCGGCGACACCTTGGAAAAGATCGCCGGCGAGAAGGCCGCAATCATGCGGCGCGGAACGCCCGCGGTGATCGGCCGGCAGACCGAGGGACCGCAGTCGGTGCTCATCCGGCACGCCGAGGAGGTCGGCGCGGCGCTTCACGTGGCGGGCCAGGACTGGATGGCCGGTGAGGAGCGCGGCCGTCTTGTCTATCAGGACCGGCAGGGCCTCTTGGATTTGCCGAGCCCGCGCTTGTTCGGGCGCCATCAGATCGACAACGCCGGTCTCGCGGTTGCGGCATTGCGCGCCGGCGGCTTTCGGCTGCCGACGAGCGCCTACGAGGAAGGGCTGCAGAAGGTGGATTGGCCGGCGCGCATGCAGCGCCTCTCCACGGGGCCACTGGTGGCCCGGGCACCCGCCGGCAGCGAAATCTGGCTCGACGGCGGCCACAACCCGGACGGCGGACGGATCATCGCGGCGGCGCTGGGCGATCTCGAAGAGCGGGTGTCGCGCCCCGTGGTATTGGTCGTCGGCATGCTGGCGACCAAGGATCTGGACGGGTTCCTGCGCAACTTCACGGGCCTTGCACGCCGTCTCATCGCGGTGCCGATCGCGTCCGACAAGAGTCTGCCGCCGGAGGCCATCGCGTCAGCCGCGCGCACCATCGGCATCGCCGCCGATGCCGTCGCCGGCATCACGGCGGCGTTCGCCGCCATCACGGCGCTCGACCTCAGTCCGCCGCCACGCATTCTCATCACCGGTTCGCTCTATCTCGCCGGTGAAGTGCTGGCCGCGAATGGGACGGTGCCGAATTGAGGCGCTATCGATCTGTCAGTCAGTAGGGTGGGCAGTCAGTAGGGTGGCAAAGCGAAGCGTGCCCACCTCTTGAGGGGCGTAAGGTGGGTACGCTTCGCTTTGCCCACCCTACGACTGGTGTTCGTTCTTGATGAGTTTCGCTCAACCCATCCTACGGCTCAGACTACGGCACCCACGGTCGCGGTGATCCATTGCTCAAGCTTCGCCTTAGGGGCGGCGCCGACTTGGCGGGAGGCCATTTCGCCGTTCTTGAAAACCATCAGGGTCGGGATCGACATTACGTTGTACTTCGCGGCGGTCTTGGGATTCTCGTCGACATTGAGCTTGACGACCTTCACCTTGCCGGAGAGTGCGCCTTCCGCGAGCTCCTCGAGCGCCGGCGCAATCGTCCGGCATGGACCGCACCATTCGGCCCAGAAATCGACCACCACCGGCTCGGTGGAGTTGAGTACCTTGGCCTCGAAATCAGCATCGGATACCTTGGAAACACCCATGGGACACCTCGTCGTCCTGGTCATTTCGGGCGCGTCCGGCGCCCCCGGGCTTCGTACGTGCGAACGTAGGGAGGCGACCCGATGGCGTCAAGGCGCGCTCATCCGGAGGTGATGCGGACAAGAGCTTGATCGAGCATGTCGGCTGGAAGCTCCATCAGGTCGGGCAGCTCGGTCCACACCAGCGCCGCCCGGATCGGGCGGTCCGGATAGATTTTGCTCAACACTGTGCGATAGAGCGCAAGCTGCCCCACATAGGCCGGCGGAGCCGCGTCGACATTTGTCGGCGGATCGCGATTGGTTTTGTAGTCGGCGATCAACACGGCATGCGGCGTAATCGCAAGCCGGTCGATCTGGCCCGACACCAGAATTTCAGAACCGCAGCGGCGCCCGAAGCGGCCGACGATCGGCACCTCGGCGCGACTGCCCGGAGCGAACAACTCCGCGAATCGCAGATCCGCGAAGATAGCGAGCGCCTGACCAACGAACCGATTGCGCTCGTCCATGCTGAACGCGGCGGCGGCGCGCGCGAGGAAGCTGTGCGCGGCAGCCTGGCGGCGCGCCGGCTCGATATCGGGCAGCGACTGCAGCAGCCGATGGATGAGCGTTCCGCGCGCCAACGCCTGCGCTTGCGCCCGTTCCTGCGCAGCGTTCCGCTGTCGTGGCAAAGCTTGCGGCGCGACGGCCTCATCGTAAGCGGACGACGGCGATACGAGGGTGGAACGAGCAACGTCGGTTGGCGCCGGGGTTGTCAGCCATGCCGGCAGGTCAGATGCAGGCTCCGTCTGAGGCAGCCTCGGGAATGCAGGTGCGGATGCCTGTTCTGCAGCCTTGCGATAGCGCCACGTCGTCGTCCCGCCGTCCCGGACCTCCTCAAATCCTGTCTGGCCGTCGAGGCCTTTGCGCACGAGATCGTACCAGCAGTCGGCGTTTGGCTTCTTCTTGCCGTGGCAGCCGCACACGATCAGACGCTCCGCCGCACGGGTCATCGCCACGTACAACAGCCGGCGATGCTCGTGCTCGTTTTCGTCCAGCGCCGCCCGGCGCGCCATCGCGACGGCGCGCACATCCTGATCGCGGCGCCCCGCCCAGACGATGCATGTTGGCGTGCCGGAAGCGCCGTCCCCGCCCTCCTGTAGGGGCGACCCTTGTGGTCGCCCTGTTGCCAGCGGACGCTGTGCGGAAAGCGGGGCGACCACAAGGGTCGCCCCTACAGGAGGGTCGGGAGGGGGCTCGATTTCAAGGAGCGTCGGCTGATGAGAGCCTTTGGGCGGCGTGGTGGTGTCGGCGAGGATCACCACCGGCGCTTCGAGGCCCTTGGCGCCGTGCACCGTCATGACCCGCACCTCGTCGCGGGTGGTTTCCATGTCGCGCTTGACGACGGTGGCCGCACCTCTCAGCCAGGCGACGAAGCCCTGCAGCGACGGGGCTTCGTGCGTTTCATATTCGAGCGCCAGTTCCAGGAACTCATCGAGCGCGTCAGCGGCTTCGAGGCCGAGCCGGGCGAAAATCTTCCGCCGTCCCTGTTCCGGCCCGAGCAACCAGGCGAAGAAGGCGAACGGGCGCTCGTGGCGCGCCCGCACATCGCAACGGCGCAACAGCGCGTCGGCCGCAGCAAACTCCACTCTGTCGGCGGCACGCGCCGCAAGCGTTGCGCGCAGGCTTGCGCGCCGCTGCCACGCCAGTTCGAACAACAGATCGTCGTCAAAGCCGAATAGCGGGCTCTTGAGCGCAACCGCCAGCGCAAGGTCGTCTTGCTCCAGCAACAACGCGTCCGCAAGCGCCATGAGGTCGATGATCGCGATATGCTCCGTCAACACCAGGCGGTCGGCGCCGGCAACCGCAACGCCGGCGTTTTTCAAGGCGCGGATGATCGCGCCGAACAGCGCGCCCCGCTGGCGCACCAAGATCAATACGTCCCCGTAACGCATCGCTCGACGCTCAGCCCCGACTGGCGTCCCGCTGTCGATGAAGCCCCGCGCTGTCGCGGCGATCTTGGAAGCGAGCTTGACCTGGGGACTCGTCTCCGAAACAGCGTCGAACGGCGCGTCCCACGCCGTCATGTCCGGCAAGGGGTCCGGTTCCATCAGGGGCCAGAGTTCCACCAACCCGGGCGCAGCGCCGGGCAGCGCCAAATGAGTGAGTTTGTGAACGAGTTTGCCGTCGTGGTCCGACGCGATGCTGCGGTATATATTTGGGAACCTGAACACCTCATCGACCGCGCCGAGGACGTTCTCTCCCGAGCGGAACGAATGGTCGAACCGCACAAAGCGCCAGGAAACGTCGGAGGTGACGCCGGAGGTGAGGAAGTGCTTCTCGAAATGCCGCCGTGCGGCCTCGTATTCGCGCGGTGCGGCGCCTTGGAACGAGAAAATCGATTGCTTTTCGTCCCCCACGGCGAAAACCGTGCGTCCCCGAGGCCCCCGCACGCCAGCGCTGGCGCCGAATTCCGATACCAGGCGCTTGATGATGTCCCACTGTTTCTCGCTGGTGTCCTGCGCTTCGTCGATCAGTATGTGGTCTAAACCGAGATCGAGCTTATAGTGCACCCAGTTCGGGTCGCATTCGGCCAGCAGGCGATGGGTCTTGTCGATCAGATCGTCATAGTCGAGAAGACCGCGGCGCTCCTTTTCATCGGTGTAACGCCTGATCATCTCGACCGCGATGGTCACGAGCGCCGCCGTCCGGTCGCGGCAGATGATGCCGTTGCGACGCTCGATGAGGCGGGCCACACGCGCCTGTTCGGCGCTGAGCGCTTCCGCGAGGTCCGGCCACTTTTTGGCGAGCCCGGACGTAATCAGACTATCCCGGGGCTTCTGTTCTTGAGTCAAAAAGACGCTGAAATAATGGGCGATCCGTTCGTCATCGGATGCCGCCAGCGCTGCCGCCAAGCGCTCCGCCTGCTTATGATCGGCCGGGGTGCCGTCCGCCTTGAACGTCCCAGCGATACCCTCCCAATGAGACAACGGCAGGTGCGGCCCTTCAATGATGTCTTTTTCGACCCGGGCGCGGTCGTCATTTACGTCGATGCCGAGGACCGCCGACAATTGCCCTACCGCGCGTTCGAAGCCGCCCTCGACCCAGGCCATGAGCTTCGCGCGCTTGGTAGTGGCCTCGTTCAGCACGGCCACAAGCTTGGTGTCCGCGGCGGCCGCAACCGCGACTTTGAGGGCGCGGCCGAGCGGCTTGTCCGGCGCCGCAGCGGCTTCAAGCAGGACCGCCATCCTGGCGCGTTCCAGCATTTCGCTCTGTGCGCGCTCTTCCAATACGGTGAAATGCGCCGCCACGTCGCTTTCGAACGGGAACTGTTGCAGGATGCGGGCACAGAACGCGTGAATGGTCTGCACCTTGAGCCCGCCGGGCGTCTCGAGCGCCGCCGCAAACAGGCGCCGGGCGCGTTGGCGTTTGGCGGCGTCGATATCCGTAACGCCGATCTCCCGCATAGCCTGATCAAGCGCATCATCGTCGAGCGCGATCCAACCTTTCAGTTGATCGTAAACGCGCGCCGCCATGTTGGCGGCCGCCGCCTTGGTGAACGTGATGCAGAGGATTTTCGACGGATCGACGCCTGCCGGGGAGCCGTCGAGCATGAGCCTGATGACGCGTTGCGCCAGCACATGGGTCTTGCCCGAGCCGGCATTGGCCGAAACGAATACGGCCGCCGACGGGTCGGAGGCTTCGGCCTGACGACTGCGCACCGAATCCGGGATGATGCGGATGGCGCTCATTCCTCTTCCTCCTCTCCGCCCAACTGCGACCACTCCTTGACGCGTGCAAGGTCGTCGTAGGCACCGTAGCGATCCTTCCACATGGAGAGAGCGAGCGCGCGGTAGGGCGTGCTTTCATCTTCGAAGCGGATGACCAGCGCCTTGAGCTGTGCGAGCGCCTCGTCGGCCGCGGCGTCCAGGCTCCGATTCTTGAAATCGATGACGCGCTCTTCGCCCGCAGGGCTGCCCCCATTGAGCTTGACATAGACGAGCTCGGAGATGGCGCCGCCGGGGGCGAGCCCGGGAAAGCCGCCGTTGCGCAGCATTGCGGCCTCCAACGTCAGTTGGGGCGCGACGCCGGTCTGCACTTGCGGGCTGGTCGGCGGCGTGCCGGTCTTGAAATCCAGAACGGCGTAGCCGCCGTCGGCGAGGCGTTCGATGCGGTCGGCGCGGCCAATGAGTCGGAAAACCCGATCCCCGGCCTCAATCGACAGCTCGCCGCGGATTTCCGCGTGAGCCGCCGCGATGTTGGCGCGGCGCCTGGTTTCGAAATCCTTAAACCAGCGCGCGATGCGTTCATAACGCGGCCACCAGAATGCGCGCGCCTCAGGGAAATCCTTGAGCGGCGCGAAATGCCGTTCGCCGAGACGCAACAATTCGCCATAAGGATCATCCGGCAATGCGTCGGGATAGGTCTTGGCAAAGTCACCGATCGCGCGGTGGATGATACTGCCGCGCTCTGCCGCGCCCGGCCTGTCATCAACCGGGTCAAGGCGCGGCAGCTTGAGAATGTGCTTGGCGTAGATCGTGTATGGATCACGCAGCCAATGCTCGATGTCGGTGACTGACAGCGAGGTCGGCCGGGCGTCGCGCGGCGGGCGCGGCGATGGCCGGGCAATCGGCCGGGGCGGCGCAGCCGGCGCGTCGAGGCGGCGGCAAAGCGCGCGGTAGCATTCGCCACGTGCGACCGCCTGTTCCCACAGCGCCGTGCCCGCGACCGCCGCAAGCCTCTGCACGAAGCGCGACACTACCGTTGGGGCGCCGCCGCGCTTGGCCGGATAGGTGACGAATACCTCGCGCGCGCCAAGCAATTGCGCGAAATCGTGGGCCGCAAGGCCGATGCGGCGCTCCGGTGGATCAAGGCCGAGCGCCTGGCGCATCGGCCGGCTCAGCCACGGATCGGCGCGTGAATCTCCGGGCCATACGCCTTCCACGAGGGAGCCGACAACGACGCGATCGGCGCTGGTCAGCCGCGCTTCCAGCGGCCCGTAAATGCGGATGCGATTGCCGGGAGCATCCGGACGGCGGACCATCCGGTCCGCGATCGCGGCGCCGAACAGCTCCGGGTAATCCTTAAGGGATACCGCGAAAGGCTCGACCTTTTGGGCGATCTCGTCAAATGCCGCAGCCAGTGCCGCGCTATCCGGGCCCGCAAACGTGCATCCGGACTCGTCGGTGCCCGCCCGCCGGAGCGCTTCCCGATGGCGCACCGCAAGGCCGGCGAAATCCTGGCTGCCGGACCAGGCGGCGGCGGATTCAAGAGGCTCGATCGCAGCGGCGATGCGTCGAAGCAGCCCCTCCGCTTCGTCAAGTTCCGCGGCATGAAGTGACGCCCGCGGTTCGCTGCGGTGAATGTCCGAGGTCTCGCCACGCTTGAGCTTGGCAAGCTCGGCGCGAAAGCCCGCCAGGGCCGCAATAAGACCGGGCGAACCCGGGCGCGGACGCGGGCCGCGAAGAATTGCCCGCTCCAGCGCTGCGACGCCGCGCCGGTGACGAACCTCGTCGGCGCCGAAGCGGGCCAACGGATGCTTGAGCAGCGCCAGCAGTTGCGTCGGCGCCAGCCCGCAAGCCGCCGCCTCCGCAACGAGCCGGCAGAATACGCCGACCGCCGTATCGGCAAGCGGGTCGCCGCCGGTATCATTGGCCACGATGTTCCAGCGCCGCAGCATCACGGCGACCCGGCGCGCCAGCGCGCGGTCCGGCGTCACCAGTGCAGCCGTGCGCCCGGGTTCGGATTGGGTCTCGCGCAACGCCACCGCGACAGCGAGCGCCTCTTCTTCCGCATTGGCGGCCGCAATGACCGTTACGCCGGCAAGCGCCGGCGCGACCACCGCGCCGATCTCGTCGAGCCGGGTGCGCCATTTGTCGGTCGCGGCCGCCGGACGCAGCGCTTCGCTCAGGAGCGTCTCGCGGCGGTGGGACGATGGCGGCGCGAGAATCCCCACGTCGCGGCGGTTAACGCCCATGCGGGCAAGAAGCGCATGCAAGGCGAACTGCGGATGTCCCGGGGCCGGCGGAAGCGAGACATGCGCCGGCTGCGCCGCGCCGCCGATGGCTTCCCACGATTCTTCATCAAGCTCGGTGTCGAGGCCGGGGAGCACTACGGCGCCATAGGGCAGGCTCGCAATGGTGGCGAGGAGCTTGGCCGTTGCCGGCATGGAGCCGGTCGAACCCGCCGCGATGACTGGTTTACCTGGGCGCGAGGCGAGGCGCGCGGCCTCGGCGGCGATCAAGCGATCGCGCCGCATCGCCGGCTCGATGGCGCCGCGTTCAGCGAGAATGCCGGGCCACACCTCGCGCGCTATCAACAGGAACCGCAGCGTCAGCTGCCAGTATTGATCGAGTTCGTCAGGCACCAGTCCGTCGAGGCGCTGCCATGGCACCTCCCGGGTCGTCATATCATCCATCAGCCGGGCGAGGTCGTCGGCGAGCGCCAGCGCGGCAGCCGGATGGCGCATCACCAGCGGCGTCTCTGCGGCCGGGGGCGCGATCTGCTCGGCCCATTTCAGCACCAGCCGCGCCAGCAGAAAGCGTCGCTCCAGTCCGCGGAGCGCGGGCGGCAGGGCGAGGGCGTCGGCGGCGACATCGCCCGTCGCCATGTCGGCGAAGACGAGCTCATCCTCATCGATATCGCCGATCGGCACGAGACGGGGCAGCACCGCCGCGTCGACTGCCAGAACCTGCAGAAACGTATCGCGGGCAAGCCGGCAGGCGCGCCGTGTCGGCAGAAATATGGTCACGTCCGCAAAATCGGGCGGCCCCGGCGTGAAGCCGTCTACCAGCCGACCGTCGCGCAGCGCGCGTATCAGCGTCGGCAAAAACGGCGCCGACGGCGGAATGGTGAACACGCGCGATGCCGCTGGCAGCGCCCCTGCCATTTCCTCCCCCGGAGAAGGGAAGGGGAGGGACAACTGCATCGTGGTCCGCGCGTGCGGCCGCTGAACTGCCGGACGATTCATGGATTGGTGACGTACGCCCCGGGGTGATTCCCCAATCGGTACTTTATCACGCCACGCTGGCAAGGATCGCGGCTTCGGCGGCGGCGATCGCCTCCGGGGTCCCGACATGCATCCACACGCCTTCCAGGCGCAGGCCGTAGAGCCGGCCAGCCTCGATGGCGCGATCAAACAGCAGATTGAGCGAGAAGGCGCCAGGGGGGGCTGTGGAAAACAACGCCGCGCTGAGGATCGCGACGCCCGCATAGACGAACGGCGCAACCTCCCGTTCGCTGCGCCGACTGATCCGTCCGTCCGGCGCCATCGTGAAATCGCCGCGGCCCGCGTAGCCCACGCTCGTTGAGGTCGCGGCGAGCAGCAACAGCGCGTCCATGCGGGCGGGATCGAAAATCTCGGCAAGACGGAGGAGATTGGGTCTCACCCCGTCGATCCAGATGGCGTCGGAGTTGAGGTGAAAGAACGGCGCCGTGCCGAGAACAGGGAGCGCCTTGACGACCCCGCCCCCGGTGTCGAGCAGCTCGTGGCGCTCGTCCGAGATCACGATCTTCGGCGCCTGCCGGCCAGCAAGGTGCCGTTCGATCTGATCAGCAAGATAATGAACATTGACCACCGCCGTCTCGACACCCGCCTCCTCAAGGCGGTCGAGCACGTGATCGATCAATGCTTTT
>Ga0137390_10005838_pt1 | contig 10424 bp, 9 predicted proteins | sample 15con2h24AmetaG_FD_104937 | JGI IMG/M metagenome (GOLD analysis project Ga0137390, IMG submission 104937) | Vadose zone soil microbial communities from Angelo Coast Range Reserve, California, USA - 15con2h2.4A metaG | ecosystem: Environmental > Terrestrial > Soil > Vadose zone > Saprolite... | reverse complement strand
GTCGAAGAACAGGCCGCGCAGGAACAAGCCGCGCAGGAACAAGCTGCGCAGGAACAAGCCGCGGAGGAACAAGCTGCGCTGGAACAGGCTGCGGAACAGGCCGCGCAGGAACAGGCCGCAGAACAAGCCGCACAGGAACAGGCCGCAGAACAAGCCGCACAGGAACAGGCCGCGGAACAAGCCGCACAGGAACAGGCCGCACAGGAACAGGCCGCGCAGGAACAGGCCGCGCAGGAACAGGCCGCGCAGGAACAGGCCGCGCAGGAGCAGGCCGCACAGGAACAGGCCGCGCAGGAGCAGGCCGCACAGGAACAATCCGCGCAGGAACAAGCCGTCGAGGAGCAGTACGGAGCAGAAGAGCAGCTCGCCGCGGAGGAATTCCCGGTGGAGAGTGGTGATCTGAAGATTGAAGGCTGGGTCGCTCCCCCGGCCGAGCCGGAGCAGCAGGGAGCGGGCTGGCTCGGGGAGGCGCTCGCCGCCACCACGCCGCTCTCGGCGGCCGACGTAGGGACGCTCTCGGCGGTTGGCGTCGATCCCAACGACGGCGTGGCCGCGCTGCGGCTCCTCGCATGCGTGCTGCGCGTGTTCAACCGGCGCCAGATGCTCGACGTCGACGAGATCGCTGCGGAGATCCGTGAGAGCCGCACGCAGGCCGCCTTTGCCAACGAGCAGGCCGCGCAGGGCGAAGTGTCCAACGGCGGCGAGGGCGGCGAGGCCGCTCCACCAGCCGAGAGCGCCGGGGAAGCCACCGAGACTTAGCGCGCACTCGGGCGTACCCGCGCTGCCTTGCCTCGTACCCGAGGGACGGCGGTAGCTTCACCCGATGGATGTTTCGCTCAACGGCACCGTCCTCACGCGGGACGTGCTTGCCGCCGATGGCCGCGTGGTGGCCTCGCGCGGCGAAGTGGTGGACCTGGAACATCTCAAGGACGTAGCCGCACGCGCTCCGCGAGGCTTGCGCGAGATACCGCTGCACGAGACGAGCGCCGTCCACTCCGTGCTCGAGGCGTTCGAGTCGCCGCCGCTGGAACACCTGGTTGGGAACGAGACGTCGCGCGCGCTCGCCGCGGACGGGCTCTCGGATGTCCGCTTTCCCCAGCTCGTCTGGGACGAGCTCGAAGCGCTGCGCCGCGACGATGGCCCACGCTACCAGCACGCCATCTGGACCGGCGTGATTGCCGCCCGGCTCTTCCGCGCCGCGCTGGGGCAGGCGCCGGGCCTGGCGCGGCTGGTGGGCGGCGCGCTGGTGCACGACGTCGGCATGCGGTACGCGTCGGCGCGGCTGCGCTTCAAGCAAGACCATCTCACTCCCGCCGAGGCTCTTGCGCTCGAGGACCACCCGCTGCTCGGCGCGCTGCTCCTCGCCAACGTGCTGGGCGACGCGCCAGCGGTCCACTTCGCGCTTTTGCACCACACGCGCGCCGGCTTCGGCTACCCGCGCTTGACCGGCGGCAAGCCGCCGCTGCGGGGGCTCGATCTCGTCGCGGTGTCCAGTGCCTTCGCCGCGCTGATCGCGCCGCGGCCCTACCGGCTGCAGCCGTTCAACGTCCGCGGAGCGGTAGATTTGCTGCTGGAGGAAGCGCAAGCGGGCCACTTCGACGTGCGCGCCGTGCGGATGCTCGTCCAGTGCCTGCGCGGCGGGGAAGGACAGCTGACCGAGCTGGTGCTCCCCCGCAAGCCGACCGGGTTCCGCCCGCCCGCCAACCGCTACGGCGTCGCCCCCGAGGCGCGCCTCTCCTCCAGCGGCACGTAGTACCTCAACGACCAACGAGAACGAGCAACGAGAACGAGCAACGGGTCGCTCGTTCTGGTTCTTTCAGTTCAGGGTCAGCCATTAGACCGCCCAGCGCTCGGTCGCACTCCCGCGTCCGTGTTAGATCCTTCCCGCGCAGTGGCGCGTTCATATGTCGCAGGAACGGACCGACGAGGAGCTGCTGGCCGCATTCCAGCAGGGCGACGTGGGCGCCTTCGAGGCGCTCTTGCGCCGGCATCGAGCTCCCCTCTTCACCTTCCTCGTGCGTATGCTGGGCGAGCGAGAAAAAGCAGAGGATCTGGCGCAAGAAACCTTCCTGCGCATCGTCAAGGGCGCGCAGGCCTGGGAGCACCGCGCGCGCTTCCAGACGTGGCTCTACACCATCGCGCGCAATCTTTGCGTCGACCAGAGCCGGCGGGACCGGTTCCGGCGCGCCGACAGCCTCGACCAGACCGGCCCCGACGACGAGCCGGCGATGGTCGACTCGGTGCCGGCCGGCGATCCGTCTCCCGACCGCGGCGCGGAGAGCGCGCGGTTGCGGCCTGTCTTGCAGAAGGCGCTGCTCTCGCTGCCGCCCGACCAGCGCGAGGTGTTCATCCTGCGAGAGCAGGCCGGCATGCCGTTCAAGGAGATCGCCGAGATGGTCGGAGCGAACGAAAACACGGTGAAGAGCCGCATGCGCTACGCGCTGGAAGGCCTGCGCAAGGCGCTTCTGGCGGCGGGCATCGACGAGAGCGTGGTGGCCGAGGCCGACGCGCCCGCTCCGGGCGTTCGATTGGGGAGGGCATGACGCACGCCGAGTGCCAGGACCTGCTTCTCGACCTCGCCTACGGCGAGTTGGAGGCGGCGCGCGCCGCAGAGGCCGAGTTGCACGTCGCGGGGTGCCCCGACTGCCGGCGCGAGCGCGCGCAGATGGCGGCCACGCGCAGGGCGGCCGCGCCTCTGCGTGAGCTGGAGGAGCCGTCGGCGTCGTTCGACGCGCGCATCCTGGCGGCCGCGCGCGCCGAGGCGGCTCTGCAGAGCGAAGGCAAGCCGGGCCCGGTCATCGAGGTGACGGGCAGCGTGCGGCCGCTCGGTCTCGAGCCGGCCCGCATCGACGCACACGCCAAGGTTTCGTCGGCTCCTGACGGGCGCCGGCGGCGATGGGCGATGCGCGTGGCGCTGGGCGGATCGGCGGCGGCCGCGGCGGCGCTGGCCCTGGTGGTGAGCTACTCGCTGCAGAACTCTGCCGTCAAGCACAATGACGACGCGGAGAAGTACGCCATCCGCGTGCCCACCGCCGCCGCGCGCGCGCAGACCGAGGCGCTCGAGGAGGCGCGCAAGGCGGCCCGGCGCGACGAGGCACAGAAGCCCAAAGCCGAGGCGCCGCCCGCGCCCGTCGCGCAGCCCGCGCCCGTCGCGTCGTTCGCGCCGCCCGCGCCTGTCGCGCAGCTCGCCAGGGAGAAGAAGGCCACCCCCCATCAGGCCGGCTCTCGCGAGACGGACGCCATCGACGACGCCGAAGTGGGTGCGGGCGTGGCCGACAAGAAAGCCGGCGTCAAGGGCGCAGGAGGTGGCGCGCCGGGGCCTGCCGCTCCAGTAGCGACGGGCGCGCCGCCGCCGAGCACCCCTGCGGTCCCCACTTCCGGCCCGGCCGAGATGCCCATGAAAGGCGCGGTTTCCGCTCCGGCGATGGCGGTGCCCGGCAAGGACGCGCAGGCGCCGCACGGTGTGAGGGTTTCGCGCCAGGCGCCGGCGGCACCGCTCGAGAGCGCCAAGGCCGCGGTCGAAGTGCTGACCGCCCCGCAGTATGAGCAGAAGGCGCAAGAAGCGCGCCGCTCGGGGGACTACGTGCTGGCTGCGTCGCTCTACCGGCGCGCCGCCTCGCTCCGGCGCGACGACGACGCGACCGCCGCTTGGGACTTGGCCCACGCCGTGGAATGCCTCTCCGCAGCGGGATATGGCGACGAGGCGATCCAGGTGCGCGACCAGCTCAAGAACTCGTACGCATCGGAAACCTCGGCGTTCAACGCCGCGCAGCGCTCGTTGATCCACATCGAGCTCAAGATCAAGTCCTCCGCCCCCGCCGAGCCAGCGCCCGCTAAGGTCGAGGAAAAGAGCGACTCGAAGGTCCCCTCACACTAAGCCAAGATGAATAGACACGACTTGGTTTACTTCTCACCGCGCAGTTGAGGTCGTCTCGTGCCTGAAAGATTGCCGCCCAGGCCCGCCACGTCGGCGGGGCAATTCGATCTCTTTGGCAAGCGGGTGGGGCCGCGCGTCTATTCCGTCGGAGAGTTGACCCGCGAGATCAAGGCGGTCCTCGAGGGGCGCTTCCAGTCCGTCCTGGTGAAGGGCGAAGTCTCCAACCTGCGCGCTTCCGGCGCGGGGCACATCTACTTCACCTTGAAGGACGCCGAGGCGACCCTCGCCGCGGTCCTCTTCCGCAACGAAGCGCACCGGCTCAAGTTCCAGCCGCGCAACGGCCAGTCGCTGGTCGCGCGCGGGCACCTCGACGTCTACGAGCCGAAGGGCGAGTACCAGCTCGTCTGTGACACCGTCGAGCCCGTCGGCGCGGGCGCGCTGCAGATCGCCTTCGAGCAGCTCAAGGAGAAGCTCGCCGCCGAGGGACTCTTCGACCCGCGCCGCAAGCGCAAGCTGCCGTATCTTCCGCGGCGCATCGCCGTCGTGACCAGCCCCGGCGGCGCGGCGGTGCACGATTTCTTGCGCGTCTTGCACCGGCGCTTTCCCAACCTGCCCGTGCTCATCGTGCCGGTGCGCGTGCAGGGCGACGCCGCGGCGGGGGAAATCGCCCGCGGCATCACCCGTGCCTCCAAGCAGCGAAAGGTCGAGGTGGTGGTGGTCGCGCGAGGCGGCGGCAGCCTCGAGGACCTGTGGGCATTCAACGAGGAGGTGGTCGCCCGGGCGCTGGCGGCCTGCAGCGTGCCGACGGTGAGCGCGGTCGGCCACGAGGTCGATTTCACCATCGCCGACTTCGTCGCCGACGTGCGCGCGCCCACGCCGACGGCGGCCGCCGAGTTGATCGCGCGCGAGAAGACCGAGCTGCTGGCCGACCTGGCGCAGCGGCGGGCGCGCCTCTCGCGGGCGCTGCGCGCGCAGCTCGAGCGCAAGCGCGCGGCGCTCGACAAGTCGCGGTCGCGCATCGCCGACCCGCGCCGGCTCCTCGCCGACCGTCGGCTCCGCCTCGACCGCCTGCAGCAGCGGCTCGAAGATCTCTGGCGCCAGCAGCTCGCCCAGCGCGCCTCGCGCGTGCAGAAGCTCCGCGAGCGCCTGCAGGCGCAGCACCCGCGCGAGAAGCTCCACCGGCTGCACCGCGAGGTCTCGCGCCTCACGGAGAAGCTGGCCGCGCTGGTGCGCCGCGCCCTCACCGCGCGCCGCCACCGCTTCGAAGGGCTCGCCGGCCGCCTCGACGCGCTCAGCCCGCTGCGGGTGCTCGCGCGCGGCTACTCGGTCACCTTCGACCAGCGCGGCCACGCCGTGAAGAGCGCGGGCGACGTCCGGCCGGGCGAGCAGGTGCGCGTCCGCCTGCACGAGGGCGAGCTTTCCGCACAGGTCGTTGCCACCCGCAAGCCCTGATGTGTTAGAGAGCGCGCGTGGCCGACTCGTCCCCCACCGCCGTCAACCAAGAAGAGGCGCGCTACGAAGAGATCGTGCAGCGCCTAGCCAAGGTGGTCGAGAGACTCGAAGGGGGCGGGCTCTCGCTGGAGGAATCGATCGCCGCCTTCGAGGAGGGCATCAAGCTGGCGCGCGCGGGGGCCGCCAAGCTGGAGGAAGCAGAGCACAAAGTGGAAGTCCTGCTCGAGGGGGATCGTACCGCGCCGTTCGCGTCCGAGGAGAAGCGATAAATCTTCGGGCGGGACGAAGCGTCGATAATAGACATGGCCGTGCGGAAGAAGATCATCATCGTCGACGACGATCGCGAGACGCGCGAGATGCTCAAGATGGCTCTCGAGCTGGAGGGCTACGAGGTGGCCCAGGCCGCCAACGGGCTGCGCCTCATCTCCACGCTGCACGTCGATCGGCCGGACCTCATCCTGCTCGACGTGATGATGAGCTGGATCGACGGGTTCGAGCTGTGCCGCGCGGTGAAGAAGAACGACGAGTTCCGCGACATCCCCGTCATCTTCATCAGCGCCAAGAAGACCGCCAACGACATCCGCACCGGCCTCGCTGCCGGCGCCTCCGACTACTTCTCCAAGCCCATCGACATGGAGCGGCTCCTGGCGCGCATCGCCGCGCTCATCGGGCCGGCCGCGCCGGCCGCCCCCGACACGCCGCCCGGCAGCGAAACGAGGCGGTGAAAGTCCGCGCCGACGTGCTGGTCCACCAGCGCGGGCTCGCCGAGTCGCGCGCCAAGGCGCAGGCGCTCATCCTCGCGGGCTCGGTGGTGGCGGGGGACCACCGCGTCGAAAAGCCCGGTCAGCTTCTCGACTCCGAGGTCGAGCTGCGCGTCAAGGAAGGCCTCAAGTACGTCTCGCGCGGCGGGCTCAAGCTGGAGCACGCGCTCGACCATTTCGGCCTCGACCCGGCGGGGCGCGTGTGCGTCGACCTGGGCGCGTCGACGGGCGGGTTCACCGACGTGCTCTTGCAGCGAGGCGCGGCGCGCGTCCATGCGGTGGACGTGGGGCGCGGGCAGCTCCACGAGAAGCTGCGCAACGACCCGCGGGTCGTCCAGCACGAGCGCGTCAACGCTCGTGAGTTGTCGCTGGGCGAGCCGTGCGATGCCGGCGTGGCGGACCTCTCCTTCATCTCGCTCAAGCTGGTGCTGCCCGCGCTCGCCGCGGCGCTGCGGCCGCGCGGCGTGTGGCTCGCCGTGCTCGTCAAGCCGCAGTTCGAGGCGGGCCGCGCAGAAGTGGGCAAGGGCGGCGTGGTGCGCGATCCGGCGGTGCACGAGCGCGTGGTCCGCGAGATCGAGGCGGAGCTGGCGCGACTCGGCTTCGCAGGGCTGGGTTCTACGCCGTCGCCGGTGCTCGGCCCGGCGGGGAATCGCGAGTTCCTTGTCGCGGCGCGTCGCGATTGACCGTGGCTTTAGACGGACAGTGGGCGTAGAATTTACGACAGCCAAAGGGGGCAACCATGGCCGCAGGCCATGTCGTACGCGTGCGTGTAGCCGCGCCCCCCACCGAGGCGCGCCGCCTTTGCACGCGCTTGAGCCGCGGCGGTATCTCCGCCGCGCCCGATGATGGCGTCTCTCGGGCTGAAGTGATGGTCGTCACGCACGATACCGACCTGGCGAAGTTCCGCTCGCGCGCGGGCCAGCTCGTGGTCGTCGGCCAGCCGGGCGCGCCGTTCTTCGCGGCGGGCGCTGACGAGGTGGTGGTGCCGGGTGAGCCGGAGACCCTCTTCCGCCGGCTGCGCTTCATCCTTGAACGCAACGATTTGCGGGCGCGCGCCGAGCGGCTCTCCCAGCGCGTCGCGGCGCTCGAGGCGGGCCTGGCCGACGCGGCTCACGACGTGCGCAGCCCGCTCCAGGCCGTCATCGGCAACGCCGAGCTCCTCGCGCGCGACAGCTCGCTCACCCCAAGCCAGCGCGAGTCCGCCGCGTCGGCGGCCCGCCAGTCGCTGCGCGCGCTGCAGATGGCCGAGAGGATTCTCGAGGGAGCGAAGCGCCGAGAGCGCATCGCGCTCGACACCGGCCCCATCGACGTGGGGGAGCTGGTGGAGGCTGCCGCCGAGTACGCCCAGGCGAGCGCGCGACAGCGGGGCGTCACGCTGGTGGCCAACCCGCCCACGCGGCCCCTCGAAATGCGCGGCGACGAGGAGCTGCTCACGCGCCTGCTCGAGAACCTCATCGCCAACGCGGTCCGCGCCACGGCGCGCGGCGGCCAGGTGGAAATCAGCGGATGGCGCGCGAGCCCCGGCCTCATCCGGCTCGGCGTGAAGGACAACGGCGAGGGCATTCCCGCCGTCGAGCTGCCCAAGCTGGTGGCGGGTCTCGGACCCGGCCGCGGCCTGCGCATCGCGCGCGACATCGCCGAGCGCCACGGCGGCGACCTGTGGGCGGAGAGCGGCGTCGGCAACGGGGCGCGCTTCTTCGTCGAGTTGCCGCTCTCGCCGCCCTCGTCGCGGCCGCGCGTGCTGCTCGTGTCCGACGACAGCCGCTGGGTGCGCGAGGTGGCCCGCACGCTCAAGAGCGCCTGCGAAGTGCGCTCCTCGACGCTGGCCGGCGCGCGACTCGGCAACAAGCGCCTGGATCTGGTGATGGTCGAGGCGCGCAAGAGCCGCGGCAAGAAGCTGGACGCGCTGCGCATCCAGGCGGAAGGCGCGCAAGTGCCGCTCATCGAGTTGCCCAGCGAGATGGCGGCTGCCCGGCTGGCGCGCACGCTCGCGCACCTCGCTCCTTGATGCGTTAGAGTCCGCTCATGCTGCTGGCCTTGCTGATGCTCGTTGGGCGCGACGTGGTGCTGCACGCCAATCGGCTGCCCGACTTTACCGGCTACGTCGTCGACAAGGCCGGCCTGCTCGATCCGGCGGCGGTCGCGCACGTCAAGTCGGTCGCTTCCCGCCTCGACCATGCCGGCATCGCCCAGCTGGCGGTGGCGACGGTCCCCGAGTCGATGCTCGGCGACGACCCGCTCGAGGACTACGCTGTCGCGCTGGTCAAGAAGTGGGGCCTGGGACACGGCGTCAAGCGCGACGACGGCCTGCTCGTGCTCTTCGTTCCCGGCAAGCCGGGCCACCGCAGGATCCGCATCGAGGTGGGCTACGGCCTCGAGGGCCTGATGCCCGACGGGAAGGTGGGGCAGATCCGGACGCAGCAGGCCTACCCCTACATGAAGAACGACGACTACTCGGGCGCGGCCGTGCACGTCGTCGACAGCATCGCCTCGATCCTCGAGGCCGACGCGGCGGCGGGCGGCGAGACGGCGCCGACCAAGGCCTCGCCTCGCGGCGGCACCGGCCAGGGAATGTCAGGCGCGGGTGCGCCCTCGAGCAGCGGCGGGCTCATCGTCACCATCCTCTGCATGCTCGGGCTCGTCGCGGCCCTGGCCACCAGCGGCGCGCGCCGGCAGTTTCCCGGCAAGCCGACGCAACTGTTGGGTGTGGGCCTCACCGGCCTGTCGGTGGCCTCGCTCTTTGCGGCGGGGAGCGGGGCGGGATGGCTGGCGCTGGTCGTGGGGCTCATCATCAATGCCGTCATCTGGGCGTCCATCCGTGCGCACAAGTGCCCCAAGGACGGCTCGTGGATGACCATCGACGAGGAGATCATCGACGAGCCGACGTACTGGAGCGCGGGCCTGGCGCACGTCACGCAGCGCTGCACCAACCGAAAGTGCGGGTACGTGAAGGAGTACGACAAGTCGATCCCGCGCAAACAGATGACCGTGGTCACCAGCGGCGGCGGCGGAGGTGGCGGGGGCGGCGGCGGAGGCGACGGCTTCTCCGGGGGCGGCGGCGGCCGCTCCGGTGGGGGAGGCGCGAGCGGAGAGGTCTAGGTTCCTCGCGGTGGTGTGCGACAGAAAACCACAACCGTGGCGCTGATTTCGGGCGGCCGGGAGGGAAATTCCATTTAGAGTGGTGGAGTCGATGCGCGACTTCCTCCCGGCCGGCAGCGTAGGAAATCTCTATGCGGCGCTCTGGCGGCATGCCGAGGGCCGCCGCCGCAACGTCGTGCTGTTCGTCGTCCTCCTCGTCATGGCGCAGGTGGTCAGGCTCACCATCCCCTGGTTTTTCGGGGAGGCCGTGAATGCACTGCAAGCGGGCGGCATGGAAGGGATCGCGCAGGCGCGAAACGACCTCCTGCTCATGCTCGCCGCCGTGGGTGTCGCGTGGACGATGCATGGGCCGGCGCGCATCGTGGAGCGCTTCACGGCCCTTGTGGTCCGCGAGCGCTTCGCCGATGCGCTGCACGCGAAGACGCTGGCTCTCCCCGTTCGCTGGCACGAGCAGCACCACTCCGGCGACACGCTCCACCGGATGACCAGGGCGACGAGCTCGCTGGCGCAGTTCGCTCAGTCGCAGTTCATCTACCTGCAGAACACCGTGAGCGTGGTCGGGCCCATCGCAGCTCTCTTCCTCGTGTCCCGGGCGACCGGAGCGGTGGCGATGGTTGGCTACGCGGCCATCGCGTTCTTCGTCGTGCGAATCGACTCGGTCATGGTTCGCCTGGTCCGCGAGGAGAACCGCGCCGAGCGCCGGTACAACTCCGCCCTCGTCGACTGCCTGGGGAACATCGCCACCGTGCTCACACTGCGGCTCCAGCAGCCGATGCGGAAGATGCTCAGTTCGCGGCTCGTCGAAGTCTTTGCCCCGCTGCGCCGGAACATCGTCTTCAACGAAGTGAAGTGGGGCGGCATCGACCTGCTCAACGGCGGGATGCGCACCGGCCTGGTCGCCCTCTACGCCTGGCTGGACTTTCGCCAGCGCGGCACGATCAGCGTCGGGACGGCGGTGATGGTGCACCAGTATTCCCAGCAGGTCGGGAACGTGGTCGCCAACATGGCGATGCATTGGAACGACCTCGTGCGCCAGAAGACCGAGGTCGCCGACGTCGATCCCATCTTCTCCAGCCCCGCGCGCCCGCTCGACGTCGCGGCCGTGCCGGAGCCCTGGCGCGAGATCCGCGTCGAGGGCGTGCGCTTCGTCCATCCGCGCGCCGGCGGCGGGCGGCCCGCCCTGGACGACGTGTCCGTGGAGCTCCGCCGCGGAGAGCGGATCGCTCTCGTCGGCG
>Ga0137390_10005835_pt1 | contig 10428 bp, 7 predicted proteins | sample 15con2h24AmetaG_FD_104937 | JGI IMG/M metagenome (GOLD analysis project Ga0137390, IMG submission 104937) | Vadose zone soil microbial communities from Angelo Coast Range Reserve, California, USA - 15con2h2.4A metaG | ecosystem: Environmental > Terrestrial > Soil > Vadose zone > Saprolite... | reverse complement strand
GGCCGGCTGGTCACAATTCGCGCGCGAATTCGACGCCCCGCCCAACACTCTGATAGGCGCGTGAAGATGTGCGGCATAGCCGGTATCGTGGCGCGACGGAACGCCCTAGATCTGGAACGCGTCATAGCGGAGATGATCTATCAAGTTCGCCATCGCGGGCCCGATGATGAAGGTTGTTATGTTGCGGGGAGGGTCGCTCTCGGTCATCGACGTCTTTCGATCATCGATCTCTCGCCATCCGGGCATCAGCCGATGACCTCCCCCGATGGTCGATACGTCATCACCTTCAATGGCGAGATCTACAACTACCTGGAGCTCAAGCCGGAATTGCAGGCCGGCGGATTCCAATTCCGTTCGAATACCGATACGGAAGTGATCATCGCCGCCTTTGCCGCCTGGGGGGGCGAATGTCTTTCTCGCTTCAACGGCATGTGGTCGTTCGCCATTCTCGACACGGAACGCGGCATCGTCTTCGCTGCGCGTGATCGATTCGGCGTCAAACCGTTCTACTATATCCTTAACGAGACCTGCTTCGCCTTCGGCTCGGAAATCCGTCAACTCCTGCCGCTACTCCCATCGATTGGAGCCAATCCAGGCGTCGTTTCCGATTTCCTCCTAACCGGCGTACCGGTGCCGTCGATGGAGACCTTCTTCAACGGCGTCTCAAGCCTCGACCCGGGACATTACCTGCTCTACGACATCGAGACGGACCGCTGCGTGATCAGACGCTACTACAACCTCTCGAAGCGGCTGAACGGCGTCGACGATCGGCCCGCCGTCGACGCGATACAGGATTTTCGCAGCGTCTTTGATGATTCCGTGCGCCTGCGTCTGCGATCGGATGTGCGCGTCGGAACATGTTTGAGCGGCGGGCTCGACAGCTCGAGCGTCGCGCTGGTCGCCGGGCCTATGTACCGGAACAACTCAAATCATCCCTTCAGCGCGATCACCGCGATCAGCGAGGACCCGCGCAACAGCGAGGCGACCTACGCCGAGGAAGTGGTCAAGGCGGGATCGCTGCATTGGATTAGGGTACAGCCGAGCTATGACGATTTCCGCGGGCTGCTGTCTCACGTCGTAATGTATCAAGAGGAGCCGTTCAGCTCTCCGTCCATCTGCATGCAAGCCTTCGTAATGCGGGCTGCCAAGGATAACGGCATCGTGGTTCTTCTCGACGGTCAGGGCGGCGACGAGACGCTCCTCGGCTACGACAGGTATTATTCGACCCACTGTGTCGCTCTTTGGCGCCAGGGAGGCGTCGGCAAGGTGCTGCAGGGGCTGCGGCACGCGACGGAAAGCAACGCGAACATGCAGCTGGGGCGACTGACGGCCTATCTGCTCCTTGGTCTGGTGCCGGCCGCGCGCTACCTCTACTACCTGAAGCGGAGCAGCTACCTGCGGTCCTATCCACCGTTGCCCGAATGGATGAGTTGCTTCGGCCGGGCCTGTCTCGATGTTCGAAGCATGCAGATCCTCGAAATCGAGTCCACCAGCCTGCCTGCGCTCTTGCGCTATGAGGACAAGAATTCGATGGCCTACTCTGTCGAGGCGCGCCTTCCGTTTCTAGATTACCGGCTGGTCGAACTGTGCATTTCTCTCGCCCCCAGCCTGAAGATTCAAGATGGATGGACGAAATGGGCGCTACGAAAGGCCATGAGCGACGTGCTTCCGCACGACATTGCCTGGCGACGCAACAAGATTGGCTTCGCAGCGCCCGACGATCTCTGGCTCGCCCGCCACTTGGAGATTATGGCGCAGACGGTCAGGCATTCGCCCATCATCCGGCGGTTCTGCGATCTCAGCTCGCTGATGCGGCGCTATCGCGGGTTGGACCGGAATAGCCAATGGCGTCTCTACAGCTTGGCACTCTGGGAGGAGCAGTTCGGCGTTACGGCATAGGTGCTTCATCGTCGAGGCACTCGGCGGAACTCGATGAGGCCCGTCCTGCTCGCTGATGAGCGAGGGCAGCAGCAACCGACATGCTCGATAGGATTTGGCGAACATCGATAGCGATAAGCTTCTCGGCGGGTCTGACATCTGCAGCACCCCTTCCGGGTTCGCCGCCGGTCGCGAGCAACTCAGTGCCGCGAAGCGAGCTCTTCGTCTCTACCGCAGGATCCGACTCCAATCCGGGAACCCAGACCGCACCCTTCAGGACTATTCTCATCGCTTCGCGGGCCGCTCAAGCGGGAACCACCGTCCATGTCGCGCCGGGCACCTACGATGGCGGCTTTACCACGACGACCAGCGGCACCTTGCCGAGCCCTATTCACTACGTGTCGGACACAAAGTGGGGTGCCAGGATCATTCCCGCCGCGAATTCCACGTACGACATGGCATGGGATAACCGGGGCGCCTACGTCGCCATCGATGGATTTGAGGTTGATGGAACGAATTATCGCAGCGGCACCCGATGGCGCCTCGGTATCTACAGCACCGGTTCCTACTCCGTCATCGAGAACAACAATGTTCACAATCTTGCCTGGAACATCGGCTGCAGCGACCAGGGCGGGGCAGGGATCGAGGGCGACAGCTATTATGGCGGCGTCGAGATCAATCTCATCGGGAACATCGTCCACGACATCGGCCCGAAAAGCTGCATTTACATTCAGGGAGCCTATCAAACAGCATCCGGCAAGGTCATGAACAACCTCGTCTACCGCATCTCGGGCTGGGGGATCCATCTCTGGCACGATGCCCATCACGTCACAATCGCCAACAACACGATCTTCAACAGCGCCAATGGAGGGGTCTTGGTCGGCGGGGGCGACTATGTCAATGGGAGGGGCCCTGCTGACTACATCACGGTCGCCAACAACATCGTCTTTGACAATGGTCAGTACGGGATCATCGAAGCCGGTCAAACCGGCTCCCACAATCTCTTCACGCACAACCTCTCGTTCCAGAACATAACGAATTGGTGGCTGCGCACGAGTGCTCCCGATTCCGCAGCGGTGACGGCGGACCCCAAATTCGTCAATTACATCCGCACCGGCGGCGGCGACTACCACCTCGCAACCAATTCTCCTGCCATTGCCGCCGGCACGTTGAGCCACGCTCCTCCAAAGGATATCGATGCTGTCTCCCGGCCCCCGGGGACCGGGTGTGCCATCGGAGCGTACGAGTTCGCGCGCCTAACGCCGTGAGGAGACAAGCCCGTTATCATTCACACAGTACGCGTGCGTCCGCGAGCCTCAGGGCGTGATTCTCTTATGCAGGAATCTGTCGACGATCCATTGTCGCTCAAGTCTCACTCTTTCCTTGGAGGTGAGGACGTGCACACCCTTGACCGACAGCATACGATCGAGAATCTGTTGCACCGGAACAAACCAGCCGTTCTTTCGTGAAAGGCGAGTCATCAGCTCGCGGAATCGCGGTTTCACCCGGCCATCTTGCTGAAAACCGATCGCGAAATGGGTATACATGATGCAGAGCCCACCCTGCTCTTCGAGCAAGTCCTGAGCTTCCTCGGCGACGCAGGTGTTAAAAGCATCGACGTTGGGTCCGTCGGAAGAGGCAAACCAGTAGTTGACCAGCGGCCTTTGCGGGTCGAGGTACGGCATGAATGGACATTTTTCGAGCGTATTTATCCCACTGAAAACAAAGTTTCTCACATACTTGATCCTTGCTCTGCACAAATCGCCCCAGAAAAGCGGATCTCCTTCGACGTGTCCGCGCGCGGTAACCCGTGTGCGGCCTCCCCGCAGAAGCAAGTAGGTGCTGTAAAGCCTTCGGTTGAGCCCGGAGAAGCGGTCGGTGCCCCAATAAATATTTTCATCACAGCCGGCATGGTTCGCGAAGCACGCCGGATCATGTCCGAATAGTTCTTTGAACCGGTTTAATCCTCTTATTACGTCCTCGCGACGAGACGTCGAGGGAGCAACATTGTGGAGGGCAATCTCAAAACCCTGTCGTTCGAGGTCCAAAAGCCAGCGGAGATACTCCTTGTCCTCGCAGGTCGAACCACCGATTCTTGGAGCGTTCCTTCCACGCAGGGGCCAAACGGATTTTGTGGTCCTCATTCCGCAATCGGACAGCAGGGAATAGACAGCGGAAATCCGGTCAAGAGTCGCATGATCTGTGTCATCGAAAACAGTGAAGGCGAAACGTTTGCCGTCCGGCCAAATTATTCCGGTGGTCATATCGGCGCTCCCCTTAACTCCACCCCCCTTAACTTTCTTACGGCGCCAATCAAACGAATCTTTCCTATCCTAACAGATTATGCCAGCCATGTAGGGACTTTCTTGTAGCGGCGGCAACTCGGGCGAGGTCGCCGGGCCCTGTGGGGCCGACTTCTTATTACCGTACCCGACGTCTTTCCTTTTCGTATTGTTCCTGATAGTTTGCTATCCAGTCTTGCGGATGCAGATCGAATGTAAGAAAAGAAAAATCCCACTTCCAGGATGGTCGGCAATCATAACCTGGGTGCTCGTGATGTTCGATGGTAAGCCGATTGCCCTGCCCGATTTGTTCCGTGCCTCTGCTCGAGAGCACAGGCTCCGTCCGGCCCTATGGGTAGATGGCTGTGAGATCAGTTATGCGGAGCTTTACGATGCAGCGATAGCGCTCGCAGCCGCACTCACCGCCATGCGAGGGGGTTTGCGCGGTGGCCGATGCGCGTTGCTAGTCGACCGTACGGCGGCGGCTTACACCGCGCTCCTCGGAACGTTGATGGCAGGGCTCGCATATGTGCCGCTCAACCCTCGCATCCCGGGCGAGAGGCTGGTCGGTATGATGATGTCGTCTAGGGTGGACGTGATCATCGTCGACGATCGTTGCGTTGCCGTCGCGGAGCAGGTACTGACGAGTTTTCCTCGCTCGCTAATCGTTGTTCTTCCAGATCTGGTGACGCCCCCCAACTGGGCAGTAAAATTGCGTCGGCACCGCTTCCTTTGTCGATCCGATATTGAGTGGTCGGAACGACCAAAAACCGATCCATTGGTGGATGCGGAAGGCGGCGCGTATCTATTGTTCACCTCTGGCAGCACCGGCGCCCCCAAGGGTGTGCTCATCAGCCATCGTAACGCGGTGACTTACATTCAGAACGTCCGCGACCGCTATCGGCCGAGTTGCGATGACAGGTTCACTCAGCTCTTCGACTTCTCGTTCGATCTTTCGGTCCACGACATGTTCCTATGCTGGAGTGCAGGAGCATGCCTCTATTGCGTTCCGCAAAATGCGAAGTTCGGGCCACGGGAATTCATACGCCAGCATCAGCTGACCTTCTGGTTTTCGGTACCCTCGACCGCCGCCTTCATGTCGCAAATGCGCATGCTGAAGCCTGGCGATTTTCCAACCCTGCGCTGGAGTCTGTTCTGCGGCGAGGCGCTGCCCGTTAGGTTGGCCAAGCAGTGGCAAGAGGCGGCGCCGAATTCGACGGTCGAGAATCTTTACGGTCCAACAGAGGCGACCGTCGCTTTCACCGCCTACCGTCTGCCGCGTGACGCCGGCACCGCAGTTGACGAGCGGGAAATCGTTCCGATCGGATGGCCGTTACCGGGGCAAGTGACTGCCGTAATCGACTCCGAGGGACGCGCCGTGCCGGATGGGGAGGTCGGCGAGCTATGCCTCGGCGGGTCCCAAGTTGCTAGCGGCTACTGGGGATCGCCCGAGAAGACCGCAGAGCGATTTGCGCCGCCGCTGAATGCAAGCGCTGCCGATGGATCATGGTACCGCACCGGCGATCTCGTCGTCAGCAGCCCGGAACATGGTCTGCTCTTTCGAGGCCGAATCGACCGACAGGTGAAGATACGCGGGCATCGCATCGAATTGCTGGAGATCGAGTCGGTGATCCGAGCCGCGGCCGGGACGGACATGGTCGGCGTGATACCCTGGCCGGTCACAAAAAACGGCCTTGCGATCGGCATCGTCGGCTTTCTGAGCGGACGACAGGCTGCGACCGAGCAGATCATGGATCAATGCCGCAAGCGGCTCCCCGAGTACATGCTGCCAAAGGAGCTCTATGACCTCGCCTCGTGGCCGCTGAACGGGAACGGCAAGACCGATTATGCCGGGCTTAGGTCATTCGTAGAGAGCCGCGATGTTAGCGCAGGCCACTGACGGTATACGCAAACTCGTCCTCGCCGCGCTGGCGCCAAAGCTCGCTGCCGCGGTTGCGACGGCAATCATTGCCGATGACACCAATCTCACGGAGCTCGGACTGATCGACTCGGCCGATTTGATGGAGGTCATAGTGTGGGTCGAGGAAAAGGGAAAGATGGAGTTCGATCCCGATCGGATCGAACTCGAAAATGGCGTGACCCTGCAAAGCCTGATCAACGCGTTTGTCGCGAGATCGGGGACTGAAAATGAATAGGCGAAAAACTCTACCCGCGCTTTCCGATGGCCACCGGTTACAGCGAGCAGTTCGTGACGGCGCACCATGGTAATCGAAATTGCACTCGCTCGCTGAGCGATATCGTACATCGCCGCATGGCCGTTGCTATCAGGCCATTGGAAGCGCAAGCGGGCGACGGACGTGGCAAACGTGACCAGCCTGGGAGATGGCCATGACATTTTCAAGCTCGATCGATGCGTTGGAGGTTTTCAGCACCTGCCCGCAATCCAAGGACGTCGTCCAAGAGGACTACGTGCGCCGCATCGTGGAGGTGGCGCGGTGGAGCGAGGATATCGGCTGCACGGGGATCCTTGTCTACACCGACAACGGGCTTGTCGACCCCTGGCTCATCTCGCAGATCATACTGGAGAATACGAGCCGGCTTTGCCCACTTGTCGCTATCCAGCCGATCTACATGCATCCCTACACGGCCGCGAAGATGGTCGCGTCCTATGCGCATCTTTACCGCCGGCGCATCTGTCTCAATATGCTCGCCGGCGGCTTCAAGAACGACCTCCTCGCGCTGAATGATACGACGCCGCACGACGACCGCTACGTGCGCACCACCGAATACACCTTAATTATGAGACGGCTGCTGGAGAGCCAAGGTCCCGTCACGTTTGAGGGAAAATATCATTCCGTGAAGAACCTCAAGATGACGCCGCCCCTGGCGAAAGAACTCTTTCCGGAAATCTTGATTTCCGGCTCTTCGCCGGCAGGGATGGCTGCCGCGGAAGCAACGGGGGCGACGGCGATCGTCTACCCACGCCCGATTGAAGCAGAAGAGGCCGACGCGCCGGCTGCGGTCAAGTGCGGTGCGCGCATAGGCATCATCGCGCGCGAGCGGGGTGAGGAGGCATGGCAGGTCGCGCACGAACGCTTCCCCGAGGACCGCACGGGTGAGATCGCCCACAAACTCGCGGCGAAAGTCAGTGACTCGGTTTGGCACCGGCAGCTCTCCGAGCTGGACCGGAAGCTCGTGTCCGAGGCAAATCCCTATTGGCTCGGACCGTTCCAAACCTACAAGACATTCTGTCCCTACATCGTCGGGAGCTATCGCCGGACTGCGGCAGAGATCTCGCGTTATATCGCCAAAGGCTATCGAACCTTCATCCTGGACATCCCGGCTTCGCGCGAGGAGCTTGAGCACACCAGCGTGGTTTTTCACAGGGCGCTTGAACTGATCGCAGCCTGAGCGCGTACCGCACTCGATGCGAGCGGCACCGGTCGATACCGGCCGCCGCAAGCCAGGAGCTGAACCACATGACGTTGTTTCTCGTCATTGGGGAGGGCGAGCCGGCAAGAACCGTCTTGAGCGCGCTCCTCGCCAGATCGGAGATGGAGATTGTTGCACTGATCACCGCCAGCCCGCGCGACAGCCTGTTGGTCGATTTTGCTGGGAAGCACCACATTCCCGTAGAACGGCCCAGCCTTCTTCTGGCAAACGAGGAAGTGATTGCCTTGGCGAAGGGAAAGAAAATCGACTGGCTGCTAAGTGCAAACAGCACTGTCATCATTCCGGCGCCGATTTTGGCGTTGTTTGAGCGAGGCGGTCTCAACCTCCATCCCGGTGTGCTTCCGGAATATGCAGGACTCCATACACACCAGTGGGCGATTAGAAATGGCGAGAAAGAGTTCGGAGCCACTATCCATCTCATGGCACCGGCGGTCGATGCCGGAGGCATTGTCCGGCAGGCCCGCTTCGCCATACGACCGGAAGATACCGGTCTCTCTGTCTTCCGTCGCTGCATGAGGGCGGGAAGCGAAATATTCAGCGAGGTCATCGATCAGATCGCGACCAACGTCCCGCTTTCTGTCATACCTCAGGATCTAACGAAACGCAGGGTTTACCGGCACCGCGACATCCTGGACGGTCGCATTGATTGGAACTGGCCGGCCCCCGCGATCATCGACTTTGTCCGCGCCAGCAACTACGAGCCGTTCCGATCACCGACTTACGTAGCCGCGCTCGATCCGACGATGGATTTCGCCGTGGAGGTCTCGCGTGCCCGCATAGAAGGCCGATGCGGCAAGCCACCGGGCTCGATCATTGATGTCGCAGAAACCGGGCTGCTCGTTGCCTGCGGGGATGACAGCACAATTCGCATCACCCGGGCTCGTAACAAGGGACGTCTCCTCGACGTAGATGCATGGCACCACTTCGTCACGCAACTTTCCGCCGGTGTGTTGCGCGGTCGAGAGGAGGAGCCGTGCGACAGTGGCCAGACCGAGGCTCTCGGTGGCACGAGGGACCGCCGCACCGAAGTCGAAACTCGGCTGCAGCAATCGCTCGTGCCTCGTTGACCCGGAGGAGCGGGCTATCGTCACCCGCCCATCGCTGACCGCGGCGTGATCGCCGGTCCATCGCCGTTATCGCTCACCGCAGCAATTGAGAATCAATGGAGATAGTGAACCCCATCGGCATCGGCTCGGGACATGTGGCTCCGCGGCATGATGGCCCGGAGGTCACCGATGCGGCGCGCAAGTGAATGGGACACAATCAATGGAAACTGGCTGTCCCAAGCAATGAAGCCCGCGCGTTTATATCCGCTAACCCAGCCCGCATGGCACGTGTTGGTAATCACGACATCAACGGCTTGATCTGCGAGGTAGGCGGTTGCGGCACGTACGATCTCGTTGGCGTACACCGTATCTCCGAACGCATCAACAATGAGACCGGGCGTGACATCGCCAAGATACGCCTGCAGTCTCGAGAGACCTTGTCTCATAACCACCGACCAGCCGACGATCGATCCTTGATGACGGACAACCAGGCGATGGAGGTCGGTGCGATCAAGCGGGAATGATGGTTCGACATGTGCGCCGTCCCGGACCACGCAAAGGGCGTATTGGGATCGCACCCGAGACCACACCTCGTCCGCTGGCGCGGCCAGAGTGGCGACCTCCTCGACGGTAACGCTCGAGGTTGGACGTAGCGATGAGCTGCCGCAATGTCGGATCGCGGAGGCTCCGTGCAGGATGCCGGTCGCGATTTGGGCCAGACCGGTTGCGCTGCCAATCGTCGCAAGCACACGACGCTCCAGACCGCGTTGCATCTGCGGCAGATTGCGAAGGAAGCGCCCCCCATTGATTACACGAAAGAGGAACGGCACGTCCTCGATTGCAAAGCCGACGTGCTCGGCGACGCGAAACACGTTGCCGGTGCGGCCACCAGCCCCTAGCAAGTACAGATATTCACATCGCTTCACGGCATCGAGCAGCACCAACACACCGACCATTGCATACTGTTTGTCGATGATGCCTTCCGAAATCGGATAGCCATAATGAGCGCCCAGCAGCTGCTCGCCATGCAACCACAAGAATTGCCAGCGTAGCGAATAGGCACCCCGCACTTGCCCATCGACATCGACCCCGACGTAGCGTTCGACCTCCATGGGCGCGGGCGGATGCATGCCGCGGTCGCGATTCACCAAGCAGGTAAAGCCGCTGAGGGCTGCTCCGGCGCGCCCGAGGCGCTCGTTGAATTCGCCACAGGCCGGGACGAGATCCTGGGTCAGCGGTACGAACTGGAGTTTGCGGGACTTCGGCATTTACAGGGATTCTCTTCGATGGAGCGGCACGGCGGCGAGACGACTAGCTCAGCGCATCGATAAATCGCCGCGCCAGGATGTGATAGTCATGGTTGCACAGGACAAAGCGCCGGCCATTTTCCCCGAGGCACCGTCGTTCTGCTGGTGACAACTGGATAAGGCGGAGCAGCGCGTCCGCAAGAGCGGCGGGATTCTCCGGCTGCACGGTAAAGCCGCAACCCGCATCGGCGACCAAATCGTTGCTCGCTTCGCTCGCCTGAACGACCGGTTTGCCGGCAAACATATAGTCGAATAATTTGTTGGGTGAGACCCCGAAGCGATAGAGCGGGCTGCGATGAAAGGGGATCGCGAGCGCATCCATCTGCGACAGGAAATTTTGCACGCTTGGCTTCGGGATGTGACCGACAAGGTGAAAATTGTCGATCTTGGATCGCGTGACTTGCGCTTGCAGAGCCCGCGCTTGCGACCCGTCGCCGGCGACCAGAAACGTGATGTCGCTTCTCGCCAAAATGCGCGCCGTCTCCAACAACGTCTCCAGCG
>Ga0137390_10005834_pt1 | contig 10428 bp, 10 predicted proteins | sample 15con2h24AmetaG_FD_104937 | JGI IMG/M metagenome (GOLD analysis project Ga0137390, IMG submission 104937) | Vadose zone soil microbial communities from Angelo Coast Range Reserve, California, USA - 15con2h2.4A metaG | ecosystem: Environmental > Terrestrial > Soil > Vadose zone > Saprolite... | reverse complement strand
GGTTCGACCACTCACTGAGGTCGCCGCCCGCGGCAAGTGACAGCACTACCGTCTGATCGATCGTGAAGCTGATCGAGGCGATCGCCGCAAACACGATCGACATGGCCCACGCCGAAAACGTCGCCCGCCGCTTGTTCGCTGTCGGTCTCGGACGAAATTGCGAGTTCGTGTACATGACACGTCTCCGCACCGACGGGTACCCCGAATGGGGGGCGGCCGCCGGCGCACGCATTCCACGTAATTAACCTTACGCGGTTTGGCCCGAGAACGTTCCCATTACATCGGTGCCGGAATGGCAGCCATTCCAGCTCGGTATGGCTGGCTAGAGCTCACCCCACGGGCAGGCCCGCGTTGGCGGCGAAGTCGTGTCCTCGCTCGATGTAATCGCGATAATGTCCGTAGCTTGGAGCCGCCGGCGACAGCAGGACCACGCCGCCAGGCGGCGTAACCCGCGTTGCGTATAGGACAGCATCCTCCATCGACCGCACCAAATGTACCGTGCCGGCGGATCCGCCACGCCGGCTCAATGCCGCCCGCGTCAGGGCATATATCCGCGCTCCGCTTTCACCAAGGCAGATGATGGCGTTTGCCGCACCGGTCAGGAACGTGTCGACAAGCTTGGCGTAGTCGATGCCGCGATCGTACCCGCCCCCTATTACCGTGATGTCGCGCCCGGCATAAACATCCAACGCCGCTATCGTCGATTCGGGTATGGTGGAGATGCTGTCGTCGACGAAAAGGATGTTCCCACTTTCGCCCAGCTCTTGCTGCCGGTGCGGCAGCCCGCGAAAGTCGTGGGTCGTCTCGAGCGCCGCGGCGAGGTCGATATCGAGCGTTTTTACGACGGCAAGTGCTGCGCACAGATTGGATCGGTTGTGCGCTCTGGCGAGATAGGGATTGCGCACGATTCCGATCCGTTCCCTTCCATCGAATATCCAGGTGTCGTCAGAGTGAATTCCACTCTCGTCGTTGAATAGGTATTTGCGACCTAGCCGTTCGCCGATCATTGGGTCAACCATGTCGGCCGCCGCGCGGTTGATGATGCAGCATCTGCCGCGGCGGAGCAGCTGGACCTTGTCCTGAACGTAGCGCTCGACCGAGAGATGCCAATCGGCATGTTCCGGGTACAGCGACGTCAGCACCGCCAGGTCGCAGACGCCGTCAAAATCCGCAGCCTGATAACTCGATACTTCGATGACCGCATAATCGACGCGGGCGATCTCGGTGACCGGTATCCCGATGTTCCCGGCGAGTGCGACGTTGCGGCGGAGCCGGGTCAAGACATGCGAAATCAGCGAAGCCGTTGTGCTCTTGCCCTTTGTCCCGGTGACCGCAATCGTTGTGAGGTCGGGCTCCTCGGCGAACCATAGGTTCAGCAGCGATGTTACTTGGACACCCCTTTTGCGGGCGGATCGGATGTCGGCCCGATAGAGACTGACGCCGGGTGACTTGACCACGACATCGATCTCTTCCAGTGCATTGGCGATCCGGTCCGCACCGAAGGCGCATGTGACGTTGTTGCTATATTCCTCGGGGATGCGCGCATCTACGGCATCGTCCAGCAGCACCAGCGGCAATGCCGGATGACGCTTTCGCAGAAATTCGAGGGCCGCTCGCCCCTCACGGCCGAGCCCCCAGATGGCGACGCGTTGCCCGCCGAGGTCATCTGCACGCATCGAGCATGGCCATATAGGAGTCCGGAACGCGGTGGGGGTGCCTGGACTCGAACAGCGCCCGGTACTCCGCTGGGCTTCCGTGGCGCAGCGGAACAAACTCGGCATGAAGCTGCCGCACCACGATATCGTCCCGCCAGTCCGGGTGGGTGCCCAGATGGGACATCACGGCAGCGCTTTCGACAGTTTCGCCAACGCATTCGAACGGCTTGTGTTGATGCAGACCGCACAACTGCGCAAACCCGTCTCGCTGGGTTTCGTCGCTCAGCAGATTGCCGCCGAAAATCCCGATCAGCTCCGGCTTTGCGATGAACGGGGAGAGTGCGAGAAATACGAACCGACATTTCGGACAGTTACCGCACCATTCCTTCCCGCGCGCCGCGCGCGATTGCCGGAAGGCTGCATTGCAACTGCGGAAAATCCGAAAATATTCCTGATGTTTCGAGAAGCGCCGGGCGATCTCGATCTCCGATAACGGCCGGAGCAGCGAAAAGTAAGTTATGCACGGCGATATGTAATTCTGGACATATTGCGAAAAATCCTCTTCGAACTCCAAAGATTTGCTGAACTGATGGTTGACCTCGATGCCGTCGACCTCCAGGTTCGGCGCGCTCGCGGAGTGTTCGTTCGACATGGCGATCGTGTCGCAACCGGACATCACCGCACCAGCCAAGGCGATGGCACTCAGGATCCCGGTGATCGGAACGTGACCGTTGAGGGCGCCCGCCTCGTTCAGCTCGAAGAGACGACTGTCCAGCCGGCGAAGAACCCTGATGGACGGCAGGTCGGCGGCAGCAATGCAAGCACGTATCGGATCAGCGTCCCCCAATGAGAACAAGATCAGCGGTTCGCCGCCGCGTTTGAGACATTCAAGTGTGACGATCGAATCTTTCCCGCCACCAATCGGCACGCAGGTTCTCCGCGGCAGGGCGAGCGCGATCGGCGCATTCGGCAGGCTGGCGGATATCCCGATCTCTAAATGGGCGCGCAGCGAGATCCGATTCCGGAAGCCAAACTCGGCCAAGCCCTTTTCGTAGAAATTCTGAATAAATTCTGCGGTCGGTCGATCCACCGGAAAAGCTTCGCAAACCAATGCCTTGGGGATGTACGCCTTATAATAACTCACCCCAGACATCAAAAATATCAAGCGAAAGACGCGGTCTAGAACCTTGCTTGCTGCCGGGGACAGATCTTGCGACGTGAAATCGAATACCAGCATTTCTTCAAAACGCGGACCTCCGTCGAACCGATATTGCAGCGACAGGGTCGAGACGGCAGGGTCGTAACGATAGTCTTCAAATATGAATTGCTTATATTTCATGCCCTTGCTCGACCAACGTGCGGATCATTCGCAATACGCGGTGGTGTGTGGTGATGTCGAGATTGTCTACGGTCGGTGTTTGCAGACGCGATACGCCGTCGACCGCCGGGCCGTGCTCGATCATCGCCTCGAGCACCGCACGGTCGAGCGTTTCGTCCAAGCATGCGACCAATGTTGCACGCCAGTCCTCGCGGACCGCGGCGAGGGCACCGATGAGGGCATAGGCTCCCCAATTCGAGACGCCGGCCACAATCAGATGGCGGGCCGGCGTGACGCACGCGATCGTCTCGCCGTGCGCGACATGCCGCGCGATCAGTGAGCGGGGGATCGCGCCCATCCCGATCTCGTTGCCACCATCCCCGACTGCAATCGTTTGCCACGGACCGGCCGTGAAAAGCTCATCGAGCGGCGCGGTGTAGGATCCGATATCCTCACCTCGCATGTTGCGCGGCGCGCCGTCAGTGCTGCGCCCGCAGCGCTCGATCGAGATCGCGTGAGTGATACCGGCGTTGCGCCATGTCTCGATCGGCGGGGTCAGGGGAGCGCCGATGGCCACGACATCGATCGGCATATCCGGGACACCAGCGCCCGAGAGCGCCGCGGCACAGGCGCTGCGGCAGGGCTCATCAGTTGCCAGGCGACACGGAATGCCAACCGCATCAAGTCCCCTTGCCAGCAAGGCTGCGCCTAGCGGCCCGTCGGTTTCCGCGGCCGGCGGGCACCCCTGCGGGACATAAAAGCCGGTGATCAATCCGACACAAGTGGGCGATGCTGTTGCCAGTGTCGCCGCGGCGCTCCACAGCGTGCCGCGAGCGGCATAGAAAAGCCCGGTGATGTTCCGTCCGACATCGACATGGATCAGGCGCTCGATCCTGTCTACGAGCGCGTGGGGGTCAGGTGGCCCGGCCATCGGTGAACAGCAGCCTATAGGCTCGCCAGCCGGGTGTTGGACAGGTCGGTGATCAGCATGCAACCCGGCGCGTGGGTGACGCAGAAATCAGGTCGCACCTGGGCGATCACCGCCTGCGGCGTGACGCCGCAGGCCCAGAAGACCGGCAGCTCGTCGCCCTTCACCGGAACCGCATCGCCGTAGTCGGGCTTGGCGAGATCGCTGATGCCGATCGCCGCCGGCAGGCCTATATGCACCGGCGCGCCGTGCACCGAGGGGAAGCGCGAGGTGATCTGGATCGCGCGGATCGCATCCTTCGGCTTGAGCGGGCGCATCGACACGACGAGCGGACCGGCAAAGGGACCGGCCGGCGTACAGGGGATGCTGGTCCGATACATCGAGACATTCGATCCGCAGGTGATGTGACGCAACTCGATCCCGTCATCGACCAGCGCCTGCTCGAACGAAAACGAGCAGCCGAGGGCAAAGCCCACCAGATCGTCATTCCAGACGTGAAAGAGGTCGAGGGGCTCTTCGACCAGTTCACCACGGCGCCACACACGATAGCGCGGCAAATCACTGCGGATATCGAGATCCTCTCCCAAGCCCGGCAGGCGCGGGTCGCCGGGCTCGGAGACCGCGAGTACCGGACATGGCTTCGGGTTTGCCTGGGCAAAGCGCAGGAAATCGTGTGCCAGCGCCTTCGGCAGAATGACAAGATTGGCTTGGACGTTACCGGGCGCCAACCCCACCGTATTACCGGAGAAGCCGCCGCCACGAATGCGCGATCGCTCGCGCGAGCCGGCAGCTACACCTCGCTCAACCGAATCGTTCATCACATCACCCACGTTATTCGTCCGAGATATTTTACCACAGGTAATGCGCAGGTCTTTCAGTGGTCCTGTATCTCGCCAATCCGCTGATCGGGGGCTGCCTCTTGAGCGTCTTTTATCTCGCAACGGCGATCGTCCTCGAGATCTGCGGGACTACATCGCTGAAACTCTCAGATGGCTTCACCCGCATGGGCCCGTCGGGTGCGGTCGTCGTCTGCTACGCGGCGAGCTTTGCGCTGTTGTCCTTTGCCCTGCGCGGGATCGATCTGTCGATCGCTTACGCCGTCTGGTCGGGCGTCGGCACGGCCATCGTGGCGGCGATCGGGATCGTCTGGTTCGGCGAGCCTGCGGGGGCCTGGAAGCTCTTGTCCCTGGCGCTGATCGTCCTGGGTGTTGCCGGACTCCACCTGTCCACGCGCGCATCGTAGCCGTTCATCCGGCGAGGAGCGCCGCGCAGCCGAGAAACGCGGGCAGCGGATGGGTTACCACATAGGTCGGGATCGCAGCGAGATAGTGGCTGAACCTGCCTTTCGCCTCGAAGCGCGCGCGGAAGGGCGATTGGGCGATCCGTTGACCCAGCCGCGGCACGATCCCGCCGCCGATATAGATCCCGCTGCGGGCGCCAAGGGTCAGCGCCAGATTGCCCGCCATCGTTCCGAGCATCGCGCAGAACAGCGCAGTCGTCTCGGCGCAGAGCGAATCGGCGGCGCCGATTTCGGGGTCGGTGATCTGCGCCGCCGTGTAACCCCGGGACGGCACCCCGCCAAGCGCTGCCAGGGTATTGTAGAGGTTGACTAGCCCGGGGCCCGACAGGACACGCTCGGCGGATACGTGGTCGAAATGCCGGCGCATATGATCGAGCACAGCGCTTTCGCGGTCGGTGGCGGGTGCCATCGTTGTGTGTCCACCTTCGCCGGCGAGCGCGAGCCATCCTTTCCCGGCGGGGATCAACCCGGAGACGCCGAGCCCCGATCCCGGGCCGAGCACGGCCAGCGGCGCGCCCACCGCGGGAGCGCCGCCTCCGACCTGCAGCCGATGTTCCGGCGTGAGGTGCGGCAAGGCCAGGGCCAGAGCGGTGAAGTCGTTTACGACTTCAAGGCGGTCGAAGCCGAACTGCGCCTTCAGCGCCGAGATCGAAAAGCTCCAGGGGTGGTTGGTCATCGCGATGCGGTCGCCGGTGATTGCCGAGGCGATCGCGATCGCCCCCTGCCGCGGCATCGGTAATTCCCCGCGCTCGCCGAGATAAGTCTTGATCGCGTCGGCGATCGTCGAATGATCCGCGACAGCGAGGGTGCGTGTGTGCAGCAACTCACGGCTCGGCGAAACCAAGCCGAACCGGGCGTTGGTGGCGCCGACGTCACCGACGAGCCAAGTCGCCGCGGTCGCTGCGCTCACCACAAGGGGTCACCTGCCGAGCGCATACGGACGCTTTTTTGACGCCGGCTCGCGATACTCTCGCCCGCCAGTACCCGCATCATCGCGGTCGAGCGTTGGGCCATACGGCTGCGCGGTCGCCCGAGTCTCGTTGTGCGTCGCACATCGGCCAGCCGGCAGGTGTACCGTAAACGCCTGATCTGACCACGAAAGTTCAGCATTGCCAACGCGTTTATAAAAAGCAGCTTGACATTTCGGCGAATTGCCCTAAATTGTGCAGTGCGGTAACGATCACCGGTTGTGGTCTTGCCGTACGTCTTCTAGGCGTTTCCTCCCTAAACTTGGGCCGCGCTTAACGAGCGGCCCATTTTTTTCGCGTCCAATTCTCGGTACCGGGGAGAAATCGTTATCCTGAGCCACGCGTTGGCTGGGTTCGAGATCGGACAAAGCCGCGACCTCTCGGTATATCGGCGCAAAATCGGGACGGGTGGCGTCGAACAGTTCCTGGAAATCGTCGATGACGAAATAGAGCTCCTGGAAATCGTCGATTCGGTAGCGCGTTCGCATGATTCGGCGAAGGTCGAACCGCAACCGGCGGGGTCGCGGGTCGTCCAGACAATAAACCGACTCCCCGGCCGAGGATAAAATCCCGGATCCGTAGATGCGTAGGCCCTCTTCCGTCGAGATCAGGCCGAACTCGACGGTGTACCAGTAGAGCCGGGCGAGCCGCGGCAGATGCCCGAGCCCGAGCGCCTTCAGCCCGCCTTCGCCGTAGGCCTGCATGTAGTCGGCGAAGACCGGGTTCATCAGCAGCGGCACATGGCCGCAGATGTCGTGGAACACGTCCGGTTCCTGGAGATAGTCGAGCTGGTCGCGCCGGCGGATGAAACAGGTCGACGGGAAGCGGCGGCCGGCGAGATGGGCGAAGAACACACCATCGGGGACGAGGCCGGGCACCGCCACGATCCGCCACCCGGTGGCCCTTTCGAGAATATCGCCGAGGCGCCGGAAATCCGGGATGCCGCCCGCCTCGACGCCAAGCCTGCCAAGACCGTCGAGATATTCGCGACAGGCCCGACCCTCCAGCAGCCGTTGCTGCCGATCGAAGAGCAGGCGCCAGGTCGCATGCGCCTCTTCGCTGTAGCTCTCCCAGTTTTGCTCGATCGTGCAATCCGGATGCAGCGCGGTCATCGACCTCTCCGAAACTGCACCTTCAGGTGTGGATGCAGGAGCGCCGCGTCAATCGGCCGCCCCTCGGCTATGCCGGTGTGGCGGCCGGCTCCGCCAAGCACTCCTGCGCTGCCCGGGCCAGACGCACGACAAGCTCGGCCAAGTCCTGCGCTAGCCGCGCGAAATGCGGCTTTCGGCGGTAGTTGCGCTCATTCATGTAGAGCGCCCGGTTAATTTCGATCTGCAACGCGTGGTGACGCAGGCCTGGACGCCCGTAGTGATCCGTGGTGAACCCTCCGGCATAGGGCGCGTTGATCGCGACGCTGAAGCCGCGTTCGGCGAGGAAGCGGCGGGCGGTCTCAAGGATCTCCGGGGCGCAGGCGCCGCCGTGGCAGTCGCCCAGGACGATGTCCGCCCAGCTTTGTCCACAACCGGAGCCGACGCCGGAGGGCATCGAGTGGCAATCGAGGAGGAGATAGCCGCCGAAGAGCGCCTCGGTCTCCTCGACAAGCCGCCGCAGCGCCTGATGATAGGGTCGATAGAGGCGTTCGATCCTTTGCTGCACCTCCGCGAAGCGCAGCTTCTCCGCATATATCTCCTCGCCGCTTGCGACAACCCGGGCGATCGTGCCGAGACCTATTCGGACCCTCGCAGAGCCGGCGTTGACGAACCCCGGCAGCGCCTCGCAGAACATGCTCGGATCAAGTTCGTAAGCTTCGCGATTGACGTCGACATAGGCGCGCGGAAAGCGGGCCGACAGGAGCGGCGCACCTAGGCGCGGCGCGGCGCCGAAGAGTTCGTCGACAAAACTGTCCTCCGATCGCCGCAAGGCCAATGGGTCGAGCCGCGAGGCGGCGAGGAAATCAGCAGGATATTCGGCGCCGCTGTGCGGCGAAGCGAGGACAAGCGGCAGGCTGCGCGCTACCGGCTGTTGAAGATCGAGAATACCGGCTCCGGATGAAATGCGCGGGAACCCACCGTACATGCCGCAACCTTAGTGCGCCGCCGCAATGCTGTCATCAGTGCGGCTACCACCGTAACGGTCGATCCAACATGTCGAGCGAGCCGGCCCAGCCATCGGCTGCGCCGGCCGCGGCGCTTGGCGAATTCAACCACACATCAGCCCGCGGCTGCGGTAGATTGGCCGTTGGCGGACAGCACGGGAGGGTCGGATGTTCGAGGGGTTCACCCGGACGGAAATTGCGACGGGCGGCGCGCGCATCCATCTGCGGCACGGCGGCGACGGCCCGCCGCTGCTGCTGTTGCACGGCAACCCGCTGACCCATGTCTCCTGGCACAAGATTGCAAACCGTCTGGCCGAGCGGTTTCACGTCGTGGCCGCCGATCTGCGCGGCTACGGCGACAGTGTGGGGCCCGAAGACGGCGGCGAGAACCACGTCAATTATTCGTTCCGCGCGATGGCGCAGGACCAGGTCGAGGTCATGACGCGGCTTGGCTACCGCGAGTTTTTCGCGGCCGGCCACGACCGCGGCGCCCGCACGATCCATCGCATGTGCCTCGACCATCCCGAGCGGGTGACCCGAGCGGCGGTCATCGACATCCTCCCGAGCCATCACGTCTGGACCCATGCCTCGAAGAACTGGGCGTTGAAGTCCTGGCACTGGCTCTTCATGGCCCAGCCCTACGACCTGCCCGAGCGCATGATGGCGGGCGTTTCGGCGCAATGGTTCATGGAGAAGAAACTGTCGAAACCCGGCATCGGCCTCGGGTTCTTCGACCCCGAGGCGTTCGCCGAATATGTCCGCTGCTTCACCTGGAAGACGATCCGCGGCTCGTGCGAGGATTACCGGGCTTGCGCCACCTGCGGCTTCGAGATGGACGACGCCGACAAGAAAGACGGCCATAAGGTCACTTGTCCGCTGCTCGTCACCTGGGGCGCGAAGAGCCACACCGGCTCGGTCTATGGCGACGTGCTCGCGGGATGGCGGCACTACGCGACCGACGTCAGCGGCGGGCCGATCGACTGCGGGCACTACGTCCCGGAAGAAGCGCCGGAGGAGACGCTGCAATGGTTGCTCCGCCACTTCGGCGACCGATCGTAACACGGAGCGGCCGGTCGCGACGGGGCCACCCGAAAGAGGAACGAAGGTGAACCGATACCCGGTATGGCTTCCCGCACTGCTCTTGCTGTCGGCCTGCTCTTCAGCTTCCAGCCAATCGGCCACGCTGATCCTGAACAACCCCACATGGGACCGTGTCAATGTCGAGGCCGTGATCACGAATAGTGCTGATTGCGACAGTCGCGGCAAAGGCTACGTCGCCAGCAAGCAATTCATCATGACCAAGGACCACAATACGAAGATCGCGGCTCCCAACGGCGAGAGCATCTGCTGGCGGCACGATCGCAATCCGAACAACCCTGTCCCCGGTGTGTGGTCGGGATGGAGCAGGATACCGCTGGCCCCGGGGCAGACCGCGGAAACGGATCTGTAAACGGCTGGCTGCACCCGGGCGGCGCATCCGATGCCGAAGGTCGCATCTCGTCCGGTCTTTGGTTAGGATCGCCTCGCTAATGGCGCGGGGAGTCTGTCTATGTCGCAGCATCACGTATTGCGGGCCGGCCCGGAGACCTGTCACTGGGGGTTCTTTGACGCCGGGCTGAAGCCGGTGTTGGCGGTCGCCTCGGGCGACACCGTCACCCTCGACGCCGTCTCGGGCGGCGCCGACGTGCTGCCGCAAGGGAGCTCGTTCGACATTCTCCCGGACCACCTCGCGATCCACCGCGGACTCGAGCCGCGCCTCGGCGCGCACATCCTGACGGGGCCGATCGCGGTCGAGGGCGCCGAGCCGGGGGACGTGCTCGAGATCCAGATCCTCTCGATCGATTGCCGGCAGAATTGGGGATACACCCGGATCCGGCCGCTCTCCGGCACTTTGCCCGAGGATTTTCCGATCCGCCGGATCTGGCATACCGCGATCGACCGCCAGCGCGGCATCGCCACCGTGCCGTGGGGGGCGGAAATCGAGCTGGCACCTTTTTTCGGCGTCATGGGTGTGGCGCCGCCGCCGGTCTATGGTGCCGTGACCTCGATCGTGCCGCGCGAATTCGGCGGCAACATGGATCTAAAGGAGCTCGTCGCCGGCACCACGCTCTACCTGCCGGTCTGGGCGCCGGGGGCCTTGTTCTCGGCGGGCGACGGCCACGGC
>Ga0137390_10005833_pt1 | contig 10428 bp, 9 predicted proteins | sample 15con2h24AmetaG_FD_104937 | JGI IMG/M metagenome (GOLD analysis project Ga0137390, IMG submission 104937) | Vadose zone soil microbial communities from Angelo Coast Range Reserve, California, USA - 15con2h2.4A metaG | ecosystem: Environmental > Terrestrial > Soil > Vadose zone > Saprolite... | reverse complement strand
GGAGCTGGCGCGGCAACGCGGAGAGGACGCTGTCGCCGCGATTCAGGGAGCCCTGGTCGTAGCGCGCGTGGCGGGCGATCGCAAGGCCTTCCGGCGAGCGCTGGAATCGTTACCTGAACGTCTACTCCGGAAATAACAAATCATAGAAAAATCCTGAAACTTCGAGTGCTTCTCCGCATCGTATGATGTAGACCGACCGGTCTATATACAATGGCGTTGCAGCCCATTATCAGCGCTGCCGCCCAGACGATGACGAAAGGAAAGAATACAGATGAAGATTTCAGGATGGCTGTTTTTGCTGGCAGCGCTTTTCGGAACTACACGCGCGCTCCCGGCACAGATGAAGGGCGCGGCGCCGGAGACGCAACAAATCGCTTACCGGACGGACACTGTAGGCGGGATCAAGATTTTCTACCGCGAGGCGGGGCCGGCCAATGCGCCGACGATTGTACTGCTCCACGGTTTTCCGAGCTCCTCGCATATGTTTCGCGACCTGATTCCCGCATTGGCGGACCGCTATCACGTCATCGCGCCGGACTATCCGGGTTTCGGGTACAGCGACGCGCCCCCTGCCGACCAGTTCGGCTATACGTTTGACCACTTGGCGGAAGTGATCGACGAATTCCTGGAACAACGCAAGCTGACGCGCTACTCGATTTACATCCAGGATTACGGCTCACCGGTAGGTTTCCGGCTGGCGACGAAGCATCCTGAACGCATTCAGGCGATCATCGTGCAGAACGGCAACGCATACGAGGAAGGATTGTCCCCTTTCTGGGCGGAGAACTTGGCGCCCTACTGGAAAGATCGCAATGAACAGACGGAGGGGAAGATTCGCTCGTTCCTGGGCATCGAGGGGACGAAATTAGGCTACACGGCGGGCGTGCGTAATGTTGAGCATCTGAATCCCGACGCGTGGATATTCGATCAATCCCGGCTGGACCGGGCGGGAAATGCCGAGATTCAATTGGACTTTTTCTACGACTACAGGAACAATCCGCCACTCTATCCGAGCTGGCAGAAGTTCCTTCGCGAAAGAAAACCTCCCGTGCTTGTGGTCTGGGGCAAGAATGATCCCTTTTTCACATCTGCGGGTGCGGAAGCGTACCGCCGCGATGATCCGAAAACGGAGCTTCACTTGCTCGATACAGGGCACTTCGCTCTGGAGGAAGACGGCGCGGAAATCGCACGGCTGATGCGAGAGTTTCTCGCCCGGACCGTGCGATAAGAGCGAGTATGCGGCGGCGCGATCGTTTGTGGCTCATCTGACCGTGAGAAGAAGAGAAAAAGCCAGGCTGAGGTCAGATGGAAAAGCGCAGAGGGACACAGAAAAGCGGAATGAGTTTGGAAGCGCGAAGCGGAACTATTTGCTTCGGCTGGAACGGAGACTCGAACGGTAGAGGCCCAACCCGGAAGGGGCGCTCCAATCCGGTCGGAGCGCCCCAGGAACGCCTGCCAGAAAATGACCTACAGAGTGGCGAGATCCGCGTAGAAGTGGGCGATGGCCTTGATGCCGCCGAAGTAGTTTTCGAGGGCAATGTGTTCATCGGGGGCGTGCGCGTTTTCGTCGGGGAGGCCGAATCCGAGCAAAACGCACGGCACTTTGAAGGTGTCGTGCATTTGCGTTACGAAAGGGATGGAACCACCCTCACGAATGAAAACGGCCTTCTTGCCGAAGCCCTTTTCTAGAGCGGACTGCGCTTTTTTGAAAATCGGATCGTGGTACGGAGCCACCCAGGGTTTTCCAGTGCTCAAGACTTCGAACTTGCAATGGACCGTTTTCGGAAGAAGCTTTCGAATGTGTTTCTCAACGAGTTTGGCGATCTTGTACGGATCCTGATTGGGGACCAGGCGCGTGGAGAATTTGGCGAAGGCCTTTGACGGAATGACGGTCTTGGCGCCCTCTCCCTGATAGCCGCCCCAGACGCCGTTCAATTCGAACGTCGGCCGAGCCCAGAGGCGCTCGACGGTGGTAAAACCCTTCTCGCCGAAATAGCCAGGCGCGCCGACGGCTTTCTCGAAATCTTTTTTCTTCCAGGGCAGCGCATTGAGCGCTTTGCGCTCTGCATTCGAAACCTTGGCGACCGCGTCATAGAAGCCGGGGACGGTGACGCGGAAATTCTTGTCGTGAAGCTTGGCGAAAAGCTCGGTGAGGATGGTGAGGGGATTGGGGACGGCACCACCATATACACCGGAGTGCAGATCGCGTTCCGGACCGGTCAACTCAATCTGGTAGTAATTCAGGCCGCGCAAGCCGTAGGTGATGGAAGGAACGCCCTTGCCGAGCATGGAAGTATCGGAGACGACGAGCGCATCGGCCTTCAGCTTTTCTTTGTTCTTCTGGACGTAATCCCAAAGACTGACGCTGCCAACTTCCTCTTCGCCCTCGATCAGAACCTTCACGTTGATGGGCAGCTTGCCATTGACCTTTTGAAGAGATTCGAAAGCTTTCAGGTGAATGTGTACCTGGCCTTTGTCGTCGGCGGTGCCACGTCCAAAAAGATTGCCGTTTCGAACGGCAGGATCGAAGGCTGGAGAGGTCCAGAGATCGAGGGGCTCCGCGGGCTGAACGTCATAATGACCGTAAAAAAGGATTGTCGGCTTTCCCGGGGCTTCCAGCGACTCCGCATAGACAAGCGGGTGAAGATTCGTCGGAACGATTTCAACGGTCTTAAATCCTGCGGCACGAAGATTGTCGGCGACCCAGCGCGCGCCGCGCTCGATATCCGGCTTGTGTTCGCTCTTGGCGCTGACGCTGGGGATGCGCAAGAATTCGCAGAGCTCCGCCAAATGCTGGTCGCGGCGACCTTCGATAAATTCAGCAAGGTTCATAGGGGGGCCTTTAGGGCGTATAAGTCCTTTCCAGTATAAATACGCAAAACGAGTATCGAAAGTTTGCGGGTGCGGAAAGAATGGACCTGCGAAGGATGGCCCGCCACCGCCGTTGACCATTCTATGACTGCCCCGACGCCGAGTTCAAGCGAACGGGCACTAACGGTTATTAAACCAACCAGTAGCACGCCGGAAAAAGAAACCGATGGGATGAACAGCCCCGATTTCAGGGGGCCGACTGTGCGGCACCTGACAGGCGAGGCGCCGGGCGAGTTTCCGGATGGCCAATCAACGATACGCCCGGAACCGTGTCGGCAGTTGGGAACAGGCCCAGATCGAATGTGTCGTTCTGATCGCCCCTAGTGATCGAAATAAGCAATGGCAGCAAAAGTAGAACGAAAAGCGATGGATTCTGGGTATCACAGTAGGGCCCAGCCTATGGGAATCGAGTTGACAACTGCATCTAGGCGATGCATTGTGTGCTCACTCTAAGCCGGAAGCCCACCGTTCGAATCAAGGAGCCATTCAGACCAGCACACCTTGTAGGGGGCCACCATGGTCGATCACTCCTCAGTCGATAAATTCAAAGCAAGTTTGCGCGGCGAATTACTGGGGCCTGGCGACGCAGGCTATGACGAGGCCCGCAAGATCTGGAACGGCATGATCGACAAGCGCCCGGCACTGATTGCCCGCTGCGCAGGGGTTGCCGATGTGATCTCGTGCGTGAATTTCGCCCGTGCGAACAATGTGCTGGTGGCTGTGCGCGGCGGCGGCCACAATATCGCCGGCAATGCTGTCTGCGACGGCGGGCTGGTGATAGACCTCTCGCGTATGAAGAGTGTGCGCGTCGACCCAGCACGCCGCAGGGCCCGCGCTGAGCCCGGCCTGACCTGGCGCGAGTTCGACCGCGAGACCCAGGCGTTCGGCTTGGCCACCACTGGCGGCCAGATCTCCACGACCGGCATTGCTGGGCTTACCTTGGGCGGCGGCTGGGGCTATTTGGCGCGGCGGTATGGCCTGTCCTGCGACAATCTCCTCTCGGCCGACCTGGTCACAGCCAACGGACAGTTCCTCACGGCCAGCGTCGCTGAAAATCCGGACTTATTCTGGGCCTTGCGGGGCGGCGGCGGGAACTTTGGTGTCGTCACCTCCTTTGAGTATCAGCTCCACCCGGTCGGCCAGGTTCTGGGGGGTATAGTCGCCTATCCTTTTGAAAAGGCAAAGGAAGCCCTCAAGCTCTTCCGCGACTTCACCAGTACGGCCCCCGACGAGATGGCCTCTGGTATCGTCCTTATTACCCTGCCTGACGGTACCGCACTCGCGGGTATCGTCGTCTGCTACACCGGACCGCTCGCAGAGGGAGAACGACTCCTGAAACCCCTCAGGGTATTCGGCCCACCGCTGATGGACCAGATCGGCGCCATTCCCTACACGGCGGCCCAGCAGCTGCTCGACGCCTTTTATCCATCTGGGCTCCAAGACTACTGGAAGTCGAGTTTCCTCAAAGACGTCAGCAACGAGGTGATCGACATCATGGTGGCTCACTGCGCAAAGCGGCCCTCGCCAATGTGCCATGGGCTGATCGAGCACCAGTTAGGGGGCGCGGTGAGGCGTGCAGATCGAGAAGCCACTGCTTTCGCCCACCGGGATGTAGAGTATAGCTTCCTAGCCATCGGGGTGTCCGCCGACCCAGCCGAAGGCGCGAAATGCGCCAGGTGGGCGCGGGAGTTCTGGGAAGCCATGCAACCCTGCTCGACCGGCGGCGTGTACATTAACTATCTGGGCCGGGAGGCCGACGAGGGGCCCGAGCGGATCAAGGCCGCCTACGGCTCCGAGAAGTATGCGCGACTGGTGACGCAGAAAAACAGATACGATCCCACAAATCTGTTTCGCCTCAACCAGAACATCAAGCCGAGTCAGGCAGCGCCAGCAGCAGTAAGCGACTAGCACAGAATCCTGACAGGCACGGACAGAGCGGAGCGAGGATCTTGCGGTGTGAAGTTCATTGGCGCTTGCCGCCGATTGCGGGCGGATGACGGCGTAGTCAAAAGCAATGCGCTTTCTGGAAAATGGTGGGGACCGAAGAATCAGATTCGCTCCGGTTGAAATTGGACCAAAGCCGGCCGACTCCGGGTTGCGCTTCCGGAACACCTGTCCGCCGCGGCGATTGACCGTGAGGTGGTGGCGTTCGAAGATGGCGGTATGGGCGAAGTGACCTCAACAACGCCACGGCGCAGCGGCCGAGTGTTCCACCGGATGCGGGTACAGGCGCAGGGCCGGGCGCACGATCGGAAGAAATTCAAAGAGACGTGCGAGACGGTAGTGGTGAATGCGCACGGCGGGCTACTGCTGCTAAAGCACGAGGTGGACGACGGAGAGATGCTAGTGATCAGCAATCCGGAGACACAGGAAGAGCAGGAATGCCGCGTGGTTTATCTGGGCGATCCGGGCGACAAGGGGCAGCGGGTGGGCATCGAATTTCTTACGCCCGCGCCGCGTTTCTGGGGAGTGGACTTCAAGGACGCCGCGCCGGCAGAAAATTCTTCAGCCGTTCATTGAGACGCTTGGAACCGTCACGCGCACGGGCGCCTGGCTCCTCCTCCGGGAAAACCAACTGCCCAATCTCCACAAAAGAAGAATGGCGACGAGCGCGCCGTAAAAAAGCGGCTTGCGTACATCGGACTTCACCAGCCAGTAGAAGTGAATGACGCCAGCTACGGCGCTGACGTAAATCGCGCGATGGAGCATTTGCCAGCGCTTGCCACCGAGACGCCGAATCCAACCCGCGGTGGAAGTAATCGCCATAGGGATCAGCAGGACAAAACCCAGGAAGCCAACGGTGATGAACGGGCGCTTGGCGACGTCTTTCCACATCGCGGAAAGATCGAAGGACTGGTCCGGTCCGAGGTAGGTGAGAAAGTGCAGGCAAACGTAGAAAAAAGCGAAGAGGCCGAGCATGCGGCGAAAGCGGATGAGATCGGGAAGCTTGAAGAGCTTGCGGAACGGGGTGATGCAAAGGGTGAAGACAAGAAACCGTAGCGTCCAATCGCCGGTAGCGTGCTGGATAAACTCGACGGGATTGGCGCCGAGCTCGCTTTTGACGATGCGCCAGACCAGCTCGCCAAACGGGACAAGACAAAGAAGAAAAACGGCGACTTTGGTCCACTTGCTGATGAGCAGTGCGCGCACGCGATGATCCAGGCCTAATAATTTTTCTTCAGGTCCATGCCGTTGTACATCGAGGCGACCTGATCGCCGTAGCCATTGAACATCAGGGTGGGGCGCTTGAAGATTTCGCCGAGGCGGCGCTCCTTGGCCTGGCTCCAGCGCGGGTGGTCCACGGTGGGATTCACGTTGGCGTAGAAGCCATATTCATTCGAAGCGAGGCGATTCCAGGTGGTGGGGGGCACTTTCTCCTGGAACTTGATTTTGACCAGCGACTTCACGCTCTTGAAACCGTACTTCCACGGGAGAACCATGCGCACCGGCGCGCCATCCTGGTTCGGCAGCGTCTCTCCGTACATTCCGACTCCGAGGAGAGCGAGCGGATTCATCGCTTCATCCATGCGCAGGCCTTCGACATAGGGAAAGTCGATGCCCGCGTATCTTGCCTGCGGCATCTGCCGGGGATCGAAGTAGCTTTCGAACGCCACGAATTGAGCTTTTGGCGTGGGCTCGACGAGGTTGATGAGATTGCTGAAGGAAAAACCGATCCAGGGAACGACGATGGACCAGGCTTCGACGCAGCGGTGGCGGTAGATGCGTTCCTCGAGCGGAGCGATTTTCAGGATTTCGTCCATGGAGAACTTGCGAGGCTTTTTGACTTCGCCTTCGACGGAGACAGACCAAGAGGAGGTGTTGAAGTTTTTGGAGTTCTTTGCAGGATCGCTCTTGTCGGTACCGAATTCGTAGAAGTTGTTGTAATGGGTGACGTCTTCGAAGGTGTTTTGCTTTTCAGTGGTGCTGAAGGGGCTCTTCACGAGGCCTGTGAGTTTCGTCGCGGCAAAGGCGGTTTGCGGAGGCCATGCCAGCTCGAACAAACCCTTGCCCGCCACGGCCGTCGCGCCAACAATGCCCATAGCGCGGAGGAATTTCCGGCGGTCCAAATAAACCGACCTGGGAGTTACGTCGGCGTAGGTCAAATCTGGGGCCTTGCGGGTCAACATCTCTTTCCTCCCGATCTTCTGGAGCGTTTCGGCTTCACTATCATTTTACGTGCATCTACCTAAATTGGATGCCGGAAGTTACCCTGGGGACCTTTGTATTCATTCCCGAAGCCGGATAGGCCGGTTCCTGCCCTGGTTAATGAGAGTGGTCTTCTGCGGAAAAGTTACAGGGAAGATTGCTGCCATTGAGAGGGAGATTTGCCTTGGAACTTCAGGAAACCCTGGAGCGCCAGCTACAGTTTCAGACAGTCGAGCCTCCTTCCGTCAATCGTTATCGTTACAAGAGCGACTATCCGATGGATTTAGCGACATTTTCGACATAGTGCTTTGAGAATTCTCAGGTCATCGAGTGCAATACAGATTTCTTCACGCTCCGACGAGTCTTCCGAAGTAATCTCCGGCAGATGTTCAGCGCAGACGATCACCTCAAAAACGGCCAAGAGCACTCGAAGGGTCCAATCACCACCCTCGCGAAACGCGCTGTGGCACGAGGGCGCTCGATCATATCGGCAGGCGATCAGCCAGAAACTAGGGGTCCTTGTTCAGACCAATGACATGCGCAAACTGCTACGGAACAATTCCACCTGCTGCTTCAACGAGGTTCCGGTTTGATTGAATCTTAGAGAATTCTTAGACAGGTTGTGGGCGACTTAGAAATAACTCTCTCTTTTCCACAGGTCTGCTGATATGCTCTGTCTTACCCCTTCATATTTTTCTATTTCCTTGTGTGCCATTCCCCCTCCTTGGTATGAGGAGACCAGCCCTTATGAAAGTAGCAGCATCGGACCGTCGTGTCGCTCCACGGCACTCCTTCAAAGCTCCACTGCGAGTACGCGTTTGGAAATCCACAATCCCTGAATGGAGAGCTGAATCGGAGAATCTCTCGGAAAAGGGGATCTTCTTCGCAACGGATTCGCTGCTCAGAGTAGGCACAGCGGTTGAAGTTCTTTTGAAAATGCCGGAGGAAATCACCGGCGAGCCCACAACCGAATGGCTCTGCACGGGTCACGTCGTACGCGTCGAGCCGGTCAATTCTTCGCGGGGCAAGCTTGGCGTTGGCGTGCAGTTCGATTGTCATCAAATTTCGCGGCCCAAGACGGCTTAACGATCTCGGGGGAAATAATGGCCATCCCGCTTCGCGCGCTTATCATCGAAGACTCGCAGAATGACTGCGACTTGCTTTTGGGTGTGCTTGGCGGCGGCGGTTACGATGTAACGCATCGGCGTGTTTATAGTGCAGCAGCGCTTACTTCCGTACTGGAGGATGGGGAATGGGACATCGTGATCTCCGACTACTCGATGCCCGGCTTCAAAGGCACCGATGCACTGACGATGGTGAGGAAAAAAGGCCTGGACGTGCCCTTCGTCTTTCTCTCAGGCACCATCGGCGAAGAGATTGCCGTCAACGCCATGAGAGCCGGTGCTCAGGACTACGTCATCAAGGGCAACGCTGCACGGCTTCTGCCGGCAATCCAGAGAGAATTGCGGGAAGCGGAGGTCCGTCGTGAGCGTAAGCAGATGGAGCAACGCTTGCGACAACTAGAAAAGTTTGAGGCGCTGGGAAAACTCGCTGGCGGAGTGGCCCATGACTTTAACAACGTCGTCGGAGCCATCATGGGTTGGGCAGAACTTGGGGTTGATCGCGTGTCTTCCGACAGCCCCGAGGCCAAGTTGTTTCGAAACATACGCGAACAGGCAACGCGGGCGGCGGGATTAACACGACAGCTCCTCGCGTATGCGCGGCGTCAGGTCTTGGAACCCAAGAACATCGATCTCAATCACATGTTGAACGAAACCACTACCCTGCTTCAGAAGACCATCGGAGAACAGATCGAAGTAAAGATGGTGCTCGCACCAGATCTTCAGATTACCCGGGCCGATCCATCTCAGATCGAGCAGGTGGTGATGAATCTTTGCTTCAACGCCCGGGACGCGATGCCTAAGGGGGGACAGCTACTCATTGAAACGCGTAACGTTGACTTGGATTCCCACTATTGCAAGCAGCATGGGGATGCGCAGCCGGGGCGGTATGTCCAGCTTTCGGTCTGTGATACGGGCGTTGGAATGGACCCGGCGACGATGGAACGTATTTTTGAACCCTTCTTCACGACCAAGGAGATCGGGAAGGGCACAGGACTAGGTTTGGCGACTGTTATGGGGATCGTAAAGCAGCATGGAGGGTTCCTCGACGTTTACAGCGAACCGGGAAAGGGTACAACGTTTCGTGTCTATCTCCCGGCGAGTGAGGGTGCCGCGGAACCGCTACACCATGTGGACGATGCTCCGGTCCGAGGAGGGAGGGAAACAATCCTGGTTGCCGAAGACCATGAAGGAATGCGCGAAATGGCGCGAGAGATTCTTGAGTCACTGGGTTATCGCCTGCTGCTCGCCCGGGACGGCGAAGAGGCGGTCAATCAGTTTGCAGCGCATCGAAATAGCATTTCACTGATGCTGCTTGATGTGATCATGCCCAAACTCGACGGCATCGACGCCTACGAACAGATATGCAAGGTGAAGCCTGGCGTGCCCGTCATCTTCACTTCCGGTTATTCCGATCATGGGCCTCTGCTGGCATCCCTGACTACGAAGGGCGCGACCGTCCTGCAGAAACCCTACGGCTCAAAGGTCCTGGCCCGAAGAGTGCGAGAACTCCTCGATGAGGCTAAAGTTCTGGAGCCGACTCACGGTTAAGCGGTCAGCCCGGTAACTGCCATCTCATCGCCCGCCCCCCTTCTGCTGCCCAGGTGGCGGCGGCTCGTTCATGACGAGCCAATAGATCCCCAGATGCCTTGCGGCGTCGACGAATTGACCGAAGTCGACGGGCTTGCGGACGAAGCTGTTCGCGCCGAGGTCATAACTCGACATGACGTCCTTTTCCTCTTTGCTTGACGTTAGGATTACAACCGGCAGTCGTCTCGTCCGCTCATCGGCCCGCATGCGCCGCAGAACCCCTAAACCATCGAGCTTAGGCAGTTTCATGTCGAGCAACACAACCTCTGGCATATCCTTTGGATCTCGACCCGCGTGAGGGCCGGTTTTGAAGAGATACTGGATGGCCTGCTCTCCGTCACAGGCCACCACGATTTCGTTGCTGACGTTGCTCTTCTCGAACGCGCGCAAAGTCAGCTCTACGTCGTTGGGGTTGTCTTCGACCAGCAGAATGACGCGGTTCCGGATCATCGGTGGCCTCCCGATCTAGCGGACGGAATCGTAAAGTAAAAGGTCGCACCCTGGTCGACAGCACTGCTCGCCCAAATGCGTCCGCCGTGCCGATCGATAATGCGGTGCACGGTGGCAAGCCCAATTCCTGTTCCTGCAAATTCCGACTCATTGTGAAGTCGTTGGAATGGGCGGAAAAGACTTTCGGCGTAGCTCATGTCAAACCCCGCCCCGTTGTCACGAACGAAGAACACGGTCCCTCCTTGTTGCT
>Ga0137390_10005832_pt1 | contig 10429 bp, 10 predicted proteins | sample 15con2h24AmetaG_FD_104937 | JGI IMG/M metagenome (GOLD analysis project Ga0137390, IMG submission 104937) | Vadose zone soil microbial communities from Angelo Coast Range Reserve, California, USA - 15con2h2.4A metaG | ecosystem: Environmental > Terrestrial > Soil > Vadose zone > Saprolite... | reverse complement strand
GCCGGGTTGGGCGCCAGGCCGGCGGACGCGCGGCGCCAGGTGCGCCGATCCCGCGACGCGGCGCGTGCCATGATGACTGCACTGAGGCTACGGGAGAGAAGCTGGGAAGCGCGGCGCATGCTCAGATCCTGATCTTTGGCTTCTGATGGTATGAGCGCTAATCAGCGTTAAATCAGCGCTACCCCGCCTCTATCTGTGGTTCCTTTGGATTACTTACGCTCGCTGTAGGCGATCGGCTACAAGACGAAGAAGGCCGGTGACGGCGCCAGGCGTCGCGAAGGGCAATATAGATGCGGCCTCTAATGGTCACCGGTACTGTGCAGTCGTACGTGCGTTCTTGCTGCCCGCCGAAGTCCTTCTTGAACTTGTTGATTCCGGCGCGTTCCGGTACGGATTCGTCCTCGAAGAGGCCTCCCCAGTCGTAGCGCTGTATTCCCATTCCCTTGAAACGCAGCATGTCTCTCCAATGAAGCCAACGATTGGCTCGCCCGACCAGGGCGCGATAATCGTTTTCCCTGTTTCTGAAACATGAGCTGGAGTATTTAAGCCCCGCAGTTCTTCCGAACATGACGTGCGCGTGCCAGACCAATGCTTCGCCATTCTGCGAGACCGACGAGAGGGCGAGCTGGCGTGCCTTGCAGGCGGCAAGCAGCCATTGACGGTCGGAGGGCCCGAGCGACTTTTGCTTCGCGAAAGCGTCGTAGAAGGCACAGAATTCATCCAACCTGCTTTCCGGGTCAGCGATGAACTCCGTGCGCAGCCCGTCCTTCGTTTCAGCGCGCCTGATCTCGTAACGGCAATCCTTGCGGAATTTTTCGGTGATCGTGTCTTCTCCGCCAGAGAGATCGGTGACCAATGAGAGGAACGGGGTAGTTTGGGAATCTGCGATCGGAGCCCCTCTCTGTCGGTAGAGGATGATGTCGATTCCGCAATCGCGAGGCAGCCCCTCGTCATACCAAACTTCCCCGTAAACCGCGCCCCATCCGTTAATGCGGATCATTCAAGCGCTCTCCATTACTAAACCGGGCGTGGAACTCCTTCAGGGTCGTGCCACGGCACCAGGTGGAAAGATCCTCGAACAGAATCTCAAGGTTCTCGTACAAGTGCTCGATATCCGACGCGTTCCGGAATGTCGGACTGCCGCCCGGCATGAGTTCCGACGAATGCAGCATGAATTCCATATGAGTCGCGCCTTCAGCACGGGCGCCGCGCGCCATTTGTAGCATTACGTTGAGGCTGCGATCCAATGGCGCGCCGAGCGCAGGCTGAACCGGGCACAACCAGCTGAGCCCGGGCGACACCCTGTTGGCGTACCGTCGCAGCAACGGAATGCGATAGGCCCAGCGCAGCCTCTGGTAGAGGCCGCTCGCGCGGATAGTCATCGGTACCTCCAGCAGCGCGCCAGTCGTCGGTAGCGAGATGTCGGAGGGGTTGAGGAAGTAAGGCGGGTCGGGAAAGGCCGTGTAGTCCGAGCCGCCGTTTCCGTCTGGATCGCCGGGAATCCTGCCCCAATCCATACCCGGGGTCACGGAGCAGTCCACGCGATATCCCTCGTCAAGCAGCATCGCGGCATAACGACCGTCGAACGCCCAACGCCCGGCACGATGACTGATCATTGGTTGATCAAACCGGTCTTCGAGGAGACGGGTGATGGTCTTGATCTTCTCTCTCATCACCCGCTCGGGATATTCGATCAGGTAGGGTTGGAAATGGAAATCGTCGCTGGTCAGCGGGTCGAGCGGCGGCGAGTTCCATGCGTGCAAGTGCATTCCGATCTCGCCGGCGCCGCGGGCAATTACGTCGCGCGCAAACTCGACGAAAACGTCGGATATCGCCATCTCATAGTTCGTAAGGTAAACCGGCTTGAAACGGAACCGCTCGCAGAGCGCCTGGAAACGAGGCAGGTATTGCGCGTTGCGGGTGGTGATCTCTCGCGGTCTTGCCCAGAGATCATCGCCCTCGGTGTCGATCGTGATGATGAAAGGCGTCTCAGGCATGGTGCGCTTTGCCCGACACGATCATATTGGCGTTGACGGTGTCGATGCGCATGACTTCCTCGAATGTGTCAAGGTAAGTAGCCAGAACCTTATCTTCACCGTATTCCCGCGCCATGAACGCACGGCAGCGATCGCTCGCCGCTTTCCACGCAGCGGGGTCACGCAGGAGCTGCCTGATCGCGTCGGGCATCTGGGTAGAGGACTTTACGGCAACGCCGAGACCTTCCCGCTCGATGACGCGGTCAGGATCGATGAGAGTCACGACGGGTACGCCTCTCACCCAGGCTTGCAGGTACGCATTCGGGAATCCTTCAACATCGGAGGTATTGACCAGCACCCTGGCCCGACCGTACAGGTCATTGGTGTCCCAGTACGACAGGCGACCATGAAACGATACGTTGGTTCTGGCCGCAGCCACGTGCCCGACATGCCGGAACAGGGCTTCTTCGCGGAGCACGGGTCCTCCCACCATGTGAATCTTCAGGTCCGGCAATCTCCCGGCAAGCTCGAGAACCCGGTCCGGTCTCTTTGCGCGCCAGATAGAGCCGACCCACAGCACGTCGATATCGCGGGCGGCAACGGGCAGCGGCTTCTCCACCAGCATTCCGGCCACTCGGCTCGCCAAGCCGTAGCTGCGCGCCAAAGCCTCCGCCTGCGAAGCACTCTGCACGAGGATGGCATCGGCCCGCCGCAAGCCTTGTTCGTAAAGCCAACGATCGCGCGCAAATCGTATGAGCACGCGAAGGCGGGACCTGTCACAGTCCGGATCGCTCGCGGTGCGGAAGACGAAGCGCCTGCGAAAACGCCGGCAGAACAACGCCACCAGTCCGATGTGCATTCCCGCTCGACTGGCGTAGTAGAGGTCGGCATCAGCCCGTGCCAGCGCCGACCACATGCCGGTCCAGCGAGGATGAATGAAGCGCAGCACCGGCAGCCCCGCGTCAGGACGATAGGCCTTGAAAACCCGTATTGCCTCCCACTTCGCGCCATCCGCCTGGCCATAGTCCGCAACGACCATGCTTACATCATGACCCCGGCGCGCCAGCGCCCGGCCGAGCAGTGTTTGCTGAACCGATTCACCGCCGATGTGGTGCTGTCTGTATTCAGGATCCAGGACTGGCAGGTTCTCAAACCCGACGAAGCAGATCTTCATGGTCTCATCAATTTATCCGCGGTTCAGCAGGCGAGCATAACGGGGCTGCGTTAAACGATGCAGGAGGCGGCTTTCCTGCGCCACTAGTCCATTTGGGTCATGCCGATGCGTCGCCGGGGTTCGACAGCGTGTAGTTATAGCCGCACACATCACGAACCAAGGCCCATTGCTCCTGGATCCCAGCGGTAGGACGAGAGACCGCGAAGCCACGTGCGCAACTCCTCCAGCATGGCGGCCGTGGCTTGCCGTGAGTCGACGGTCGCGAAGCATGGACCGGGCACGGCCGGTGCGCACATCCATCCGGGCAGAAGTGCCTGGGAAGGCAGCACTTCCCTGAGCGCGGCTCGCGCTTTGCGGCGAACATACGCGCGGTTAGCCGCCTCCTCGATACGCGTGGGAAGCAACAACAAGGGGCCGTGAACGATGTGCCGAAATTCTGGGAGCTGCGCTAGCGCGATGAGGTTCATCGAACCGAAGGCGGTGAGCGCACTGCGGGCGAGGGATCGCATCGGCCGCCTGGCCGCCGCGTAGTGCTGATCACGCAAGGCTCGCGAGGCTGCCTGGGACAACGATCCAGCCGGCGCCTTCGCGACGAGCCCCGTGTGGAGATCGTAAAGAGCCCGCCAGGTGTTCTGAGGCGAGTCGACCAAATTTCGGACTCCGGGCGGCTGCTCCTCGTTCAGCATGCTGGCCACCGCGGTGACGACCGCCTCGATCGACACCGCGTTGGACGGGATGTCACCGCCGAACGGGAGCTCGAATGACGGATTGCTGACTCGCTCCAACACATCGCGCGATACCCACTGCGACGGACCATACACATGCCCCATCCGCGCAATGTAGTGGCGGATCCCCCGCGCGGAAAACGCCCGCATGGCGAGGCGTTCCACTCGCAGCTTGTCGACCCCGTATGAACTGTCGGGTCGCGGCCGCTCGAAGGTGCTCACGCATGGATCGACACACGTGCCGTATACGGCAACCGTGCTGAGGTGCACTGCCAGGCGAACACAAGGAGCATCTGCGATGTTCCGGATGATGGCCTCGTTCTGGCGCCGGGCCGCGGCTGGCCACCCTCTCGCCAAAGCGCAGTTGATGACGGCGTCGCAATCGGCCAGCACCCCGCGGCTCGATGCGGGATCCGTGACGGAACCGATACGGATATCGGCGTCAACGGATCCAAGGGTTCGGCCGGTGACGGCATTTCGTACGATCGCGACGACGTCGAGCTTTCCGCGCGAACTCAGGCCCTTCACGAGGGCGGAACCCACTTGCCCTCCAGCCCCTGTCACCGCGACGCGCAGTCGACTCATGACCGCCGCGCCCCGATGCCCTGCTGGTAGGCGGTCTCGATGAAGCGTGTGCTGAGGAGCGACGACGCCGCGTCGACGAGCGAAGGCGTGCGGGACCGGCACTGCTCGAGGAACGCCTGCCATTCCAGGAAGAACGCCTGATAGAGATTCGTGGCACCTGTCGCGCCTTCCAGCCGGCATAGCGGACGATCGTCACCTCCTAGCACCTCGACGAGGCCGTCGACCGCCACCCCCAAGCGGATCGTCGCGTGCTTGCAGCGGATGACCACGCCTGTGTACAGATCCCGGATCCTGCTCAGGACGAGATGCATGCGAATCGTCTCCGCGACCCCGGCGCGCTTTACATTCGCCACCGCCCGAGCCTCGATATCAATGCCCTCGGCGTTGGTGAACACCGCCCGAAGGTCGTCGAACGCTTCGACCCCGAGCGCCTGGAAGACCTGATCGACAACGTGCGATCCCGTCTCAATGAGCACGCCGCCGCCCGCCGCCGCAGGGTCCGCCTGATACCACGAACCGTCACGTCCCGTCGCGCCCATGCGCGAGGCTTCGGCCGCCCAGACCTCGAGCACTGGGCCGAACACCTCGCCGGCAAGGGCCAAGCGCGCGACGTTCGTCGATCGGAAAAAGCGCCGCATCAGCCCCACGCCCACTTCGACACCGGCGTGAGTCGCCTCCCGGACGATTCTCACATGTTCGTCGGCAGAGATGGCGAAGGGCTTCTCGACTAACGCGTGCCAGCCGCGCTCGAATACCACGGAGAGCGCGTCGCGTCGCCGACCGACGGGGATGGCGATCAACACGGTATCGACGTCCGGACAGGAGCGGAGGTCGTCAAACACATGCTTGATGCCCCACCCATGCCCGAGCTTTAATGCCCGCCCGCGGTCCTGGTCGCAAAGCCATGCGATCTCGACGCCGGGCATCCGGGTGAGGACAGGGAGATGACAGGCCTCGGCGACGCTCCCGGCGCCGAGAATACCGACCTTGACGGCCTTAGACGTCATCCAGAACCGTCCGCGGCACTCGTTTCATGAGCTTGCGGCGCCTTCTGCCCGAGTGGCCAGCAGTACTATCACCTCGACAGCGCACACCACTTCGGAGCGTTGATTCAGGATCTCGTTGAAGAGCGTGACCACGCCTCGATCAGGTTTGATCCAAGGTCGTTTGTCCCGCACCGTCACTCTCACTCGGAGGGTGTCAGCCGCGCGAACCGGAGCGCGAAACTTGACTTTCCAGTCAAGACCGCCCAGGAACGCCCAGGTCGTTCTCGGAGTGTTGTAGATCTCGACGAGAGAGCGGTACCACAAAGTAATGATGTAACCGCCGCTGGCGACGATACCGCCATAGGGCGAAAGTGCGGCCGCGGCTTCGTCGACGTGGAAGGGCCATGGGTCATTGCGTCGGCTGAAGTCCAGCATTTCGTCCTTGTCGCAGACGCATTCCCGGCCGAGATGCACGGACCCAACTTCTAGGTCTTCGAAGTAGACGGTCGGCATACGCTCGCTCTACACGCAACCCCACTTCCACCTCGTCCGTATGAGTGCCGGATACAAAATGTTCTCTGAGGAGAGACTATCGGCGTTGCATTAAAAGCGGCCGGAAACGACCTGGATGCCTGTAGTCCGTCCGGACTATTCCCGGGGATGGCAGGGTTTGGCACCGCTAAAACCTCCCAGAGCAAACTGGGTGAGCGCACGCGCCACCCCATTCGTGGGGGTTTCAACCATCCCTTATCGGTACACTAAGCGTCCAACCCGGATGATCGACGTCGCGCTTGGCGGCGCCGATAACGATCGAGCATCGACCGCAGCCACTGCTTCACGCGTTCGATCGCGAGCAGCACAAGACCCGCGGTGGTTCGGTTGTAAAGCTCGATCGTGTAGACGGGCATCTCGTGCGCCCGCCAATCCTTGAACCACGGCGGATCGCCAACGAGATTCACGTGGCGGAAGCTTCCGGAGGCGATGCCGGACTGAATCACGCGCTCGAGCAGCATGTTTCCCGGTGCGAGACGAGCACGGTGCTCATCGTAGGCGAGCTTGAGCACATACAGCGTGTCCTCGTCCCGCACGCAGAACTGCGCCGCGATGGGCGCGCCGGCGACCCGCAGGCAGTTGAGCACCACCTCGCCGGCGGGCGAGAGCTCGGCGATCAGCGACTCGTAGAAGCGCAGCAGCTCCGGGTGCAATCTGATCGCCGTGCCCGTACCCTCGCGCCCCTTCCAACCGGAGGCTTCGAGCTCCAGAAACTCGGCGAAGCAGCGGTTCATGTCCAGCCCGGGTTTCAACACGCTTTCGAACTCGACCCCGGATTCCTTCGCAAGCTTGTTGCGTGCCTTGTTCAGGTTCGAACGAAAGTTCTTGGAAAACGAGTGCATGATCGTGTCATAGGGGCGGTCGCAGGCGACGAAATCGCAGGTCCTCGTCGCGCGCACGACCATTCGCCACCACCGTTCTGCCCTCAGGGCTGCGAGCGGGGAATCGTGCAGCACGTCGGCGAACCTGATCACGTCCCAGCGGATACGCTCAGCACGGAGGAAACGGAGAAGACTGTCCACGACGTCGTGCCCGGCGACATCGGAAGCGCACAGGACATCGGCCACAGGTAAGTGCGGATGCAGCGGCAGCGTCAGGACATCGACGGCCAACCCGAAGCGTTGCTGCTGCTCGGCCTTCAATGGAACGATGGCAACCGGGCGACCATGGGCGCGCAAGACGAAGAAAGAAACCACGGACGGATTCGACTCAAGGGCGGTCAGGTAGCTCCGGTGCCAACCGTAGGCGTGAAAGAAGCGGCGCCGACCCAATCGGCGCACGATCTCGCCCCATTCGGACGCAATTTCCTGGAGACCGCTCAAACCGCGAGCGGCCGTCACGTCGAGCCACGCGGGTTCGCGCGCTCGTGGTGCCGTCGCCTCGCTGCGTCGATCGACACGCGAATTCGCTGCAATGCTCGACGCGCCGAGTGTGCGCCGGCAAGAGTGCAGGTCCCGATCAATTCCGTTCATGCGCCCATGAATCGCAGCCACCATTCGCCTTCGAGACGGCTGAGAAACGCGTCGCCTTGATGGATGGCAGCCATGATGGCCGGGTCGCGGGAGTAGGCGAGCGTCCACGCGCCGTCCCACCGGCACCAGCAGTGCTGATCGGACAACTCCCTGGCAAAGCGCGGATCGACGCGTCCGCGCACCGCGGTGGCGCCATGGCGCCAGGCATCGGCCAGCAAGCGTCGCAACACGCGGTCATACGCGTCGCGCCGCGCGGCGATCTGGATGACTTCATTCAGCGCGCCGGCGCGCACGTAGTAGAGATACCAGCCCGCGATCTGGCGCTTGCCGTCACGCACGACCTGCGCGCGCAGTGTCCCGTAAAATGTCTTGCGCGCCGTCTGATCGAGGAGCCAGGCCAGCGAACGGGCGTCGTACATCGGTTGCAGGATGCTGCCGTCCAGCACCGCGGGAAGATCAGCCAGCATCGTCGCCGCGTCCAAAGCTTCCTCGCTGAAATCGTCGTTGTTTTCATGAAACCGGTTCGGGCGCAACCGCGAGACCAGCGCGTCGGCCAGGGCGCCCGCCGGGCGTGCCGCGAGCGCCAAGGGACGAGGCAACGCCGCACGTCTCTCCAGAAGCGACAGCGCGTACCGCGCCGGCCTCAGCGGCCGGGTCCAGTGAAGACTGTAGTGGAGCGGTGCCGTCCCGCCGAGCGCGATCCACATGCGCCGGGCCCAGTCGCTTGCTGCATCGGCGAGGGTAAGGTCCTGCGGTCCCGAGACAAATGCTTTCGCCATCTGCAGCGCCGTCAGGCTGTTGCGCTTGAGGGGGTCCACCATGAACTGGCAGCCAACCGCCACGCGCACCGCGCGCCCGCGGAGGCGCATCCGTCGCGGCATCACTGCGTAGAAGCCGGAGATGCGGCCATCCTCCTCGGCTACCCAGGAGGGCACCTCGGGGTCGCGCCACGGGTTGTCGAAGAGCATCTCCCGGATGTAGGACTCGCACGCGGCCTGCGAACTCCAGCGATGTTCCGGATAGACGCGCGCGAGCAACGCTGCGGCTGCGGGGACATCCTCCTCGGCGAGGACACGAATCGTGGCCATGGAAGTGCCGCGCGGCCGCCGTCGGATCGCGTTGTCGCTGCGCCGCAAGGAGCGATCGACGTCGACCGAGTTCGTCGCACTGATGCGCGTGGGATGCACTACTGAGCCGGGCCTGTCACGCGGGCGCCCTGAGGGTGGTTGCTGCAGCCGGCGCGGCCCGCTCGCTGACGGCTGGAAACAGGGAGTGACCCGCCGCAGATCGATGTCGAGGTAGAAAGACAAAGGCGTCCTCCCTCATCCGCCCATGAACCGCAGCCACCACTCTCCCTCCAGGCGGCTGAGAAAGGCATCGCCTTGCTGGATCGCGGCCACGACGTCGGCATGACGGGAATGGACCAGGGTCCACGGACCATCCCATCGGAACCAGCAGTGCCGCTGCCGAAGCTCCTGAACGTAGCGCGGTTCGAGGCGTCCCCGCACCGCCGCGGCGCCGTGTCGCCAGGCATCGGCCAGGAACCGCAGGAACACGCGGTCGAAAGAGCCGTCGCGTGCCGCAATCTGGACAACTTCGCTCACTCCGCCCGCCTGTACATGGTAGAGGTACCAGCCGAGCAGCCGCTCGCCATCGCGCACGGCACGCGCGCGCAGTCTTCCGTGTCGCGTCTTGCGCGCCGTTTGATCGAGCAGCCAGGCGAGCGAGTGAGCGTCGTACACTGGCTGCAGCGCGCTGCCGCGCAGGACGTCGGGCAGATGGGCCAACATCGTGGCCGGGTCGAGCGCATGCTCGGTGAGTTCGGTTTGTTCCCGCAGGAACCGGTTTGGGCGCAACCGGGCGGCCAGCGCGTCGGCCAGGGCGGCCAGCGGGCGCGCTGCGAACGTCAAGGCAGGAGGCAAGGTGGCACGTCCGTCCAGGAGCGAGAGCACGTAACGGGCGGGACGGAGCGGCCGGGTCCAGTGAAGGCTGTAGAGCAACGGCGCTGTCCAGCCGACCCCGATCCACATGCGCCGAGACTCGTCGCCCGCTCCGTCGGTGAGCGTAAGATCCTGCGGTCCTGAAATACACGCTTTCGCCAGCTGGAGTGCCGTGAGGCTGTGGCGCTGGTGCGGGTCCACAAAGAACTGGCAGCCCATCGCAACGCGGAGCGGGCGCCCGCGCAGAATCATCCGCCGCGGTACTACTCCGTAGAAGCCGGAGATGCGGCCGTCCTGCTCGGCTACCCAGGAGGGCAGCTCGGGGTCGCGCCACGGGTTGTCGAAGAGCATCTCCCGGAAGTAGGACTCGTACGCGGCCTGTGAACTCCAGCGAAGTTCCGGATAGACGCGCGCGAACAGCGCGGCAACGGCGGGGACATCGTCCTCGGCAAAGACACGAATCGTGGCCACGACAGGATTGGTCCTTCGCCATAGAAGCCGCCCGGCCGGGCGCGCGATCTATGCGGCCGCGTCCGAAGACGGCCGCGCGGCCGCCGCTTCGGCTGCTCCGCCGTTCGCGGCCACCAGTCGGGCGATTCGCGCGAGTGTACGCAAGTCGTCGAGGTCGATGTTCTCGATTTTGATTCGGAAGCCGAAGCGCTGCTCGAGCTCGAACAGCAGCTCCACGAACTGGAACGAGTCCAAAATCCCGGTCTCGAGGAGATCGGTGTCCGAGGACGGCATCTCGACGTGGAAGCTCTCGACGAACAGCGCGCCAAGGCGCTCGATGATGGCGTTTACGTCGGTCAAATTCGCCTCCTGTCTAGTTCCGTGCCTGTGCCGCGCTGACCCTGTGATCCGTCCCGCTGACGTCCGCCGGCGACGGCGCTTCCACCTGCGCCTTCACCGGGCGCGATCCGGCGCTGTGGAAGCCCTCCCTTAACCGGGGACGGTCAATCTTGCCATTGTCATTCTTGGGCAGGACGTCATAGCGCATCCAGCGGGCCGGGAGCATGTGC
>Ga0137390_10005829_pt1 | contig 10431 bp, 8 predicted proteins | sample 15con2h24AmetaG_FD_104937 | JGI IMG/M metagenome (GOLD analysis project Ga0137390, IMG submission 104937) | Vadose zone soil microbial communities from Angelo Coast Range Reserve, California, USA - 15con2h2.4A metaG | ecosystem: Environmental > Terrestrial > Soil > Vadose zone > Saprolite... | reverse complement strand
GCGCAGGTGCTCGCCGTGGTGGAGGCGTGACTGCCATGGCCGGCATCTGGTGGCTGGCGTCCTATCCGAAGTCGGGCAACACGTGGCTGCGCGCCGTCCTCGCCACGCTGGTGTCCGGACAGGCGGCGGACATCAACGCGCTCGGCTTCCTCGGCGGCATTTCCAGCAACCGCTCCAGGTTCGACGATGCCCTCGGCATCGCCAGCGCCGACCTGTCGCTGGAGCAGGAGACCGATCTGCGCCCGCGCGTCTACGAGGTCTGGGCGGCGGAAGCGCAGCGGCCGCTCTATTGCAAGGCGCACGACGCCTATCACGCGACGCCGGCGGGCGAGCCGTTGTTCCCCTCCGCCGCGACGCTCGGTGCCGTCTATGCGGTGCGCGATCCGCGCGCCGTGGCGCTCTCGCTGTCCCGATTTTCCGCATGGTCCATCGACGATACGGTCGCGCGCATGGACGATCCCGCATCGATATTCGGCGACTCGCGCGGGATGTTGCATCGGCAGTTGCGTCAGCGCCTGCTGCGTTGGAGCGACCACGTGGAGTCATGGCTCGCGGCGCCCTTTCCCGTCCTGGTCGTGCGTTACGAAGACATGCATGCCGATCCGCACGCGGAATTTGCCCGGCTTGCCCGGTTCCTCGGATTGCCGGCGGACGCCGAACGCATCGACGTCGCCGTCGAGGCCAGCGCATTCGCGCGCCTGCAGGCGCAGGAACGCGACGCCGGCTTCATCGAGAAGCCGCACAAGACCGACGTCTTCTTTCGGGAGGGCAGCGTCGACGGGTGGCGGCGCGTGCTGACGCCGGAGCAATCCGCGCGCATCGTCGCCGCGCACGGCGCCGTGATGCGGCGGCTGGGCTACGACGTGACGCTCGCCCCGCTGATCGCGGAGCGCGGGGCAGCGTAGCGGCGGCCGCGCGGCTCGCTCAGGCGCATTGGTATTGCGCGCTTTCCAGCACGTCCCTGATCCAGTCGTTGACTTTCGCGTCGATCACCATGTGGACGCGGTCGCAGGCGCCGCGGTTGGCGACGCTGTGCGGGTCGGACAGCCGCAGGTACCAGGCGGTCCCGGCCTCGAGCACGACGCGGGTCCGGTTGAGATGGAACTCGACCTCCGCGTTGGTCACGACAGGGACATGGAATCGCACGCTGCCGTCCTCGAAGTTCAGGTCGAAGTCGGTGTGCTCCTTGATTACCGAGCCTGGCGTCAGCCGCATGAGGCGCACGGCGCGCAGCGGGGCGTCGAACGTATCGAGGACCTCGCGAAAGTAGGGGCAGGCGGCGAGCATCGGCGTATCCTCGAAATCCTCGCAGGTCGGATCGGAGTAGATCATCACCACCGGATGCTTGGCGCCGGCCTTGCCGCGCAACGGGATCACGCTCCAGTCGCCCTCGTAGTTCTGCCGCACGAAATGCGCGATCCAGTCGACTGAGCTGAGGCCGTGCAGGTCGGCGGCGAGGCGCTGCGGATCGAAGGTGAAGGGCAGTCGCAGCCGATCCGGCAATCGCATCTGAGAATGCTCCGTGTTTCACTCTTCCCCAAAGCAAGGAAAAATGTTGCGCTTAGGACGATGACCGCGAACCCACACACGTCGAAAAAACGGCGCATCGAAGGCGCGTGGCCGACTGCAGCCGATATATTCCTTTTTGTGCTCCTCTGCGGAGGATATGCAACGATGATTGTCTGGTTCAAGTATGTCGACATCTATCACACGCATTTTTCAAGCACCGGCGCGCTCATTCTGTTGCATAACCTGTTCCGGGTGCTGTTCGTCTTTTACCTGTTTTGGATCGTGCAAGCCGTTGGCGCGGCTGTGCTGCGTCTCCTGGGTGCGGACCTGGAAGCTCTCGGGCCGCTCGAGTATTTGGCGCTGACGTTCTTCGCCGGCACCGGTCCGTGGCACGTCGTGCTGCTCGCGGTCGGATATTCGAATCTTCTGGACGTTCTGGCCATGGTGCTGTTGACGGCGCCGGTCGTGGCGTTGTCGTTTTTCGAATTGCGGTTCGTCATGCCGGGCTTGCGCGCGTTGCTTCGCAAAGAGGTCAAACGCGCAAGCAACGCGACACGGGGCATCTGCATCTTGGCGGGCCTCGCCTTGCTTGCCCTACTGCTGGTGAAAGGTCTCTACCCGGGCGGAAGCCAGGATTATTTTGTCCACTATTTCCATGCGTACGAAGCGGTTCTCGACCACGCCAGCATCCGGCCTGCGGAAACATGGTGGCACTACCTCAATACGAAAGGGGCAGGGCTGGTATTTCTGGGCATGCTGCTGGCCGATCCGCTGGCTCAGAGGCTGGTTGTCTTCTGTTTCATGGCCGTCGCCGGGCTCGTGATGTTTCTCTTCGTGCGGCGCATTGCGCCTCGCACGATCTGGCCCGGCGCGGCCGTGCTGTTGTTTTTCGGGATCTACATCTACACCCCCAAATGGGGCGAGTTCGGCAAGCTGCACGAGTTCAATACGGCCTTCGTCATCGCGATCCTGTGGATGACGGTCGTCGCTCTCGACCCCTCGAATCGTGATCGGCGGTCGTGGCTGTTTGCGGCTGGGTCCGCCACCACGGCGGCAATCCTCATAAATCCCCACGTTGCGGTATTTTTGGGGGTCATGTTCGGCGCACTTGCCCTGGCATACGCGGCGATGCGCGAGCGCCGCCGCGCTCTTGCATGCCTCGCTCTCGCGTCGCTGGCCGCCGTCGTCTGTTCCTGTCTCCTGCTCATCAATTTTCTGACCGTCGGATTGCCGCACGATCTTGCTCTTTCGTTCTGGTGGAAATTTGCCGATGTCGAGAAATTGCATCGGTGGGGCGCGCTGCCGATGGTGCTCTGGGTGCACTGGGTCTATTCACGGCCTCCTGTACCGCTCATCGAGTCGTTCAATTTCCTGACGACGGTGCTGCGACTGTACCTGCTGTGGCCGCTCTTCCTGGGCGGTCTTTTCATCGCCGGCACGTCCGCTTGGCGGCGGTACCGGGCCGGAGATCTGGGCAAGCGCCCGGTGCCCGATGGGCTGCTTGTCTTGCTTGCCGCCATTGCGGCGATCAGTCTCTTGTACCTGACGTCCGGACGAGTGCTCGCGAGCTCGTTCTTCCGGTTTTCGAGCTTCATCGTGCCGGTCATGATCGTTGCCGGCATCGCCATGTGGACGGCGCCTATTGGTCATGCGACGAAGGGCGCATTGGTGGGGCTCGCCAGGCATCCACGCATCCCCTTCGTCGTGCTGGCGGTGTGCGCCGGCGTGATCGCAGGCAGAACGCCGTTCGATCGCAACGTTCTACGGCTCGGCGCGAACGCGCTGGAGCACGCGGTCGGCGTGTTGAGCATCGACGCGGCCTACGCCCGTCAGTTCGGCGGTCACCTGATCGCACCGTGGGGCGGCATCTACCCCGGCGCGCGCGGCGCCTACGCGATCGCAGGTCCGCACACGCCAGTTTGGTCGATGCACCTGGAGAGCTATTGCATGCTGCCGGACTGCAGGATGATGACGTTCTGGCAATTCATCATGACTCGGTCGTGGGACCGCGTCATGTGGGGAACGCCCGAAGAAGGGGAGGCGGCGTTGCGCGCGGCCGGCATCAACCACTTTCTGGTCTCATTCGAGCTGCGCAGCCATGATCCATTGCGTCTCAGTCCGCTGTTCTCGCCCGACAACATCGGAAAATATCTCGGCATTCGCTGGACCGACAGAACCACCTCCTTGCTGACCTGGCGCGGCTCCGACACGACGGCGCCTGACGACGCATGGTTGGCGCGGTATCGGCGGTTCGTGACACCCCCGGTCGTCCCGCAAGGACCGTCCGGCCTGAAGGAGGTTTTTAACCGGCTGAACGCGATGCCGCACCCTTGGCGCTCCTTCGAGCTACCGTGGTCGGCGCGATGAATTGGAAAATGCTCGGTGGATTCTGGCAAGCCGTGGGCAGCGCGCTCATTGTGCTCGTGCTCGCGAATGTCATTCTGCATGTCGTTTTTTCGGCGTGGTATCCCCAACCTCGCGGCCAGCGGCGCACGTGGGAGAGCTTCTCCGACGTTCGGCGCGCCGCTTACGCAGGGATGACACCGGCGGAGGTCAACGATCTCCTCGACTGGACGTGGAGGCGGCCGGGCTTTGTGTACGAGCAGCAGACCAGCTTTCACGAGGCGCCGCGATCGTCGCGCTTCGTGAACGTTTCCGCGCAGGGCATTCGGCTCACCACCGGGGCCGAGAGCGACCTGTCGAAGGCCGATCTCGCACGAACCGTTCTGCTGTTCGGCGGATCGACGATGTTCGGCTACGGCGTGTCCGACCGCCAGACGATCGCGGCTCATCTTCAAGCGCGTCTGCCGCAGTACAATTTCGTCAACCTGGGCCGCGCATACTATTATTCGGCCCAGGAGAACATTTTTCTCCTTCGCCTGCTGCAATCCGGACACAAGATCCGCTACGCGGCTTTCCTCGACGGGCTCAACGAGCGATGCGATTTCGTCGTATATCAGCCGCAGCTGGAGCAGATGTTCAACGAGGCCCAGGTCCGGCGGCCGGCCTATGCATGGGACTGGAAAAATCAGGTCGTCTATCCCATGCGATGGCTCGCCGCCCGGCTGCGCGCCAAGATGTTCGGAGAGGTCGAGGCGCCGCCGGTAACGCTCAGCGCCAGGCTGCACGCGCTGGATTGCAGCGATTACGGCAATTCCATCCGGCTTCGCGACGTGACCGCGCAAAACATGAAGGCGCGAGCGGCATTGTGCGACGCCTTCGGCATCGCGTGCGTGACGTTCGTGCAGCCATTTGCGGGCGTCAATGGGCTGCATCTTGAGGAGAGCAGCCTGTCGACAGCCGCCCGACGCGTCGTCAAGGCGAAGTACGAGGAGCTGGCGCCGCTCTGGAAAGAGACCGGCGCGATCGACATTTCGAACGCGCTCGACGTGTTGCCGAAACACGCCTATGTCGATAACGTGCACTATTCGAACGAGGCCAGCGGGATCATCGCGCAAAAAATGCTGCCTGCGCTGAGCGAGCGCTTCGGCTGGCGCTGATATCACAGCGCCTTGATGCGCAGGAACGCGAACGCCACCATCCGCAGCAGCATCCATCCGTGCCGGAAGCGGGAAATCTGCGTCTCGCCGTAGGCGCGGCTGGCGTAGCGCACGGGAATCTCGACGATGCTGAGACCGAGCTTCGAGGCGCCGAAGATCAGATCGAAGTCGCCGAACGGATCGCCCGCGCCGAAATGCGAGCGCACCGCTTTCAAGCGCCGATAGTCGGCCCGGCGCAGCGCCTTGGCGCCGCACAGCGTATCCGTCACCCGCTGCGACAGCAGCCAGCCGAAGACCAAGGCGAAGACCTTATTGGCGACCAGATTGAGCAAGCGCATCGCCTCGCCTTCCATCGGGTAGACGAGGCGGGAGCCGTTGACCAGCTCGCCCTTGCCGGAGCGGACCGCCTGCCAGAACTTCGTCAGTTGCTCGGGCGACACCGTCAGGTCGCCGTCCATGATCATCAGCACGTCGCCGCGAGCGGCATCGAGACCGGCGAACACCGCGTCGGCCTTGCCCTCGCCGGGCTGCCGCATCGCCTTGATGTCGCGATCCGGTTGCGCGGCGATGACGCGCGCGATCTCCTCCCAGGTGCCGTCGCGGGAATGGCCTTCGACGAAGAGGATTTCGAGATCGTCGGTGAAGCGCGGGAGCCGCGCGATCGCCGGCGCGATGTTTCCGCGCTCGTTGCGCACCGGAATGACCACGCTCGCCGACCGCGCTTCGTCGTCCGCCCGGCGCAGCGAGCGGCACACCGAATAGTGCCGCAGGCAAAGGTTGCGAATGAGCGGGAAGGGCGCGACGAAGCGGTTGATCAGGCGGCCCAGTCCGAGGAGCCGCATCGGGGTGAGCATCCGGATCTCGGTCTTCACCGTCTCGAAATCGGCCAGCGCGGCGAGCGCGCGGATATCGGCGGGGGCGAGCACGTTCTGCGGTGGCTGCCGCATGCGCAGGCCAAAAACCTCGGCGAGCTTCAGGGCGGGATACCAGACGTGCGAGAAATAGACGATCACGATTCGGGTCGCGCGCGTGCAGAGATCGTGCAGGCTTTCGAGCAGGCGCTGGCAGTCGTCGAGCTCGCCCAGCGTGTCGGCGATGAGGATCACGTCGAACGGGCCGGGCAGCGACGCGATGAAACCGCCGTCCTCCACGTCGCCGATCATGAAGGAGAGATGCGGATAGGTCTTGCGCGCCTCGGCGATGAGCGCGGCGCTGAAGTCGACGCCGACGCCGAAGGAGGGCTTGAGCGCGGCCAGGAGGTGCCCGTTGCCGCAGCCGAGCTCGAGCACGCGCGCGCCTGCGGGAATCTGGAATTGAAGGAAGCGAAGGTCCTCGGCATGGAAGAAGGCCGCGCGCGCGAGCCATTCCGCCCGTTTCGGCGCGGCCTCGTCGCGCGCGCGTCGGATCGCCTGCTTGCGCGGCGACATCGGCGCTTCCGTCTCGGACGCGCCACCGCCCGGCATGCTCGTCACGCGCGTTCCCCCTTCACCGCCCCCATCGCCGCATCATCCGGCCCACCGGCCGGATGAAAGGATACAGCCAGAACAGCGCACCGGCAGCCGCACGGTGTCGAAATCCGCCGCGTGAAGCGTTCGCGCACGGCCTGGCTTGCGCGGCAAGCGGCATAGCGGCTCCGTCCCGCAAGGCCTACCGCGCGGGCCAGATCGTCAGTCGCTTTTCCTCGTGCGCGATAGCCACACGCAGCGTCTCGCCGCGGCGCATCGACACTGCTTCTGCCAAGGGCCAGAAGCGCGGCGATGAGAAAAAGGTTGCCCCAGCTTCGGGTCGTGCCTCGAGGATCGTCTCTGCATCAAGCTCCAGCCTGATCCAGTGAACGATGCCATTGACCATGGCGTCCTCTGTTGCCGCCAAGGCGAGCTCCATTCTGCCCTGCATGGGCTGGGACAGTGCGGCGAGATCGAAGCGCAACGCTTCCGCCGGCTCCGACCTCAGCGCGAGGCCCCTGTCACCGATCCGAACGGAGATCGATAGCGGTACAAAATCCGTGAACGAGGTCAGATCGAAGCCCGAGGCATGATCGACATGTCCGCGAACCGGATAGCTCTCCCACTCCGCCAGGGCCAGCCGGATCGCGCCGGCGGCCGGCACGACAACCGCGTCCGGCTTGGTCAGCCGGCGCCGTGCATCGGCCAGCGCCGCGAGCGGCTCGAAATCCAAGAGGTCGTCGCCGAAGATGTCGCAGAACAGCAAGTCGGCCGGCGCCGCAATATCCTTTCCGGGCACAAGAGCGTCCGACGCCTTTGCGATGACTTCGATGCGGTCGGCGAATCCGTTGCGCGCGATGATCTGGCGGGCGACGTTCGCCAGGATCGGATCGCGCTCGCATGTCGTGACCTTTTCGGCGCCGGCGCGCGCGGCGATCAGGGCAAGCATTCCGCCACCGGTTCCAATCTCCAACGCATGCGTGCCGGGATGAATCGCGCCGCGCAGCGCCTTGCTCCACGCGGCATTACGGCGGGCGTCGTTCATCATCGGGACGTGGTACCCGGGAACGAGCGAACTGAGCAGTCGCCTTGCTCTTGCGGCGATCTCGGCATCGCCCGCCCCGGCGGCAAGTGCTTTTTGGCAGAGTTCGAACGCTCGAAATTTGTGCTTCTTGCCGGCCACGACCTCGGCCAGCCCTATCATGCCGATCGCGTAGTTTGGCCGCCCCTGCAGCGCACGCTCAAAGGATTCGATCATGCGCTCGATTTCGGACTCCGACGTCACCGGCGTCGCGCCTCCGGGCGTTGAGCACCGACTCATCGCCCCCACCGTCGCACCATCCAGCCCACCGGCCGCACCAGAGGGTACAGCCAGAACAGCGCGTCCGGCAGCCGCACGGTGTCGAAATCCGCCGGCGTGAAGAGCTCGCGCGCGGCCTGGGTCGCGCGATAGCGCCAGCCCGCCTTGAGCGCGAGCCGGTAGCGCCGCGCCCACAGCGAATAGCGCAGCATTGCGTTCCACGAGCCGCGCGCCGGCATCTCGTGCCACGCTTGTCCCTCATAAAGTCGCGCCATGATGCGGTGGAGACGCATGACCCGGGCGCTCGCCTGCGCGCGCGCGAGGTGGCGCTCCTCCACCGCGAGGCCGAGCCATTCATGCGCCAGCATCAGCGCGTGCAGCATCGCCGGGCCGAGGCCGGCCGCATCCGCGTCCGCGAGCGCGCGCTCGACGCTGCCGGGCGCGCGCAGCAGCATCGTGAGATCGACCAGCCAGCGCAGGCGCTCCCAGGCGTGGCTCGCGCCGTGCACGCAGAGATAAAGCGCGAGCGCGCGGCGCGACAGCGTCGCGACCGCGGCCTCGCCCACGCGCACCTCCTCGCGCTCGCGCCACAGCGTTTCGAACTCGCACGGCAGCAAATGCGGGTTGTCGGCGAGGCGGTGGTGCAGCTCGACCGGCGCGGCGGACGCGTGCACGTATTCGAGGTCCTTGATCCAGTGGCGGTACGAGGCGTCCTGGCGGCGCGACAGCACGCTGGTGGAGCGGCGATAGCCCGCCGCGGCGACCACCGTGTCGAGGCGCGCGAAATCCTTCGGGTCGGCCAGAAGATCGATGTCGCGGCCGCCGCGCAGCGCGGCGTCGCCATAAAGCTGCGCCGACAGCGTCACGCCCTTGAGCGCCAGCACCGCGATGCCGGCTCCCGCGAACGCCCGCGACAGCCGCCCGATCTCGGCGATCTGCGCGAGGTTGCGCGCGGTCGTGGCCAGGACGTCGCGCCGCAGCTCGGCGAGCACCGCCTCCGGCACCTGCGATGCGCCGGCCTGCAGCCCGGCGAGCAGCAGCGGCGTGACGCGATGCCGCCGCGCGCCCGCGACGATTTTCGTCCAGTCCGGCCCGGCCGCGATGGCGGCGCGCAACGCCGCCGCGTCATCGGGCGCGAGCGGGCGGCGCAGCGCGAGGCAAAAGAGGCGGAAGTCCGGCGTCACGTGCATCGTGTCGGGTCTCGGCGTCCAGCGAATCCATCCTACGACGGCGGCGCCATACGCCCTAGGCGCCAAAATTCCTCGTGGCCTTTTTCACATAGGCGATCATCTTTGCCCCGTCGCGCGGATTGACTCGTTCGTGGTGGCCCATGACGGCGAGCACTGCAACCAGCGTCGCGCCGCGATCGATCAACGGAAATGAGGCTGCGCTCACCCCCGGCTTCAGGTTGCGGACCTGCGCGATCAGTCGCCCGATGGCGGCGAGATCGCGTGCGAACAGGTTCAAGCCGTTGTCCGTATCGAGCGCCGTTCTGCCCTGTGCCGGACTCACCGAAAGATCGGTAAGATCGCCGGGCGAGATCAGAATCTCCATATTTCTTAATCAGTTAGGCCCCACCGCAATCTTTCTTCACGATCTTACTTTCGGGGCTTGGCGTGCCGTTTGCCGTCGCAACCAGTTCCTTGTTTCGTGTCTCACGATAGGCGTCCAGTCTGGGTACAGTCCGAGAGCGCGGCCTTGATCTTCTCTTGATCCGATCAAGGGACAAATCCGCACCGAGCGGATCCGCCAGGCGCCATTTTGGACTACGGGTCGCGCAATTTTGGCGGATTGAACCTAGGACGAAAAAGTCAATGAATTCATTGAGCGGAAAAGAGCCTACGCCCGCGGCGGCAACCGGCGCACGCTGGTGATCTCGCCGCTGTTGGCGCGGATGCGCGGGAGCGCCGCCGCGATCGGCTCGAACGCGACCGCCATGTGGCCGGACGCATTGGCGTGCACGAACGTCGACGCATCGCGCACGATGGAGACGTGGCCTTTCCAGAAGACGAGATCGCCGCGCCGCCACTGCGCGGGCTGGTCGGTGCGCGCGAGCGCGCTGCCGAGCGCCTGCTCCTGCATGTCGGTGTCGCGCGGGCACGCGGTGCCGCACGCAAGAAGCGCGAGCTGCACCAGACCGGAGCAGTCGATGCCGAGGCTGGTCTTGCCGCCCCACAGATAGGGCGTTCCCAAAAACCGTTCCGCCACCGCGACGAAATCGGTTTCCTTCGCAGCGACCGGCGCGAGATGGAGCAGCGGCACGCAGCCGCCCGCATCGGTGATCGCGAAAAACTCGTCCGTGTGCGCGACGGCGAGCTGGCAGCCGAACGACAGCGTCTCGCTCGGCGGCAGCTTGATCGACGGGCCGGGGAAGACGAACGTGCGCAGCGCCGCCACCTTGTGGGTCGCGGCCGGCCCGGGCGCGCGCAGCGCGCTCGCCGGCATGTAACCGACATAGCCGTCGCCGGCGAGCTGTCCCCATGCCCAGCTATTTTCGATCTCGTAGACCGTCACGCGCTCGCCCTTGAGCGCCTCGGTCTGCAGCTCCGCCTGATCGGAGGCCGCCGCGCGCACGGGCGCGTCGGCGGCGCCGATCTCGTAGGGCTTGCCTTCGACGAAGCGCTGCGCGTCGACGACGCCGGCGAGATGCTTTGCCGCGAGGTCGCGCCGCGCCGGC
>Ga0137390_10005822_pt1 | contig 10433 bp, 15 predicted proteins | sample 15con2h24AmetaG_FD_104937 | JGI IMG/M metagenome (GOLD analysis project Ga0137390, IMG submission 104937) | Vadose zone soil microbial communities from Angelo Coast Range Reserve, California, USA - 15con2h2.4A metaG | ecosystem: Environmental > Terrestrial > Soil > Vadose zone > Saprolite... | reverse complement strand
TTCACCCAAAGGTAATAATGGCGTTAACCTATATTAACCTTTTTCTTGGTACACGCCCCCGTCATATCGTACTCTGTAACAGCTCGCCATCAATGCGATCTAATTTAGTACAGCAACCCGTGTAGGCCGATTCAGATTCACTATACGGAAATCGTTTTAAATATGTTAAACCCGTCTCGTGCTGTGCTGATAATTGTCCCCGGAATCTGAGGGTGCCAATGGACCTCTTTTACCTCTTTTTGTCCCTGATGGACGAATAGCAATTGAGGTGGAACGTCCTGTCCATTCTCAGGGGTGTCGTTCATTGCCCCAGTCTCCTCGTCATCCTGCTCAACAGCAAGATCCCAAAGCGTCACTTGATCATCCGCTCCGGAAGCAGCAAAGACCGAATCCTCCGTAGGGTGCCATTCGACGGATGTGATGGGTGCTCGATGCCACGTGAAGGACGCGACAGGCGTAGGATCGGGTGCCGTGGTTCTGGTTTGAAACCGAGTAGTTAACTGGGGTCACAGCTAATAAATGTCCCATTACTCACCCGCGCTTCTTCACGTTTCTTAAATCCCATACCTTAATCCCACCCTCATCGCCGCCACTGAGAAGTAAATATGCCGTACTGCGGTTCCAACTGATCACATTGACGTCGCTGTTATGCGCCTTGTCGATTCCCGCGACATTTTGCCTCCCTTTACTCCGTACGTCCCACATGCGCACACTCTGGTCCGCCGAACACGATGCAAAGACGGTCGCCTCGCTCGGACTCCACTGTATATCTTCAACGCTTGAAGTGTGCGATGTAAAAGGTGTCTTCTGCGTGGCGAAGCCCGTGGGCGTGCTTGTCGTCAAGTAGATTTTTGAATGAATGTCGCCGGTGAGTAGCCGTAGCGCACCGGTGTCCGATGCGGCCCAATCCATCGCGAAGCCCTCGGCGTGGCCATGGGCATCGATGGTGTATCTCGGGGCCTCCGTACGCCCCTTTTCGACAGTTGCGCCGGGGTTTTCGAGCGCATGGATGAGCGGGCGTACGTCCCAGACATGCACCTTGCCTGTCTCGGCCCAGCTCGCAACGTAATACGGCGCCGTCGCCGGGGGCAGCGGCTGCCCGGTAGGAAGACGTTGTGCGCGCACACGATTCACGCCGCCAAAATGTGGGACGGAGCGATGCTCGAGTACGGCGTCCTCATCCAAATTATCAGCGTCGTCGTCTTCTTCATCGTTGTCGTCGTCGTCGCTCTCTGGCAATGTGAGCACATCGCAAAAAAGAAAAAAAAAGAGAGAGAGAGAGAGAGAGAGAGAGAGAGAGAGAGAGAGAGAGAGAGAGAGAGAGAGAGAGAGAGAGAGAGAGAAGCAGCGAAGGAAAGGGGGCAAGGGAGGGAAAAACAAAGGGGAGGAACGCACCGGCACCGTCTCTTTGCGTTTTGTGGAGCTGGGCCATCTTGAAGACCGACAGGTTGTTGTTTTTCGCGGCGTCGGCCTGCGTGCCCGTGACGATGTACGCGCTCGCGGGGAAGCGCTGGCGTTGGTCGCCCTGGTCGTCGCGGAGGACGTCGAACGAGAGGCACGGCCAGCTCGGGCTCATGGTGTGCCGCATGACGTACGCCGACTCGTCGGGCTCGAGGACCTCATCCTTGCCGAGGGTGTGGAGGCCGGGGATGAACGCGTTCGGCGCTCGAGGTGCTTCGTCAGACTCCTCTATCGGAGGTACGACTTGGTCATCGACGTCCATCACTGCATGATGGCATGATGGCGACTCGTCAGCTCGTCGGCCCTGCCCTGAAGAAATGATCGCACACGCGTGTGCGTACGCGCATACCATCATCGCCGCCCTGCCGCGCAGCGTCGTCATCGTCATCGTCGTCGTCATCGATCTCGTCTTCCCAGGCATCCTCGAACTCGCCCATCTCGTCCTCGGAGGGCTTTTCCGAGCGCGCTTGGCCACTGGCGCTGCGGCTGGCCTTTTGCGGTCCCGGTCGCGCGTCTTCCGTGGCGCGTTTTGGCATGTTCTTGTTCTTCTTGCTGCGATAAAAACTGTACTCGCGTCAGTGGGCGATGCGGCGGAAGGACCGTCGGGGCCCGACCCGTCGGATCTGTACAAAATTAAATTTTATTACAAATCGCCGAGATGCCGTTGAGATGCGGCAGCCACGTACTGTACGCGTGTGCTGCCACTCTAGATATATAAGTCACATTGCGGATTAATATTCCACATCACCTAGCATTCGAGCGAAGCAATTACACGACTATGTCAACGATCTACGTTCCCGCAGGGTGAGGAAGCCTACTTCTGCTCGCTGCTCGTGTGCGACATCGAGCTCACGTCCACCTAGTTTCTCCTGGGTTGCTGCGTCTCTCCTCTCCGTGGCAACCATCCTGCAGTGGCAAACCATATCTGTGGGCGGTGCGAGGAAGAGGGCACGCATCCCATACCCCCGGGGTGAGTTGTGCAATGTCGTGTAATCTCTGGACATTCTGATTGATGGCATATGACCCAGCGTACGCTGATAAAGCGGAGCAGGAATCCTCAAAGGAGGCACTGATTTTCAACTGCATGCAGCGTGAGACCTGATTTGTTCCCGTGCGTTCTGCATCTCACCAGCAACATTCACAGGCGCGCATCAGAACACGATTGAAAATGTCCCTGTGGTTGTCCTGACGTAAGTCCTACTGTCGTCACGCGTATGCATGGTGTTTATACAAGTACGGCAACGAACAGAACTGTCATTGGTGGTCTTCGCTATCCAATTCCTGCAGCTGTGGCATGCGGGCTTTGGTCCTTCAGCCGCATTATCTACACAGTAGGCTATGGCAGTGGAGATCCACGCAAGGTATGTTTCCCTCCCAGTGTTACCTCGGCTAACATATCTGAATCATGCTGCCAATCCAGCGCTCTGTGCCGTTCAACATTAGCATCCTCTTGCAGACCGGTGAGAGTGTCTCTCTTAATTAATATTGACGTAGCGTTTCTGATGCGTCTGTTCTTAGTCCTATCTATTCTTTCCGGAAAGGTGGTGTATGACCTTATTAAAGCCGGTGTCTAACCAAAACGGTTGCTCAACGTGCTCAACGCGTCATGGCGGAAATAACTTATCCCAATTTGTTCTAAGGAACCTGGTATCTAGCGTTTACGAGAGCAAAGGCGATCTGAGCGCCCTTGGCTTCTGCTTGTATATGCTTCACACATCATAATAGCATTAATATTGGGTTCGCCCATATGTTCGAGGCCGGGATGCATGTTCTGAGGGTAGCCGTTGCCAACTGCAATGGACGTCAACACTTTCAATTACCCCTCCAGGCTCCCACTCCCCACCTTCGTCGATCCAACGAACGCGTCAATGGATCCTTGTGTAGACAGGCCCTGGAAGGGTACTCTAGTGGAGCCCGGTGCTGAATTGGCTCGTACCACATGCTCACTGTGCGACGACGTGGCAAGAAAACCCTGCGGCCGCGCCGCGCCGAAGTTCTCTTATCTGGTTGCCATTAAATCAGTTGAGCAGACTATACAAGGAGACAGAACACTATGATAGCCAGAACAAAGTAAATACGAAAATCGGCCATGGCGCCACACTGCGAGTTCTCTCTCCACAGTAGGATTAGCATACATGTGAGTACTTTGAGGCAACTGTGCTGCCTTCTGCCTCTTCAGAAAGTTCGTCTCCGTGATGGTCTGCGCGGAGGACACCCTGATCTCATCATCGATCTTCAAATAGTATTCCAACTTTCTCTTGGAACACTCTATGGGACCTCTCCGCATTCTTCTGCACCCCGTCCTTTATACTGTTGATAACCTCTTGTGGTTGCACCACACTATTCACGTAGCACCATGGTAGTGGACTATCCATCGTTATACAGAGCATCAAATATAAATACAAAGCACACCTATTACAACTCTTGGTTTGACGGTAAGTCTATTATACGGTGATATCCACCTTCCAATGTTTCCTGGGAGAATCCGGGTCACTGTGTAGGTGCCCTGGTCTGTTCAATACTGAGGTATGACAGGCAATATCCACATGCACCCCGGACGACTCCTGATTGTACGTGACCTGGGCCGTCGCATCCGCAGCCGGCGTTCTCAGGGACGCGTGCGATATTCACATGTTCCCGGGACGACGCCCGATGCAATGGTGCTCACCCGTACTCGTCCCATGTTGTGACATTCGCGCTATGCTCGAGGACACGTGTTATTTTACATGGCTGCCGGACGATGCACGATCCAATAGTATGCACTTGCATCCACACCGCGTTCGAGAAGGACACGTGTGACTTGCACATGTCCCACATGATATGCCTGGATGTCGCAGGGTTACGCACATCAGAAATAAGGAAGACAAATACAGGAGAGCTTGAGTGGGGATGGCAAAGCCAGCCAAGAACGCTTTGCAGGTGGGAATGGCTGTAGAACAAGTGTTAGAGACGTAAATCACTCATCATCACCTTCCAAAGTGCCAAGCGGATAGCTTCGCCGACGACCGTGCTAGTGGAAGGCGTATACAGAACCGAGACGGTATAGCATCAATGATTTCATCATCTTGACATCGCTTCCTTGGAAGTCACTGAAGGTTACTCTTCAAGAATGGGGGTAACAGACTCGACTGAGTTGCAACTCCAGTGGATGTTTTTGCCAGCGTTTTCCCCGTCTGGTTTTGGTAATGCTGCAAGGCAGAATCGAAAAGCGAGACAAGTGTGCATGTGACTGGATACTCGTGGTGAAGAGATGTGACCTTGGAAAGGGGGGTTGGTTCCACTAGTACTGTAGGCGTACTGCCTCGCCTCAGACAGACGCAAGCTAATTGCCTCAAACAGAAAAGGGATCGCTGGATGTTTGGTTGAGTTGATTGAAGAACGTAGTTCTAGGGGTTCACATACATGAACATAAAACAGGAGACAACAAGGGGATATCACGATGGAGTGATGAGAGATGAGATGGTGGGAGCTGTACACCGACGCGACGGACCGGTCGGTGCGAAAGCCTCGGAAGGCAATTAGAGTGAACTACTGCCACTCGTCTCGTAACCTTTCACTACGTGACCTTCCGATTTCACAATGTCCAAGAGCCCCCACCGCCCAAGACCTTCCCTCCCTACTTCGTCCACGGACTTTGCCCTCCGAGCCTCTTCATCTCCCCTCCAATCACCGAGCGACGACTTCACCGGCTTGAACCCCCTCCTCTTCCGGTTTCGTCGCCCCAGTTTGCTCGTTCCTAAATACCTGTCCGATTCACGTTTGTCGAGCCCGTTGGCGACGTCATTCACTTCTCCGCTGCGCCCCTCTTCCGCTTCGGACGTTGATCGGGAGCGTATATGGGCGGACTCGGGCTCCGCATCTGAGAGCTCCGAAAACGCAACACCACCGCTCAACGGGAGCGAGGCAGACAAGGACGCAGGCACCGATAGCGACAGCGCAATGAAAACTAGCCGACCCCAGACGCCACCCCCGCGTAATCCATCGTCGTCCAGCATGGACGTCATCGCCGAATCCTCATATCTCCCCCATCTTCGCCGCCTGTCGCATCCAGTACGTCACGTGATACTTCTTTTCCCTGTTTCCCTGGTGGCAGACGGACTCTGACTGGCATGCATCGCATTCCTCAGCTTAAGCTGCCACGTATTCTGAACCTTGTTCGAGAATCTTCTCGCCCGGATGAGAACGAGGTCAAGTCTGAGGCACAGTTCCAACGACTTGTCGCCTCGTTCTCCGAGCTACCCATGCAGGCTCGCACCCCACGCGCGTCATCAGACAGAGGTCGCTATCCCGAAGAAGTTTCCGAAGAGCGAGACATGCGACGCTGCCAGACACCCAGCGATGACAGCGACTATGAAGAGGCAGATAGTATCCCGTTTGCATTTGCACCTCCAACACAAGAGCCGATCACTATCAGGACACGTACTCCCGCTGCCAGCGTGAGCGGGAGTCTGTGTGGTGATGACATATCTGCTGACAGCCCCGGCGCTGCAATGGATGTCGACATGGTCAGGGTCCCCCTTTGTCACATCTTCGAATATAAACATGCTAACACCGCGCTGTTCTGTTCTAGCCCCCGTCTTTATTTGGCTCGCCAAGCGCAGCCTCCCTTCACCAATGGAGATATACACCTCCCCCGACGTCCTCCTCCGCAGTGCGCACGAGCAAGCGAAAATGCAAGTCCTCATTCCCTTTTATTCTCATCCCGTCATTCCCTTTTACTGACTGGCCCGTACGGATGGATGTAGATGATGACCGCTTCGATCCGTATCCGACATCGTCTAAACGCCGTGCTGTATCACCCTCGGTCCTGCGCGAGAACCTTTCCCCGATATATATCCCACGCTCGGGGTCTTCGTCACGCGGACCTCTCCCGGTGCCTATCACATCTTCTGCTACGGGATCTGTCGCATCATCGCCGATCTCACACAACGGAACGCTGCCATTTGCGAGTCCCACAATGCGGGCATCGATGGGCCTCGCAAGCCCAATCACGCGGCCGAAGCGTATGAGCAGGCGGATGGATGGTGAAGATCGGGAAGTTGATGGGACTGGAGAGGCCGTCAACGGGCTCTCCCTCGCATGACTATATCTGACCTCCTCCCTCCTTGCTGACACACGTTCTGTTCTATGATCTCGGGTCTCGTTCCCAAGCATTGTATCTTACACATCATTGTACCATACTGCACCGTTTCATTTAGATGTAGTCTGTTGATGTCCCTTCCGATATTTAACAATTCTATGCACATATCACCGGGCCCCCGTGAAGCTAGTGGATGTGTGCCTCGTATCTGTCTCAACTATTGTGGTTTTGTGAGAGCTGAGTCAACTAAAAGGCGCGCGCTCATTCTAGGTTCGTCCAGCTTTGCAATAAACAAATGCCGCGCAAGCCCCGCCGCAGTTTTGAATCCACGAAACTGCGACGGTACGCCGAACCAAGCTTTAAAAGTTAAAGGAAAAGAGGAAAAGAAGCTAGATAGATGCTCATTCGCTCTTCAGAAGGCGCCACACAATGGGGTAGAAAATAAAAAAAGAGGGCCACATGTTTTCATTATGAGCTGGAATCGACGGGCAGCGCACCCGCGGCACGGGCGACCTCGTCGACGCGTCGGCGGAAAGACATCCACTCTGGGCTGCCGACTTGCAGAACGTGTTCGTTCGGGGCGTCGAGCGGCGTGTGGAGTTTGAGAAACGGGTTGGCCGCGGCGCGGTAATACGCCCAGTGCAGCGCCTTGAATATCTACTCGTCTCTCGAATAGAATCGGAGAGAGGAAGAGGAGGGGGGGGGGACGCACGGAGATGATATCGGCGTCGCGTACGACGGCGTCTGTCAGCGCGAGGGCGACGACGATCTTGAGTTTGAGCGGCGTCACGTAACCGTACACGGCGACTTCCTCCAGCGCGTAGAGGAAGCCGAGGTAGCTGCTCTCGGCTGGCACTTTGGGCGCTGCCGCGACTGCGGGGGGGACGTTTTTGTGAAACGCGCAGGGGATTATAGGTTAGGAGGGAGTGTCATGTGTCGAGAAACGGATAGTATGGAGGGAGGGGGCGCTGCTTACTGCGCTCGTCGATGACGTCGAGGGAGGTGTGCGCGACGTAGTGGTATTTGAGGAGGTCTTCGGGCGAGCCAGAGAGCGCGCGGACGAGGATCGGGTGGTTCTGTGGGGAGATGAAGGCGATGGCGGTAAGGCCCAGGTTGGGTTGCCCAGGCATCGCACTGCAACTCTGCAAGCCAAGCCGCAGAAATGCGTTGTAGACGAGCACTTTCCTTTTTGGGGGAGGGAGAGCCACCTGAGCTAGCTGGCACTTGCCGGTGCAGTAACGCTACTCTACTCAAGCCGCCGCCAACAGAGGCGATAATAGAAGAGAGCCCAAAGCTTGGATAGATATCAACCCCTGGTCCCACCATGCCCCCGCACCCACCCGCGCGTCTAACCAAAAAACAGAGAAAGGCGACTGTCTTCCGGGAACGTGGCAAGAAGTCAAAGGGCGCACGCGAGGGCTTGGGCAAGCCGAACCCTGCACCCGGACGCTCGCGACGACCTTCGGCCGGAGATAGCGGCGAACCCTACGACCACGACGAAGACCACTACGATGAGGATGCTAATGCGGTACCTGCCATGGAGGACCAGGATCAAGCTCTGGCTGAGATGGCTGGAGATACGGAGGCGAGTGCGAGGGCCTATGAGGGCCATGCTGCTAAGGTTCAGAAGGCCGCGGAGGACTCTATGGCCACGCAGAAGAAGAGGGACAAGGACAAGGACAGGGACAAGAAGAGGAGGCGTGGTGCGGTGGACGATGGGATGGCAGGCCCGGCGAGGAAGAAGGCCAGGATTTCTCGCGGTTCTGACGAGATTCCTCCTCCCCCGGCGCGCGAAGAGGACGGGGACAGGGACGAGGGGATGAGCGTGAGCGTGCTCGAGGATGGCGAGGGTGGGCACGAGTCGGAAACGAAGGACAAGGGTGGTAAACCACAGCGGTATATCCTATTCATAGGTATGTCCTACCATCCCCCTCCCTTTCCCTACAACCACTCAGCGAGCTTCGTGGCTACCCGTCGAAGGGAATCTCAAGTACACAACGACGCGCGACGCAATCCAGAACCATTTCTCCCAGTGCGGTGCGTTCTCTTCCCCTTCCCCCCTTCCTTCCAAAGCATCCCCCACTAACCCACACACACAACACACAACCCACATATCCGGGCCACGCACCCGCCCGCCCACAACAGACCCCCCTCCGACCGTGCGCCTGCTCACTCCCAAGCTCACCCGTGCCGGCGCGCCAGCGATCAAGTCCAAAGGCTGTGCGTTCCTCGAATTCTCGACGCGGCCCGCGCTGCAGACCGCGCTGCGCCTGCACCAGTCTGAACTCGACGGGCGACGGATCAACGTCGAGCTCACCGCGGGCGGAGGCGGGAAGGGAGACACCCGGCTAGCGAAGGTCAAGGCACGGAACAAGCACCTTACAACGCAGCGTGTACGCCTCTCCCTTATTTCTCCTCTCTTTCTCTCGCAGCCACTTATAAGTATGCGGTTGCTTCATAGACCCGGCGGAATCTCAAGGCGGCGAGAGCGCAGGGAATGGATACCGTACCGCACGAAACTTTGCAGCCGCAACGTTTCTCGACGACGTCAGGGGAAGGCGATGTGCCGCGCACAAAACGTACTTGGACCGTCGGTGATGGGGACCAAGGCGGTGTTCATCGTGGGGGTACCAAGGCAGGAAAGAAGCGTGGCACACGCACACGGACAAAAAACCTGGGCACTGGTGTGAACGCACTCCCAATCGGATAGCAGTTCCTGGTATACGCATGCGAATTAGGTGGACTACGCGCATAACGTCTATGTACATGAATATATACAACCACAGCAAGGCGCAGCCACAGCTGGAAAAAGTCCGTCATGATACTAAGATAAAAATCAAAAACTGCGAGTGCAACAGTCAGCCAGAGGACCTCCAAACAAGCATAAGAGAGAAAGACGCACGAAAACGATGAGAATACCGAAGACCTTGAGCATGAGCCACCGATTGCTCGAAATGCTCGCATAGTACTTGAGCAGCTCACGTTGTGCACCACCGACGTTAGACGCGATGTCGAGTGTGTCAGCGTCGATCCTCTGAACCGTCTCACGCTGCTCTGCGACCATGTGCGCCAACTGATTGAAAATCTGGCCGAGTTCTGCAATCGTAGTCTCAATCGACTCGATGGCGGTGGAGCGCGATTGTATATAATTATCCTGCGTGTGCCATTCAAAATGATCCGTCTGAGGACTTGGGTTGCGAACGAGGCGGCAAGCGTACCTGCTGCTCCACGAGCTCCATCTGCTGGAATGCACTGTTGCCACCATTTGGGGCACCCATGCCGCCCTCAGCATGTTCGAGGTCAAGGGCAAGCATACCGTCGTTTGGTGTTGCTCGGCCCTTGCCCTTTGCATCGGGTCGGGTCGGATAACCGTCACCCATAGGATCCTGGCGCTGCGTGCTCGAAAATAAAAACGAGTCTGAAATAGTCGGATCAGTTCGGAGCGGGGACGCCAATAGGGGAGCCTGACTGACTCGCTGGTGCTTGACTTGCCGCTGCGGCTGCGGAGGACGTGAACTGTTCTGTTCTGTCTTTTGATTCTTTCATGTTCTAGTGCCGGTAGACGTCAGACGTGTCATAGGAATTGTTGCTCATAAGGCAGCAGAACATACCTGGGTCCGAACCTCCAGCACGTCTTTGAACGTCATGCTCGTATCTGCGAGCTTGTTTTGTAGAAGCCACACCACATTGTGGTTGTGTTCTTCAACCTGCTTCTCCTCGGCCGATTTGGAGCCGTTCTGAGCTTTACGTTGTTTGACATCCGCTTGGAGCGTCGCAATCTGCTTGTTGATACTCGCAATGTCTTGTTTGATGATGAAAGTAAGCTCCTAACAGTTGTTTTTGGAGATTCAAGGAAGAAATGAACGGAAAAGCGGGTGACACGTACGCTAAT
>Ga0137390_10005821_pt1 | contig 10434 bp, 12 predicted proteins | sample 15con2h24AmetaG_FD_104937 | JGI IMG/M metagenome (GOLD analysis project Ga0137390, IMG submission 104937) | Vadose zone soil microbial communities from Angelo Coast Range Reserve, California, USA - 15con2h2.4A metaG | ecosystem: Environmental > Terrestrial > Soil > Vadose zone > Saprolite... | reverse complement strand
GAGCGCCTCGCAACCCGCCGCATTCATATACTACTGCTACGACGACGATACTCGGCCCAGACCATGAGCCAGCCATGCGCGACAGGGGATGCAATCACCTGGCGTTACACGGAGCACCCCTTACCCTGGCGCGACATCCGCGAATGCACAAGGGGAAGACATGCGGACATCGCATGCCCTAGGACCAATAAAGATACACTGATATCTGGCGAAAGTTTCTCATCAAGGCAACAGGTATGATACAACGCACTATGGAACCCCAGTTTTATCACAGAGTGCACTCGCCTCGCACCATTTCACGCTGCTTCCAAATCTTAACAAAATCTTCGCAGTCACACTCATTATCTACTCCTGACTGTGTCCTAACGTGTTGATAACACCCAGAGCTTGTCCAGTTCTGGCAATGGCATCTGCTGTTTGGGAAATGGTAACTGCATCAAGAATCGGCTGGCCAGAGAGCAGTAACAGCCTCTGGGACAGGGCATTCAATGTAGCCCTGAGTGCCTTACCCAAGCCGGCAAGAACGTCATCCGATGTGGAGATAGACTGAAATAGATGCGCGATATAATATAGTCACCCACGGCTTCGTTTAGCGGAGAACCCACCTCGGAAAACGCGTGGTTAGAGGAAGTCTGCAGAGGCAGGCTCGAATCCCGGGACAGGGATGAGGTTACGGGAAATGCAGGGGTAGTAGAGTGCGTGACTTTCGAGATCCCGCCAGCAGGCAAAAGAGATGCAACCACCTAAGGACATGGTCATCGACAGTCATGAGTCGTGTCTATCGCACGTTCTTAAATAGAACGGACCGCCGGCGCAGCAGGGCTCTCAGATGCTTTCTCTTTGCCCTTGGCTGTTGGATTTGACCCCTCCACAGGCACGCTAGACGTCGTGATCTCTTCTCGCCTTGACCCGGATAGTGTACCGAGCGCCAAGGGATCCAACCTTTGCGTCTTTTTTTCTGTTTCTGTGACGTAGACAGTGCCACAAACAACACATTCCTGTTGGGCATTCCGGCGACAAGTTAGTTTCCTTCGTTGTCACCTAGCAGGAGCACACCTTTGGGGGCTCTTTGTCACGACCGGCTCTTGGAGGTCGGACCAACGGGATACCGTGACAGGTACTTCTGGGACATTCATCGGCAAGCATGGTCCATCCTTTCAAAAGTCGATTCCCGATTTCCACTGAGGCGAAATCGGATTGCTGCCGTCGTCTGATCGACTCTTCTATCTCCTCAGGTAAAGCAAAGGTGGGTGAGCTTAGATCATGAGACTCTTCTGTCGGCGGAGTTGAAGACCGAGAGTAGTGAGTGCTAGGTGAAAGGCTGGGTGAGGAGGGGTGTCGCAGTTCAGACTGACCAGTGCCAGGGACGGGGGCTGCTGCGAAGCCGGGAAGTTAGGTGAGCACCGATGAAGACAAACGACTTGCCACTCCCATCGCCCTCACAACTAGGACAAAACCAGGTGATTGGATTGTGTCCCTCAGGGGAACGCAGCAGAGGGATGCTGCGACATCTTTCAGCTGGACAAGTTCGGTCGGAGAGTACCTAGAAGAATTATGAGAACGACCTGACGTGAGAAATTCTAGATTACATACCCATCCCTCGAGCAGCAGTTTCCCTAAATCATTGGAAACATTGATGACCTGGGGCATTACGATGTGAGACGGCACACACAGGCGTAGCGTTGGAAAGTTTGTTGAGTGTCAAAAGTCGCACGACCAGCAAAGCGCGCGCCACGTCTGTTTATTCTATTCTATTGCCATTGCCACGACATTACGTTCCGCTTGGCTATCAAGCGTTCCTCACACATCCTTGTCGGAGGACGACACGTTGGATGAATTGGTTTTTACGATGGCCAGAGATATTTCTGGCCTTCCTCGTTGCAGCTTTTGAAGCGTATCAATATGGCAGCACGACCACCCCCATTGTTGCTCACGCTACGTGGACGTCTCAGCGGAAACTTGAGATGCGGTATGTAATTGGTTCCTCATACGTCAAAGCTAGCTAAAGAGACTCCAAGTGAACAAGTGCGCGATCTCTGGTATCATGGATACACTAGCTACATGCGGTTCGGTGCGCCCGATGGCCAATTCACTCTCTCCTCAGTATTAATACACACGCAAAGCCTTCCCACTAGATGAGGTATTTTCTCCTACGTCAACAATGCTGGCGAATCATCTCAATATGCCATTAGCTAGCTCCCCTATCCTGTAGAGGCCGTGAACCAGACTGGGTTTCTCCGTGAGTGTCTTTCCCAACTCTGATATTGACTAGCGTTCCTTACGTGCGTGGGTTCTCTGGGTTAAAAGTGAAACGGCTGCACGCGGCGGCATTACTGGCAATTTCTCTTCCACGCTGATCGACTCACTCGACACCTTCGTAGTGCTCAATGACCGGGCTGGGTTCGAGGATGCTGTCCGCAAGATCATCCACTGGGTGTCCTTCGATGCCAACACCAAACCTCAGATTTTTGAGACGACTATCCGTGTCCTCGGGGGTTTACTTTCTGGCCATCTCTTCGCTAGCCGGCCTGGGCCATTTCAATTGCCATGGTACCATGGAGAGCTCCTCACAATGGCCCATGACCTGGGAGAGAGATTTTTACCTGCATTTTCAACTCCAACTGGCTTGCCCTTTGCAAGGGTGAGTGACATTAACGATTCGTTTAGGTTTGTAAATGTGAATGAGTATTTGCAGATAAATCTCCGCCATGGGGTTCCTGAAGGCGAGACTGTCGAATCCTGTGAGTTAGGCAAAATGAATCTCGTCTTGCTCATGCTCAAGTTTTCTTCAGGTACTGCCGGTGCAGGATCCCTCATCCTCGAATTCGCCACCTTGAGTCGGCTTACTGGGGACCCTAGATTTGAGAAAGCTGCTTATAAGGCCTTCTTTGCACTCTGGAATCGTCGATCAGATATCGGGCTAGTAGGAAATACCATCAACGTATGGACTGGGGTTGGTGCGCCTCTCTTCGGCTTTCATTGCATAGCACTGACTTCTCCGTCTCAGGACTGGACATTTCCACAAGTTTGCTTTGTCGGTGCTGGCATTGACTCTTTCCTTGAATACGCTCTCAAATGGTACATCCTGAGCGGTGGGTACCAGGTCTTTTTTGTTCATATAATGCCCTTCAATTTGGATCTCGCTAGGCGAGCATGAGTTCCTTGACGTATGGAATGAATCATATGCAGCCATCATGCGTTACTCCAGATCAATGGACGGCTTTTGGGTAAGCCTACATTTCCGATTTGAGTCAGTTAGTCTGACGTACTGCAGTATCAAAAGGTACATATAACAAGTGGCGAGAAAGCATACAATACCCTGGATTCGTTGGCATCGTTTTGGCCCGGACTTCAAGTCCTTGCAGGTGATGTCGAAAATGCGATCAAATCCCATCTACTTTGTAAGCATCGCCATGTAGACACGTACCTTAAGTGCTGATTACCGTTAGTTTGGCAATTATGGAAGCGGCATTCAGGCCTTCCGGAGGTCTGGGACATGGGCTATAAACAAGCTACATCACCGCGATACCCTCTACGCCCTGGTAAGCTCGCTGCGACGCGTTCTATGTATTTTCAAAAATTGATGGGAAGACAGAGTTTATTGAGTCAACTTATCATCTATATCGAGTATGTTTTGTGCGACCTGGGTTGAGTCGTCATTAACCGTGAGGCAGGCAACCCGTGATCCTATGTATCTCGACATCGGCAAGTCCATTTTTTACGATTTGCTGCTTCGAGCAAAGGTCGAATGCGGAATTGCTGGTATTCGGGATTTAAGAACCAACGCTCTCGAGGACAGGATGGAATCTTTTGTTCTTTCGGAAACTTTGAAGGTTTGCAGTCACTCGCTTATCCGCTGGCCGATTGTTAATTCGAAAACTTCAGTATCTTTATTTGCTATTCGACGAAGACAATCCATTAAATAATGACGACTCAAATTACATCTTTACGACGGAGGGTCATATAATCTCACTAGAGCAGAAGCATTCGAAGCTCCCATCAGCCACGGTGCGACGGCTTCGTCGTGCGGAGAACCAACACTGCCCAGCCTATGAGCCCCCTTACTTTATTGGCACGGATGATATGCCTGGGCTGTATGTCGGCATTCGCTCCCGAGCAGATTTTGACTATGCCCGCTTCCTTGTAAGCGCTGCACTCTCAGATGGGGATGAAACATGGTGGCATCCGAGCGGTTGGTGTGTGATCCCAATGGTCGACCTCTACGTGAGTTATATCCATGCTACTGAGTCATCGATGGCTGAAACCTAGGCCTTCAGACTCAGGAGTTCATCCTCTCGATAGATGGCAAATCAATAGAGGAGGACACTAGCCCTAGTCTCGAGAAGATTTCTCTTGTTCCTGATGGATTCATGGTTCAGAGTATCAATGGCGTTCGGATCCGGATAGTAAGCCGATTGGATGGCAGGGGGTACGATGTTGCCAAGTGTTGGTCTCCTTCCCTTGACCCACCACACTAGCTAGATCCACTGATATCTTCGCACAGTGGGCCCCCATACAGTGCTTACAGGTCAAACCATCTATATTAATGACAGAGCGCTAGCCACGGTCGTTTCCGGTGGCGAAGAGACGCAAATCGAAAGGCGACACCCCAATGTTCAGCTCCGAATCTTCATAGACTTCGTCGATGCAAGCTCGTATATCCTATCTGCTGTTGGGGGTTTGGCATCCGATGCAGTCTTCACAGCTAACACTGCACTGTTCGCTGGCAACCCAACAATCCCCTATCAGTCTAGCGGAAAGTCTTTGCGTTTCGGACAAGGAGAAGGCGTCGGGCTAGTCCGAGACCCGGCAAACCCCACTGGGTGCCGGGGATACATGCAGACATTCGCAAATGAAGCAATTCTCGTTCGCCGAGGCGAGTGCACGTTCCTCGAGAAGCTAATGCGTGCGCATGAAGTAGGAGCTTCAGGGGTTGTGGTCATCAATGACTCCGAGGCAGGCATCAATCCATCTGCGGGTACGGAAGATCTCATGGATATTGGCGATTCCCTGGACGATGCGGCTATAGTGCTGTTGCGCGAATCGGATGGGCGCCAGGTTACAGCAATGTTGGATATGGCGGAGGATCACCACACCGGGCGGGTCGTACTGGTCCTGGAGAGCATGGCGCACGATACTGTCTCGGTGGAGCAGGAGCCAGCTCAGGAGCAGGGTAGATTCGCGGAGAAATCTGTGCTATATATCAACGGCCACGCACTTCACAATACAAAATTGTTAGTCTAGATAGAATCGTCTAAGCGGGAAAACCTCTCGATCTATCGGCTGTTCTCATCCAACTTGACTATAGAGTAGACTGGTGCGCCGAGTTTACCTCGGCCTTTGAGGAAGGCCATCTCGGCAATAAAGAGGTATTGCAGCAGGTCGCCGCCTAGCTTCGCTACGAGTTCGGTTGCAGCTGCAGCGGATCCACCTGCAAGAAGGTAATATTCCAGGAGGAATAGGAGTGTCCGTGTCAGTTTTTCTAGCAAACCCTCGTTCGATCAGGATAGACAAGGCGCACCCGTGGCAAGGATGTCGTCGACGATAACGACCGTCTGCCCAGGCGCAATGGCGTCCGCCTGCATTTCAAACTCGTCCTGTCCAGGGTGATCAACACCCCCCAAAAAATATATCAGCCACCACACCACACCACACGACGAGCCCAACTTTGGGAAATGGGGGCAGGGGTGCTCCGTGGCGTTCAAAACAACGACCACGAGATAGACGAAAAGAAAAACGGGTGTAGACGTGGCGTACCGTTCCGTATTCCTTCTCGTATGTGGCGCGCACGCACTCGCCAGGTAGCTTTCCCTGCTTGCGGACTGGCACAAAAGCGGCGCCGAGTCTGAGAGCGATCACGGGGCCCAGGAGGAAGCCCCGAGCATCGAGCCCGATGACGACATCGATCCTCTTGTTGGGAGAGGTTGGGATAGTATCGGACACGAGGCGATGGACTAGGTGCGTAACGAGCGCTTCAAAGGCTAGCGGGCTACGGAAAACTGGCGAGATGTCACAAAAGGATACACCCTGCCGGTAGGATCTTAGCAGGGAGAAATAGAGGTTAAGCTGGCCCACTGCGCACCTTTTTCGGAAAGTCTGGGTAGATCTTGAGGAATGTTTTGATGTAGTCGACGTCAGACATCGTCCTTGAGTCTGTCTCACACAGTTTGGGAAGCACTTTGCATGATAATCGATTTGCTTTATGTGGTAGTCTCCCGAGTCGCGCTGCTCTGGACTGCATCGTAAAAAAATACTTTCCAAATTCAATCATCACGTTCAAAATCTCCCACTGGCAACTCCACTGGCGGGGTGGTGTATCATGATGCTCATAGATTGCCAATACCCTTGCTGTATGAGACGAGAAAGTATGACGATAAAGGCGAGTAAAACGTGTAATATTTTAAACTATTAGACAGATTCAAGAACTTCTGGCTCCTTGAAGTCCTTTGCCACCCGTGTACCTGTCTCCTGTATAGAATGTGAGCCATCGAACAAGAAAGAGAATTCCGCAAAGAACGTACGTCGGTTGACTCGCCGTAAAGCTCGAGTAATTTTGATACGTCGAACTTCGGTGCCTTCAGGATTTTCGCCTTGTGGATATACACGTTCTGCAGAGGATAGATGCTCCGCGATGCCTTCTCAATCTCCTTTCCAATCGCTTCTGGTATAAACTTTTGCACCAACTCCTTCAGGTCACAACTCGTCGCCTCTCGTGTCATGATCTCGAACATCTTCTTCCGGATCTCCCGAATCTGACTCGTCTGAGCATACGTCGTCTTGCGCACCTGTGATTGGCGGCGCCTCGTGAACCCAATGGCGAAGAGGCGAAGAAGGTAACCATCGGTCGTCTTGACATCAACATGCGCCTCGATGAGAGTTTGCCATTTGCGCACAAGAGAGCGGAGTTTGTCCGAGGTGAAGGACATGCCATAGAAGTTGGTGAGGCAATTCTTTCCCTGGACTTCGTCGATGCGGAGTTTAATCTTGCGGAAAGACTGCTCCTCATCTTTATTAAGGTCACCGAGCGAGACCTCGATAATGCGACCTTTTAGTGAGTCATTTGCATTTTCTGTAAGTTGACGATGTGAGAATGTGAGTTGTGAACGAGGGGTTCCCACATACTCAATCCTTGAGAGCGATTCACAAGAGTCTTCCCCACATTTCTTACTTCGAAGATTGACGGGGCTTTGATGTCATACCAATCTGAGAAAACCATCACTACCAATGTCGTTGGTGGAACGAAGAGGACACATACCCTTGCGGGAGAAAGGGTCGACGACCTTTTTCTTGACACCCTTCTTACCCTTGGACAATCGTTTATTCTACCCCGCGATAGAGTAATGTCAGATTCAGCGTTCGCGGTATGTTTCCCTGATTGCGCACCTTTCCTACAGCCATGATTGAAGAAGAAAAGGGGGTGACGGAGACCGCTTAGGCCAAGCCTTGTTTCGAGATATTCGAGGGGTCGAATCGTGTGCGCGTGTTTTGGTTGGGTTGTCGTGTAACTTTCTGTGGCTTGTGTGGCTTTGAACCTTGCTGACACAGCTACACAGTTCCTTCCCACGCCCTATGACCTCTCCCTCGACCCTCACTCGCCCGCAATTCGAACAGGCTTGTAAGGCATTCGTCGCGAAACATGCCCATTCAACATCATTTTCCTCGGATGCGTATGGATTGAAAGGATGGTCGTGGGTAGAGCATCCAGTGTGCACACTCCCCAAGTGTCAACACATTACTTTTTGTTCTCATCGTGTTCTCAGACAGTCCCAAGGCTTGGCTATTTGTCTCGCATTGCGATGGTACAAGGTCGCGCTCGAAATGGGGACAGCGATCTTTATCTTTTAGATGATGATGTTCCAGAGACAGGGGTAGCCGTAGAGGACCCTGCCCTGGCGCCTGGCGGTTCATCGGGATTGCTAATTTGCGGTCAGACTATCGCCTTTTCCCCAACATTTCAGGTCCCGGTATTCTACTTCACGGTTCATGATCCCCGTGCGTAACATTTGAAACAAGAAAACTTTTACTCAAGAGAGAGGTATTGCAGATGGTTCCGCGCTCACACTGGAAGAGATTATGAATACGAGCCTACTTCGTCGCCACACATTGCCTGAAACCCAAATAACACCATTTGCATTGGCGCGACCAGATGCACCATTTCCGTTGCTGTCGCAAGGAGATCACCCCACCTTAGGAACGCCGGCATGGTTTATTCATCCGTGTGGAACGGGTTTTGCCATGGGCGAATTGATCGGAGAAAAGGACGCCGAGGGGATGCTTGAAGGTGTGAGCGACAAGTGGTTAAACTGGCTGGAGACGTGGTTCATGATGCTGGGGAATATTGTCGAGTTGTGAATGCCTTGTGATAATTGTCGGATCTTGGACATTGCGAGCTTTATAAAAACGGGGTTGCATCCGATTGACGCAACGTCGTTCGTCACACCTACATCGACAGACAGCCCTTAGGTTCATTCCAGATTAATCGGCAGTGCTTTGTCAGTTGGGTAAGTTGCATTCGAGCCGGACTCGCCTCAGAGGCGATTGGTTCATATCCGGGATGGTCGCATTTTATTTTATCTGTCCGCGCTGCTTTCAGTTATAAAAGGGGTCCACCTACACGATGTACCTTTCTCGTCTGTCCTCAATTACCCGCCCTGCTCTCTCCTCTCGTTTGTTCCCCCTCACCACCCGCTCAATGGTACGCTCTCCCACACACTTTCCTCCATCGCAGTTTCCCGACGTTCCATAAATAGTCTTATAACAGCCCCCACGAAGTTGTCATTGTCGCCGCTGCCCGCACCCCCGTCGGCTCCTTCAATGGCGCCCTCAAGTCCCTCACCGCACCTGAACTCGGCGTTCTCGCCCTCAAGCGCGCCTTCGAGCAGTCCAAAGTTGAACCCGCGACCGTAGAGGAGATCTACTTCGGCAACGTCGTCCAGGCCGGTGTCGGCCAATCCCCCGCACGACAGGTTGCCCTCGGTGCTGGCATGTCGGTCACGTCTGATGCGACCACCATCAACAAAGTCTGTGCGAGCGGCCTCAAGACCATCATGCTCGCGTCCCAATCTATTGCTTCGGGTTATAAAAGTGTGGTCGCTGCTGGTGGTATGGAGAGCATGAGCAATGCTCCGTAAGTCGCTCCAGATGTGAGCCCGCTACGGAATGAAAGCTTATGCAATGTATGTTAGCTTCCTCCTTCCCCGACAGAACCCCAACTTTGGAAAGATCGAGGCCAGAGACTCACTAGAGAATGACGGTCTCCTCGATGCGTTTGACAAGGTCGCTATGGGCAACTGCGCCGAGCTCTGCGCCGAGAGGAACGAAATCTCCCGCGAGTCCCTCGATGCGCACGCCATCGAATCGTACAGGCGTGCAGAACGTGCATGGAAGGAGGGTGCATTCGATGCGGAGGTGGTTCCGGTCGTTATCAAGGGCAAGAAAGGTGACACGGTGGTGAAAGAAGACGAGGAGTACAAGAAGGTCATCTTCGAGAAGATCCCGACACTCAAATCTGCGTTCAAGCAGGGCGGTCGGATTACCGCCGCCAACTCATCCAGCATCAACGATGGCGCCTCGGCTCTCATCTTGATGTCGGCGGAGAAAGCGAAAGAGCTTGGTGTCAAGCCTTTGGCCAAGATCATTTGTGAGCTGCCCACGCAGACTGACTTGATGTTCGAGGTATTGACTTGTATGCAGCATATGCTGACGGTGGTGTAGAGCCGAAATTCTTCCCTGAGGCTCCCACTGTCGCGCTTCCTATTGCTCTGGAGAGGGCTGGCTTGAAGCCAGCGGACATCGCCGTATGGGAAATCAATGAAGCCTTCTCTGTCGTCGTCCGCATCGTTGAGAAGGTCCTGGGGGTTGATCCTTCAAAGATCAACGTTAATGGGTGCGCCAAATCCTTTTTGTAGCTCATGCGTCTAGATCCCAACACGATGTACTTCTGCAGTGGTGCTGTTGCGCTCGGCCATGCTATCGGCAACTCTGGTTCCCGCATCATTGTCTCCTTAGTGCACGCACTTAGGGCTGGCGAGTACGGCGCTGCTGGTATCTGCAATGGGGTTCGTTTTGTGCTTCCTTGATTGTGTTCCAGGACTTACATCGAGATTTTAGGGTGGCGCGGCTTCGGCACTCATCATCCAGAGGCTATAAAAGTAGCATCGAGGGTTTTCACGATCTTGAGCTGTCCTCGCATTGTGCTGTACATTTATCGACTCGGCATTGTAATCACGTAGAACTTTATCAAATAGGACATAGAATGGCAGTTTCACACCAAGTTTGTCCCCGTCACTGGTATACGAAGTCAAGCATGCATAGGGTCTGTCACTAATCCGGATGTCCCCTCTCAGTGTATTAACAGACATATGAGACGTACGCTATATCCTTGGAGAACGCCACCATCAACTCTCTCAATGATGCTGTGATATGACACCTAGT
>Ga0137390_10005820_pt1 | contig 10434 bp, 14 predicted proteins | sample 15con2h24AmetaG_FD_104937 | JGI IMG/M metagenome (GOLD analysis project Ga0137390, IMG submission 104937) | Vadose zone soil microbial communities from Angelo Coast Range Reserve, California, USA - 15con2h2.4A metaG | ecosystem: Environmental > Terrestrial > Soil > Vadose zone > Saprolite... | reverse complement strand
TATCTGAGCGCTATCGCCTACGAATCGCGCACGGTAGGCGGAGCGCAGGGCACCGCAAGTCAGAGGATTCAACTGCCCCTTCGCGCGCTGCAGGGGTATTTGGCCGTCGATTCGGATCGTATCGGTGCGCGAAGCCGCCTTCTTGTATAGCTGAACACATGCAGTAATGGCGAAAGCGTCACTCCGCTCAGTACGCGCGAAGAGCCACGCGACGACACCGACGATCGCCGCGACACCCACGGTGGCGGCTATGGAACTGCGTTCAGGAAGGTGCATGGTAGTGGGTTCTCGCAAACTCTTCGCGCACGCGGGCCGACCGCAAGGTGAAGAGCAACCATAGTAGGTACGCGGCGACGCCGACCAGAGATCGTGGTGGGCATTCGCGTAAAGGGCGAGGCGGGCATCGTCGCTCGGTTTGTGAAGCATGCCGCCACGCCACGCGTGCCACGGTAAGAAAAGAAGAGGGCCGCATCGTTGAGGACCGTGGCCTACATGGGCCGTAACCTAGGACGTAGGGCGTTTGAACACCCAGGCTGTCGACGTTGGACCGCCCGGCACTACCTGGATCAGTTCCCAACCTTGGGCCCCGAGGCTGTTCAGGTCCGCGTCCGTGTTGCTGGGCATGTAGACGTGGTATTCCCAGTGCGGTGGCGTCAGCGGATGTGGTCGAAATGCCAACGCCGCGACAATTCCAACCGCCAGGAAGAGCGCGAGCAAGTTCTCTTTCATGGTGTCCTCCTCTTACGGATTCTGCGAGTTAGCCCAGGCGGGGTCCACAGGAAACGTGCGCCAGCACTCGCGCTGACGCTCCATGACGTCCCCTTCGACCACACCGTCAGCTCTCTTGAGGGAGGCACGTGCTTGAATCATGCAGCGGAGCCAGCCTTGCCGTCGCTGACGCGTCGCAAAGTTGGCGACGGAATCCTGAACGTGGGCGAGAGAGTCCACAATACGGGTGAGGGCGGGAGCGAGCGAATCCCTGACGTGACCGCAATAAAGGGCGGCGTGGGCTTCCGTGCTGTTATCGAGGTCCTTCGAGACAGAATCCCCTCCCGCAATGACGACTGGTGCCCACCAAGTGTAGGCATTGTCTCCGATCATGGTCTCCGCCCAGAGGATGTACCGGCCTGCAGGCACGTTGTCGATGCGATAGTGCGCATTGATCCCGGTCTTTGAGGACGCCACCGCCAAACGCACCAGCGCAGTGTCAAGGCTTGACAAGGCTCCAGAGGTCAAGGTGCCTCCTGCTCCTTGCCGCGCCCTAGCGAGGAGTTGCTCACCGTGTGCCCTGCAGAGTCGCCCTAGCTTGGCGAGCACCGAGTCAGCGGGGCCTAGCAGGAGGACCGTATTTCCCGCCCCACGCTTCACGTCGCCGTTCTGCATGAGCAGGTACACGTCACCGGTGATGCTCCCGGTAGCTCTGCGTTGGCAGCCGGTCAGGAATACGATCCCGCAGACGACGCCGAAGGTTAGGAAAGGCGCGGTCTTCATCGTTAAGACTCCTGCTTTCTTGAGCCACGTGGCGAGGTCGCCCAGGGGCTGCGGATCGCGTCGAAGTGCGGCGCCGCTCGAAGGTAGTTGAGTACTTGGTAAACGAGTACAGGAAGGTGCTTGAGACGCGGCTGGCGGCAGTGAACAGGGCTCCCCCGTTTGTTACCACTGTTGTTACTGCGGAGAAACCTGCGTTGTAACTGCATGCGCCAGGCGGGATTCGCACCCACGACCTTCGGCTCCGGAGGCGGCAACGGCCAGCGACCACGAACGCTGGCCGGCGTCGCTTCAGGCACTTAGGCGAGTCGCGCGTCGGCCAGCGCCAGCCAGCGACGGCCCCGTTGTTACCGCCGTTGTTACCGAGGGTGACCGGTTGGAGGCGCTGCGCGGTGTGGTTCTGGCGGCACCATTGGCACGGGGCTTAGACCTCTCGACCAGCGCTAAAAGTGCTTGCAGCACAACCGCGCCACCGTAGCTCAGTGGTAGAGCTCTCGATTCGTAATCCCGCACGGCCAGCGCTCGTCAGCGCTGCCGCGCGACCCGCGCTGGGCTCCAGCATGGGGTTACAACCGAGCGGTTAGGGAATCCGCTGCGCCGAGCCTCCCCGAGGCTGGGCGAGCGGTTGTTGGAGCGTGTTCCCGCATCGTTTGGGCCGGCGCGTTCTACGCCTGCGCGATGGCTGTCGCGGTCGGGTGTGCCCCGGCGGTCTAAAACTTTGACGTCGAATCCGATCCCTTGGGCGCACTGGGGATTTTAGGCGTCGCTAGGGCACGCCAAAGGTACCACGCCGCGCTCAGCGCGATCACGTTAATTCCTATGGTGACGGTCGAGCTGCTTGAGCTCGCGTGGAGAGAGAATCCCAGACCTGCGGCAACCTGAACGCCAGGGAAGGAGCCCGGCCTTGATATGGCGGGAGATAGGCTAGCCACCGCGCCGATGCCGCCTCGGGCACCGATCCATCGCCGCGACGCGGCCACGTCGACGAACGGGCCCGCCAGAAACAGAATCTGGAATCGTCCGGCGACCACGTGGACGGACTGCATGACCTGCAGAGCCAGGGACAGGAGTGCGCCACGCGGCGTGCCGGAGCGGAGCTGGCGACCTGCGTAAATCACGAGCGCCAGGAACGCGCCGGTGAGAGTGTATGCCCACAGAGGTGCGGCCCGTGGAGCGACATAGAAGAAGACCGCGACAAGCACGTAGCCGATCATGCCCGAGACGATCTCTAGCCACGCGATGATTTCAATTGCGTTGGTCATTGGCTGCTCGGACGCGGATGGGCGAGGTACGATGGGCCAACAGTCCGACGTACGGTCGGTTGCACGCCTTGGTCCCCGATACCCCGGATGTGCCGTTGAGTCGGCCCTTCAAGGAGGGGGCCGCGCGTGACGGTGCGTGCGCCGGCTTGCCCGCCGCGGCGCACAGGGAGAGCGCGACAGGCGTCATCGATTATCAAGCACGGCAGCAAGGCTTACGAAGAACCAGAGAGTGAACGCGGCTCCGAGAAGAATTGAGAGCCACACCCACGGGAGCAGCCGTCTCCCCGCCTCAGTATAAGACGCGCGGAACAGTGAGTGCCACCAGTCAGCGCGTGGCCAAGCGAAGCGACGTCCCTGATGCACCACGTCGGATCGGAGCGCGGCGAGGCGGGCTTCTAGCAGCATGTGAACGCACGACCACGCACCCAGGAAGCCCGCCGCCAGGATCATGGCGTGAAAGCCCAGTCCAGACCAAAGGGCAGCTTTGGCGGGTCCAGGGCACCCGGAGGAGTGATGTACGTGCGGGTGTCGCCGAAGTACCCCGTGGGGAGCCAAGGAGCGGCTGTACTCACGCCTAGGCCGAAGCTCTGAGTCTTTCCGTTGTCGTTTGTGAATCGCGTGTAATTCATGTAGAAGTAGCTACCGCCACCTCCCTCAGACGGACCCGAGAAGGCCGCGAGGTTGTCGGAAGTTATTACGTCGACCCCTGCGCTCGGGGGATCCGAGCCACCTAGAGGAGCTGCCTTATCTTTGTCCGGTACGGTCACGTAGTATCCACCCCCGGCGTCCGAGGAATAGGCACCGAAGCCAGCTACCCAGCCGCCCACGGGACTGACGACACCGACGTCGACTCCGACAGCGGTCACGGGTCCCGAGGCGGCGAGCGACTTCTGGTAGGCGGCATACTCCTCGCTCTCTATTTCCTCTTGTATCGCTGACCACGCAAACGCCATCCCAATGTCACAGCACGGGAACAGGCCGAACGGGTCACCATAGTTCACAAGGTCCCCACGGGCGAAGCCATACAAGTTCACGCCGCCGGCCAAGCCGAGGGGATCTTCCTGCGTGAATCGGCCCGTCACCGGATCGTAGTAGCGGTTGCGCATGAAGAGCTGGCCCGTCTCGTCCATCTTGTCTTGCATCAAGCTTCCGAACCACATTAGCGGCCTCTTCTGGACGTTCCCGTCTGGCCGCTGTTGCGCTGAGCGCACTTGCCACAAGTTCTGCACGCAACGGTAGAAATGACCCGAGGAGTTCGCAGGTGGCAGGCAGCGTCTCGCAGCGCCCGTTTCGTACGATGCCGCGTCGATAATCTGCTCCCAGCTGACGTGCGGTGTGACCGCCATCGGCGCGAACTGCGCGTAGCCCAGACCGTCGGCGAAGTCATCCCCGTAGCCGATGCGGATTACACCTAATGGACGATCGATTCCTCCGGCGTGCGTGTACGCCACGCGTCCGTAGAAGCGGCCGTCCGCTCCAAGCGTCGTGGTGTCTCGTTCTAGGTTGCTGGTGCTTACGGTGTCCCACCCTGGATACCGGATCTCGAAGAGAATCTGGTCGCCATCCCAAACATACCGCTCTATCGCGCTCTTACAGTAGATGGAGGTGGTGCACGCAGAATTGGCTCGGGAGCGCTTGAGAATGCGCCGGCCGAGGCCATCGTACCGATACTCCTCGAAGAACGTAGCGTAGAGCGAGTCGTTGTCGTACTTGGTACGTTGGCGATCCACGGCGCGTAGACGCTCATCCGCCCCGTAGTAGAAGAGGGTCTCCTCGAACGGATCCTGGTAGTATTGACAGAGCGGCGGGTTGCCGACTCGGAATCGAACCGAGAACCTACTGATTAAGAGCGAGTCGCGCGAGACGTCCATTCACGGAAGATCACGGAAAATGGGCACAGTCCGCCCGGCAAAGCGGAACAAGACGGAATGAAGGTACCCGATGACGGACCGAAAGTGGTGGGATTTGTGGTGGGACTGACCAGAGGCTTTCGGCCGCGCCCAGGCTACCAGGCGGCGACGCCGCGGATCTCGCGCCGGAGACTCATGCCGACGGCGAGCCCGAACTCGCCCAACCCGGCGTTCGAGGGATACGCAATGAGATAGTCGCGGACCCGAAACACTACAATCGGCGGCGGACCGACTTGCCAGCCGAGGAGGTCGCGGTTGATGATCCGCGAGATCTCTCGACATTCGCGCTCGTCCGTCACCTGGATGATGCTGTCCTCGGGTGCGAGGCGTGGGGCATCTCCTAGTACCTTCCGCCAGCCTGCACCCCAGTCTGTAGTGTCCCCGAGCACGTGGCGTAACCACGACCGACTAGTCTCGGTCCAGCTGCGACCAGTCGTTCCGAGATCACCCGTGGCGCGCCCGGTCGCCTGCAAGCACCACGTCGTCGGGGCCATCGCCCCGGTGTAGTCGGACCTCGGCGCGCCCACGGACGGCCCGCCGCCGTAAAGCACCCTGCCTTGCCACGGGGGCGCAGGCGTTGCGGCAACGGTCGAGTCACGAGTCTGCTGCGCCTGTGCCGGTGCGGTTGCGAGTCCGAACCAGGTGACGAGGAGCAACGGCGCCGCGGTGTTGGAGCTCAGTCTCCGCCGCCTAAATTGATCCAGCGCCCGTTCATGCAGTACCACGTGCTCGACCCCTTCTCGTCGAAAACGTCCCCGATACCGTCGTGCCCACGACCGGCGAACACCTCTGTCCTTGCCGCCATGACCTCGGCTTCCGACCCGTAGACCGGGATGCCCGCGATCCCGGCCGAGTCATACCGAACGATCCAGCGCAAATACTCTGGTTGCCCTCCTGCGATTTCCTCGAGCTCCTGCTTCTCCTCTCCGAACTCGAGCTCCCGCGGACACGTGGAGGGAGAACCCCAGAAGACGAGAATTCGTGTTACCCCCGCTCGCGAGCAGAGTACCGCCCAATCCGTTTGGCCCCGCCGGGCGAAGCTGCCAGTGATGACGTTGCGCGAGAATGACTCCCACACAGGCGGCAGTTGCGGCATGGTACATCCGAGAGAGTCGAGCTCCCGCGCGAAGGCAGCAGGCAGCTCGGGAAACGCGGACGCGGGCAAGCGTTTAAGCGCGCGCGCGGCACGGTCCAGAGGATCCTCGTTCGTGAACAGGTACGAGGCCACATCCCCCAATAGCTGCGCCCCCGTCTGCCGTCCCGCGAGGAGCATACGCGGGCGCCGGCGATGGCGGGAGACAAGGAAGTACGACGTGCTGTCGCCATACGGCACCATCACCCCCTCCGACCCGCTGTCGGTGGTAACGACGAGTGAATCCGCCACCTCGAAGAAAACGCTCACGCCGCGCTCTTCCAGGGTGCGCCTGAGCTCTGCGGTGCTCGCCTCGAGGGCCCGTCGGAGCGAGTCCACCGGGCCACGGGAGGCCCCCCGAGCGTCCCATGTGCGCCGCGCGGCGATAATCACCGTGGGGTCCGTAACCCTACGGCCTGCGTCCTGGGTCGGTGGTTGAGGGCTGGGCGGCGCGGCGGCAATCGGTGGCCGTTGACTCGGTGGCGCCGCCTGACCGTTCGGCCCCTGCCGACACGCTGTCGCGTGGATCCAGAGCAGTAGGGAGACAACTACCCAGAGACGCTCCGCAGCTGGCGTCGCTGCACCACCGTATGTTGTCAGAGTACCCATTAGTCGCCACCGCATCCGAGGATACGCGCCGTTAGCATGGCCGAAGGCCCAACGCGTGGCTCCACTCCTTCGACAGCAGGAAGGTAGATGGCGGAGCATTTGGCGCCAGTCAGAAGCCATTCACCACGTACTCTTACACCCAGCAGGACCGATATTGTCCTCCCTCGTCGAACGTCGCGAGCGACAGCGCGCGACCCTCGACCTGCTTTGTCCTCGATTACCGTCGCTTGCGCGCACGAGCGACCGGCGGGAAGCGGCGTAAGGAAGTCCTGGCTGCGTCAGTCAGCGCGGCGACCTTGAACCGCGATTTCGCTGCCTTGGGTGCTTTCCTGACTTGGTTGAGAGATGTCGAAGGAGTCACCGTCGAGCGGCCGCTACTTCCATGTGGGCGAGAGTCGAGCGGGCGTGAACGCTGGCTGTGTGCTGAGGCGTTGGCCGCGTTTCAGGGAGCCTGTCCGGATGATTGGTGGCCCTTCTTCGCGACACTGTTCTATAGTGGAGCGCGGTTGGGAGAGGTGCAGGGCTTGCGAGGCTTCGCGCTGACGATCTTCTGCGGCCCTGCGGCCGATAGTTCAAATGGCAGAGCAACTGACTGTTAACGAGCTTCGAGCGTGTCCGGCGAGTTCCGTGCGAGTCCGCCGTCATTCCGCAACGTCCGTCCCTGCCAACACTTCCAGATACGTCGTGTCCGCCGACGTCCGCCGGTGTCCGCCCGCGTCCCGCTGAAACTGCCCGCATTTTTGCCCACCATAACCGCAGCGACGACGGTGGAGTGCGCCGCTCACCAGCTTCGCGTATCATGCGCATGATCTGATTCTGCGAATCCCGAAGTGGCGGACCATGGCGGCCCACACCTAGCACCACTGCCATCGGATCGTCGCGCAGCTCGACCGCTGGCCCCGGAAGCGCATCGGCTGTCGCACCCCCGGTGGAATGTCACGATGGAGGTCTGCGATGAAGACCGCGGCCGACTATTCAAAGTTGATATCAAGCGCCATCGCTCCGGCTGGCAGCCCGACGTGCTTCGGCGGCGGTCTCACCCTTTTTCAGCGTCTCGTAGTACTCGACGACATTCTCCTTGCCGAACAGATACCAGCCGACAAGGACTAAGACGAGCAATAGCGACGCAATCGCCCCTGCTGCACCCCGGACTCCCGCATCCGCCCAACCAAAACCGATAGCCCCTGCCACTTGGGCCAGCCAGAATACGACCATGGCCCATCGGCTCCAAGACAGCTCGCGCCAAATTGCGTAGGCGGCTGCTAGGGCTGACCCCCCGATCGTGGCGTACAGAACTCCCGCGCGCCGCAGGAACTCCAGGCCGGTGACGGCCTCACCGTCGATCGTGTAGTGGGCCGCGTTCAATGGTGCCAGCAGCATCAACAGGAGGAACAGTCCGCCGAAAGCGGGCGCGACGTACATGCCGATCGTGAGCAGGAACGGCCGACTAATCTTCTCCCGCGCGAGTGAAGCCTCGGCGGTGAGTCGGAGGGGCTCAGGCCAGGCGGCCTGGCAGTTGGAACAGAGGGACACCGGGGGCCGGTGAATGGTCGCGGGAGTCCCGCAGCTCGGGCAGATGAGGCTGACGCTCATGGTGCGTTAGGCGGCGAGCTCATTCCCCCGTCCAGCTCTCCCATAAGATTCTACTGACGATAAGACTATCGCTAGCGGTAATCCGTACTCCAGTGAAGGGCTGGTGAAGGTGGTCCGTTGCGCTTGGTCCGATCGTGAGGCAGTCTCTCGTGCCCAGACTATAGCCTACAGATGAGAGCGTATCCGCTGTGCCGTCCGAATGCAGGAGTGCTGCTCCTACCGTGACGAGCACTCCGTCAGAGCGTCGGATCCCCCTCCCAGCTGATGGGAGTCGGAAGTTGAGCGAATCCGACTGCATGAGTTCTAGGCAGATCTCATTATTCGATCCTACCACTCGCAGGGGCTGCGAGGCATGGAGAATGAGAGGTTGAAGTCCGTGTAGGGTGATCGTCTCGGCCAACGTGACGGACTGGGCTTTCGTGCAACTCACCAAGGCGATGAGGGCATAAGCAACGCGAGATGTGGACGCCCATGGAACCGTTCTGATGAGTCGAGCTCGCGGCCTAAACTAGGATTCGACAGCTTAGTCATCTGCCCCTGGCGCCGCAACTCGTCAACAAGACGAGTGCCGGCCGCCGCCTATCTCTACCCACTGGATTGCGTTGGCGGGATAGGCGACGGGAGGGGAAGAGGACTTGTGGTGGGACCGGGTAACCACGATCCCGTAGGTCCAATGCGGCGACTCCGAATCGAACCGAGAACCTACTGATTAAGAGCGAGTCGCGCGACGCGGCCGCTGACGGAAAACCACGGAACATAGGCACTTCCAAGCCGGGAAACCGGAACAAAGCGGAATGAACCCACCCGATGACGGACCGAAAGTGGTGGGATTTGTGGTGGGACCGATGAGCGGTGATGGCCACGCTCCTGCGGCGCGATCAGGGCGGCCAGCCAGCGCGGCCTTGTCATCGGGGGTCTCAACGGCCGCACCCTCACGCGGTCCTCTCGCCATCGACTTGCTCCAACGCACGTCCAGTCTTCTTGTGAGACCTCGCGCCGTGGCTGCCCGGCACCATGGTCGGCACCTCGATGTCTGGCGCGCCGATCGTACCTCCTGCTCGACGCCTGCCTAGCTCCCGGGTGCCAGGACAGGAACGCCAGTGACTCCAAAGAGCTCGCCGGCACGCTGTGCCCAGGTCAGCAGGCGACCGTCTCGGTCGAAATCGAAACTGAGAGCAAGGGGAACCCAGTGCAACGTGTAGCTCCGCGTGTCACGAGAGAGCATTGTCAGTTGTACGGTCCACCCCGCTTCGTTTGCCATCACGGTGTCGCGCGGCCAGTCTCCCGGCGCGCGTTTCTTCCAGGCCGAAGCAACTTTCGAAACGTACGCTGGCTGGTCGGCCTTCTCGACATAGATCCACTGGATAGCCCCATTGGGATCAGCCAGAAGAGCAAGCTGCTCAGAGAACGCTCGAGCCCTTTCCGCATCGAGTCCACCTGGGGCGAGTTGAGACGCGACAGCCCAAAGATCCGGGGCCGTAAACCCACCGAGGCGGATCACCTTGCCATTCAGTCTGGCTAGCAGATACGGATGCGAATGATCGGACGGCAGAGTGGCGCGCCACAGATCCAAGCCGCCAGCGATGCCTGCCACCCGCTCGAGCTGAATCGCGCCAGGGTTGACCCGGGGAGGCCGGGTATTGACCCGGAGCGCGACTTCCGTCAGAGCCTGACTGGCGACGTAGCGCTGCATGATTACATGGTTGTCCTGCGCGACAAGCAAGTGGCCCGGCGCGCTGCCGAGCGCTGCGGTGAGGACGACTCGAGTGAATAACCGGCGTCCAAGATGGTTCTTCATTGGCATCTCCGACCAGTGGTCACGGACAGGAAGGGAGCCCCGCGTCCTTCCGAGCTTGGTTCTCGATTTTTATCGCACATGGCTCCGTCTTGCATCCATTGGCGTGACCTGCTTCGTGTGCGATGGCGGCGACAGTCGCGGGCCGCCGCGAAGGCTACTACGGACCATCAGGCTCAAACCGCAGCCCCAATGCTGAAAGAGCAAGGTGCATTGCGACGGTGATCACGACGATGAGCAGAAGCGAGGCGAGCAGGACACGAAGGGTGGGTTCCCGACGAAAAAGCCAGCCAAATGCTGCTGTGGTCACCAGCCAAGTGATGATCCACATGCCAGACCAAACGTGCGCCCACTGGCCGGCGGACTGTCGATACGTGTTAGCCGGAACCACGTACTGAGGCCAGAGGAAGCAGACGAGAGTTGGACAGACGGAGCTCGGGATGTTGAGCACAAGCACGAGAAGGGGTAGGAATGACACGAACGCTAGGACCGCGATGAAGATCACCGCCGGCAGGATGGAGGAGTCTCTGACTCGATCTTCCACGGACGTCCCGGGAGGCCTAACTCAAGTTTAGACTGGTCGGCGTAATTCTGTAAGCCGCCCCAAACGCCGTGCAAAGGCAGCCAAGGGTCGCCGACGGCTGC
>Ga0137390_10005819_pt1 | contig 10434 bp, 8 predicted proteins | sample 15con2h24AmetaG_FD_104937 | JGI IMG/M metagenome (GOLD analysis project Ga0137390, IMG submission 104937) | Vadose zone soil microbial communities from Angelo Coast Range Reserve, California, USA - 15con2h2.4A metaG | ecosystem: Environmental > Terrestrial > Soil > Vadose zone > Saprolite... | reverse complement strand
CTCGCCGATATCGTCCCCACCGGCCACCGCGAGGCGGCACAGCATCCGGCGCACCGCGGCGAAGCCGACACCCGACTCCGCCGCCAGCCCACGTCCCTTCGAGTTCGGTCACGGGGCGCAGCGTAGCCCGGCCCCCCGCTGGGTGGCGGCAGAATGTGGCCCAATGGACGCCGACCTGGTGCTGGGCCTCGACCTCGGCACCACCCGGACCAAGGCCCTGCTGCTGGACGTCGCAGGCACGGAGGTCGCCGTCGCCGCGGGGCCGACGCCGTTCGCCTCGGAGGGCAGCCGCATCGAGATGCCGGTCGAGCGGCTGCTCCAGGCGACCGAGCACCTCGTGGCCAGCCTCGGCGCCGACCGGGAGCGCGTGGCCGCGGTGGGGCTCGCCGGCATGGCGGAGTGCGGTGCCCCGCTGGACCGCTCGGGAGCCCCGGTCGCGCCGGTCATCGCCTGGCACGACTCGCGGGGGACGGACGTCGCGGAGCGACTGGTCGAACAGTTCGGCGACGCCCTGGGGCTCAGGACCGGGCAGCGGCCCCGGTCCGTTTCCACGGTGGCGAAGCTCGGATGGCTCGTCGCCAACGGCACCAATGCCCTGCAACGCTGGCTCGGCGTGCCGGAGCTGGTGCTGCGCAGCCTCACGGGGGCGGAGGTCACCGAGCACTCCTTCGCCTCGCGGACCGGCTGCTGGGACGTCGTCGAGATGACGTGGCTCGAGGACGTGGCGGCGGCAGCCGGGTTCTCCATGGAGGTCTTCGGGCCGGTGCTGCCTGCGGGCTCGGCGATGGGTCACATCGACGCTCCAACCGCCGAGCGGTGGGGGCTGCCCGCCGGCATCCCCGTGACCCTGGCCGGCCACGACCACCTCGCCGGCGCGGTGGGCGCCGGCGCCGGGCCCGGCGACCTGGTCAACTCGGTCGGCACTGCGGAGACGGTGCTCGGCACCACGACCACGGCCCCGGACCTGCGGACCGCGCTGGACCTGCGCACCCCGGTGTCCGTCGCTCCTGGCGGGCGGGGCTGGGTGATCCTCGCCGGTGCGGCCCGGGCGGGCGTCGTGCTGGAGGCGGCCGCCGGGCGGTTCGGCTACGGCTTCGCCGAGCTGGACGCGATGGCCGAGCAAGCGACGCCCGTCGACGCGACGGAGCTCGTGACGAGCCTGCAGGCGGGCACCCCCGCGGTATTCCCCGACGCGGCGCCCGGCGACATCTGGCTCGGCTTGCTGGGGGCGCTGGCGGAGCGCACCGCCGAGGCCGCCCGACGGGTCCGCACGTTCGTGGCCGCTGAGCGTCTCCTCGTCATCGGGGGGGGATCGGGGAGCCGCCCGTGGACGCGGGCCAAGACGGAGCTCGTGGGGCTGCCCGTCCTGCGCCCGAGGACGAGCCAGGCGGTCGCCCGGGGAGCCGCCGTCATGGCCGGTCAGGCCGCAGGCTGGTGGCCATCCTCCGACGCGGCGCCGAAACCGGGAGCCGACCCGGCCTGAGCCGCCCGGCCGGAGCGGACCCGGGGCTCAGGCCAATCGCGTGGCGCTTGCTGCTAGCGTGGCGTCCATGCCCTCACAGTTCATCTTCACGATGCGCGACCTTCGCCGGGTGCACCCTCCCGACAAGGAGGTCCTGCGGAACATCAACATCTCGATGTTCCCCGACGCCAAGATCGGCGTGCTGGGATCGAACGGCTCGGGGAAATCCTCGCTGCTGCGGATCATGGCCGGCGAAGACGACGGCTACACGGGCGAGGCCCGCCTCACACCCGGCTACTCGGTGGGCTTCCTCCCCCAGGAACCGCACCTCGACCCCACCAAGGACGTGATGGGCAACGTCGCGGAAGGGGTCGGCGAGGCCGCCGCCCTGCTGGACCGGTACAACAAGGTGTGCGACGCCATGGGCGACCCCGAGGCCGATTTCGACAAGCTCCTCGCCGAGCAGGCCGACCTGCAGGACCGCATCGAGGCCGCCGGCGCCTGGGGCCTGGACCGGACGCTCGAGGTCGCCATGGACGCGCTCAACCTGCCCCCGGGCGACGCCCCGGTGGCGACGCTCTCGGGAGGTGAGCGCCGGCGGGTTGCGCTGTGCCGGCTTCTCCTCCAGAAGCCGGACCTGCTGCTCCTCGACGAGCCGACCAACCACCTCGACGCCGAATCGGTGGCGTGGCTGGAGCGGACCCTGCAGGAGTACGGGGGCACGGTCGTCGCCGTGACCCACGACCGGTACTTCCTCGACAACGTCGCCGGATGGATCCTCGAGCTCGACCGCGGCGCAGGCATCCCGTGGGAGGGCAACTACTCGTCCTGGCTGGAGCAGAAGCAGCAGCGCCTGGCCCAGGAGGAGAAGACCGACGCCCGGCGGCGCCAGACCCTGGAGCGGGAGCTGGAGTGGATCCGGCTGTCGCCCCGGGCCCGCCAGGCGAAGGGCAAGGCCCGGCTCAACAGCTACGAGCAGTTGCTCGCCGAGGCCGAGGCCGCCCCCGACCGCGCGGAGCGCCTCGAGATCACGATCCCGCCCGGCCCCCGCCTCGGCGAGCTGGTCGTCGAGGTCGAGCACCTGACCAAGGGGTACGGCGACCGGCTCCTCATCGACGACCTCTCGTTCTCGCTGCCGAGGGGCGGCATCGTCGGGGTCATCGGCCCCAACGGCGCAGGGAAGACGACGTTGTTCCGCATGATCATGGGCCAGGAGACGCCCGACGCCGGCTCGCTCCGGGTGGGGCCGACGGTGTCGTTCGCCTACGTCGACCAGAGCCGGGAGACCATCGACCCGGAGAAGACGGCGTACCAGGAGATCACCGGTGGTCTCGACACGCTCATCGTGGGGGGCCGGGAGATGCACGGACGGGCCTACGTCGGTTCGTTCGGCTTCAAGGGGTCGGACCAGCAGAAGAAGGCGGGCGTGCTCTCCGGGGGCGAGCGCAACCGCCTCCAGCTGGCCAAGGTCCTGCTCGCCGGCGGCAACGTGCTCCTGCTCGACGAGCCCACGAACGACCTCGACGTCGACACCCTGCGCGCCCTCGAGGAGGGGTTGCTCGCCTTCCCCGGCTGCGCCGTGGTCATCAGCCACGACCGTTGGTTCCTCGACCGGATCGCCACCCATGTCCTCGCCTTCGAGGGCGAGTCGGCGGTGCGGTGGTTCGAGGGCAACTTCTCGGACTACGAGGCGGACCGCCACCGCCGCCTCGGGGCCGATGCCGACCAGCCCCACCGGCTCCGCTACAAGCCGCTCGTTCGCGGCTGACGGTCCCTACAGCAGGCGCCTGACCTCGCCCAGCAATTCGACCAACTCGGCGGCCCGCTCCGACGGCAGTCCCGGGTAATACGCGCGGGCGATGAATTGGGCACCCTCCCCCAGCACGGCCCCGAAGGCGGAGATGCGCTCCGCCACCTGCTCCGGCGTCCCGTAGACGAGCTGGCCGCGAAGCGTCGCAGCCGTGGCGTCGTCCAGGGGCGGCGGCTGGGGCAGCGGGTCGGAGGGCCTCCCCTCGGCCCCCGCCATGTCCAGGTACTTCCACCGGACGAACCAGTACTGGCGAAGCGCCTCGTCGATGTCCTTCTCCGGGTCGTTGGTCACCCAGACCGGCTCGTGGATCCAGAAGCGGAATCCCGACGGGTCGCGGCCGGCGGCAACCAGGCCCTCCCTCACGGTGGCGACCTGGCGGGGCAACGCCTCGAGCGGGGTCGTGCTGGCGAGGAAGCCGTCGCCGAGGCGGCCCGCCCGCCGGAGCGCCCCCTCGGCGCTGCCGCCGATGAAGACGGGGATCGGCCGCGGTGGCTTCGGCGTGACGTTGGTCCGGTCGATGTCGAACACCTTCCCGTGGAACTCGAACGGCTCCGGGCCCCACGCCGCGCGCAGGACCCGGACGGTCTCCCCGAGGCGCCGGCCGACTGCGTCCCGTGGGATCGCCAGGCGCTCGAACTCCTCTGCCCGCCAGCCCGCGCCCAGCCCGAGGACGAACCGGCCCCCGGCGATGCAGTCCACCGTGGCGGCATCCTCGGCGAGGCGCAGGGGATGGTGCAGCGGTGCGAGCATGACGCCGGTGCCGATCTCGATGCGGTCGGTCACCGCGGCGATCGCCGCCGAGGTGACTGCCAGCGAGGGCATGTAGCCGTCGTCGACGAAATGGTGCTCCGAGGTCCAGACCGAGTCGAGCCCGACCCGCTCGCAGAGCCGGGCGAGGTCGAGGGCCTCCCGGTAGCGGTCGGCCCAGGTGCGGGGATCGCCGGGATACCGCTCGCAGGTGATGAGTCCGTAGCCGAGTCGCATGGTCACGCCTCCTCTTCGGCGACGAGCCGCCGGGCGGTGGCGAAGATCTCGTCGAGCGCCGCCTCCGTGAGCAGCTTCGTGGACGTGTTCCGTTGGCTGGGATGGTAGGAGCCGAGCACAAGGTACGGCCCCACCCTCACCTGTACCCCGTGGCCGAACGCCGGCCGCCGGCCGGGAGGCGTGGAGCCCAGTTCCCTGAGGGCGCGCAGCGTGCCGTCCCAGGCGAAGGCCCCCAGCGCCACGATCACCCGGATGGCCCGGAGGACCCGGATCTCCCGGACGAGGTAGCCGATGCAGCGGTCCCGTTCCTCGGGGAGGGGCTTGTTGTCCGGCGGCGCGCAGCGGACGACGGCCGAGATGTAGCAGCCGTGCAGCGCCAGGCCGTCCCCCTTGTGCCGCGAGGTCGGCTGGCTGGCGAAGCCCGCCCGGTGGAGGGCCCGGTAGAGCCAGTCCCCCGAGGGGTCGCCGGTGAACATCCGGCCGGTTCGGTTGCCGCCGTTGGCGGCGGGGGCAAGCCCGACGACGAGCAGCCGGGCGTCCGGATCGCCGAAGCCGGGGATGGGGCGGGCCCAGTAGGTCTCGCCCCGGAAGCGTGCGGGCGGGGCCGCGGCCACCGCCTCGCGCCAGGCGACGAGCCGGGGGCACCTCCTGCAAGCAACGATTTCCTGCTCTAGGTTTTCCATAGGTGGGCGGAGTAGCTGGCGTTTTCCGTAAAGGATTCCGCCCACCTATCCTGCCAGAAGAGCCCGACGGATCCGGTCCGCCACGGCGGCCGGATCGGCGACCAGCTCCTCGTACGTGATGTGCAGGATCCGCCACCCGAGCGCCACAAGCTCGCCGTTGCGGGCCCGGTCGCCCGCCCAGTCCTTGCGGCTCGAGTGGTGGCGATGGCTGTCCACCTCGATGGCGAGGCGTGCCTCCGGGTACGCGAAATCGATGTACACGTCCCGCCCGTCCGGCGGGATCCATGGGTCTATGGTGCGAAGGGGCACCGACATCCAGGGTCCTTTTTGGGCAAGTCGGGAAGAAATCCTGCAGGATTCTCATTCCTATTTGGACCACGGCCCGCAGGAAAGCGCGATCCTATGAGTGCCGACGGGGAGAGACAGGAGGGAGTTGGAGTATGGAGTTCGGCCTGACCGAGGAGCAGCGGGAGCTGCAGAAGTGGGCACACGATTTCGCCGAGAAGGAGATCCGGCCGGTCGCCCCGTACTACGACGAGACCGAAGAGTTCCCGTGGGACATCGTCAAGAAGGCCGCCCAGATGGGTCTCTACTCCATCGACGTGTACTTCCAGGCCGTCCAGGACCCCAGCGGGTTGACGCTGGCGCTGATCACCGAGGAGCTGTTCTGGGGGTGCGCCGGCATCGGGATGGGGATCGTGGGGACGGGCCTGCCGTTGATGGCGCTCTTCAGCGGCGGCACGCCCGAGCAGGTGGCCGCCTGGGGGCCGCGCATGTTCGGGACCCCCGATGCCCCTGAGGTGGCGGCCTTCGCCGCGACGGAGCCCCAGTCGGGCTCGGACGTCTCCAGCCTGCGCACCCGCGCCCGGCGGGAGGGCGACGAATGGGTCCTCAACGGCCGCAAGGTCTTCATCACCAACGGGGGCATCGCCGACGTCCATATCGTCGTCGCCACGGTCGATCCCGAGCTTGGCCACCGCGGCCAGGCCTCGTTCATCGTCACCCGGGACGCCCCCGGCTTCTCGCAGGGCAAGAAGGAGCGCAAGCTCGGCATCCGGGCCTCACACACCTCCGAACTGCTGCTCGACGACGTCCGGATCCCGGTCGACCAGATCCTGGGCGGGGTCGAGAAGTTCGAGACGAAGATCGAGCGGGCTCGCTCGGGCCAGTCGAGCGGGCGGGCATCCGCTGCCCTGCGGACGTTCGAGGTCACCCGGCCGCTCGTGGGCATCTCCGCAGTGGGCATCGCCCGCGCGGCTCTCGAGTTTGCCGTCCAGTACGCCAAGCAGCGCACCCAGTTCGGCAAGCGGATCATCGAGCACGAGTCGGTCGGCAACATCCTCGCCGACATGGCCACCGAGATCGACGCCGCCCGGCTCCTGTGCTACCGGGCCTCCTGGATGGCGGCGAGCGGGGCCCCGTACGAGCACGCCGAGGGCTCGATGAGCAAGCTGAAGGCGAGCGAGGTGGCCGTGCGGGCGACCGAGCGGGCGATCCAGGTGCTCGGCGGCTACGGCTACATCCGGGACTTCCCCGTCGAGAAGTGGTACCGGGACGCCAAGATCTACACCATCTTCGAGGGGACGTCCGAGATCCAGCGCCTCGTCATCGCTCGGGCACTCGCCGGCGACTGACTCCGCCGCCCTGCAGGCGCGACCTCCGAAGAAAACACGCGTGTGCGCGGCATTGTTTCCGGACCTCGATCACGTCGCGGCAGGCATCAACGTGGCCCCGCGGCCGGCCCCCCTCAGACGGCGTCCGTTGGCCTGATCGGCTCCGTGACCCCGTCGGCCGGCGCATCCTGCACGACGGCATCCTGCACGACGGCATCCTGCACCGCGGCGTCCTGCACCGCGGCGTCCTGCACGGCGGAGCCCAGGGCGAGGACGTCCGGCCCGCCACGAGGGATGACCTCCTTCGGGCTCCGAGCGATCACCTCGGTCCACGGCAGCGCCGAGTAGTAGGGCGTGTGCTCCACGAGCCCCCACCGGCCGGACCGCACGACGAGCGCATGCCCCTCCGGGATGTTGGCGATCTCGCTGGCACTGAGCAGCACCTCCCGGGCGGTCGTGTAGGTGTTGGAGGCGCCGAAGCTGTTGGTGCGCTTCGGGAACAGGCCATGCCCCACCGACTGGCCGTAGCTCGTCCCGATGATCGCATACGGCCGGTCCCAGTCCCCGACCATCGTGGACAGCGCCCCCAGCGTCCCGCGGTCGCCGATTCCCGGGAAGATGACCTTGGTTCCGAACAGGGTGAGGAATCCGTCAGCCGCCTTGCCCCAGCGCAGCGAAGCCTGGGTGAGGTCCTGGAAGCAGGCCATGACTTGCAGCCCCCGTCCCCCGCCCTCGGAGACGACGGCCGGCAGGCTCTTGAGCGGGGCGATGTTGGCGATCTCGTCCAGGGCCCACAGCATGGGTGGCCGTCTGGACTCGTCGTGCCGGGTGACCACTGATTCCCGGCGAGCCCGCTGGTAGACGGCAGTGCGGACGTCCTCGAGGAGGCCCACCACCAAGGGGGCGTACATGTCCTGCTGCTGCGCGTGGACGGTGATGTAGACGGTGTCGCTCGAATCCACGAACCGGCCAGCGTCGAAGTTGGGCTGCCCGATGCGCCGCATGACCGCCTCCGAGCCGTAGGCCCGCAACACCGTCGCCGTGGCGTTGACGACGCTGTCGCGCTCCCGGTCCTCGGTGTTGGCGACCCGGTCGAGGTCCTCCACGGCGAGCAGCGCCCCCCTCCGTACCAGCACTGCCCTGGGCGAGGCGTAGTCCTCGCTGAGGATCCAGTGCCGGGCCTGCGAGATGGAGCCGTCCCTCAGAGCGGCGGCGTGGAGCATGGAGCCGAGCAGCGCCTTCGACATCTCCGACCGGTAGGCGTTCTCGGAGCCGCTGACCAGCGCCGCGGCGTTGACCATCGCCTCGGCGGTGAGCCGGGCGGTGTCCCAGTCCCGGGAGGGCCAGACCGGGGTCCAGTGCAGCGGCAGCACGCCGTCCGGGACAGGCTCCTGCCCGGAGGGGTCGAAGAGCCACACCCGCCCGTAGCGTGACCGGGAGCGGTGCGTGGCCTCCATGACGTCTCGGGTCGTCGCGGTGGAAACCACGGCCCCCGCTGCGTTGAGGATCGACGGGATGATGACCGAGGCGGTCTTCCCCGAGCGCGGGGGGCCGAGAACGAGGACGGCCTGCTCGGCGCTCGCCGTCGCCCATTCCCGGAAGTCGGGCGTGATGCCGAGGAAAGCGCCGCCCCCGCGGGAATAGGTGAGGTCACGCGCGGCGACCAGGGGGTCCGGAGCCCTCGCGACGGCGAGCTGGGGCTGGCCCTCGTGCCAACCTTGCAGCTGGCGGCGTCCTTTGTCCAGCAACTTCCGGGTTCTCGACGGCCGCAGGATGAGGGCGTTGGCGAAGAAGATGATGCAGGCGCCGACGAAGATCGCCCCCACGATGCCGACGCTCGGGGACTGGCTGATGTACAGGAGGAGGGGCAACCCCATCAGCCCCACGACGGCCATGAGGGCGATCAGGCAGCCCCGCCGCCGGGATGGTGCCTTGGGTACCGGCGATCCTCCGGTCCTGGGACCCCACTGCTGCGGCGCATAGCTCATGACCGACCGATTATTTCCTATTGAGCGCACGAACTCGAACTTTTGGGCGATCGTTCACCTTTTTAAGTGGACAATGTGTGAATTCTTGGTGAACAATACGCAAAATAGGGGAAGTGCCCGTAGCGCCGAGGCGAGGCGCTGGACTAGGGTTTCACGGTGGGGTGCCCGTGGGGTTAGTTCCCTGGAAGGAGGTTCGAGTTTGACGTCGATTGTGGACATTCTGAACAGGCTGCGCGACATGCTGTTGTTGGTGGTTGGGTCACTCTCGCTGGTCATGCTGACGGTTGGTGGGATCCGGTACGTCACGGCCGGCGGGGACAAGGAGGGCGTCCACGCTGCGAAGCAGACCGTGAAGCACGCGATGCTCGGCCTCGCCCTTGCCCTGATGGCGCCCCTGCTCATCCAGGTGGTCAAAGCAATCCTCGGGCAGTAACGAAGTTCTTCTGTTCTGTGCGGGGTGCAACGCCGGGCCTGCTGAAGAAGCCTCGGATCCCCGCATCCGCGGCCGCTGTGCTGATCGTGCTGACGGTTGCGTTCCTGTTCACGACTGCCATTGCACCGGCTCGAGCGGAAGCGGCGCCGGCTGGCCGCGCCCCCGCCGAGCCAGCCCAGATCGGGATTCCCAACCCGACGAACTGGCTGCTGCAGCACATCTTTGTCAACCCGTTCAAGTCCTCGGTCAAGAAGACGATCGCCACCGCGCTCAAGTCCTCCGAGGTCGCCTTCCAGACCCCGGACGTGTCGACCCAGCCGAGGGTTCGCGAGATCTGGCAGAGCCTGCTGATCGTGTCGGACTCGCTCCTGCTGCTATTGTTCGTCGTCGGCACGATCATGGTCGTGTCCGGCAACTGGAGTTACCTGACGGCGAAGGAACTCGCCCCGCGCGCATTCCTCTCGGCCCTGGCCGTCAACCTGTCCCTGGTCCTGCTCGGTGAGGGCATCGGGGTTTCGAATGCGCTGGTCAGGGGGTTCCTGCAGGTCGACCCCAACTCGCTGTCGGTAACGACCGACCGCCTGGTCCAGTCCGGGGTCGTCGCCCCCCTCGTCCTGGCGCTCCTCCTCATCGGGGCCCTCTTCCTGCTCGTCTCCAACCTGATCCGGGTCGTCATGGTCGTGCTGCTCGGCATCGTCGGGCCGCTCCTCAACGTCTTCGGCATCCTCCCCCAGACCGAGTACGCCGCCATGGGGTGGTGGCGGGCCGCGGCGGCCTGCCTGCTCGCTCCGGCTGCGCAGGCATTGTTGCTCACCATCGGGGTGAAAGTGTTCTTCTCCGACGGCGGTGCGGCCCTGGGGACAGCGGCGGCCAGCAATGCCGGGAGCAGCGTCCTGGTAGACCTGCTGGTCGTGCTGGTCATCATCGGCCTCATGGCCTACATCCCACTGTGGATGCTGAAGACCGCAGTGAAGGTCACCCACCGCCACATCACGGCCTCGGTGAACGTCGTTGCCTCCGCCGCCGGGGTGGGTGCTTGACCCGCATCCCCGGCGACCTCGACCGGCCGGACCAGTTCCTTTTCGGGCTCACCGCCCGCCAACTCATGTTCATCGCCCCGATCTTCCTCGTCATCGCGCTCATCGGGTGGGCCCTGGCGCAGGTGCTGCCGCTGGCGGCCCTGATGCCTATCCTTGCCGTCCTGACCGGATTTGCGATCTCGACGACGCTGATCAAGCAGGACGGGATGACCCCCGACCGCCTCGCCGGCGCCTTCATCCGCTACATCCGTACCCCCCGGAAGCTCGTATGGGCTCCCGAGGGCACCTCGGCACCGCCGCGCCGTCTGCGCGCCCTGCGCCGTGGGCGGCATGCCCACGCGGGCCTCGGTGAGTTCAAGGAGCCCTGGCGGGGGTTCCGGGACGGCGACGTCGACCTCGGAGACGCCTGCGTACGACTCCT
>Ga0137390_10005816_pt1 | contig 10438 bp, 7 predicted proteins | sample 15con2h24AmetaG_FD_104937 | JGI IMG/M metagenome (GOLD analysis project Ga0137390, IMG submission 104937) | Vadose zone soil microbial communities from Angelo Coast Range Reserve, California, USA - 15con2h2.4A metaG | ecosystem: Environmental > Terrestrial > Soil > Vadose zone > Saprolite... | reverse complement strand
CTTGAGCCCTATCAGCTGGTGTCGCAGAACAAGCTTGAGCCGTTGCTGACGGAAGTCGCTGAGGGTACGCCGAATACGAGCGTGCGCTACGGCTGTGAGCTCGTCGACTTCGAGCAAAGTGATGACGGTGTCACCGTCTTCCTGCGCCTCGACGGAGGCGAGAAACAACTGCGCTGCGCTTACCTGGTGGGCTGCGATGGCGGCTCCAGCACCGTGAGGAAAAAGCTCGGCATCCAGCTCAATGGCCGGGCGGCGATCCGTGAGGCCCGGCAGGTCATTTTCTGGTCGGAAGACCTCTACGAGAGAATTGCCGCCGGCAAGGGGCGCCATTACGCATTCCTGGACGCCACTGGTTCAAGCCTGGTTGCCCAGGGCGACCGCAAGGAATTCACGCTGCACACGCAACTTCCCGCCGATACCGATTTCGAGGCGGTTCTCCGCGACCTGATCGGGCTTCCGTGCGATCTGCATATCCGCCATATCGTCGGCTGGCGTCCGCATCTGCTGATCGCCGACCACTACAGTCAGGGACGGGTTTTCATGGCCGGCGACGCCATTCATCTCGTCATCCCGACGGGAGGATTGGGGATGAACAGCGGCGTGGGCGACGCGTTCGACCTGTCGTGGAAACTGGCGGGGGTGGTTAAAGGCTGGGGTGGCCAAGGCCTGCTCGACGGCTATGAGTTGGAGCGGCGCCCGGTGGGCGTGCGCAATATGGAAGCCTCGGGCTGGGCATCCGATGGCGTGCCGATCTGGCGGGCCCGCGTCACGCCTGAAGTCTATGACGACACCCCGCAGGGAGAGGCGGCACGCGAGAAGGTTCGGGATTCTTTCATGGTCGAACATGCGCGCATGCACGGCATGATCGGCGCAGAATTTGGCTATTCCTACGCAGGATCGCCGCTGATCACGTACGAACCCGGCAACATCCCGGTGTGGGAGATCAGCAGATACACTCCCCACGCCCGGCCCGGGGTACGCATTCCGCACATGTGGCTAAGGGACGGCCGCGCGCTGCAGGACGTACTTGGCGACGACTACACTTTGCTCGACCTGCGCGGTGACTGCGAGACCGGATCTCTGGAAGCCGCGTTCAGGGACGTCGGCGCGCCGCTGGAAGTCCTGCGCCTGGATGAACCTCATCTGCGCGAGGTATACCGCGCCTCGGTGTTCCTGTTGCGGCCGGACTTGCACATCGCCTGGCGCGGCGAGGGACCACCCGAGGATCCCGAAAGGCTCGCCGCTATCGTCACCGGTCACGGCCCCGGCTTTCACCCGTGAGCGAGGCTTGCTTCGGCGAACGGTGACGCGCGTGAACGGGGCGGCCCGGGTCGATACACCGGCCGGGTTACACAAGAACCAGCCCTTGAGCGTCCAACGCGACAGCTTTTTCAAGTATCCCGGATCGAAAACTGTTACGGTATGAATCGATAAGGCATCAGAGATCTGATTTAATGCATATGGCGCAGACCACGGAAAAGATCATAGCAGCCAAATTCCCAGCCCCCTCGCTTCGGGCCTTCGAGCAGGTCGCCAATCATATCAGACAGAGCATAGCATCTGGCACGTTGAAGCCTGGGGACAAGCTGGCGCCCGAGCGGGATATGGCCAAGCAGTTCGAAGTCGGGCGAAACGCGATACGCGAAGCCCTGCGAGACCTCGAAGGCAAGGGCATTGTCAGGTTGGAAAAAGGACGGGGCGGTGGTGCATTCGTTCGTCCGCCGAATGCGAGCCGGGTGACGCACGCCTTGTCGGACCTGGTCGACGGTGGCTCAATCAGCCTTTCCGATCTCACCCAAGCGCGTGTTCTGTTCATGGAGGTCGTCGTCAGACTCGCAAGCGAGCACGCGACGGAATCCGATTTCGCGGCGCTGGAAAAGAACATCGAGGAAACGGAGGAGTTCACGAAAGCAGGGAACGCAGAGCTCCGGATCGAGAGCATAGGAAAATTCTACACGCTGGTTGCCGAGGCGACCGGAAACTCCGTTCTCGTGCTGATGGCAACATCCTTGTCCGCGATCGTGCGGCGCCTTCTCGATAACGCGGTCGATTCGCGCCGAAGAGGCCTGCCGACCACCGTCGCTTCACGCCGGCGTTTCTTGCGTTTCCTGCGAGCGGGCGAAGTTGACAAAGCCATCGCAGAACTCAGCGATCATCTTGTCACACTTCATCGATCGCTGGTCCGCTTTACGGAGGAGCAGCGGAAGAAAGAGGCCGCCACAAAACGTTCTTCCGGCAGCACCGGCAGAAAAAGACAACGAAGCCGTTCTTGACGAGCGACCGCCACCAGACGTTCAGCGAACCTCGTCGTCGATCGAAAGGACCGGGCCCTCGGGGACCCAGCTCGTGCCGTCGAAACGAGCCATCTGCATTTGAGAGAAAGGCGCATAGCGGTCTGGTCGCGTAGTGATGGTGATCCCTGGAAGCAGCATCGGCGCCTCGACCTTTGTAAGCGTGGTGGCCGCTTTGATGAAATTCTCTCGCGTGAGATCTTTACCGCACAGTTCGAGCACCTTTACCGTCATGAATGCCGAGACATATCCCGTCACGAGGCTGGCTTCGGCCAAATCGGCCTGAGGCATCCAATCCCTGAGGAATTGGCGGAACTCCTTCACGTCGGCCGAGTCCTGCCAGCGTGGATCGGTTGCGGTTTTATATGCAAGCGTTGTCATGAGCCCCTTGGAGTTCTCGATTCCAGCCGGCTCAAGAACGCCTTTGATCGAACTCGCAGTGCTTACGACATAGTTGAAGGGCTTCCAGCCAAGTTCAGCGATTTTCCGGACCGCCTGGGCGACGTATTTCGAAGTACCCCCGGTGTACAGCGTGTCGACACCTGCCGCCTTCAGCATTACGATCTGCGTATCGACCGTGGGATCTGTAGCCTCATAGGTAACTTCCTTGACGATCATCGTCGCCGCTTTGTCGCCGAGGCCCTCCTTTAGCCCAATCAGATAATCGCGGCCGGCATCGTCGTTCTGGGAAAACGTTCCGATCTTGGCGTTGGGCCGGTTCGCCAGCAGGTACTTCGCGAAAGTCTGGGCCTCCAGCCGATAGGGCGGGTAGAGCGAGATGGTGTAAGGAAAGTTCTTTGGGTTGTCCCATTTCGAAGCGCCGGTGGAAATGAAGACTTGCGGCACCTTCCTGTCGTTGAGATAGCGCTGGACCGCTGAATTGGTGGGCGTGCCCAGCGAACCGACAATCGCGAAAACCTCTTCCTGTTCGGCCAGCTTGCGGGTCTGCTCGACCGTCTTGGCCGGGCTGTAGCCGTCATCAAGGCTGATAAATCTTATCTTTCTCCCGTTCACGCCGCCCTTTGCATTGATCATCTCGTAATAGGCCGCCTCAACGCGTCCCATGATGCCGTAGCCGGATGCCGACCCGCTGTAGGGCATCGTCTGACCGAGCTTGATTTCGCTATCGGTCACTCCCGGATCCGCGGCCTGTGCTGAAACTGTCGTCGCGATCAGCAGCGCGCCGAATAGTGCGGTCCTAAACATGATCACCTCCCGTGAGCTCTGCCCGTTATTGTTGGTTGCTCCTGCTCGCGCTGGGCGATGTTTTCCGACGCAGGTTGCCGTACCACTTCACGGCATCGCGCTGCCGCCATTGACGCTCAATTCCTGACCGGTGATGAACGCGCATTCCCTGCCGGCGAGAAACAACACGACATCCGTGACCTCGGAAATTTCGACCCCTCGTGCTTTTGGAACGACCTGCACGAAGGCCTGAGCCAGCGCGGGATTGCTTTTCAGCGCGTCTCGGTGACGCGATGTGTTCACGACGCAGGGAGAAACCGTATTCACGGTGATATCGTACTGGGCGAATTCCTTGGCCAGGCCCACCATCAAGCCGACGACACCGCCCTTGGCGGCGTTATAGCCGGCGTGATTGGGGATTCCCGTCCGCAAGGAGTCCGCGCCAATGTTGATGATCCGTCCGTGATTGCGCGCGACCATGTGCGGCAGAGCCTTGTGGGTACACCAAATGGTCGTCCACAAATTGCGCTTGAGCGTCGCCGTCAGCGACTCTGCATCATGCTCCAGGAACGGGCGAATGATGCCGCTGCCTGCGGCATTGACGAGAATATCGATCTTTCCGAATTCATCCACCGCTTTGCGGATCAACGCGTCGGCGACCATCTCCTCCGAAAGATCTCCGACGAAATGCGATATTTTCGGAACATCGCCTTCCCTGCGGAGCGTTTTGCGAACTTCCTCGGCGGCTGCCTCGACACGCGGATCCGCATCCGCCAATAGGGTGGAAACGCCGGTCTGAGCCAGCCGGGCTGCTATGGCACGGCCTATTCCACCTATACCCATTCCGGCTCCAGTAACGATAGCGGTGCGTGCAACTTCCGCGGTCATCTCGCTGCCTTTGTCAGAGAATGATGGAAACGCGCCCTCGAGATCATAGCGAGTCCGTGTCGATGATCGCGCGCGGCGCCGATGCGAGCGACCTGTTACTTTGGCGGAGACAATTTATAGAACATGATGGTCTGCGCGATCATGGTGTACAGGCCCGCCAACCCAATGATGTCGCTGACGCCCGAGTGGCCGAGCTTCTCCATCGCGCGCTTGTGCAGGTCGTCGCTTACATCCCGGCTTTCGGTGATCGCAAAGACCAATTCGTACGTAACCTGCTCAACCGGATCCGTGAACTTCGGATCGGTTCTGTTCCAGATGGCATCGACCTGCGCACCAGTGACGCCGTGTTTCTTGGCCAGGCCCGCATGGAAATGCCATTCGAACGCGGATCGCCAGAAGCTGGCAACGCCGAGAATGACGATTTCCTTGGCCTTGGGCGAAAACGGCGCCTTCTGTGAAACGTATTCGCCGAACTTCTCCGCGACTTCGGCGAATTCGATGTTGTGCAGCCATATCTGCAGATTGGGCGGCACGCGGCCCCGCGGACCTGCCTTGATCCGTTCGATCAATGCGCTCTGCTGGGCCGTCATATCGCTCGGATCGATCTTGAACGGACGTCCCGGGTGCTCCTCGATCTCCATGTAGTCTCCATATCTGGTCTGCGTTGGAGGACACCGGGACGCCCTGGGAAACGAGGTCCGTGCCGTGCCGATAAACACCATTGCTTCGGCGACACCGGATTCCGACCGGAGCTCCGGCTAAGTCGCCGTCATTTGCTCGAACAATCACGCAGCCGGCGGCGCAATGACGAAGCACTTGGACGAGTTGAATATCCAGGTATCGACGAAACCGGCCTCCGCCGGCACGCGCTTCATTTCATTCAAGGCGCCGACCAGACACATCCAGTTCAATACTTCCTGTTGCCCGCTATCCTCGACCGCGGTCGCCGAATAATCCTTCCAGTATTTGTAATTGCCGGTTCGGATGGCGTCATACAACCCGCGATCCGCCTCGGTGTCGGGATACAGATAGTGAGTCTTCGCCGTCAGGAACGCATGCGACCACCCCGAAGAGGCGAGAATCGCCACCCGCCAAGGAGATTCTTTCAGGATCCGCGCGGTCTCTGCTCCAAGATCGAACAATCGCCAAGGGGTCGGCGCCGGCGGATCGAGGTCGGAGGGTGTCAGCGGTTTGGCAAAATTCGGCCGCCCACCCTTCTGAGCGATCACCTTGCGGCCGTAACAGTTGATCGCGAACGGCACGACCGGATACGGAAACCCTTTGCGATCGTAGTCGAGGTAGAAGATCGCATTGGTGAATGCATGTCCGAGCGGATGATGCAGAGGCTTGTAGGAATAAGCCACGTCGAATCCCGCGTTGATCAGCCCCGTTGCGAGGGCCTTGCCGGCCTCGACGTTGCCTTTCACCCGGTTGACTTTCTCCGGCGGCTCGCCCCAGATATTGTTCTTCGGGGATCCAAACTCAAAACCGGGATGCGCGCTGATAGCGTACGGCGGGATGATATCCTCGTGGAAATTCTCGTACTGGTCGTCTCCCCAGATCAAGACAAAGTCGGGCTTGAAATCGTCCAGCGCCTTGCGGGCCTTTCGCATCCAGTGAACGAGTTTCTCGCGGTGCTTGGTGGCGGCGGATTTGCCTTCATCGTTCCCCCACTCGGCGCGCATGCCCTCCGGCCATCCGTCAGGTGTCTTCAATTTTCCCGGAAGGGCGGGATTCTGCAGCATATGCTTCAGAATTCCCGACATTGTTTCATCATGCCCCGAAAGAGGCGGATAGTGTGAAATACCCAGGGCAAGAATCTCAGCCATTGTTGCTCTCCCAAAGGACTCGGTGAGTCCGGTAATCCAGCTTCATTCGGTAGCACCAATGAATCTCTGGATGACGCCGTTTTTTGTTTTTACGGCTCGCCGCAGCTGCCTGCTAGCGTTGTTCACAGGACTTCGGTAGGACCATTATAGGGAACGATGAGCGAATAACAAGCCTTGCGGCGCAGAGCCCGCCTCGCCTGGCGAATGGCTGCCAGCCGGCCGCTGTCAGGCGCCTGCGATGACCGCGCGCTTCATCAGCTGATCGATTTGATTCAGGTTCATTCCAAGAAGTTCTCCGAGCACCTGCCTGGTGTGCTGGCCCAGCGCAGGCACTTGCGGGCGGGCCATGATTTCGCCGTGCCCGAATTTGAATGGCGCATTAGGAACGAGAAATGATCCTGCCGCATCCTCGGCACGCGCCATTGTGCCGCGTGAAACGGTTTGAGGATCGGTGATCGCTTCGGAGACCGTTAGATATCGCGAACACGGCACCCCTACGGACATCAAGATGTCCTCGCACTGCCGAGCCGGCCGAACCTTGGTCCACTGCTCCAGTTCGCTCATCAGCGCATGCCAGTTCTCCGATCGCGCCTCTTGCTGCGCAAAGCGCTCGTCGATTCTCCAGGCGGGATTGCCTGTTGCGTCGGCCAGCTGTTCGAAGTTTCTCTGGTTGATGGGCGTCACGATGACAAAGCCGTCGAGCGCGACCAATGGCGCATACAGATGGCGCTTGGTTCCGTCGGGAAACTGCGCCGCTTGGCATTCATACACCAGCAGGTTCAGCATCGAGTCCATCAACGCCACATCGATAAATTGGCCGCCACCATGGCGAAGCCGGCCAACCAGTGCGGTCTGGATGGCGCCGAACGCATAGACCGCCGCCAGCACATCGGCCACGAAGATACCTGTCTTGGCAGGGCGATCCTGATCGCCCTGATAGTCGAACTGCGTCCGATCGTAGCCGCTGGCGGCGTGCACGACCGGAGCATAGGCGGGATGATCAGCGCGAGGTCCCGATTGGCCGAAACCGGAAATTGAACAATAAATGAGATCGGGGCGTCTTGATGCGAGCGTCGCGTAGTCAAGCTTCAATCTTTTCATGACGCCGGGCCGAAAATTTTCCAGGACGACGTCGCTGCTGGCAACGAGATCCGCGGCAATGTCGCGCCCCTCGGCGGCCTTGAGATCAATCGCCAGACTCTGCTTGCCACAATTGAGATGCCCGAAATAGGTGCTATGCCCCTGCCGTAACGGCTTGGCCTTGCGCATGTGATCGCCGCTTAGTTCCTCGATCTTGAGCACCTCGGCGCCGCAATCTGCAAGCATTCGCGAGCAGTACGGCCCCGCAATCATGCTGGTGAAGTCAACGATCCGGATGCCGGCCAGCGGCTGCGAAACGGGAAGAGGATTCACTCAAGTCTCCAACTCTGGCCTGTTCAACCAGACCACAAGCCCTGCCGGTTTTACCCGGCGATTCCGCACCGACGCCTCCGCGTTCCTGCGGCCAGGGGTTCCGGCGCACCGGGTCGGGTGCGCAAGCTTCATTTTCCGGTGAAATTGGGCTTTCTCTTTTCAGCAAATGCCTTGGTCGCCTCGCGGTGATCCTGCATGTGCATCGTCTCATGTTCGAGCGCCATCGATGCATCGAGGATCATGTGCATGTTTTGCTTGAGTATCCGATTGATCGAGAGCTTCGTCCACCGAATGGCCCACGTCGCACCGTCTGCCAGTTCCTGGGCGATCTCCGTGGCCTTCGGCAGGACTTGCTCGGTTGGGACGGCATAGTTCACCAGGCCAATTCGCTCAGCCTCCTTGCCGTTTATCAGCGAGCCGCGCATCAAAAACTCCTTGGCCCGCGAAATTCCGACCAGCAGCGGCCATATCGCCGCTCCGCCGTCGCCCGCGACGAGACCGATGCGAGTGTGCGGATCGCCGATGCGAGCCGTCTCCGACGCCACCGTGACGTCGCACAGCAGCGCAACCGTCGCCGCCAGGCCGATTGCATCACCCTGGATCGCGCAGACGATGGGTTTGTCCAATTCCAGCAGATTGAAGACCAGGCGGCGGCCTCTCGCGGGATCGGCTATCTCCCCATCCGCCAGAAAATCCCCACCGGGACGGTTTGACATTGCCTTGACGTCGCCCCCGACGCTGAAGAAGCGACCCGAACTCCGAACAAGAACCGCATTGACGGCGGCGTCTTCGGACAGATCGAACCAGATACTGCGCAACTCGGCGATGAATTCGCGGTTGAGCGCGTGATGCGCGTCAGGCCGGTTGAAAGTCACCGTTGCCAATTTGTTGGCGACCTCGATCTTCAGGCATTCGTATCTTGAGTAATCGGTCATTCGAGCGGCCCCGTGCGAGTTAGCGTTCGGTCCAAGGTTGATACCTACACATTGGTAGGACCACATTATCACCACGACCAGACGTTTATTGCAACATCCGGACGGGTTGACGTCATTGGACCTACCAAATAAAACCAGGATGACTTTCAACGGTCAAGGAGGTTCCGCTTGTCCAGTGACCACGAGCGCACGATGTTGCGCGACGCCATTCGCAGCCTGTTGCAGCGGCATTGGCCCGCCGACAAAGCAAAGACTCTCGCTGCACGATCGGCCGATCTCGCTGGCATTTGGCGTATTCTGGCTGAGCAGGGATGCGCGGCTTTGGGAACCGATCCTGCGAGCGGAGGACTGCAAGACATCCTGGTCGTGATGGAAGAGCTGGGCCGTGCGGCCTGCCCGGCGCCCATGCTCGACGCAGCCATCATCAACCTGGCCTGTTCCGATGCAGGTATGCAGGCCCCCGCCTTCCTGCCCGATCTGCATTCAGGAAAGGCCTATGCATGCGTTTCGTTCGGGGCCATGGACCCCGACTCCGCCGCCGGCAGCGTCACGGTTTCGTCCGGAAGAATGTCTGGAAAAATCAACTTCGCTGAGGGAGCGCGATCTGCCACGCATTTTGTGATTTTCCATCCGGCCGGATCATGTCTGATCGTTGCCGAGGCCAGCTCCGATCACATCACTTTGACTCCCACGAGGGCGATGGGGGCCGACGGTCTTTTCAGCGCCGAATTCTCCGATGCGACAGCGGTCAGCGTGCCCGTGTCCGCGGCTTGCGCAAGTGACATGCTGTCGATCTCGCGCCTTTGTTATGCCGCCCGTGCCTGGGGAGCCGCAAATCGTGCATTCGAGCTCGCCGTCGCCTATGTCAAGGACAGGAAGCAGTTCGGCCAGCCGGTCGGCCGGTTCCAGGCTGTTCAGCACAAGCTCGCCAACAACCTGATTGCCCTCATGGGCGTGCAGCTGTCTCTCGATAACGCCGCCTCACACTACGACCGCGGAATAGATCATTGGCGTACGTTTGCGGCGGCGGCATTTGCTTATTCGAACATGACGCTCAGGCAAGTCTCGTTGGAGACGCATCACTCCTTCGGTGCCATCGGCTACGCCGAGGACCACGAGGCCCCCCGGCACTTCAAGCGCGTCCACCTCGACATCGTTCGCCACGGCGGCGGCCGCCAAGCAAGGGAAGAACTCGCCGAACGCTACCTCGGTGAAGAATCGGTCGAACTTCCACGATATGACCTTGGCGAAGCCGGAAACAAATTCCGTGGCGAAGTCCGCGAGTGGTTGTCGAAACATTGGCCCCCTGAGCGGCGCGTGGCTTATGAGGCCAATGACGAAACTCATCGTGATCACGACGCAAAATTCGCCCGCGAAATGGGGTCGACAGGCTGGCTTGGGCTGACGTGGCCGAAAAAGTTCGGTGGACTCGAAAGATCACCCTACGAGCTGCTGGCTCTGCTGGAGGAAACGACCCGGGCCGAAACACCGAGGGCGGGCGCCCCGATTCAGGCGGCCTCCTGGATGATCTACGGCAATTCTGAACAGCAGCAGCGGTATCTGCCCGAAATTCTCCGCGGCGAGGTTGTCTACGGCATGTGGTACAGCGAGCCGAATTCCGGTTCCGATCTCGCGTCCTTGAGAACGAAAGCCGTCCGGGACGGTGACGATTGGGTCATCAACGGTGAAAAGATCTGGACCACGACATATTGGGGCGACTACATGTGGCTCGCCGCACGGACCGATCCGACCGCAAAACCACATGCCGGCATCAGCATGTTTATCGTCAGGACAGACACGCCCGGCATTACCCGCACACCAATCAAGACGATGTATGACGGGGAATTCTGCAACACATTCTTTGACAACGTCAGGGTCGGTTCGGACGCGCTCGTCG
>Ga0137390_10005814_pt1 | contig 10441 bp, 11 predicted proteins | sample 15con2h24AmetaG_FD_104937 | JGI IMG/M metagenome (GOLD analysis project Ga0137390, IMG submission 104937) | Vadose zone soil microbial communities from Angelo Coast Range Reserve, California, USA - 15con2h2.4A metaG | ecosystem: Environmental > Terrestrial > Soil > Vadose zone > Saprolite... | reverse complement strand
GGTCGCCGTGTCGATCGACTCCTGCGGCGGATAGGTGGTGTCGGACAGGAACGTCAGCGTGCCGGCGGTGACCAGGTTCGTGGGCGTCTTGATGCCCTGCGGCGAGGCGCTCGGCGCCGCGGACGGACTGGCCCCCGACGTCCCCCCACCACACGCTGTCAGTGCCACGACCAGGACCGCCAGGGCCGACAGGCGCCAACGATTCGAGTTGATCATGCTCCCTTCCTCCCTCGGTACGGCGTTTTGCGGGGCGCGACCCCGCTCGCCCACCCTATAGCATATTGAGTTGCGGAGGAGGAGAGGGGTTGAGGGAGTACCGCCGGGAGTGGAGCCCGGTGCTGGGGCGGGATATGGAGATGCTCCGGTTCGGCGACCGTGGCCTGCCTTTGCTTGTTTTCCCCACCTCCCAGGCCCGTTTCTACCAGTGGGAAGACTTCGGCATGATCGCCGCCCTGGGCGACAAGATCGACGCCGGCTTCCTCCAGCTCTGGTGCGTCGACGGGGTGGATGGCGAATCCTGGTATGCGACCGGGAAGGCCCCCCGGGAACGGCTCCAGCGCCAGCTCCAGTACGAGCGCTACGTCCTGGACGAGCTCCTGCCCCGCCTACCCGCCTCCCCGGTCACGGTGGGCACCTCGCTGGGGGCCATGCACGCCATCCTGCTGGCCCTCCGCCACCCGGACCGGTTTGCCGGCTTCATCGGCCTCTCCGGCGCGTATAACACCCAGCGCTGGCTGGACGGCTACTTCGACGACGACGTCTACTTCAACAACCCGGTGGCGTTCCTGCCGGGCCTCCTAGACGAGGCCTACCTGGGCGCCATGCGTCGCATGACCAAGAAGGTCATCGCCACCGGGGAGGCGGATCCCAACGCGGAGGACTCGGTCCAGGTGGGGATGCTGCTCCGGGAGAAGGGGGTCGACGTCTGGCTCGACCTCTGGTCGGGCTGGTCGCACGACTGGCCCTACTGGAAAGAGATGATGCGCCGCTATGTCTGACCGCGGTCGCAAGGTCGGTCTGCTCGTCGGGAAAGAGAACACCTTCCCGGAGCCGTTCCTCGACCTGGTGAGCCAGCGCGGACGCGAGGACGGCATCGAGGCGGAGCTGGCCGTGCTGGGCGGGACCGGAGAGCTGCACGCCACCGACTACGCCGTCATCGTGGACCGGATCTCTCACGAAGTGCCCTTCTATCGCGCCTATCTCAAGAGCGCGGTGCTGCTGGGCACGGTGGTGGTCAACGATCCGTTCTGGTGGGAAGCGGACGAGAAGTTCTTCGAATGCACGCTCGCCCGCAAGCTGGGCGTGGCCGTGCCGCGCACGGTGGTGCTGCCCAACAAGGCGTACATCCCGGACATCGACCCGGAGCGGTCGCTGCGCAACCTGGAGTATCCGCTCGACTGGGAGGCGATCGTCCGCTACACGGGCCTGCCCGCCATCCTCAAGCCGAACACCGGCGGCGGCTGGAAGGAGGTCCACCTGGTCCAATCCGTGGACGACCTGATCCGCGCCTACGACACCAGCGGCGAGAAGACCATGATCCTGCAGGAGTTCATCGATTGGCAGGACTACGTTCGCTGCATCTGCATCGGGCGAAAGCACATCCTGCCCATCCGCTATAACCCCAAGGTCGCGTTTGCCGAGCGCTACGCGACCGACCAGCCGGTGAGCGGGCGGCTGCGCGAGCGCGCAGTGGCCGACGCCGCGCGGCTGTGTGACGCGCTCGGCTACGACATGAACACGGTTGAGTTCGCAGTCAAGGACGACACGCTGTATGCCATCGACTTCCTGAATCCCGCGCCCGACTTCGACAACTTCTCCATCAAGGAGGAGAACTTTGGCTGGGTGCTGGACCGGATGACGGACCTGGTGCTCCGCTATGCGCGGGGCGAGGCCGAGCCCCCATGGCATGGTGCGTATCGATGGTGGAGGTATATAGAGGAGCAGGAGATACCCCCGCCCCACCCTCCCCGCAGGGGGGAGGGAGAAGTCGGAGTCCGGTAATGTCCGCCCCGGTCGAGACCTACAACCGGCTGTTGGCGGACGAGACGCTGGCCGAGGCCAGCGCGGAGATGCTGGAAGCCGGCCAGAGGGAGCGGCGGCTCACCTTCGGCGGCCGGCCGCTCTCCATCGCGCTTCGGCCGCAGCTGCTCAGCCGCACCACCTACGAGCGCGTGGTCAGCGCCTCCCAGACCGTGTATAGCGCGCTCCAGGCGCTGGAACGCGCGCTCCTGGCCGACCGCGGTCTGCGGGCCGAGCTCGACCTCCAGCCCGAAGAGGAGCGCCTCGCCCTGATCGAACCGCGGGGCCCATCGTCCTCGCCGTCGTCCCGGCTGGACGGTTTCCTGAGCGGCCGGCTGCGCTACGTCGAGTACAACGCCGAGTCCCCGGCCGGGATGGCGTACGGCGACCATCTCACCGCCGTCTTCGACGCGTTGCCCGTGATCCGGCAGTTCCGGCGGCGCTTTCGAATCCGCAGCGTGCCCTTGCGGAACCGGCAGCTGACCAGCATGTTGCGCGCCTTTCGCGGCGCCGCCAACGGAACCCAACCGGTGATCGCCATCGTCGATTGGCCCGGTCTGCCCACCAGTACCGAGTTCGAGATGTTCCGCGACTTCTTCGAGAGCCGCGGCATCCGGACGGTCATCTGCGAACCGCGTGAACTCGAGTTTCGCCGCGGGCGCCTGTATGCCGGCGGGAAACCGGTCAACCTGGTCTATCGCCGGGTCCTGACCAGTGAGCTGCTGGCCCGGGGCGACGAGACTCGGGCCTTGCGCCAGGCGTACCTGGAGGGGGCCGTCTGCGTGGTGAACAGCTTTCGGGCCAAGCTTCTCCATAAGAAGATGAGCCTGGCGCTGCTGTCGGACGACCGGTACGCGGGCCTCTATACCGCCGAGCAGCGACGGGCCATCGCTCGGCACGTCCCCTGGACGCGCAAGGTGCGCCAGGGCGCCACCACCCGGGCGGGCCGGCCGGTCGCCGACCTGGCGGCCTACATCGCGGATCACCAGCAGGAGCTGGTGCTGAAGCCCAACGACGAGTACGGAGGCAAAGGGGTGGTGCTGGGCTGGGCGGTCTCTCCGGACGAGTGGACGGCGGCCTTGCGAACCGCGCTAAAGGAGTCCTTTGTCGTCCAGGAGGCCGTCCCGGTCCCCCGTCAGGAGTTTCCGGTGATGCTGGACGGCCGGGTGCAGCGCCTGGACCTGGCCATGGATATGGACCCTTACCTCTTCGACGGCCGGGTGGCCGGCTGCCTGGCTCGGCTCTCCTCGTCCGCCTTGCTGAACGTCACGGCCGGAGCCGGCAGCATCGTTCCCACCTACATCGTGGAGGGCACCGCGTGAGCGAGCCCTGGTTGACCATCGGGATCGAGGAAGAGTTCCAGATCGTCGACCAGGAGCGGCAGCTCCGCGCCCACATCGACCAGCTGATTGCCAGCCTGCACGAGGCGTTGGGCGACCAGCTGAAGGCCGAGATGATGCAGTCGGTGGTCGAGGTCTCGACCAATGTGTGCGCCAACGTGGACGAAGCGCGGGCCGAAATCGTGCGCTTGCGCAGCGCCTTGGCCGGTGCCCTGCAGCCGGCCGGCCTCCGGATCGCGTCGGCGGGCACCCATCCCTTCTCCCACTGGCAGGACCAGCAAGTCACCAAGCGGGAGCGCTACAAGATCCTGGAAGAGGAACTGCAGGACGTGATCCGCGAGCTCCTCATCTTCGGCCTGCATGTGCACGTCGGCATCCCCGACCCCCAGCGTCGCATCGAGGTCATGAACGAGGCCCGCTATTTCCTCCCCCACCTGCTGGCGCTGTCGACCTCCAGCCCATTCTGGCTGGGCCGAGCCACCGGCCTCAAGTCCTACCGGAGCGTGATCTGGTCTCGATTCCCCCGCACCGGCATCCCGCCCGAGTTCGCCTCTCTGGGGGAGTTCACCAGCTATGTTGATCTGCTGGTGAAGACCGGGTCGATCGATGACGGCAAGAAGATCTGGTGGGACGTCCGCCCGCACGCATTCTTCCCCACTCTGGAGTTCCGGATCTGCGACGCCACCACCCGGGTCGACGAGACGATCTGCCTGGCCGCCCTGGTCCAGGCCATCTGCGCCAAGCTGCTCCGGTTGCGGGAGCGGAACCTGGGCTTCCGCAAATACATGCCCGGCCTGATCAACGAGAACAAGTGGCGAGCCATCCGCCACGGGATCGACGGCAGCCTGATCGACTTTGGTAAGCAGGTCGAGGTGCCGTTTCGCGCCCTGGCGCTGGAACTGCTCGAGTTCGTCGACGACGTGGTGGACGACCTCGGCTCCCGCTCGGCGGTCGAGTACGTGCACACCATCCTGCGCGACGGCACCAGCGCCGACCGGCAGCTGCGGATCTACCAGGAGACCGGTCACCTGCACGCCGTCGTCGACTCCGTGGCCGCGGAGACCATGGCCGGGGTGCCCGTCCAGACGGCGGCCCAGCGCTGACCCCGACTTCCGCGATGTCCGCCATCTACGAGCTCGCCAACAGCTATGTCGAGCGCTCGGCCGCGCTCGACCCGATCGGCGCCACCAGCCGCGGCATCCCGGGGCATGACACCGAGATGACCGACTTCTCCCCGGATGGCGCTGCCGCCCGGGCCGAGCTGGACCGGTCGACGCTGCGCACGCTCTCGTCGCTGCCCCCCGAAAGCGAGCGCGACCGGCTGGCCGCCGACGTAATGCGCGAGCGGCTCGAGGCAGCCATCGATCGCCACGCGATCGGCGAGTGGCTCCGGGATCTGCGCGTCATCGGCAGTCCGGTGCAGGCGGTTCGCCAGGTCTTCGACCTCATGCCGACCGTGTGCCGGAGCGCGACGCCGACCGGCGGCAGCGGGTCCGAGCCCTGATTGAGGCGGGTGGCCTGGCGGAGCCCGCCGATTACTACCACGCGGCGATGGTGTTTCAGCACGGAGTTGAACCGGCTGACTTCTGGCGAGCCCACGAGCTGGCCCTGAAGGCCGCCGACATGGGGGATCGAACGGCTCGCTGGCTGGCGGCGGCCGCTTACGACCGCTGGTTGATGAACCAGGGCCGGCCGCAGAAGTATGGCACGCAGTATCGTGCCATCGCTGGGGCCTGGGCCCTATGGGACGTCGACCCGGAGACCACCGATGAGGAACGATCGCGCTGGGACGTGCCGCCCCTGGCCGAAGCGAAGCGGCGAGCGACTGATTTGATTGGGTCTGAACCGAGCGAGAAGTAGGCGGGGGTCTCGGTACCTAGACTGGTTTCGTTTCGACGGCCAGGGTCGCGGCCAGGAGCACGACCAGGAGCGTGAGCTGGGCGACGGCGCCCAGCCCGACGCCAAACGGTACCGTCCCCAGGGCTGCCAGCGCGGCCAGACCCCGGGCGGCGTTGGGCCGAATGCCGAGCGTCCGCCGGAAGTAGACGTCCCCCACCAGGTAGAGCAGGACACCGCTCGCCAGTGCCAGCGACCACACCGGGACCAGCGGGTCGAACGCGTGACCAATCGTCATTCGGACGCCGGCCGCCAGCACGACCACGCCCAGCAAGAGCGGTACATGGGCATACCCGTAGGAGTAGAGGGCCAGCCAGGGCCGCCGCGCGAGTGGCGCATTGGTTAAGGCTCGCTCGGCATGCGCGTCGTCGCCGCCGAAGTAGAGCCAGAAAAGGGCGGCGGTCAGGGCCAGACCCAGAATGGCGACCGCCGCCACCGGCGGGGTGATCGCTTTGCCGGTCAGCCCGATCCCCACCGCTACCACCGACTCTCCCAGCGCGATGAGGACGACCAGGCCGTGGCGCTCAACGAAATGGGCCGGCTGAATTCGGAAGTCCTCGATGTGGCTCAGGAATGGGGTGGTGGCCTGCAGCCCGAAGGCAAGCCCCCACAGGACGTACTGACCGATGCCACCGAGGAATCCGCCGGCGAGCACCAGCAGCGCCGACGCCAGGTTGAATCGGCCGAGCCGAAAGACGGCTTGCACCGTGGCCGGGACACCGGACCGGGTGAACAGGCCCGCATGCACGATGGTCACGACCAGGTAGCCGAGGCCGAAGGTCAGGCCGGCTCCACTGAAGGCGCGGGGAATGGAAAGAGCGCTCAGCAGGAAGCCCGCCATACCGCCCATCAGCAATAGCCGGCGGTCGGCTCGATCGGGCCGGACGGCATTGGTCAGCCAGGCGTAGCCGCCGTACATCCACCAGATCACGCCCAGCATCAAGACCACCGACAGGACCCCGGGCACGGTAGGCACGTGAACGAGCACCGCCGTTAGCTGCGTAATAGTGAAGACGAAGACCAGGTCGAAGAACAGCTCGACAGTTGAGACGCTGGCGGTTTCCGTTGCCGTGGCTTCCGCCGGCGCCTCCTTCGGCCGATCGGCTGAGCGGGCGGGGTCGGTCAACGCCGCTGCAGGAACATCCAGCGGTGGCCCTCAAGGTCTTCCGCCCGATAGCGATGGCCGTAGTCGTCGGCCTCGGGCTCGGACAGAATCCGGGTACCGGCGCGTTTCGCCCGCTCGTAATGCGCGCCCACGTCGGCCACGTAGACCAGGACCCCATCGATGACCCACGGCACGGCCGACCACTTTCGGGCCCGCTCACACGTTTCCCGATGGTGCCTGGGGCTTTCATAGTCCGTCGTCGGGCTAGCCAGCATGATGAGGCTCTCCTCCGTTTCCATCTCGCCGTGGCTGAGTCGCCCGTCCTTGTCGGTCATGCGCGTCCGCTCTCGAAAGCCGAAAGCCACGGCCAGCCACTCTAGCGCCGCGATGCCGTCCTCGTAGGCAATCATGGGGATGACCCCCGGATAGGCGGGCGCCGCGTCGCGCTCCACCCGAGCGTCGCTGGTGTCGGTGCTGGTCTTCATGGGCCCACGATACCCGGCTTAAGCCCGAATCCACCGGGCTCGAGTGCTCAGGCAGCCGCGCTCTGCGATTTTCCCTGGCTGGCCTCACCCAGGATCTGCAGGAGGGCCTCGACCACGCTCCCGTCCAGCCGCGTTCCACATTCCTCGCGCAAGATGGTGATCGATTCCTGCCGGGTGCGCGCCTTGCGATAGGGCCGGTCGGAGATCAGCACGTCGTAGGTATCGGCGACCGCCACGATCCGGGCTTCGATCGGGATCTCGGTGCCATGCAGCCCCCGCGGATATCCGCTGCCATCAATCCGTTCGTGGTGGGCGGCGACGATCTCGGACTCTTGCTGGAGGGTCGGAAGCCCGTGCAGGATCTCGACGCCTAGCTCGGGGTGGCGCTTGATGGTGACCCACTCGGCGGCGTCCAGCGGGCCGGGTTTGTTGAGCACGGCATCGGGAATGCCGATCTTGCCCACGTCGTGGAGCATGCCGGCGCGGGCCAGGACCCGCAGCCGGTTGGTGGGCAGACCGAGCTTGCGGCCGATAGCAACCGCGAGCTCCGCCACCCGCATGTTGTGACCCTTGGTGTTTTCGTCCCGGGCTTCGATGGCCGCCACCAGGCCTGCGATCGTTTCCGCGTGGTCCAACTCGGCGCCTACCTTCACCTGCAGTTCCAGGGTGTGTTCGAGAATGGAGCGCAGCGATTGACCGTGCGCCCGTTGCAGGTTCAGCACCCAGACGGCCAGCCCCACCGCCACCAGCATGCTGACGTGGTATTGCCACCAGGCCAGCGTCCAGGCCTTCCCCAGGACCATCTCGACCTGCGCCTCGACCAGCAAGAGGAAGACGATGGCTAGCATCGCCTGCAACGGAATCCGGCTAACAAAGAAGGCGCCGGCCTGCCGGACGGCGGCGAAGATCAGCAGGGCGCAGGTGACCGATGCCAGAACGTAGGAGTACGGCTTGGTCCCGAAGGGGAGCTCCGCCAGCAGCTGGGTGCCGGCCAGGGCCAGGGCCATGTACAGGCCGAGGGCGGTGGCCAGCGCGACGATCAGCCAGCCGGCCGGGAAGAACGGGAGCCGGCGCTCGAACGTCGCGGTCAGACCGCTGTAGCTGGCGGCGAACAAGAGGGCCGGCACGAAGAGGCTGAGATAGGCGGAGATGCCTTTGACGGCAGCCGCATATCCCGCAGCTTGGCCGGTCTTCAGGATGCCCGGGGTGGTGATGCCATGTACGGCGAAGATCCCGCCCATGGCCATGAAGCCCAGAGCCAGGAAGAGGACCCGGTACTGGGCGATCTGGACCGCGGCGATGGCCAGCATCAGGGCCAGGGCGAAGGCCAGGGCGGAGACCACCGTCACGATGGCGAAGTGCTGGTAGGGGACGTCGAAGCTCGGATCTGACGCGGGATGCGCGAGCAGCCAGGCGAAGACCACGCCCGCCAGGAGGAGGGTACCCGCTCCGCCGACCGTCAGGCCACGAACGCCCCTCGCGACGGACGCCACCGGGGCGACCATGAAGGCCGTAACGGCATGCCTGGACAAAGCTTTCCTAGGCGGCTACTGGCAGGCCGCGTATCCTATCGCCCGTGAGCGAGCTGCCTGAGCACGTCAGACGCAACCGCAGAGCGTGGGATCGATGGGCCGCTGAGCATGAGGAGTCTGGGCGGCGCGCCTGGACCCAGGCCGAACCGAGCTGGGGCATCTGGGGCGTGCCGGAATCGGCCCTGCGGGTGCTGCCGGACGATCTCCAGGGTCGGGACACCATCGAGCTCGGTTGCGGGACCGGCTACGTCTCGGCATGGATGGCACGCCGCGGCGCACGCCCGGTGGGCATCGACAATTCCGAGAATCAGCTGGCGACCGCGCGACGTTACCAGCGCGAGTTCGGGATCGAGTTTCCACTCATTCATGGCAACGCCGAGACCGCGCCTCTGCCCAGTGAGAGCTTCGACCTCGCCATCTCCGAGTACGGCGCCAGCATCTGGTGCGACCCGTACCAGTGGATCCCCGAGGCGGCACGGCTGCTGCGGCGCGGCGGCGAGCTCATCTTCCTGGTCAACTCCGCGCTTCTGATGCTCTTCCTGCCGGACGAGGACGGCGTCGCCGCCGGCGAGCAGCTCCTGCGCCCGTACTTCGGCATGCATCGCTTCGAGTGGCCGGGCGACGAGTCCGTGGAGTTCCACCTCGGGCACGGGGAAATGATTCAACTGCTGCGCGACTGCGGCTTTGATGTCGAGCAGCTCATCGAGATCAGACCGCCGGAGGGTTCCGCGACCCGCTATCCGTTTGTCACGCTCGAGTGGGCGAGGCGCTGGCCGTGCGAGGAGATATGGAAGGCGCGAAGGCGGGCGGTCAAATGACGGAAGTCACCCCTCCCAGCTTGCTCTAGGAGGAGTTCAGCCTAGAAAACATCTTTGTTTTATGATTAGTCGCATGGAACGCTTCGACCCAGCTGTCGAGATCCAGGCATTTACCGCTAATCGAGTCCGCACCCTTACCAGACTGAGCCTGCGCCAACTTCAGTACTGGGACGAGCAGGGATTCATTTCCCCAGGACTCACCGCCCGGAAGGGCCGTGGCCGCAAGCGCCTCTACTCGTTTCGAGACCTGGTATCGCTTCGGGTAGCTGGCCAGCTGCGCAATCTCGGAATTAGCCTTCAACAAATCCGAAAAGTGCACGCGCACCTGCGAAAGCTCGATCATCGTGAGCCCCTCGCGCAGTTGCAGTTCTTCGTCTCCAACGGTCGCCTCTATTTCCAGGAAGCAAATACGATCCGCGCGGGACGTCGGCCTGAGCAGGTGCTTGCGAGCTATGTCATCCCAGTCGGCGAGATCGCACGCGGCCTCGCGGGGCAGATCGCCAAGCTTCGTGAGCGCCGGCCCGGTCAGATCGAGCGGCGACGCGGAACCTTAGGCGGCCAAGCGGTCATCAAAGGCACCCGGGTCACCGTGGCGTCGATAAAGCGACTCGCCCAAGATGGCGCAAGCCAAGCGGAGATCCTCGAGATGTACCCGGACCTCAAGCCGGCGGACGTCCACGTCGCCCTGGCCACAGAGAACGCCGTACGCCGCCACCGACGCGCCAGCTAGCCTTTCTGGCCGACCAAAACATGGTCGAGCCTGTGGTGCTGCTCCTGAATGGGAGGGGCCATCGGGTCATACGAGCGAGGGATGCTGGAATCGAAGCCGAAGATGACCAAACGCTCGTGGAGTACGCCCTGGCGAATGTGCTCGTCGTTGTTACGTTCGACAGGGACCTCCGCGACAAGTCGCTGCGAGGCGGTTGTAAGTGCCTTCATATCCGACCGCCCGAGCGGACCGCCCGAGATCGCGTAGCGGCTGCTTATGCGACAGTCGCTGACTGCTTCGGTCGCCAAAACCGTCCGCTTGTGACCGTTCGCCGAGATGGAAGCGTCGAATGTTAACTCGGCGTCAAGCAATCCGGCCTGGCGAACCGAGCGGCGACGGTTAGAGCCGGTAACCTGGGGGCTGGGACGTTTGGCTTTGTACCCCCAGGCGGAATCGAACCGCCGTTTCAGCCTTGAAAGGGCCGCGTCCTGGCCGCTAGACGATGGGGGCTCGGGCGCCCGTCCATGCTAACAACCC
>Ga0137390_10005813_pt1 | contig 10441 bp, 9 predicted proteins | sample 15con2h24AmetaG_FD_104937 | JGI IMG/M metagenome (GOLD analysis project Ga0137390, IMG submission 104937) | Vadose zone soil microbial communities from Angelo Coast Range Reserve, California, USA - 15con2h2.4A metaG | ecosystem: Environmental > Terrestrial > Soil > Vadose zone > Saprolite... | reverse complement strand
GTGTAACCGAGCTCGCCCAGCATGTCCTCGAGCAGCATGCGGATCATCAGCTCGTCTTCGACGACGAGGATCCGCTTGGCCGGCATCGCCGGCTGGACTTGTGCGGCAGAGGTCATCTCTCTCTCCCCCGGTCTTGCGATCGGATTCGCAGCTGTAAAGACATCAGATCGTCAAGGCGAAGTTGAGGCGTCCCTTCCGGCTATTTGTTCCGCCGCAAGCAGTTGGATTTACGTCATTTTCACCGTGCGCTCTGGCCGAAGGCGGGTTTTCGGCTAGAGTCGGTCAGGAGGCTCGGCGTGCCCAAGCAACCGCCCGGCGACGACAGTGTCGGCCGCATGCAGTTTCTGCTCGGCCTGCGCAGGCGCGGCATCGCCGATCCGGCGGTGCTGCGCGCCATGGACGAGGTGCCGCGCGAGCATTTCGTCGAAAGTTCCTTCGTGGACACTGCCTACGCGGACCAGGCGCTGCCGATCGCCTGCGGGCAGACGATCAGCCAGCCTTACGTGGTCGCCTTCATGACCGAGCAGCTCGGCGTGCGGCCTGACCATCGTGTGCTCGAAGTGGGCACCGGCTCGGGCTATCAGGCCGCCATTCTGTCCCGGCTCGCACGTGAAGTGATCAGCGTCGAGCGTTATCGGACGCTAGCGGACACCGCGCGTCAGCGACTGGCGACACTGGGCTATGACAATGTCGACGTGCGGGTCGGCGATGGTCTCGCTGGCGTCCCGGACGCAGCGCCCTATGACCGCATCATGGTCACTGCCGCCGCCGAAACCATTCCCGAGGCACTCCTCGGCGAACTTGCCGACGGCGGCGTGATGGTATTGCCGCTCGGACCGCACGCCGGTCCGCAGGAGCTGGTCAAACTCACAAAGGGTGAACAAGGAATTAAACAGGAGGATCTGATCGGGGTACGATTCGTACCGCTTTTGCCTGGAAAGGCGCGCGAATTGTAACGATTGTGTTCACGCGGCGGCAAGGTCGAGGCGCCGTAATCTCTTAAAGTCGTATTAACCCGCAGGGTATTAACTCGCCGCTTGTGTTGCGTGCGAGTAGGGTGCGATGTCGGGGGGTTCGGAGATGTTGGGCTCGCGGTTTTCACCGCGGGCAGTGGTGCTGGCGCTGGTGAGCGTCGGCGTTGCCGCCTGTAGTGCGGATACGTCTCGTTTCAACGACAATCCGTTTGCTTCCCACAGCAATCCCGAGCTGACCGCATCGATACCGCAGGCGCAAACCGCCCAGGCGCCGCAGCCGCGTTCGGCAACTTCCGTAGCCGCGAATTCCACCGCCGCGGGCCCGGGGCGTCCGGGCGGTTCCGAAGTCACGGGATCAGTGCTGCGCAAGCCTGGATCGTCCGGCAATTGGAGCTGGGACGGCGGGACCGCGATCACGGTTGCAGCGGGCGAGACCGTCGATACCATCGCGCGGCGCCACGGCGTGCCGGCATCCGTCATCATGCAGGCCAACAACATCACGGCGCCGGCAACCCTTTATCCCGGCCAGCGGCTGGTCATTCCGCACTACAAGTCGTCGCGGGTCGCAACCGCGCCCACGCCGCGCCCCGCGGTGCCGACACCCGCGCCGGCCGCCAGCCCACCCGGCAATGGGAGCGTTCACGTGGTCGCCGCCGGCGACACGCTGAGCAAAATTGCGCATCGCTACCACAAGTCGATCAACGAGATTGCCAAGGCCAACAACATCCAGCCGACCGCCACGCTCAATGTCGGCGACCGTCTGACCATTCCAGGCGCGCAGCCATCGCCGGTGAAGGCCAGCGCTTCGCCGCCCGCCGCGCCAGCAAAGCCGGTCGCTTCGGCGGCGCCGAAGGAAGCCGAGCCGGCGCAAAACGCTAGCGTCGTCGCGCCGACGGATCAGTTGGACAAAGAGGCCGCGAAAGTGGCGGAAGGAACCGGCCCGGTGCCGAAGTTTCGCTGGCCGGCGAACGGCCGCGTCATCGCCGGCTACGGCCCCACGACCAATGGCCAGCAGAACGACGGCATCAACATCGCACTGCCGGAGAACACGCCGGTGAAGGCCGCCGAAGACGGCGTCGTGGCCTATGCCGGCAACGAGCTCAAGGGCTATGGCAACCTCGTTCTGGTGCGCCATCCCAACGGCTACGTTACCGCCTACGCCCACACCAAGGAGCTCTTGGTCAAGCGCGGCGATCAAGTCAAACGCGGGCAGGTGATCGCGCGGTCCGGCCAAACCGGCAACGTCAACGCGCCGCAGCTGCATTTCGAAATCCGCAAGGGGGCGTCCCCGCTCGATCCCACGCGGTTCTTGAACGGCGCCTGACACCAACGGCCGTTGGTACTGACCCATCCATTGTCATTGCCGGGCATAGCGCGTCGGAAGACGCGCGTAAACGCGCTTATGTCCCGGAAATCCATCCCCCTCGAATGAAGCGCTTTTTTCGATGGATGCGCGGGTCGTAAGCGCGTTCACGCGCGTCTTCCGACGCGCTATGCCCGCGCATGACGAGTCGAGCTGCCGTCGGCATGAGGCGCAATTGGCGAGACAACAGAAGCGTTACCTGTTGTCTGCCTTATGCCTTCTGTCCTCGAGCTTCACCCCGAGGCGGCCGGCGAGATCCTGCACATATTGCCATGCGACGCGCCCCGAGCGCGCGCCGCGGGTGGTCGCCCATTCGAGCGCCTCCGGATGCGTCTTCTCGCGCGGATGCGCGATGCGGTAGTGGGCGACGTAGCCGTCGACCATTTCCAGGAACTCATCCTGGCTGCAGCGGTGGAAGCCGAGCCACAGGCCGAAGCGGTCGGACAGCGACACCTTCTCCTCGACGGCTTCGCCCGGATTGATCGCGGTCGAGCGCTCGTTCTCCATCATGTCGCGCGCCATCAGGTGGCGCCGGTTCGACGTGGCGTAGAATACGACGTTGTCCGGCCGCCCCTCGATGCCGCCTTCGAGCATGGCCTTGAGCGATTTGTAGCTGGTGTCTTCGGCTTCGAACGAGAGGTCGTCGCAGAACACGATGAAGCGGTAGGGCGCCCCGCGCATCAGCGCCATCAGGTCGGGCAGACTCTCGATGTCCTCGCGGTGGATTTCGATGAGCTTGAGCGGCCCGTTGCCGCCCTTACCCCGTGCGTGCGCGACATTGACCTGCGCGTGCACGGCCTTGACCAGCGACGATTTGCCCATGCCGCGCGCTCCCCACAACAGCGCGTTGTTGGCCGGCAGCCCGCGCGCGAAGCGCTCGGTGTTCTCCAGCAGCACATCGCGCACGCGGTCGATGCCCTTGAGCAACGACATCTCTACGCGATTGACGTTTGCGACCGGCGCGAGCCGCCGGTCGTCCGGATGCCAGGAAAAAGCGTCGGCGGCGGCAAAGCGGGGCGTTCCCGGCATGCCTCCCGCAAGCCGTTCGAGCGCGTCCGCGATGCGCTCGAATGCGCCTTGCGAACCGGCGGATTCCAGCGCTATTCGCTGGCGCGATGAGGCCTGCGACCGGGGCTTTTGAACGCGTTTGGCCATGGCTGCGATCGGGTTCGCTGCACCCTTACCGGGGTGCCGGCAAGCCTGCAAGGTCGCCATGCCAACGGCCGATTCGCGGGGCAAACCAGCGTTGCAATTGGGCTGCTGCCCGCTATAGTCCGCGCCGATTTCGTTGCCCGACATACTGTGGCTGCGCCGGCGCGACGCGCGGACAAATGCACGGCAAACCGCAAGCACAAAGGACCGGGAAATGTTCGTGACGCCCGCTTTTGCCCAAGCGAGCCAGTTATTCGGCGGCGACAGTATGTTTGTGCAGTTGCTGCCGTTCGTTCTCATCTTCGTCATCATGTATTTTCTGATCCTGCGGCCGCAGCAAAAGCGCGCGAAGGAACACCAGGAACTGGTCAAGAACTTGCGCCGCGGCGACACCGTCATTACCTCCGGTGGGCTCGTCGGTAAGGTCACCAAGGTGGTCGACGACGATCAGATCGAGGTCGAGATCGCCGACGGGGTGCGGGTGCGCCAGGTGCGCGCAATGGTGTCGGGCGTGCGCGCCAAGGGCGAGCCGGTCAAAGACGAGGGCGGCTCAAGCTGAGCGCCGGCTCAGTCGACGCGTGAACCGGGACAAGCCATGCTTTATATTTCGAAGTGGAAGGCAGCGGCGATTCTGCTAACGGCGCTGATCTGCTGCCTGTTCGCGGTTCCCAACTTCTTCCCGGAAAGCATGGTCAAGCGCTGGCCGGCATGGGCGCAGCGCCACATCGTGCTCGGCCTCGATCTGCAGGGCGGCTCCCACATCCTGCTCGAAGTGGATGCGAACGACGTACGTCGCCAAAAGCTCTTGGCGCTGCAGGACGAGGTCCGCCGTGTCCTGCGCGAGGCGCGCATCGGACTGACCCGCGCCCCGATCATCCGCGGAAATTCGGTTGAGGTGGTCATTCGCGAGAGCGATCTGCAACAGGGGCTGGCCAAGCTCAGGGAACTATCGCAGCCGCTCGGCGGCTTCGTCGGCAGCACCGGCGCGCGCTCGCTCGACGTCGAGAACGCGGGGGGCGGGGTCGTTCGGCTTACTCCCACGGAGCCCGCACTGCTCGAACGTACCCGCCAGGTCATAGACCAGTCGGTCGAGATTATCGGGCGGCGCGTGAATGCGATGGGTCTGGTCGAGCCCTCGATCCAGCGTCAGGGCAACGATCGCGTGCTCGTTCAGGTTCCAGGACTTGGAAACCCGGACGAGCTCATCAAGGTCATTGGCACGACCGCGAAGCTTACGTTCCGCCTCGTCGACACCTCGATGCCGGTCGAGCAGGCATTGCAGGGACGACCGCCTCCGGAATCCGAAATCGTCTATGGTTCGGAAGCGGAGCGCTCGCAGCCCTATCTTCTCGACAAGCGCGTCATCGTCTCGGGCGAAGAGCTCACCGATGCGCAGCCCGGTTTCGACCAACGTACCAGCGAGCCGATCGTCACGTTCAAGTTCAACACCTCCGGCGCCCGCAAATTCGCGCAGGTCACCCAGGAGAACGTCGGGCGGCCGTTTGCGATCGTGCTCGACGACAAGGTGATCTCGGCTCCCGTCATCCGCGAGCCGATCCTGGGCGGCAGCGGCCAGATCTCGGGTAACTTCACCGTGGAATCCGCCAACAACCTCTCCATTCTTCTGCGCGCCGGCGCGCTGCCGGCCAAGCTTACCGTGATCGAGCAGCGCGTGGTGGGCGCGGGCCTCGGCCAGGATTCGATCGAGAGAGGCAAGCTCGCGTCCTATTTCGGCGCCGCGCTCGTCGTCGTCTTCATGGTGGCGACGTACGGACTGTTCGGTGTTTTTGCCAGCATCGCCGTTGCCGTCAACGTGGGCATGATCTTCGGCATCCTCTCGCTGCTCAATGCAACGCTCACTTTGCCGGGCATCATCGGCATCGTGCTCACGATCGGAATCGCGGTCGACAGCAACGTGCTCATCTACGAGCGTATCCGTGAGGAGGTCCGCACCGGCCGCACTCCCATTACTGCCATCGACGCCGGCTTCACGCGCGCGCTCGCGACCATCCTCGATTCGAACATCACGACCTTCATCGCGGCCGCGGTGCTGTTTTTCTTCGGCAGCGGGCCGGTGCGCGGCTTCGCCGTCACCCTCGGCATCGGCATCGTGACGACCGTCTTCACCGCCTTCACGCTGACGCGGCTGATCGTGGCTTGGTGGGTGAGGTGGGCGCGTCCGCGGCAACTGGCGATTTCATAGGCGGGACCGACGTGCGCCTGTATCGCTCCATCCCGCTGCTGCGGATCGTCCCGGACGACACCAAGTTCGACTTCATGCGCTTTCGGCGCATCAGCTTCCCGGTGTCCGCGGCGCTGTCGATCGTCGCCATCCTGCTGTTCTTTTTCCACGGGCTCAATTTCGGCATCGATTTCGTCGGCGGCACGCTGATCGAGGTGCAGGCGAAGAGCGGCGCGGCTGACCTTGCCAAGATGCGCGCGGCGCTGAGCGGGCTCGGCCTCGGCGACGTGCAGCTGCAGGAGTTCGGCGGCCCGGCCGACGTGCTCATCCGCGTCGCCCAGCAGCCGGGCGGCGAACAGGCCCAGCAGGCCGCCATCACCAAGGTCCGGGAGGCGTTGGGCAGCGAGGTCGACTATCGCCGGGTGGAAGTGGTCGGCCCACGCGTGTCGTCGGAACTGTTGGCCAAGAGTACGATCGGGCTCGGGCTCGCGATCTTCGCCATCCTGATCTATCTCTGGTTCCGCTTCGAATGGCAGTTCTCGCTCGGCGCGATGATCGCGAACGTGCACGATCTCGTGCTCACGATCGGCTACATGTCGTTGACGCAGATCGATTTCGATCTCACGAGCATCGCGGCGCTGCTCACCATTCTCGGCTACTCGCTCAACGATACGGTGGTCATCTACGACCGCATCCGCGAGATGCTGCGCCGATACAAGCGCATGTCCATGCCGGAGCTGCTCAACATCTCGGTCAATTCGACGCTGTCGCGTTCGATCATCACCCACGTGACGGTGACGCTCGCTCTGCTCGCGCTGCTTCTGTTCGGCGGCCATGCCATCCACAGCTTCGTGGCGACCATGATCTTCGGCGTCGTGCTGGTCGGCACGTATACCTCGGTCTTCATCGCCGCTCCGATCCTGATTTATCTCGGGGTGGGGACGTCACGCATGGAAGCCGAGGAGCCGGCGGAGGAAGCGAAGACCTCGAGCGTGAAGTCGTAGCCCGCCCTACGCGAGAATCATAAGTTTGCTAGTGTCCTTTTGAGTCCGAAATTTCGCACGAGGGTGCGCTGCAAGCGCTCGTGAGCTTCGGAATCGGGACGCTCGCCCATGCAGGACGCATTCGCCCATTGCGAGGCGCTGTTACGCGCGGCGGACAAGGACCGCTTTCTCACCACCTTGTTTGCCCCCGCCGAGCATCGGGACGCGCTGATCGCGCTCTACGCCTTCAACGTGGAAATCGCCCGCGTGCGCGAGGTCATTCGCGAGCCCGTAGCGGGGGAAATCCGGCTGCAATGGTGGAGCGATGTCATCGGCGGTGCGGGCCGGGGCGAGATCGCGGCCCATCCGGTGGCGGCGGCGCTGCTCGCAAGCGTGGCGCGCTACCGGCTGCCGTCGGAGCCATTCAAGGCGCTCATCGAGGCGCGCAGGTTCGATCTCTACGACGAGCCGATGGCGACGCTTGCCGATCTCGAAGCCTATGCCGACGGCGCCTCCGCGAGCCTTATCGCGCTTGCGGCGCAAATTCTCGCGGCCGGCGGCGAGCCGGATATCGGCGCGCTGAGCCACCACGCCGGCCTCGCCCATGCGCTTGCCGGGTTGCTCGCGGCGTTTCCGATCCATGCTGCGCGCGGCCAGCTCTTCATCCCGCTCGAAATGCTGGCGCGGCACGGCGCCGACCGGCTGGACGTCAAGGGCGGCCCGGCGACACCGCAATTGCGCGCGGCGTTGGCCGAATTGCGCCTGCGCGCGCGCCACCATCTCGGCGCGGCGCAGCAACTGCTCGCGAGCGTCGCGCCCGCGGTCGTACCGGCGCTGCTGCCGGTCGCGCTTGCGGGGCCGACGCTCGCCCGCATGGAGCGGCGCGGCTACGATCCATTCGTGCCGGTTGCGATCGCGCCGTGGCGGCGACAGTGGCTCATCTGGCGCGCGGCCCGGCGGCCGCGGCGGATCTTCGGCTAGAACGCAAATCGGTCGCGCAGGTTGCGGCGATCGGCGATGATGCGCGCGACGAGGCTGCGCTCGTCGTCGTTTGCGATCAGCGAGTCGATCAGATCGACCTGGTTCATCGCGACGAGTTCGAGGATTTCGCTACGCACTTCCCCCGCGGCGGTCCGGGGCAATGCCCCGGTCAGCTGCACGTGCTCGGGCGCTTTGGGGGCCGCCTTGTCCGCCGTCTCCGCCGCGAGGAATTCGCGCAGGCCGCGCTCGGTCAGCCCTGGATTGCCTTCGACGAACGCATAAAGGCCGGTCCCGACGCGGCGATCGGGGAAGGCCACGACCACCGCGTCGCGCACCTGCGGGTGCGCCTTCAGGCGCGCCGCGATGCGGGGTGCGTCGTAGAGGAGCCGGGTCCCGCCGCCCTCGCGGTCGCTGACGTGCAGCATGTCGCGGGTGATCCAGTAATAGAGCTTCTTGCCGGTGGCCATCCAGACGCGGGTCAGGAGGCTCTTCTTCGCGAGCACGCGGCGCTCGGCGGCGGTGAGCGCCTCGGGCGCGTAGCGCCGCTTGTGCTTGAGCAGGTGCCGCAGGTCCTCGTAAGCCGCGATGCGGAAAAGCCAGGAGCGGCGCGAGAAGTGGGCGGCAAGCTGGAAATCGGTGAGATAGGCGCGTCCGTCGCGCCCGCGCAGCCAGTTCTGCTCCTTGGCGAGGTCGTTGTGGCAGATGCCGGCGCGATGCAGCTTGCGCAGCGCCGCCTTGGCCGAGCGGAAGAAGCCGTGCTCGCCGCGCGGCTTGGCGATGTGGAGCGGCAGGCCATCGATCCAGCCGCGAATGAGCGCATTACGACCGGCGAACAGGAGCGGCGGCGCAATGCCGAGTTCGCCCGCGATCGCAAGCGCGCGCCGCTCGCGTCCGAACAGATGGCGCGCCAGGCCAAAACTCCACCACGGGACTTCGTCGATCCGGCGCAGCACCGCCTCGACCTCGCCCGCGCGGGTGCCGAAGCGGCCGCGCTCCACGGTCGAAAACAAGTCGCGCTTGAGCACCACCCCGTTGGTCCAGCGGCCCTCGATTTCGTGCGGCAAGCTCATCCGTCCTATTCCGCCGCCGCGGCGCGATCATCGCCGGTGATCCAGCGCTCGAGGTCGACGAGCGCGCGGCGACTGAGTGCGCGCCTTCTGGCCAGCGTCTTCTGCGTGCCGCGCAGCCGCTCACCGCTTTCGCTCTTGACTGCGTGCGTGAGCGGCGGAAAGAGGCCGAAATTGACGTTCATTGGCTGGTACGAGCGCGGGCTGGCGGGTCCGGCGCAGGAGGCGGTTTCCACATGGCCGCCGGTGATGTGGGCGAGCAATGCGCCATGCGCCGTGGTCGGCGGCGGCGGCGTGAGGTCATGGCCGAGCCGTTCGGCGACTGCAAACCGGCCGGCGAGGAGCCCAATGGCGGCGGATTCCACGTAGCCCTCGCAGCCGGTGATCTGACCGGCAAAGCGCAGGCGCGGCTCGGCGTTGAGCCGCAAGGCGCCATCGAGGAGCTTCGGCGCGTTGAGGAAGGTGTTGCGGTGAAGGCCGCCGAGGCGCGCGAATTCGGCCCGCTCGAGGCCCGGAATGGTGCGGAAGAGGCGGGCCTGCTCGCCATGCTTGAGCTTGGTCTGGAAGCCGACGATGTTGAACAGGGTGCCGAGCCGATTGTCCTGGCGCAGCTGAACGACGGCATAGGGCTTGACCCCCGGCGCGTGCGGATTGGTGAGGCCGAACGGTTTCATCGGCCCATGGCGCAGGGTTTCGCGGCCGCGCGCCGCCATCACCTCGATGGGCAAGCAGCCGTCGAAATAGGGCGTCTCCCAGTCGTGGAAGGCGACCGTGTCGCCGGCGAGGAGGGCGGCGACAAAGGCGTCGTATTGCTCGCGCGTGAGCGGACAGTTGATGTAATCGGCGCCCGATCCACCAGGTCCCGCCTTGTCGTAGCGCGACTGCAGCCAAGCGAGCGACATGTCGATCGTTTCGCGGTGAATGATCGGGGCGATGGCGTCGAAGAAGGCGAGCGCGTCCTCGCCGGTGAGCTTGGCGATCGCTTCGGCAAGCGCCGGCGAGGTCAGCGGTCCGGTGGCGACGATGACGCTGTCCCAATCGGCAGGCGGCAAGCCTGCGACCTCCTCGCGGCGGATGTCGATCAGCGGCTGGGCGGCAAGCGCCGCGGTCACGGCCGCCGCGAAGCCCTCGCGATCGACCGCCAATGCGCCTCCTGCCGGGACCTGATTGACGTCGGCCGTGCGCATGATCAGCGAGCCCAGGCGGCGCATTTCCTCATGCAAGAGGCCGACGGCGTTGTGCTCCTTGTCGTCGGAGCGCAAGGAGTTCGAGCAGACCAGCTCAGCGAGCGCGGCGGTCTTGTGGGCCGCGGTCGTGCGCAGCGGACGCATCTCGTGGAGCACGACCGGCACGCCGCGCGCGGCGATCTGCCAAGCCGCCTCGGATCCGGCAAGCCCGCCGCCGATGACGTGCACTGGGTGCAGACGGTGTTCGGTCATGGGACGAGATTATCTCGTCCCGTTTTCGGTGTTGCAAATGGCGGCTGGCGGAACGCGGAACCAGTCGGGGTTGAAATGCGAGCGAGGCTTTTAAGGCTCAAAGCAAAAGCGCCCGCACGGTGCGGGCGCCTTTGGCGTTAGAATTTTTCGCGCTGGGCGGTGTCCCACGCGATCCGCGGGATGTCCGACCGGGTGATACCGATGTCGGCCAATTCGCGGTCGCCGAGCTGATAGAGCTCTCTCAGGCTCGTGTTGTAGCGCCTCCAAGCGCGGAGGAAGTTCAGGATTGCGACCAACATG
>Ga0137390_10005810_pt1 | contig 10441 bp, 16 predicted proteins | sample 15con2h24AmetaG_FD_104937 | JGI IMG/M metagenome (GOLD analysis project Ga0137390, IMG submission 104937) | Vadose zone soil microbial communities from Angelo Coast Range Reserve, California, USA - 15con2h2.4A metaG | ecosystem: Environmental > Terrestrial > Soil > Vadose zone > Saprolite... | reverse complement strand
CGACGCACTCCCACCCCGGACTCCGCTTCCACGCTCCGCAACAGCCGCCACCGGCTGTCCCCCCTCCCACACCAACATCCGCGGCGCCTCTTTCCTCACAGATAGCCGCTGTGCATTCCGCGGCGAGCCCCGCGCCGGGTGTGTTGCATTCTCCATTCAATGTAATGCAGATGCACCATATACCCCACCCGCACGCCCACGCACGGCACCATCACACACGGCTTAATCTTGCTCATGGTCTTTATGGTCCAGATGGCGGCCAGCAATCTGGGAGGACGTAGCCCTTGCACTCTTCTACGTCCGGTGCGAACGATCTGTACGTGGGAACGGCTCGATTGGCTCTGCGCTGGTCCGCGTTAGAAACAAGTCAGTTTGCTACGGACAAGGTTTTATGCGGTACTGTTCAAGTTGCCTGCTGGTGATTGGCATCGCGTCGGTGTTGTGTGGTCTCGACAACTACAATGTAGCGACAAAAATACGTTGGTGATACCGTGATTGTGGTCTTCGTGTTGTAATCTTCCGGTCTGCTGAGCTACTTAAACTACAAATTCTGTCCTCCAGTGCCTAGACAGTGAATCAAAAGTTGACATCGTTGCGTACGATCTCATTCAGATGTGATTGAGAGTATAGTTGACAATATGAGGTTTGGTGTCCGCCATGGTGACAAAACGCTGAGGGCCAAGATCTTTGGTCGGTCCTCGGGGCGGTATTGGGGATGCACTCAAGTTGCGTGTCAACTCAAAGAAAAGTTTGTTGTGGACGTAGGATGAGCGTGAATAGACACATAAGGTAATAAGTGACGGAGGAAATGCGATACAAAATGTAAGCAGAACGGGGATCAACACGACGCTACTGCTCCACGTCCATAGCTTCGTCCAACCCCGACTCGAAAAGGCTTCCCGGATCAAGATCAAGTAACGGCGGAGGATCCAGCGATTGTGATGCGAGTTGCGGCAGCACGGGGGATAACAACAACCCCCCTGGACCACGTAGCAAGGCCTGCAGCACGGATCGCGGCAGCTTCGGTGCATCGTCCACAATGTCGGCATCATCGTCAGAGGACGCGTCGAGATCGGTAACGACGATTCCTGTTGCAAATAGCAAGAATGGGGGGAAAAGAGGGGGTGGAGGGCGCGTATCTCTCAGTCAGCGAACGGCCTTGCGCGAGCCAACAACAAACAAAGCTAAGGGACACGTACGATCTTTCTGTGGCTCGTACCACGACGAAGAGCGCATTTTGACGTCAGTTATCGCGTCGGTGTCCACTGTGAGCGCGTGCGCGGACGACGCGGGGGTGATTGGGGTTGAGATAGGGAAAGGGGGTGGTGGTAGTGGTAGTAGTGGTGGCGGCCGTAGCGATGAGAATGAACAAGAACTGGGCACCGTCGTCGTCGTTGGCAAGGCGGACATCTCTGGCCAACGCAACGAGGCGAAATCAGGAGGAGAGGCATCATGATGATGACGCAGAGGAAGAGCAGAGACGGGAGGAGGGGCAGCAAGTGGTGGTAGCGACAGACACGTGGAAAAATCAGGTGCTGCCTGTGCCTGCAGGGCCAGCGTCGACGTCGAGGATGCCTGAGCCTGAACTTGAGCCTGCGCCCGAGCGGGAGGAGGACTCGGAAGAGCGGCGAGGGAGAGGCTCTCGAGCCCACGCTCGAGCGTGGTGCACCGCTGCCTTTTAACGAGATGCGTGTCGCCGCCCCGCTCGGACTGCCCGGGCTCCTCGGTGGTGGTGGTGGTGGTGGTGGTGGTGGGTGACTGTGACGGAGAGGGCAACTTACGCTTCGTGGGACGCGTTTGGTCCAGCGTGATGCGGCGCTGCCGCTTTGCGCGCGCCGGGTCAGGATCATCGTCATACTCGTCCACTGGGGATGGAGACTCGGAACGAGGAAACATTGCAGGGAGTTTGCGCTTCAGGGTATCAATTTTGTACCAAGGATGCAGCTGTCCAGGCTGGGCCCAATAGCATGAAGCCATGAGATGGGGTCGACGGAGGCCAAGGGTTTGACGTTTGACTCGCGCACCGCGCCTGGGATTTATGTGCACCGCCGGCAAGATCGGACCGCCGCAGATACCAAGACATAATGCATCATGCATAATGAACTAAGGGGATCCGATCCGTAGATTTCAGTTTGAGGTTCACAAGCCTTTGGATCACGACCTTTTTAGATAGTATGCTGGAAGTCTACCCGGCCATAGGTAAAGGGGTGTGGGGTGTATTCTCCTACATTTCATGTATGCATACAGAGTAATATCGGGTAGGACGAGTGCATCTCCGTACTCCTAGTACAAAGACACAGACCAGACGCTTAACCACGCTTCTTCGACACACCAACCGTCTTTCCACGGCGACCTGCAGAAAGGATCAAAGTTAGCAGTTTACTCAAAGCGACGGGAGGCGGAGCCGCGTGACTGACCAGTCGTCTTTGTGTGCTGTCCGCGAACACGGAGGCCCCAGAAATGGCGGAGACCACGGTGAGCGCGGATCTTCTTCAGCCGTTCAAGGTCATCACGCAACTTGGAGTCCACGCCGTTGGACAAAATTTGTAAGTTCTTGCCGTCGACAATGTCACGCTGACGGTTCAGGAACCATAACGGAATCTTGAATTGCGTCGGGTTTTGAATGATCGTCACCAGTCGTTCGAGCTCGTCCGAGTTGAGCTCGCCCGCTCTGGGGCACACGATAAGAGTGGTTTTTTTGGACAAGAATGTAGTCTCGACACACCGCTTGTTAAGATCAACATCGGCCTTTTTGCAGACAATATTCGAGTATCTCCGGCCGACACCCTTGATCTCCGTCAGAGCGTACATGACCTTGCGCTTGCCATCAACGTTCGTGTTAAGCAGACGCAAAATGTGCTGCCGTGTGATTAGCCAGGATGATTCAGAACAAAGACGGAAGTAGGTACCTGGAATTGTTGATGAGGTTCAGGTAAGACGAGAGACATGCTAGGCAAGGCAAAAGGATGTGTCTGTGGGGAGAAGCGGGTGAGTGTCGTCATCCAAGCAGTGACGGATCCATCCACCCTCAGGCAACCTTTCTTCTCAGTTCAAGATTCTGGGTTTGTGGCCCGACGGAAACGCCACAGCTACTGAGCAAAGATGGTGCAGGCAGAAGCTTACCTTGCTGAGATTTTTGGGTCGAGGGCTCTAACACTTAGTTGTGATGTTGATCGATGGAGAGGGGTGTTACAGTGTGACGCAGGTCAGTCACGACGTTTCTCGCATATTTCGAATTACAAATCAAAGGCTGATCCGTTATTCGCTCGCTCTGTCTAGTATGTACCAAGTACGAGATACAGTTCATGCTGTAAAATAGTGCTCATCTTCCTTGAACGCCATAGAACCGCAAATTAATAATCTACGCCTTTCCATCAAGTAGATATTTTTGCGCAACCTCTAGGGCTTCCCTGACTTTGTCAGTGTTGAGGCCAACACCCTGTGCGCCGTCTTCTTTACCTCCAGCCTGCTGCCGTTTAGATTCGTCAGGGCGCTTTATGAAGGGTAACCCACCTTTCCCCCAAGGACTTCCGTGACACGAGCGGCCCATGTACGGGCGTCGAGTCCTTTCGACTTCAGCGACTCAGGTATGTGGTTGACATGAATGACCTTGCCACCCTCCGAGTCGACACTGAAGACGTATACGGCCTTGCCGAGTTTTCTCGCTTGAAGAACCACAGCCTGAAGAATCTGAGGGAAGAGGTGTTAGGATAAATCTGCTCTAGGGTGTCCCAATTACCTTCGCATTGCCCTCGACATCGATGGTTGCAAAGTAAGCTTCAGCCTGCGGATTTTTGTGGAAAAATGCTACAACGACCTCGACAGCCTGAATGCAGAATCGATTAGCATACAGGAGTAAGAGAACACGAACGACACGAACTGTCTTGTTAGCAGCTGCTTCCTTTTCCTTGGTCTCCTTGTCCAGGGCCTTACGTAGGGCCGTCAAGTGGTCGCGCATGTCCGATTTGCGAAGCAATGAGATGTCTGTCTGACCGAGTTCCTGAACGCCATCTTGCTCATCCTCAACTAGTAAATTAAAGTATCACATACCACACTCAGCGCCTTCAGAGCCGCGTCCTTCGCTTTCCCGGTCAATTGCTCAGCTTGCTTTATTCGCGCCTCAAACACATCCGCAATACGGGTGACATCCTGCGCTTCGTGCCCTGTGACGGCGACAATCCGTCGGATGCCCTTCGCGATGCCCGATTCTTCAGTGATCACAAAAACCTTGATATCCCCAGTGCGTGCAACGTGCGTTCCGCCGCAAAATTCGATGCTCGTACTCCGCCATTTGGGATTCTCGATGTCTTGTGCGATTTCGTCCACGTCGTATTCGAGTGACACAACGCGCACAGGATCTGGGTACGCTTCGCCAAAAACAGCCCGCAGCCCAGGGATCTTGTGGGCAAGAGGCAGTGAGAGATCCTTGCTAAATACCTTGACGTTCTTCTTAATCCAGTCGATGCTCATACGTTCAATGCGTTCCAGGTCTGGGAGCGGGATCTGGGCTTTGTGAGAGAAGTCAAACCGGAGCTTGGTCGGTGCGACAAGCGATCCCTTCTGGTCAATATGGTCGCCAAGAATCTCGCGTAGAGCAAAGTTTAGGATATGCGTCGCGGTGTGGTTATTGCGGAGAGGCCATCGCCGGAGCTAGAGGCCAGAGTTCAAGAAAGAGCTGAGGGAGGAGTGTCACTAACTCACTTCATCGTAAGATGAAACCACGCTGTCGCCGACGGAGAGCTGCCCGTACTTGAGGTGGCCAATATGTAATACGTATCCATTAAAAACTTGCACGTTGGTGACTTCAAAGTCTGCGACGCCATCGACCACAATATTGCCAGTGTCATATTCTTGTCCACCAGCTTCTGCATAGAAACTCGTTCGGTCAAGAATGACTCCAAAGACAGTGTCAACTGGAATGTCTAGTGTTGATTGGAAGAAGCCCTTCTTGTGATATATGGCCTTGATGGTGGCATCAATGTTGCCAATGCCTTTAGGTAGTGAGTGAGGCTAGGCAATTAGTGTTTAGAGAGACTCACCAAACTTTGCGGAATCGTCAGTTTTCGGAACACTCGTGTCCTTCTCAAGGGCCGCAATGTCGTGTACATCGAGCTTCACGACGTCCTTAGCTCCAACTTTGAGCGAAGCCTTGCTTGCCTCCCTACTTGCCGCCTGCGCCGCCTCAAACTCTTCGTTATTAACTCCAAGGCCGAGCTCCTCTGCCATGAGTAGTGTGAGGTCAACCGGGAAACCATAGGTGTCGTACAGTCTCCAGACGTCTTTCCCATTCAATTCTTTTGAACCGGTTTCGCGCGCAGCAGTCGCATACTGCTCAAACAATTTCTCTCCCCGGTCGAGCGTGCGTGAGAATGACTCTTCCTCCTCGTCGAGTATCTCTTTGATCTCCTTGGTTTTCTTGGTTAGCTCTGGATAGACATGGCCCTGGGTATAAAAGTCAGTCTGCGGCATAAAGACTAAGGTTCTAGATATGAGACGCACAAGTTGCTCAACAAGCGTTGGTACAAGTGAAGAGAAGAACGACCCGATAGATACCCCTAGCTTCTTGCGTGCGTACCGCGCACCACGACGGAGGATACGGCGGAGGACATAGCCACGCCCAACGTTATTTGGTACTCCGCCATCGCTCAACGCAAATGTCAGGGTGCGAACATGATCCGCAACCACACGATACGCCATATCAATCCCATCTACATCATCATCACCGAACTTGCCCGTGTACGGCCGCACGCCTGTGACCTCTTGGATCCGGGAGAAAAGTGCAGTAAAGATGTCTGTGTCATAATTAGATCGTACACCTTGAATGGCTGTGACAAGGCGTTCAAAGCCCATGCCGGTGTCAACGTGTTTGGCGGGAAGAGGCATCAAGGAACCGTCATCCTCGCGATTGAATTGGATGAAGACATTGTTCCAGATCTCCACAACGAGAGGGTCGTCTTTATTGACAAAATGGGAGGCATTACGACCACCTATATGATCATAATGAATTTCACTGAATAAAACAAGGTCAGAACGGACAAGAGGAACTCAGGTCTCAAGCCAGTACCTTGATGGGCCGCAAGGACCGGTTGCACCCATCTCTGCAATTGCATAAAAACCAACGAAAGATAAACGCGGGACATTTTCGTACCCCAGAAATTATCTTTCGCGTTTCCGGGAATAACATGGCTTTCCGCAACGCCGACATCCAACCAATACTGCCGTGCCTCGAGGTCAGGCTCGAGTCCGTTTTGTTGGTCCCCCTCGAAGTAGGTCACATATAGTCGGTCTTTGTCAAGTTTGTAGATGTTGGTCAATACGTCCCAAGAATATCGAATGGCATCTTTCTGGGAAGTCGATCAATTCTAGATGGCCTAGGACAAGGGAAGGAGGTTGATTACCTTGAAATAATCACCAAATGACCAATTGCCGAGCATCTCAAAGAAGGTGTGGTGGTACGAGTCTTTACCAACATCATCAAGATCTGGGTGTTTACGTTGGTTAGAGTAATACGTGCCCATAGAAATTATATCACGCACCGTTATGCTTTCCACCAGCTCTGATGCACTTCTGGCTGTTGTAGGCGCGTCTCAGTTTTGCGAGATCGGAATTGGGGTCAACGGTCCCGAGGAAAATCGATTTATACTGGGAGGTATGTTAGCATGCAAGAAAAGCTCTTGACGTTTGGGGAGCGAACCTGATTCATGCCAGCGTTGGCAAAGAGAAGAGTTGGGTCCTCATATGGAATGGTAGAGGACGAGGGGACGTATGTGTGGCCGTTGGATTGAAAGTAGTCAAAGAAAGCTTGACGAATCTGCGGCGCGGAGAGAGGATTGGTATGTGAAGACATGGTGTACAGATATCTTGGGCACGATCTAAGGACGCTGCGTCTAAACAGCATCGAATTCGAGTCATGATTGATTCAGATTTACCCCCAAAAAGGCAGGTGATTCTCGGTCCGGATACGATCACGTGCCGTGTCACAAGAAAACGCGAATTGAACATTCACAACCCGTCCTCGGCTAGTTTCATAGAGTCGTCTCGTTTGCTTCACTCGCATGGCTCCAAAAACGAAAATACCGTCGATTATAGAGGCAAGTTCGCTCATTCTCATGGCACGTGTGCCGTAGCTCAAAATTTCTATCTCAGTGTCGTTCCGAATCTACCTTGGGAGAGGAGCTAGAGCGCGCACGCGCCTCGATTTCTCTCGCAGAAACAGAAGAAACATGGGACACTATCAGCAATGCTCTCCTCAGGATCATTGCTCTGTCAAAGGGTGGCGCGTGTGACTTTCCTACAACTCTTACCTCCTCCATCCGTTCCATGTATCGCTCAATCGCCTCCGCGGCAGCCTCGGAGCGTTCCCGTCTCTCCGCTACTGCCGTCGAGTGTATCGCTGCCCTTGCCTCCGGGCTGGGTCCTTCTTTCGATCCACTCGTGCCCCTTTTTATCCCCACGCTTTTATCCCTCTGCTCCCGCCCAAACAAAGTCTTCATCTCCCGTGCCAAGGCAACAATAAAAACAATTATTGGTCAAACCCAACTCATCTCTCTTCTGCCGTACTTTGTTGGCGCTCTTCGTGACAAGTCCGTCACCCTCCGCTTGATTGCAATCGAAAGTCTTCTTGCGTGTGTCCAATGTTTCAATCCCCCTGACCTCGAGAAGGATGCGCGCGCAAGAGATGTTGAAAATGCCATTAGGCTGACAGCTACGGATGCGAGCGCGGACGTTCGTAGGATAAGCAGGCAAGTGTTCGATGCGTACAAAATTCTTCTTCCCGCAAGGGTAGAAAGGTAAGCCTTGTGGGCTTGATACGTTTGAACGGCACCATTTTAATGCAGGGTACAGTTTTGCAGCGCCACTTTCTCCAACTATGAAGAAGTATCTTAATATCGACATCCCCTCTGGTAACTCTCGCCCCCAGTCATCGCAATCTGCATACACGCTCCCTCCAACACGTCCTGCATCGTCTCTGGCGTCTGTCCCGCCAAAGCGAGAGGAACCTCATCCTCGACCCGCGACTTCCATGTCACACCATCGTTCTGCATCGTCTTCGACCCTTGCGTCCTCTAAGTCGTCGGCAATAGCATCCAAGCTCACGCGTAGTGAAACGGAACCTATAATCGCACCACCGAATGAACGGTTTGCACCTGGGCCATCGTCCAAGCGTAAAGACAATATGCCTCCTCCAGCTATTGTCCCTCAGCGTCGCCAAAAAGTACCATCAGGGCCACAGGTATCTCTAGAACGCCCTGTGCCCACGGGACGGCCGGAATCCAAGGTTCCTGAGCGACCACGAGAGGCGTCCACTTCGAGGACCGCTACACATGTTTTGAGGCCTGAGTCAACACAACCTTCTGCCCCCCCACTCAAGCAGCATGCGGGTCCTCTGCGGGCTGAGGCAATGACCATCAAAGAGAGATTGTTAGGGGGAGCACAAAGAGTATTGTTGCCAGATGCGCAGCAACCACCGGGACCAACCAAGCCACTATCAACGTGCCAAGAGAAGAACGTTTCAGCGGATGCTCAGATTGTACCGAGGCGGTTCGTCCACCTGTCATACATGAAGTACTACCACTCACACTTCATTTGCAGTTCACGACTGGATAGTGTGAGACATGGACCAAAATCATCTGCCGCGATGGATGCGAAGCAAGCTGTCACTCAAATCGTCGGGACATCTGCGCCGAAACGCCCCGAGGTCTCACCTCCCCTCGTGGTTGAAGGGAAGGAGGCCCCAATACCAGCGACTGAAGGAAAGAAGGATGGTTCTAAACCACGATTCGGCGGCAAGGGCAAAGGAATCAGCACTAAGATCCCAGATAGTGGGGTGGGAGGAAAGAAGGATGTTCAAAAGGCTGGGCCTTCGGCACCCGATCACCCCAAATTCCCCGCGTCTGAACGCGCGATTGGCCAAGGTGGCCCGGAGGTCAAAACGAAGAAGAAAGACGACCCTGAAGGCGCACGTCCCGTGGTTCGAAAACCTTCGCAATCCGCAAAGGGTGTTGCAGTAGCACACACATCCCATCTGAAAAAAATCGTGGCGCGCACCGGTAGGGCTATGCAACCGACTCTCTCTCAGCTAGCGCGTATGAAGGCCGCTGAGGAGGAGAAAGCACGGCGCGTAGTTGCTAAAGGGTCTACGAAGCCCCTGACGATCCGGCCAAAGGGTAGAGCCATTCCTCCGAAGACTAACGTAGAGGAGGCAGAAATACCCGCTGTCGCAATAGCGACGCCGCTGCCGCCTAGCCCGGAGATAAGGTCTGCTGATGTACCTTTGCATGTGTCACCTGTTTCTGTGCCATTGGTCCCGGTGGGGGACCAGGATGAACACGTTGCTGCGCCATCAGCGGATGACACGAGGAGCAACGTGATAGCAGTCAGCGAGCATCCGCCCATGTCCATGCCCACGCCTGCTCAGGTGCACTCTGCTCACCCCTTCGGTGTAGGGATGGCAGCAAGGACACCAATCTCTGCTCTTGTCAACTCCATTCAACGTGGGTTCTTACTCTCTCCGAATTCTCCATTGTCTCCAGCACAGCCGGATACGGAGTGGGTGTGTCCGGCATGGCCAGGCCTTGCCATAAGTGTGGGAGAGGAACCAAGTTTTGAAGGAGTTGCGGAGAGCACAATGAAGCAACCTCTGGCAGTAGTAGGGAGTGACCCTGAGAGAAGGGCACTGGTAGACATGAATTAGCGAGTGGAAACAATTTATATCATTGACATAGGTATTTCGTATCCCAATTTTCTCATTGCATAACCCTAACATGAAAGCCAGACTAGCAATAAGGTTGCACTAAAGATTGATGGGACTATTCTACTTGGCCTGCCGCGACTTAATGAGGCCTGGGAATTAAGCGATAAACATAAAATCAGGGACGTCCTAATTGCGAAAGAAATAATAACCTTCTAGTGTGTCAGATGCGTCCGCCCCTTTGCCCTGCGGCGCTCAAGAATTTTGCGGCCACCTACAGTGCGCTTCCGAGTGAGGAAGCCGTGCTTTCGTTTGCGCTTCCGTTGGGACGGTTGATACTCAGTACCGCGCGACCGGTGGCGGGCATGTACCACTACTGGGGAAAGCGTGGGGGTCGAGGAAGAGCAAAGGGGAGGCAGAGGGAGAAGGAGCGTTGGGCGCGAGAAGGGCAGGAGAGTGAGGAATGTCGATGCTGGCCTCCAAGGAGACTGAAGGAATGTCGGGCGGGGGGTCACCACGGCGATATTTGGCGCAGGGACGCGCATCAAGGGAATTGCGGGTTGCCGCAACAGTTTCAAAGCATGGGGAGAGAGGCGCGGCATCGTGGCACGGGCCCTAATATGGTGAGTGTGTGAGTGAAGGAGTCACGGTGGCAGTACAATTAGAACCGGGAATCTCCGAAACCCAAAAGTTTTGAATATACACATCGAGTTGCTCGCCGTCGCCTTCATACCAAAATGTCGCGATTTT
>Ga0137390_10005804_pt1 | contig 10447 bp, 10 predicted proteins | sample 15con2h24AmetaG_FD_104937 | JGI IMG/M metagenome (GOLD analysis project Ga0137390, IMG submission 104937) | Vadose zone soil microbial communities from Angelo Coast Range Reserve, California, USA - 15con2h2.4A metaG | ecosystem: Environmental > Terrestrial > Soil > Vadose zone > Saprolite... | reverse complement strand
TCCGATCGGCGCGCGACACTCTTGCTCCGACGCTCGACTGGCTCCGGGCGGCGGGCCACGTGTAGCCGGGGGCGGGACCGGTCCGCGCTCATCGACGCGGATTTTCCTGATGCAAACGGTGGTTGTCCCGTTGGGCCCGAGGCGGTAAATTCGCGTAGCACGCGCTTCGTGTCGGATCGCGGAGCCGGCGAGGAGGCCGACATGCTGGGAATGGGGATGGCGTCGTCACACGCGCCGATGATGTTCCAGAAGGCGCAATACTGGCCGCGGGTGCTGGAGCGGATACCGGCGGAGGCCCGGGAACACCTCCCCCACAGCGCGCGGGTGGAGATCGCGACGCCAGCCATCATCGACAGGCACATCCAGCGGATCGAGGCCGCGTTCGCCGTGCTGCGCGAGCAATTGAAGGCGTTCCGGCCGGACGCCTTGATCATGATCGGCGACGATCAGGGTGACATGTTCGACGCGGCCAACAATCCCACGTTTTCCGTCTACACCGGTGACGAGCCACTGTGGGGACGGAGCGCCCGCGATCCCTTCGGCATCGCGCCGCAGGAGCGCACGAAGGTCGTCTTCCGCCAGCACGGCGAGCTCGCCCGTCACCTGCTGCGCGGGCTGGTCAAGCGGGGATTCGACGTCGCCAACCTCGCCCGGTTCGAGCCGCGTGGTAATCCCGCCCGCGGGGTGTCGCACATGGTCTCCAACCTCGTACCCGAGGTGGACCCCGGCCTGGAGATTCCGCTGGTCTGCGTGTTCCTCAACGAGTATTACCCGCCGCTACCCAGCGCCGCGCGGTGCACGCAGCTGGGCGAGGCGATCGCGGACACCCTTCGCGACCGACCGGAGCGCGTGGCGATCTACGCGTCCGGCGGCCTCTCCCACTATCCGGGCATGTACAACGCCGGCTGGATCGACCAGCCCCTCGACCACTGGATCCTCGAGCGTCTCGAGCGGAACGACCTCGACGCCCTGCAGCACCTCTTCACCTTTGACTCGGACAACATGCGCTCGGGCACGGGCGAGGTGCGCGCGTGGATCAGCGTGGCCGCGGCGATGAAGCGGCCGGCGACGGTGGTCGAGTACGTGGCGGCGCATTGCACCCAGACCGGGTGTGGCTTCGTGTGCTGGCCGCCGGTCGGGCGGGACTAGGCGATGGATTTCGGCGCCGCGATCTTTTTCACGGACTACTCGATGGGACCGGCCGAGCTCGGCCGGGCGCTGGAGGAGCGCGGGTTCGGCTCGCTCTGGGCGCCGGAGCACTCGCACATCCCGCTGTCGCGCCGCTCACCGTTTCCACAGGGCGGTGAGCTGCCGAAGAAGTACTACGACGTGATGGACCCCTTCGTGACGCTCGCGGCCGCCGCTGCCGCCACCACCCGGCTACAGGTCGCTACCGGCGTGTGCCTCGTCGTACAGCGCGATCCGATCCAGACAGCCAAGCAAGTCGCGAGCCTCGACCAGATCTCGGGCGGACGGTTCCTCTTCGGCATCGGCGCCGGCTGGAACGCCGAGGAGATGGCCGACCACGGGACGGACTTCAAGTCGCGCTTCAGGGTGATGCGGGAGCGCGTCGAGGCGATGAGGGCGATCTGGACGAAGTCGAAACCGGAATACGACGGCGAGTTCGTCAAGTTCCCGCCGATGATGACCTGGCCGAAGCCGGCGCAGAAGCCGCACCCTCCGGTGATCGTGGGCGGCGCGTTCCCCTACGGCGCGCGGCGGGCGATCGCCTTCGGTGACGGCTGGATGCCGCACGCGCGCCGGCCGGAATACGGCGACGTGCTCGGTCTTCTCCCGGATTTCCGGAAGCTCGTCGCCGAGGCCGGGCGCGACCCGGCGGCGCTGCCGATCACGATCTTCGGCGTGCCGGAAGACGGGGACCTCGTCAAGCGCTACCGCGACGCCGGTGTGGCCCGCCTCGTCTTCAATCTGTCGCCGGCGAAGGCCGACGAGGTGTTGCCGGCGCTCGACCGCTGCGCCGGGCTGATGCGTCAGGCGCGCGTCTGAGACCGCCGCCGAGCGCGACGCTCCGTCCCTTGTCGCAGGGGGGCGATTCGTATATGGTATCGGCCATTCTCGCGTCCTGATTCGATTCAGCGAAGGTGGCAATGTTCGTGGTCCGCTCGGCGAAAGGGGAGAGGTCTATGTCACGCGCCGTCTGGCTTCCCGTATCCCTCGGGCTCCTGTCGGTGTTCGCGGCCGCCAGTCTCGTCGAGACGCCGGTCGCAGAGGCGCAGAAGAAGGTGGTGAACATCGCCGCCAAGGAGCCGGACACCCTCGATCCCCACTCGAGCACCCTTGGGCAGAGCCAGGCCATCGCGCGCTTCATGTTCCGCGGGCTCACGCGCTTCGCCATCAAGGATGGCAAGGTCACCACGGCCGAGGTGGAGCCGGACCTGGCCGAGAGCTGGACGATCTCGCCCGACGGCACGGTGTGGACGTTCAAGCTCAAGAAGGGTGTGCAGTTCCACAAGGGCTTCGGCGAGCTCACCGCCGAGGACGTCAAGTTCAGCTTCGAGCGTCAGATCAACAAGGCCCCGGGCACACGCTACGGCGTCAACCTCGACGTGATCAAGTCCATCGAGGTCGTCAACCCCCACACCGTGCAGATCGCCCTCAAATCCTTCGATCCGATCTTGCTCCTGCGCATGGTGGGCTACCAGCAGGGCTACATCCTGTCGAAGAAGGCGATCGAGAAGTACGGCGAGCAGTTCAAGTGGAACCCCGTCGGCACCGGCCCGTTCTACTTCGAGCGAAACTCCCCGCGGGAGAAGATCGTCCTCAAAGCATTCGACAAGTACCACGCCGGCCGCCCGCAGATCGATGAGGTGTACTGGTTCGACGTGCCCGAGGACGCGACCAAGCTCATCGGCCTCGAGAAGGGGACGTTCGACCTGCTGTACCCGGAGGCGGTCACCGCCGACTTCGCCGACCAGGTGAAGAAGATGGGCGCCGTCATCGATCGCCGGGGCCCGGGCGGGCAGGAGCGCTTCTACATCAATATGACCAAGCCGCCCTTCGACGACATCCGCGTCCGGAAGGCCTTCATGCACGCGATCGACCGCAAAGCCATCAAGGAGACCATGTATCCTGGCGGTCTGGCGCGTGTGGCGACGAGCTGCCTGCCGTCCGGCTACTTCGGCCATATCCCGATGGAGTTCCCGGAGCACAACCCGGAGTTGGCGAAGAAGCTCCTGGCCGAGGCGGGTCATCCGAACGGCTTCACGATCAAAAACTACTTCATCAGCAAGTCCTTCTTCTACCCGAAGGTGCTGACGCTGGCCCAGGAGCAGCTCAAGAAGGTCGGCATCATCGTGGAGCTCCAGGTCGTCGAGCACGCGACCTTCCACGAGAACATCCGGAAGAACCTGGACCCCTTCGTGCTCTACGGCGGCACCCGCATCACGGACGCCGACCCCTGGCTCTCGCTGTTCTTCGACTCCAAGGAGATCCCCGATCCAGCCACCGGCAACAAGGGCACCAACTTTGCCCACTACCGAGCGATCGACGACCTTCTGGTGGCGGGGAGGATCGAGCGGGACGTGAAGAAGCGGGCCGCGATCTACCACGACGCCCAGAAGCGCATGCAGCGCGACCTGGTGTGCCTGCCGATCAGCGACGTCCCGGGGCAATGGGCGCGCAATCCCAGGCGGGTGAGCACTCCCTTCGATCCCGAGTACGGGGAGTTCTCACTGCACTACAGCTACAACTACCCCGAGTTGCTCAAGGTGCTCAACTGAGCGGGCGCCTGATCACACGGGCCTAGGGCCATGTTCCAGTACGTGCTGCGCCGTCTCCTCGTCGCGGTCCCCATGCTGCTCGGGGCCATGAGCATCGTCTTCCTCGCGATGCGTATCTTGCCCGGCGACCCGTGCGTCGCGATGATGGGCGACCAGGCGACCACCGAGGCGCTCGCCGACTGCACCAAGAACCTCGGGCTGAACCGGCCCCTCGCGGTGCAGTACGTGGACTACCTCTGGCGCTCGATCCAGTTCGACTTCGGCAACTCGTTCCGGCAGGGTTACCCGGTCAGTGAGTACATCGCCCGCATGTTTCCCCACACGTTCGTGCTGGTCATGGCGAGCGCGATCGTGGCGGCCCTGGTCGGTATTCCAATCGGGATCGTCTCGGCGCTCAAGCGCCGCAATCCGCTCGTCGACTATCCGCTGCGCATCATCGCGCTCCTGGGACTCTCCATGCCCGTCTTCTGGCTGGGAATTCTGCTGCTCATCGTGTTCTCGCTCCACTTGAATCTCTTCCCGCTGATCGGCGGCGGCGACCTGGACGGTGTCCTCGCCATGATCCGCTCCGGCGAAGTCTTCTCGCAGCCACGGGACTTCCTGGCGGGGGTGGGTGACGTGCTCCACCACCTGACGCTCCCGGCTCTGGCGCTCGGGTTCACCCTGGCGGCCACGGTGAGTCGGCTGTCGCGCTCGGCCATGCTGGAGGTGATCAGCCAGGACTACATTCGCACCGCCCGCGCCAAGGGCCAGCGGGAGCGCCTCGTGGTCTACAAGCACGCGCTCCGCAACATGATGGTCCCGCTGCTCACCATCATCGGGATCTTCATCGCCATCGCCCTCACGGGGACCGTGCTCACCGAGACTGTCTTCACGCGGCCGGGGCTGGGCAAGATGCTGGTCGACGCCATCGGCGCGCGCGACTACCCGCTGGCCCAGGGGGCCATCACCGTCTTCACCATGATCATCATCGTGGTCAACCTGGTCGTCGACATGCTCTACGCCGTCGTGGACCCGCGGATCACCTACCGGTAAGCGAGAGAGCCCAATGGCCGTCGTTCGCCGGGCTGATCCAGTCGACCTGTCCATCGCCCGTGCCGGGGAGGAGTCGCCCGGCAAGACGCGCGGCCGCCTGCGCCGGTGGCTTCCCATCGGCATCGGGCTTTTGATGGCGACGGCCATGGTCGTGGTCGCCGCCGCCGCTCCTCTCATCGCGCCGCTGAGCCCGTCGGCGCAGTTTTCCGACTCGGTGCTCAAGGGCCCGGGGGTGGTCGAGCGACACCTCCTTGGGACGGACGAGTTCGGACGGGACATCTTGAGCCGCATCATCTGGGGCGCGCGCGTCTCGCTCGAAGTCGGCCTCGCCTCGGTGGTTTTCGGCTTCGTGCTCGGCGTGCCGCTGGGCATCCTCGCCGGCGTCCGTGGCGGCAGGGTGGAGACCCTCATCATGCGGTGCGCCGACATGCTCATGGCGTTTCCAACGCTGTTGCTGGCGCTGATCATCGTGACGGCGCTGGGCGGCTCGCTGGTGAACGAGATCCTGGCCATCGGCGTGGCGCTGACGCCGAACTTCGTGCGGTTGGCGCGGGGCCTGGCCTTGACGATCCGCGAGCAGGACTACATCCTGGCCGCGCGCGCCCTTGGCAGCGGGCAGCTCCGCGTGATGGCCCGCCACGTGTTCCCCAACGCCCTCTACGCGCTGGTGGTCGTGGCCACCCTCTACATCGCCACCGCCATCCGCACCGAGGCGGGTCTGTCGTTCCTCGGGCTCGGCATCCCGCCGCCCACCCCGAGCTGGGGCAACATCCTGAGCGAGGGCCGCCAGTACATCAAATGCTGCCCATGGATCACGACGTTCTCGGGGCTCGCGATCATGGTGGCGGTGCTGGCCTTCAACCTGGTAGGTGACGCTCTGCGCGACCTGCTCGACCCCCGCCTCAAGGGCGAGTAGCGGAGTCACCTCCTCCCTCGACGCGACGGGCCCTTCGACAAGGCGATGGCGATCACGGTCCCGGCGAGCCTCGTGGCGTTTCTTCGTCCGGGCGACGGCCAGGGCCGCGGGCCGTACGGTCTCGAGGTGTGGCGATTGACGTACCGGGCGAGATAGCGGTGGCCGAGCTCACTCCGTACGTCATCGCGTATGGTCTGCCGCTCATCTTCGGCATCGTTCTGCTCGAGCAGCTCGGCGCGCCGATCCCGGCGCTGCCGGTACTCATCGTCGCGGGTGCGCTCGCCGTCGATCGAAACCTTTCGGCCGTCCAGATCCTCATCGTCGCAGTCGTCGCCTCGCTGCTCGCGGATTCGGTCTGGTACGTTCTCGGGCGCCTGCGGGGACAGCGTGTTCTCAAGACGCTCTGCCGGATCTCGCTGTCGCCCGACTCCTGCGTGCGGCAGACGGAGTCGCTCTTCGAGCGATGGGGAATGCCCGCGCTGCTCATCGCGAAATTCATTCCTGGCTTCTCGACGGTGGCCCCGCCTCTGGCGGGAGCGATGCGCGGCCGCATCGCGTCCTTCCTGCTCTATGACGCGGGCGGAGCCCTTCTGTGGGCGGGCGCCGGCGTGGCCGGCGGAATGTTGTTCTATCGGGCGATCGACCGGGTCCTCGCGGCCCTGGCCTCGTCCGGCGGCTGGGCGCTTGTCCTGCTCGTCGCGGGACTGGTGGTCTTCGTCGCGTTCAAGTGGTGGCAGCGGCGCCAGTTCTACAAGTTCCTCCGAATGGCTCGAATCTCCGTCGAAGAGCTACGCCGCTTGATGGACGAGGGGAAGAGCCCGATCGTGCTCGACGTCCGCAGCAGGGCCGGACGCCTTCGCGATCCCCGGCGCATCAAGGGCGCAGCCGCCCTCGACGTCGACAACCTCGACGCGGAGCTCCAAGCGCTTGCACGAGACCAGGAGATCATCCTCTACTGCACGTGACCCAACGAGGCTTCGGCGGCCCGGGTGGCCCGCATGCTGATCGATCGGGGATATCGGCCGGTTCGGCCGCTCGCCGGAGGACTCGAGGCCTGGATACAGGCGGGCTACGCCGTCGAACCCGACCAGCTCATCACGTCCCCGTAGCGGTATGGCTCGACAGCCGCCGCTCGTGGAGCGCGCTGAGGATCTCGGCGATTCCGGCGCCTGCCCACACGTCCACGAAGGGCGAGTCGAGCAGCGCGGCGATGTCGCGGCCGCCGCGCGCCTTCGACTGCTCCTCCGTCTCGCCCGCGCGCGCCGCGCGCAAGTGACCGATCACGCGGTCCTTGCGGTAGACGGCCGGATACTCGACGTAGCGGTAGAGCTCGACGAAGTCCTTCGTGAAGAAGACGGCGACGGGGATTGACGCCCACTTCTGGCCGTTTTTCTCGTTCGCGTAGTCCAGGACGAGGTCAGCGTTGCCGTGCGAGCCTCGATCGGGCAGGCCCGTGCGCAGCATCGTATCGGCGTCACGGACGAAGATGCGCAGCTCGAGGCCGCCGGCCTCCGCGAGGCGTGCCAGGTACGGCACGTCGCGCCGGCAGTCGGACGACCAGTCCTCCGACAGGACCAGGATTTTCGCGGGGCCGCCCGGTTGCGCGGCCAGCCACTTGATGGCGACCGCCTGCTCGTTGGTCAGTCGCGCCTTCGCGTGACGCTCGCGGAGGAACCCGCTCCAGTCGACGCGCGGGCGGACCAGGCTGAACCGCCGGACGTCGAACCCTTCGCGGCCGAGGTTCTCGGGCGAGCCGGTGAACTTCACGTAGTCGTCGAACGTCATTCCCTTGGCGAAGCGCTCGGGCGTCATGGGCGGAGTGTATGTGGCCGCGGCCGAGCGGTCAAGGCGAGGCCCGACCGGCGTGAGAGGAGCGGCGGCCAGCCCTTGGACTTCCACTTCTCGCCGAAGGAAAGGAGCTAGCCCGCTAGAGCTTCAGCAGCGATTCTAGATTGCGCCAGAGGATCTTCTCCCTCTCGCCGTCGGTCAGGGTTTTCAGACTTTGTATCCAGGCGACGGGCGAGGGATGCCACGGCACGAAGGGCCAGTCACTGCCGAGCACCACGCGGTCGGCGCCGACCTCGTCGAGCAGGAAACGGAGCGCCTTCTCGTTGCCGACCACAGTGTCGTAGTAGAGGCGGCGCTGGTACGTGCTCGGCGCCTGCTTGATGATGCGAAGCGCGTCGGCGGTCCCCTGCCACCCCCGGTCCAAGCGCCCCATCGCGAAGCAGGCCGGCCCGCCGCCGTGGGCGATGCACACCTTCAGGTCGGGGCACGCGTCGAGGACGCCGCCGAAGATCAGCACCGCGACGACGATCGCGTCCTCGACGATGACGCCGAGGCTGTTGAAGAGCCCGTAGCGGGTCGTACGCTGCATCATGAAGTTGTGCTGCGGTTGCGGATGGAAGAAGAGCACGGCCCCCATGGCCTCCGCCGCCTTGAACAGCGGCAGGAACCTGGGCTCGTCCCAGTTCTCGCCGTTGACCACCGTGTCGAGCTCGGCGCCTTTCAGGCCGAGGACGGTCACCGCGCGCTCGAGCTCGTCGATCGCCGTCTTGACGTCCTGCACGGGCAGGGTGGCAAGGCCCGCGAATCTCTGGGGCCACTGCCGGGCCATCGCGGCGATCTCGTCGTTGACGTCGCGCGCCAGCGCCCGTCCCTGGGCCGGGTCGAGGTGATAGCCGAAGAACGGCGTGTGGATGGAGATCACCTGCACATCCACGCCTTGCGCGTCCATGTCCTTCAGCCGCTCTTCCGGTGTGAAGCGCACCTTGGGCGAGGTGAAGGCCGTGCGCTTGCCCCCGCCCATCACGGTGCCGAGGCCGTCGCCGGGCTCGTGGCGAAAGCCGTACCAATCCCTGCGGGCGTCGGCGGCCTGCCACAGGGACCGCGGTACCAGATGCGCGTGGATGTCGATGGTCTTCATGAGCGCGTCCTCCCTAGAGATCGAGGAGCCGGCGGGTCGTCGCCTCGATCCATTTCTGCTGCGGGTCCTCGTCGAACACGAGCCGCTCGTCGGCGGGGGCGATGCCCCATGCGCCGGTGGCCAGCTCGGCTTCGAGCTGGCCCGGTCCCCACCCGGCGTAGCCCAAGAAGAACAGCGCCCGTCGTGGACCGGTGCCCCGGGCCATCGCTTGAAGCACCGTTGGATCCTCGGTGACCGCGAAGCGACCGTCCACCACGGTTGTGCCCTCGCCTGTCCAGTCCGGCGTGTGCAGGACGAAGCCGCGTCGCTCCTGGACCGGCCCGCCGTAGTGGACTCGGACGTCGCCGCTGCCGGGCGGCACCTCGAGGCCGAACGGCTGCAGCGCCCGCTCGAACGGAACCTCGGCGATGGGCCAGTTGACGACCAGCCCGAATGCCCCGTCCGCGTCGTGCCGCACGAGGTAGATCACCGTCCGGGCGAACCGCGGATCGCGGAGCGCGTCGGTCGCGACGAGCAGGCGGCCCGTGAGCGCGCGGCGGCTGGGCGTCGCGGCGCGGTCGTCGGCCGCCGCAGTCGCCACGAGGACCGTCGCGAGGAGGAGCGCGGCCACGGCCCGACTACTTCTTGAAGAGGTTGTCGAACCCGCGACGGATATCGCCGGGGCGGGTCGAGTCGGGCGAGGCGTCGCGCTCGACCGTCACGCGGAGCGAGAACGTGGCGCAGTCGTTGCGCGCGTTCTTGTCCGCCAGCCGCTCGGGGATGGGCTGCGCACACTCGAAGCGCCGGCTCGTGTCGAAATGGGTGCACTGGCGGCATGCCCGAATGGCAGCCCGGCAGTTCGGGCACTGCTCGAGCGACGCGGTGGCGATCGGTAGCACCGCGCCGCACGCCCCACACCGGGAGACGGTGTGCCTGGCGAGCATCCCGCCGCTTCGCGGCGCTTCTGCGGCCGGAGGCTCTCGTCTGCCCGACTCCGTGCCCGGGCTCCGGTAGCCTTGCTGGCGGTATTTGCGGTCGGCCATGCCGTAGGTCCTCTCCGGTTCCTACTCTAACCGATGCCAGGCGTCACCAAGCGTCCGTTGAACAACCTTGACTTTGCCCCCGGCAAGCGCCATCTTCTGCCCTCACCCGTCACATGAACAGCTTCAACCCGATGGACCCCGAGTTCTTGGCGGATCCCTATCCGACATACCGCCGCCTGCGTACGGAGGATCCTGTCCATCACAGCCCCCTCGACTTCTGGGTGCTCACCCGGTACGAGGACGTGGTGGCGGTGCTTCGCGATCCGCGCTTCATCAAGGAGCCGCTCGTGGCGTTCGTGGCGGCCCGCTTCGGTGCGGCGGTGCCGCCGGGCGTCGGAGTCTCGATGCTCGATCGCGACCCGCCGGATCACACGCGGCTGCGCAGCCTCGTGAGCAAGGCGTTCACCCCGCGCGTCGTGGAGGGGCTGCGGCCGCGCATCCAGGAGATCGTCGACAGCCTCATCACGCGCGCCGAGGCGGCCGGCTCGATGGATCTGATGGAGGAGCTCGCCTACCCGCTCCCGGTCAACGTCATCTGCGAGATGCTGGGCGTTCCCGTCGAAGACCACGAACGATTCAAGGGATGGAGCCTCGACATCGCACGCGGGCTCGATTCGATCTTGCTGCCCCCGGAGTCCGAGGTGCCGCGGCGGAGCGGCGCCGCCCGCCACGCCATGACCGACTACTTCCGGGGACTCGTCGCGGAGCGCCGGGCCTCGCCGCGCGGCGATCTCCTGTCGGCGCTCATCGCCGCCGAAGAGGCGGGCGACAAACTGAGCGAGGACGAGCTGCTCGCGACGTGCATCCT
>Ga0137390_10005802_pt1 | contig 10449 bp, 7 predicted proteins | sample 15con2h24AmetaG_FD_104937 | JGI IMG/M metagenome (GOLD analysis project Ga0137390, IMG submission 104937) | Vadose zone soil microbial communities from Angelo Coast Range Reserve, California, USA - 15con2h2.4A metaG | ecosystem: Environmental > Terrestrial > Soil > Vadose zone > Saprolite... | reverse complement strand
CACTAGCCCCTATCAACGCTAGTACGGCACGTACACCAAGCGACGCATTGAAAGATCGATGAGAGTACAGGCGGTGATAACCGATAGTGATCCTTTGTTGCTCTGTGTGAGAGGAGAAATCGTATTTCAAGGGCAGATATACGCACCCAAATGATGCCAGCTGCCAGAGCACAACGGTTGCGACGAGGATGGCCCTGGGCACTGTGGACGGGGGACGGCGGTAGACACCATATGCCGCGGCCAGGTGCGTGCCGCAGAAAAAGACAATGTTCTCCCACCAAACAGCGGGCGGTTTTCGTGGTGTGCTCGGAGCCATGAGATGTAGGGGAGAACGAGGAAAGGTGGACTCCTTCGCAATACAACCTTACGCCAAGGATCGGAAGCCATCAGTATTCAATATCCAAAACACGTTGTCAAGTACTCCTGTCGGGATTTTTAAACTCTGTTTGTTTTACCATCAACAATTCCTAACTCACGTTGAAATGTCGGGCTCAAAAGGCGCAGATGAAAAGTGGTGACAAGTGAGATGATACCGTGACAGGCACCCATTCATCCGCTAGCCAGAAAGCGTTGCAACGACCACTTCTCAGTGATTTTCTAAAAAAAACTGGCAAGCTATTTTTTTTAACATTTCGATGCTAATCTGTCGTAAGCTTTGGAGACTTGATATACGTTGATACGTAGAGAACGCCACCACCGACGACGTTCTCGGGGCCCTTGATAATCTGTCCACCCTTCTCGCCCGCTTTGCGGCCGCGCTGCCGCCCTATGTGACCAATTAAATGACGCCGCGTGCAACGAGGGACCCATCGAATTAGGGCTGATGAATGTGGTAATAGACATCTTAAGACTTACACGTCAGTTCCTATACTGGCTACGCGATATCCAACCGCAGGTTTTTGCGCGCCGAACGCACTCTTATGGACTATTTGAAACTGGCCGTTGAATAGGTCAAGGGGGATCGGTTGATAACTCAGTTAGAAGATGGTGTGGGGGGAGTTGCTGTACTGTTATGTAATAATAGACTCTTTGTTGTCACTTGGTCACTTGGTTATCATCTCCGACATCTCCGGCCCCGCCATGAGACTGCAGAAGACAATAAAATTGAAGGAACCATCATGCATCATACATCATGGCCAGCAACGGCGAGCACACATTCACCCCGAGGTCGCCGAATTATCCACGATACTCCGCACCTCCCGAATCGCAACGCCGTCCGTCAACCAGACATTCCATTCCTGTTCCGCACTCGCCCCCATGCCCATCCCCGGGCGACGGTGGACCATCCGCCCGTCGACCCACCTTCCGCCACTCAGATGAAGCTCGTTCAGCCCGTACGGCATTAAACTGTCCAAGACGTCGCGAACGGTCCCCGGGTTGATTCCCGCGCCGGGAAGAATGGTCGGCCCCCTGCCTGTTTGCGATCGTTGGAGCAACTCTCGGAGGACATGCACACCCTCCGGGGCCGATGCACTTTGCCCGCTGCGTGATGGGACCACGTCAGAATCGTTGAGATGCCGAGAGGGAACGCACCTAGTCAGGATCCGTGTTATGCCGTGGATGGTGCTTATGGCGTCGAGTGCTGTTATGGTGGGATACTGTGACGCAGCTGTCGTTGATGTCTACCATTAGACACACCTTCGACGGCAGCCCGCGTCATGTCAAAAGCTCTATGAAAGCAGACTGGTAAAGCAATCTGAACTGGTTCACGTATCACTTGGGGAAATCTAACGTACCTTGCATAGGAAGCGCAGCTCCCACCAGCCTGTCACTACGCATAAACGCTTAAACAGCCTAAAACTGGTCCAAAGACCTACATCCGAGTGCGAGGTACATCCACTGTTCCATCGGGATTGAGGACGCCAAAGACCATACCTGCGATACCGACAATCTTGAAGAGCCCAATGTCTTCGAGCATCACGTCTAGCTCCTCATTAGAGTAGACGAAATCTCCTACTCGTGGACGGATCATAACCTTTGGATCAAGGAGCAGGTTGGGGCGTTCAAATCACGTAGCTCATCAGTTATGTTATGAAAAGGGGCCAACCATGATTTGGAGGTGTGGGACAGCTTTCTGAATCGCACGGACGAGGCCAAGGGATGGCGTTGACCCCCCTCCAATACCGAGATTTCCACACACCTCGAGCCTGTCTGCCCCTCCGTGTGCGGCACTATGAGAGCGCACATAGTAGCATTGAGAGTTTCGAAGCCCCATTGATAGGCGAGTAGTGGCACCAACCTGACTGCGGATTGCACGGAATCCACACAAACTTCCAGGATTAGGCTCTTCGATGCCATCGCTGAAGCTAAGATCCGAGTCGTGAGCCCCGCTTCTTCGGTTTCAAGGTTGGATAAGCAAGAGTACTACATGGTCACGGGCAGAAGTTCCTCCATGGCCACGCCATCAGCGCAATACCCCTTAGCCCTGCCAGTGGCAGTGCGATCACAGGCTACGCCTTTTTCAGGTTAATCGACGCAAATCAATGCAGATCAAGGAGTCTCTGCCCCAAGCGGATAATCATGATCACTCATGATCAGACGATCGTTGTAGCAGATCGTTGCCCATCATTCGTTGGCCTTAGGCGATGGCATCGCCTTGGCAAAGTCGTCGACAACGATGGCTTCCTCGTGGTAATGTCATGTCATGTCATGCTTCTAGCTCCAGTCCATCCCCTGGCGTACTTTTCTCAGATATTTTTACCGACAGGGCATCCATGCTACCCAAGAATAATACGACAATCCCGGTTACCATGAAACAAAAGACAATAATAGCAACCCCTCTCGCACAACTTACTGTATCCTTTCGTCCATTTGAGTTGGTGGCATGGCAAGCAGGTGACAGCAGCGGCTGTTGCTAACCATGCCACACCTTCAAGTTAGACTTCAGGCTGGACATATGGTGCCGATGCCAGCAGCCGCGGCGTGGTCCAGCGGTCAGCAGAGGAGGGTTCTTTGAATCGCTTCCATCTGGCACCCTCCCTCGGCACTCTCTCTGCCCGCGTGAAAGCATGATAAGCTCTGATTCAGCACCCACAAGTGGCTCTCTTTGCTAGTAGCGGAGCCTCAGGCTGTTCTTCGATTTGTGTCCTCAGGGCAGGGTATCCAGCGTCAAAGTTGATGAGCTACCACCTTTTGGCGGTGGTTTTGATTTGGCACTCACTAGCGTCCTTAGGAGTCGACTACACCCTTAGTCTCGGGTCTCCCGGGCCAGCTAGCGTCGCCGCTGGTTCTCTTTGCTATATCCGCAACTATCCGACCGAACATTACGATCTCGGTTTCGACCTTTGGACCAGGACTAAAGCCTATCGCCCATCAATCTTGTTTCCCTCGGTTTGACGCAAAACATCCTCCGACTGCTACGATCTGCCCATGTGTCCACGGGTCTGTTGGAGTACTTTATGCGCCGCTTGCCCTAATAGTAGTACCTCTCTCAGTCGGGATTACATTACCGTGCCTCGAACTGCGCCGGATATGACTGAATGATGGATCATTCATCGTCCGCGGGCTGGTCTCTTTCCTAGCCCCATGTCGATAACCGGGTCCAAATCAGCCTCTCACTAACGAACTCCGTGTTCTTCAGGTCGAACATGGAAGGCGTTCATGTAGTCATCAAGTCAATTTTATCGCGTCGCCTCGACAACTCGCGACAGAGTGGGTAGTTGTGGATACGCATCCCGAGGTAACCACCCGTGGTACCCCGAATATGTAGAGGATTTGCCACGGACATCTAAACCTTGTCTCTCCTCGGGTTTTCTATCGAAGCGTACTACCCGGAGGCTCTAGCGAAGCAACTGCGGACGGAAATTCCCATCGATATGGATTCTTGGGGTTGGGGTGGGGTGGCGGACAGTTGTCAGTAGAAACATCGGACTGGGGTGGATGCTCCCAGAACCTTGCGTTGCGACTTTTTATTTGCAGGCTAACAGGCTGCAGTAGTTCTGTACCGCGATGTACTACACATAGGATCATCAATGGTCATGATGGGTACAGAATGCGCCCTGCGACGGATCTCTGAGTCGAACAAAGTTTCCGGAGGCGGACCGTCGCGATACAAGTACTTGCACGTAGACCTCTGGCCCTCTGACTAGCCTTCGCAAGGACGCCTAAACCACGTGTCGAAGAAGAAAAAAGGCGAGGCGCGGCGTGTTTGAGTTCAATTCGTCCGCGGAGGAAGGGTCAGCCCGGGACCCGGCGGAAGAACTGGTATCTCGTGTCCGTCCCTCGTCTGACCTTCCTGGCTGGCTGGTGTTGGCCGGGCTAGCAAGCCGAGACCCGTGATGCGTGTGTATGGAGGTAATTCTCCCAGTTCGTAGAGACCTTTGAAACGACTGTCCTGGAAAAACTCTCCTCCGAATTGACTAACCACTGGCAGACGCGCAGGGCTCGGGCTCGGGCTCGGACCAGTTCCGTGAGTGCCTCACCATCGTTACTTTCTGTCTTCATTCGTGGGTGGTTTGCTACATGGCACTACCTTACATCCTATCACCGGTGCGATCTTGCCGGCCTTGCGCTGTACGTAGCGCAAACTCGATCGTCTTTGACCCAGATCTTGCCTCCCACCTCCCCCAGGCCTTCAGCGCTTCAGCTCCAGAGCATTTCTGCGGTGCTATCCCCGGGAGATCTGAGTCGGCGCGTGGCGCGTCCTCCGAGTCGCCTGACGACCGTGATGAGAAACGCGTCATCGACGCGACTTTGAAGTTCACCTTACCGTAAAAGAAGACTTAGCTCTCTGTATCTGCTCGTTGTCTTCCGCAGTCAGGCTGTTCATGGCCTCGTGCATACGATGGCACACAACCAGGAACATGGTACGCAAAAGTCGCTGCCTTGGCATTAGATAGAGTACATTGTAGAAAAGACGACACTCGATGACGACACTCTCTCAACGAGAGACGCGCCGTCGCACAGCATAGACAGGGGAGCAAATACATAAGACGCGTATAATGAACTAAAAAAGATAGCTATTATCCACCATATTATTCGGTTTTATCCTACAGTGCCCGTCTGGTATGATTGGTCAACTCGAGGCTTGGACATGGTCGCCTTGTCTTCATGGATTCTTCTTCCTTGTTATACAATAGTAGTCAGCTTTCCTCACCCGAGTTTGAATATTTGAATGCTCGAGTCGGCATGACGCACCGAGATGCCATCATGTACAACTGTCCCGCTCGCGCTCGCTGAATCATCTGCTGTCACAGCGATACCCACGGATGTGAATTGGACCGTATCGTTGTGCCAACGCGAACTTGACGGCAGATTTCGCTCGTATACGCCTGCTCGTGAGTTGAGCGACGCAATGAGCGCGTTGCTGTACAACTTGGATAACATGGTCGCGCTGGGCCCGAAACTAGATCAGCGGCTGTGACTGTGCGATCCTGAAGGGGAAGACGAGAAAAAGTGCGTACACGGCGATGTGGAGGTTATTGTGATTGAAACCCATATAGAGGCCGAGGTCGAGGGATGCCGCAGCGGCCGTAAGCACGCCTGTCTCAACGGTGTACCGAATCAACTTTGTGACTTGTCTGTCCGTCCATCCACTCCACTTGGGCTTTCTTCTTGCTGAGATCAACTAAAGGCGCTGCTTTAGAACGGGGATAGCCCTGCCAAGACAACGTACGCACAAAGTAGACCATGCTAGAGGCTATTAAAACGTCGGTGATTGCACTCCCAGCTAACCAAACCTGGTTACCACCGATTATTCAGAAATCCGAACGACTCGCGAAAAAGGGTAAGCCGCTTACAGGGACCAAATTATTGACCTCGTAAAATTTCCTGACATCATTGATGTGCACAAACTGGAAAGCGGGGCGGTCATGAGTACATATAAACACGGGTGCCGGCCGGGACGTATCAAACTCACTTTGATGCTTATGGCCATAGCTGCCCCCGCTTGAGTCAAGGCAACCTGGTGTGCGGTGCGCCGGTTAGCAAGAGCGGGACAACGTTGGCCCGGGCAGGCTCGCGTACTACGCACCGCAACGATCAGCGCCGTTAGCGCTGTCCAAAAATATGAACGTCCCAAAACCCATACTCTCCACGCGAAAAATATTTGTACCCAGCCGGAAACTGTAATACAGAAACAAGAAAAGGATGCGTAAAGTCAACCAAGTGTCAGGTAGAGTATGGAGAACCACCTCTTACTCAAACCACTCACGACGGGGGTCAGTGCGAAACCCCACCCAGTATGCATTAACACCGTTGGATCTCCCCATCCTGCACATAATGTTGTCCATGCAACACTTGTGGTACACGCTGTCTGCACAAGGTCGAGGAAGAAAAGGCTATATGCTGCGCCGAGCTCGTCAAAGCTGTTTTTAGGGAAGCAGTCCAGACGCACCGGTAAGTTTGATCCACTGGCGGTCGCTTGGAAAACAAATATGGTATACATCTACAACTACTGTCAGCATTAGGAGGCGACGGGTCGCCTATATACGCACAGAGCTGCATGGTCAAAACCCCGAGTAAGAGCCAGCCCACGAGGTTGCCAATAAGCTTTACAATTAAGGCAAGGGCATTAACTCAAGTCGATGTAGGAAGCACTTTCAAGCGTACTATTGGCCCAACTCTGATGTCCGGTCAACTATCGGGCGTCGTTTGCATGGGGGAGCAGGACTCACAAGACAAGAAGGTTTGACGGGGTGGTGTCACCGACAGAGGTCGAGCTTGAGGACACGCTGGACACGGAGGGCATGATGGGGACAGTCTCAGAGGGACCTGCCTACAGGGGTGGACAGGACCAGCGGACAACTTAAAAGAGCGGAAGTCATCATCAGTTAGATATACCTCGGGCAAAAGATTAAACGAAAATGTGACACGCTATCGCCCCACACCAGATCTATGGTATCCACCCAGAAAACTACCGATAAAAAAAAGACAGCCGCTTACTCGATGGAACTTTGTACGGTACCGGTGGTTGCAAGTGTGCCTCACTACTGATACAAGCGGCAAGTGAAAGTGATAGTTTAGAAACGAGCCAAGTGCCCACAACAAACGGGGACATGAATGAGCTGGCTTTTGCACAGCAGCTACTAGTATAGTACCGTGACTGTAGTGCCGAAAGAATGAACTGTTGTTGGGGATTCGGCATCTTTATTGCATGACCCGCATGACCACGTGAAACGCATCAAGGATCTAGGGTCGAGTTTCGATCGACAAAATAGACCATCCGACCATCGTAAACCGTGGAAGTTCATCGTCGTCATCCAAGAATCCTCGGATCGGGTGGCACTCACTGAGTCTCTGCCATTGTAGCCAGCTAGGAGCCAGGATGGAGCCATATCGAGGCAAGAACCTACAGGCTTTCCTTTTGCTTGTTCTAAAAATGTTATTGATCCGACGCTAACATGGCCAAAAATGAAACGCGTCTTAATTGATATTCCCGAGGATTGCCCCGCCGCGGCACTGTAGTCAGCTACCAGGCACCGGCGATGGATCAACATGTGTTATATCATCTTTTTACTCAAAAATATGATGCGCAGAATCTTATCAGACATATGTGATAGCGTCATGCTGATGCTGACTGGTTGTGCTACTGTACGTACGGCGTACAGTACAGTGTATCATAATGACGTGTAAGTTTTGCGGCACATCACAATACTTTTATTTTCTCAATCACCGCGGCTGGCGAAGTCGCAGAACCGAGGTACACTGCAGTGAGGGGTACCTCGAATTCGTTCCTCGACTGTCGTGAAACTTTATAATTTATACACAGCGTCTATTACTTGATGATATTTTTTTCGTTAAAAAAAATCTGGTGTGGAGAGCGCAACAAAAAGCAATATGTGGTGTACCGATGTCGTGTCGAAGTTTTCATGTTGCGGAATTGCGGAAAATGGCGGGTTGGCGGCGAATCTCACGATCTCATGATCCATCCATGGCCCACGTGGAACCCACCTGTACCCGAGCGGAGTTCCAAACCATTTCCAAATTCGGCCCGGTCCTTACATCAATACGAAACAGTACCAAAGTGAAGCGGCCATGAGCAATCTCATGTGGTGGCCATCATTCCACCCAGCTCTCGTCTGTGGAAAAATTTTGCTGAACAGAATGGCTGCAATTAGAATGCCACGTAGTGCGCGGCACTTCAGAAGGAGTTACCCACCATAATAGTATGGAACAGTACCCTGCAAGTCAGAGTGCGGTCAGTGCCAGCCGTAGCTTTAGACTTGCCGGAATCACATTAACCCGCTGATTGTTCATTTAAAATTTGTACGGGTTCTAACTTTCATCGCAGCGGGTCGGACCCGGCAAGGATAAGTTAAATTGCCACCATCTGTCAGCGAGCGTGCCTGGGTTGTGTTTTTTGAGCCAACAAAATGTTGTAATGGTACGTTCGCCACTACCACCGTTTACTCATTTCGCTACGATATGATCAGAATCAAGCGCTCTCAATACATTTCTTTTTTCCTAACAATTGGCCATTGATGAGGGGCACGACGGCTATGCCCACACCCGCTCGCTATGCGAGCCTCTGCTGTCAAATGCACACACCTGTTTGTAAAATTGTCCCAGGACGTTCAAGCACATGCATATGCAACTGCTTGAATGTACTATCGACAATTGCATCCCTATACCCTCGGAAATTCAACGACCCTTGCTTCCTGCGCCTCACCAGGAGTCGGTACAGTACAAACCCTTTCCGGTTGTTTCAGCTGGCCTTTGAAAAACTTATCCAACTCGTTCCGCATCCTGCCCACACACCGACCACGTCACCCGTTATCTGCTCGGGTTCCACATTCGAGTGAGGCCATGTTTTGATAGGAACATTCACGTCGTCCAACGAGCCAGTTCCTAGGTTTCCATGTTCGTTCCACCCCCACCCCCATACCTCCGTCCGCCCTTGAGATTCCACCATGGCAAGCACGTGTTCGCTCCCACACGCAAAACCAAGCACGCGCACGTCGTCCGGGAAGTGCGCAGCACCCAACGGCACCTCCGAGGCGTCGTCTCGGCCGAGCTGCCCGCGCGCGTTTGCGCCTGCGGAGAGCAGGCCCGCAGGGGCCCGAAGGTAACTCCCATTCCAGGAGCAATCTATCGCCCGTACGTCCCTGGCCGTCTGAAGGCCCTGCAGCTGGCCCTTCGCGTCCGAACCGAGCGCAGAGACACGCCCCGATGCATGTAAAAACAAGGAATGTTGATTGCCTGCGCGCACGGAGAGCACGGGATCGAGCTGCGGATCGATCGAAAGGGCAATCACGACGGGTGAGGGGGAAAAAGGCAATGCGCGGCCCGAGGGTGCTAGAAGGGGCCCGAGTTGGCCGTGGCGGGCGGTGCCCCAGCCCACGATATGCTGTTTATCGTCTGCGCGTAGGAGAGCGAGAACATGGTGGGGCCCGGCTGTGATGCTGGTGATTGATAGATCGTGTGGGGTCGAGCCCACGATGTGAGAAAAGTCGACAACGTGGAAGGGCGGCTTGGGTGAGCGTGAGCGAAGGCCCCCGATGCCAAGGTCGCCAAAGTCGTCAGCGCCCATCGAGATGAGGAGATCATGCTGGCCAGGTTTGGTGAGGACGAAGAAGGTGGTTTCCCAACATGCGGCGAGTTGGGAGATGGTGTACCCGAGGAGTCCCTGTTCTTCCAAAGGTAGATTAAGAGGCCTCAAGATCATCAGATTCTCATCACGTCCCGCTTCCGCGATATATGCCGGGCCCAGCTGGCCCTTCGCACCGTCTCCGCATCCCCAGACTTCCAAACGATGAATCGAAGGAGCCGAGTCGTGGACCGGGGAAGAGAGGAGCACGAGGGTGTGGTTCCCACCGCCAACAATGGAAATGATGCCCGGTGACGAGCTGCGTTCACGGCCAGCGAATTTGCACGGTGTGAAGCTGTGCGCATCCTGAGAATCGCCCGTCGCGAGCTGTCCTCGGCCGTTGGAGCCAGCAGCGTAGAGTTCTGTTGCTGCTCGGCTCATGACATGCCAGTGCGTATTCATGATACTCGAGCGCCCAAAGTTGGGCGGCAACGACGCACGCGCACCCGGACACGAGGTCGTTCAGGACCGACGGCCAAGCGAGCGTCAAAATCTTACGACCCATTCAACGACAACTCCCCCTCCCAGTGTATCATACAAGTGATCCGACGTCCTTACGATCCACCTGAATCTCGGTCGAGGTCGTTGTAAAATTAATTTTAACACAGGTGAGTGAGATCCGGCAGCCATCGACCGATGTCGCCGAGGTTCATCGCTCGCCGTGCGATGCTATGCTCTAGATAGATTGCAGTCATAAACATAAATGGCTCCAGGGTTTTTCTCAAAATTAGTAAAACCGCAGTCGGGGGGCCGACATTCGAATGATCGTGACCATTTCAGCCGCACAAGCACAAGGTCCCCGTCCCCGACAACGCCAACGCCATTCGTGACCAGCCAGAGTGGCCCCACCCACCTTCGCCATCTTTCCATCTCCTCCATTTCCCCTCCTTCCGTCCCCATCATCCAAGCCCCACCCAGCCCCT
>Ga0137390_10005800_pt1 | contig 10450 bp, 10 predicted proteins | sample 15con2h24AmetaG_FD_104937 | JGI IMG/M metagenome (GOLD analysis project Ga0137390, IMG submission 104937) | Vadose zone soil microbial communities from Angelo Coast Range Reserve, California, USA - 15con2h2.4A metaG | ecosystem: Environmental > Terrestrial > Soil > Vadose zone > Saprolite... | reverse complement strand
GCGGCATTTTGGTCGTCTATTGAAGCCCTGCTCGCTTCCTCATCGACGTCCACTGCGATCGCGGAGGGCACTGATGCAGGAGGAGAGGACCCGTTTGCGTTTGCAGAATTGTGGGGCAAGACGTGGGGCGCGGAGGCTGAGGCCGGGTCGTCCCTGGTCGATCTCTTCCCACCGACGGACGATGTACTCAAGGCGGAGGATATCTTGCAGCAGGACATCTTTGCATGAATCGGAGGCATTTTCTTCTTTTACTTATTCCTCGTCTTTTCATATTTTGGCATACATTACAGTTGTAAATCATACATGTTGACTCGTCGACCGCCATAGCCTTTGCATACCCCTCAACTTTCCACGTTCAATAGCACAAATATCATCTGCTTTTCGGACCAGATTAAGATGTTCAGGCCGTTCAGAGCCAAGACGTGGACCAGACCGTACTTCAATGGGCCCGAACCTTAGTGTACTGTCGATAACCCCCACACGAGATTCAAGGCTTATGCATTATGGGGCGTCCTCAGTATGCTGACAGTGACATAATGATGATCATGATACAATAATCAGTCTAGTATTGTAGCCTGAGTGACACCGAAGTCAACAACCTTTGTGGATGCCCTCCGTACTCCCGAGTTCAGAATACTGGTGGGCCTTAGGCCTATATTATTCGCCTATCCTTTTTTCTTTCTTTCTTCGAATCCATTTAGGTGCGCCACGGGGTACAGAACCCCCGGCCAGCACACTGCCACTGGCAGCACAGTGAGTAGATTCTAATTTAAGTCTAGTATCTCTGCCGTCCTTCATACTTTAAGATGATATATTCCCCTATCCTACCTTTCATAGAGTTCTACTTATCGGTGTCGTAAAAAGGTCTTATTTTGAGCGAAAATGAGGGACACGCCGTGACGTTGTAAACGTGTGCCGAGCGGGTTTCCGTCTGTCTCTGTGGTTGTATTTTTCTTTTTCGTACTACGGACCGAATAGCCGTTATCTACGCGGGCTTCCGGGCTTCCCCACATAAAGAACCTTGTTTACAGATTGCTCAGAAACAGGATGTAAAGAAAAACTACCATGAACCAAAAAGGCAGGTTTTTTACCACGTCAAAAAAAATCGAGATTGCTGACAATTAATGCCCCCAACGACCTTGTAAACAAAACAAGGTAACTTGTACATCGTGGAGCAGGCGTGTTTTATCGACGCTTTCCTTCGTTACCAGGGGGCGGAAATTTCCTCAGTTTACAGTACTTAAGTCAGCCGTTCTTCTAGAAGCCTGGGTCTTGGGTCTGTTGGTGTACGCCGAGACTGAGAAGGACCATTGTATCTTGCAGATCATCGCCCGCGCTGCGAGCCTGCGACGCCTCGCACGCGTCAAACGCACCAATTGATCCGGGCCTCAGATTCAACACGCACATCCAATTGTCATCCCCACAACTCGCTAGACTACTTCCATCTCTGTGGTCTATTACGGAATGCAATATCTCTTCGGGTGAATAACGCTAGACTCACATCGAAAGGAAAGGAAGGACTAGCAACATGGTTTGAATACCCAACTTGAAGGTACAGGACGAACAAGTAATTACAAAACGAAATCAGGAAGGAAACCCAGATAGCACGCTAAGGAAAGCATAGTACGTTATTCTTATAAACCGTAGGTACCCACACCGATGTGGTGCACAGCACCAGAGTTCAGCCTATGGGCCAACCGTGACGACAGAGAGAGGACAGTCCTGATAAGGGACACCTCAGAGGAAATTGGGCATTTCAAGCACGATCACCACTTTATATCGCCCAGCAGAGCCCGGTTCCATCCGAACCATTTCAACCTGCGAATCCGGATGGTGCACACAACGGCTGGCAAGTCGTCGGAGATTTTCTACGGCTGGTTGGCCAAGAGGGTGAGGGTGGTGAGTCGATGTCTCAGGAAAGGCGGCCTGGGTAGGGCCTGGTACAACGGCTCCCCGAGGAGCATAGCCCAAAAGGTTGTCTCGTTGGTGGTCCTGAGGGGAAGCGTCCAGTTAGAAATATATGCAATAAAGAAGATAAGTTGGCACACACGGGAAAAAGGACCTGTTCATGTTCTGGGACACCTTGAACAGGTCCGACATTGGGATATATGTATGGAACCGCAAGATCCTGGTGCTGTGAGAAGGTTTTATTTTATTTTAGGCGATATGAAAGAAATTGATACTAGGGCGCGCATGTATAAGTCACTCACGCCAGGTAGTTCGGGGTAGTCTGCCAAGCGATTATTGGCGTTGATATGCTGTGGGTCATGCATGGTGTGTTGCACAGCACCCTTCCAGACTTGGACGGCCGGAGGTACCACGTCCTGCCATTGGCCCTCTACTTGGCCACCTCTGGCAGAGGGAGGTATCTAAAGAACATCATACACAGATAGATGAACATTTACAAGAGGGAGAATGTCGCGACATTCAAGACTGACCCCTGTACCGCGACGTAGGGGATTATGCTGTTGAGGTACAATGGAACGAGGGATCAAGTCCCCGGGGAGGTGATCGGCTTGCAGCGGTGCGATATCAGCCATTTGATACTGCAGATGTAATAGTGGGGGATGTAGGGAAGTCCTGTTGGCTGCGGCGTTCGACCATAGGGAAATCAAACTGGCTTTATAATAGTCCTGTTGGCGCTTAATGGACTTTCAGGATTCCTGGCCCTCTCGGCACACACCCCATACACACATTTTCATATTAAGATTCAGTCAAGGGAAGGGGGTTGGAGGGAGGAACTTGGGAGAGAAGAACAAGAAGAACGTGGATGATTACCATGATGACGTAATGAAAGTGGGCAAGATGATAAGCAGATTTGATCGATTTTGATCTTCCATACGAGGCGCCAGAAGGCTGGAGAAGAATGGACGTGGCGTGGCGTGGCGTGGCGTGGCGACTCGGAGTTTGGATGAGAGTTGGCGAAAAGAAATCGGACACCACACATACCGAGTAGGGTTCACGCGATGCGCGATGACGGGTCCCGAAGGGGGACCGTTTACGTGGGTCCGGGACTGACACCCTTCTCCACTGTCTGTCGGGATCACACTGGCAGTCAGAAACGGATCCCAGAAATTTTCTTTCGGCTTGTGGTCACTATTTCCTGCCGCCCAAGTACCAAAGCGTGCAACGGATACGAGACTTGCGATTCCCTTCGGTGGCCGTTCCTTCAAGGCGTATGGTCACTTAGGTAGTATCCTGTAAGGCATCTACGGCACACTACGGGTTATTATGTTTACAGTTTTCGAACAAACGTGCCGAAGCTATCGAATGTGACCGGAAGAAGTGGGAAAGATAAGGCCTTCCCCCGTAGCCCCCCCCCGGAATCGGTAACCAGGACGAGTGTGCGCAAGCAACGCAGCTCGTCGACTGAGTCGCTGGCGGCTGCCTCAGGCCCCACATCGTGATCCGGGGCGATCTTATTGGTGACTTGGAGGCCCGCTCATGTACCCATTCGAGAACAATCTATGCCCTGGAACTCTATACCATCAAACCAAGCGGGATGGGGCACTCCACTCGTCTACCCTTGAATTTTAATCTGACATTTTTGGCGACGAATTACCCATCTGATGTGCAGGTTCCAGCCACAGGGACGGGACTTATGTAACCGCAGTTTTGGCGACGACTCGGAGTACGTCCAAAATGGGTATTCAATAATATGACCCTCGTCTTCTCTCCCTCATCCAGGCCTCATCGTGTGCCCTTCTTGCCCGCGGCTGCCCACGCTCGCTTTCTTTTGGATTTGCCAAATTTTCGGCGAATTTTGGTCATGTATGCATGATCACATGACTTGTACGCATTCCGTGTCATTATTCATTATTCACAAAACTTATGCAATAAAAGCATTGATTGTTGAACTACTGTACCCCTCCAAATTGCCTTTAATTGATGGAGAAAAGGTGTAGTCCCCATGATCATTGCCATTGGCGTCTGTGAGAAGTGTCGTGCCTCGACACGTCGCATGATCACTCACTACTAACCGTTGTCGTCCAGTCACATTTCTTCCATCTTCCATCAAAAACACCTTTCCCATGCGGCAGCGGATCTTCCAAACACATCACTAGTTCCTGCGCTGGAAAGCGGGCACATTTCTCTCGGAATTGACCGAATGCTGTTTTTATTAGGTTTCTACTGTATTGCTTTACTGTAATTTGAAACTGGCCGTAATGCGCCGAAAGACATACGATGTACATGGTTACTTTGGTCCACAACCCCATCCAAGTTCTGGGGCCTGAGGAATGAGGTCCAGAATGATGGACTGCGAAACGAGTGTGTGACATGCCACTGACATGCCGTACTATGGCCGCCACTCAGCACCGAAACGTTTGGTTTTCTTCTGCCCTCGTTTACGTGACGATAACTCAGGCTTGTCGCTCATTCCCTTTTGCCACGTCCTTACTCTGTGCAAATGCACAGGTCTCCATGACCCCAGGACAGTTGACACGGTGTTAATCCATCTGTATAGGGCGATATCCTGCCCTCCTTTTCGGTCTCCTCGCACTCGACGCATTTGGGACAGAAGCGTCAAACCCCATGACGGTTCCCCTTCATTCACTCCTATTTCCATCAGCGATAGATTGACGAGTATTTACACGGGGACAGTCTGCCATATAATAATAAGATCCTGACACATTGTTGCATACCGCAAGAACTCAAGAACGTACAAGAAGAATATTCCACGGAGGAACGAGATCAGCGAAGAAATGATTGGCTTTGCTGCCATTCACCGTTGTTCATGAGTACAAGAGGAGTAAACAAATAAACGAATAGGACGTGAGACTAGTTGGTGTCGAAGGGAAAGAAAGGCAAGAAATCCTTCGTGGTCGAGCCTGCGGATAATCAAAGCGTCTTAGGTCGTCCTTGGGAACCGAGGCCGAGGTGCTATCCATGATCCCCAGCTCGTTAGGTGCAGCAAGAAGCAACTCATCCGGGTCAGGTATTGACAAGGCATCTGCAGCCGTGACGGCGACAGCCAGTTAACCACGGGCTCAGGTGTAACGTCTCCTTCGCACTAAACACAGTGTATGATAGATCGCGAGTGTTGAATCCACTCTTAACATTGGTCACAAATTTATCCAGGATGTCATCACAAGTACCATAACCCATGGATGAATTCCCGTTGATAAGACTATGGCATGCGTCGAGCATCGAGGTGAACGGCCTGCACTGGTATGCACGGAGAAGATGGGCGGGGAGTCAATCGACATGCATCATCTCGTATTTGCCGACAGGAATGCCAAGAGAGAGGATGTAGGCAGCGACGGAAAAGACAGGTGAGAGAGTCAGGTGCCCGACGAGCACGCCAGTCAGGGGATCAGTGGCGTCAAGGGAGGGGAGAGAGGTGGATAAGACAAACAAAACAAGCCCGGTGGTGTCAAGGGAGGGGCGCATAGGAATGCCGTGACTAGAAAGGTGGCAGAGACACAAACGAATGGGCGCGGTGGCGTCAAGGGAGGGGTGTATGGGAATACCGTGATTAGAAAGAGATAAGCAACTGAAACGGGCCCGGTGGCGTTAAGGGACGGGCGTATAGGAATATCAAAAGGCGGGAAAGGCAAACGAACGAGCCCAGTGGCGTCAAGGGAGGGACGCACAGGAATACCGTGACTAGAAAGGTGGCAGAGACACAAACGAATGGGCGCGGTGACGTCAAGGGAGGGGTGTATGGGAATACCGTGACTAGAAAGAGATGAGTAACTGAAACCGTTAAGGGATGGGCGTATAGGAATATCGAAAGGCGGCAAAGGCAAACAAACGAGCCCAGTGGAGTCAAAGGGGGGGCATACGAATAGAAGGATGGCGGAGACCAGAAAACGAGCCCAGTGACTGGCTCTACCCCTGGAGTGATCCTTGGCCGCCGCGCGTCGCCATCAGTCACGGCGATCCTACTAGTAGCCGCTGCACCCAGCTGCGCATGACACAGAAGCGTACGAGTAGTCGATGGCTGAGGTGCGTCTGTCCATGGCGCTTGAAGAGTGACTGGTGACCCTGGCAGGGTGTGTGGCGTGCAGGCGTGTCGCCGCCGCCGCCGCCGCCACGCGGTATTATGCTGTGGTATGCGGTATGCGATATCAGTTCTGTTCTGTCATTCTCCACACCGAATGACCGGTTCAGGGGCCCCACACTGGAATTCGAAAAAAGGGTATAGTATTAAAAAGAAGGCACCATTTCATTTGGGGTGACGAAGTGCGCGGACTCGGAAGATGCATATTTTTGATGAGATTGACATGGAGCTTTTTGCGTTCGTCGTTCGACGCCGCGCATCATGCGGCATCATCTCGAGATTCATGACTCGTCCGAGGAAAACGGAAAGCTGAATGGGGGGCAAAGGCCTGAGAACGGATCCGTTCCCACAGCGAATGGCCCCTGAAGTTCAGTCTTCCAACCCTCTGAGCCCATGAACGTGCGTGAACGTTGGTTGCATGAAGCATAAAAATGGGATTTAAAAAAAAAATCCCGGATCAGGATGAGGCTGTGTTCAAGTTGATTTCTGACTTGATTTCGCGGCCTCAGCGCCATGTCACATTTCCTTTGGGAGTGTGAATGCCATGGTATGTGGCGTGTGGCCGTGTCGAGTGTCGCTGCACGAGCTAGAAGCCATTCACACCCGGCTCAAAGGTTCTTGTGTTGCTACAAGGTTTGGGGTTTTCAGGGAGTGACAAGAGTGACAACACAGTGATGGCTGTGTAAGATAAATGACATAATATGCTTTTTACATTGGCAGAAAGATGGATTCCCACGCAGTCACGCACGAAATGCGAACGGCAACCTGAGCGTTGGTGTCAACAATGCACGGCGATAGAGTTGCCAGTCACAACTGCGATTCCTGTCATAAACAGTGGTATTCCAGAGAACAAGGATAGCGAGTGGTGCTTCAACACCAGACGAGAGGAACGAAAATGAGGAAGGCATAATATCGCGTGCGCTCTAATACTAATAAATGTCGTGAATAAACACCGTGGATGTATACTGATGGATATTATAAAATTCGGGAGAGACTGCACTTCACGCATAACCCACGTTAACAAAACATTGACTACTTCATCTCGCACCAGACCTCGAGTTTGCCCTCTGGCCGACCCTTGGCGCTCTCGCGAGCCGTCTCGATCGCAAGCTCGTAGTCGCTCTCGTCACGCAACGAGACCTTGCCGCCGTCCTCGTCACGGAACTTGAGCATGATCGACTGCGGACTCGTCTCAAACTTGGCCGCCACACGCTGCCTAAACTCGCCAAAGGGCACGTTGGGGTCGAGCGCCATCCCGCGCACGTCCCCGTCAAAGTGAATCTTCACCCGGATCTTCGTGAGCTCGTACATCTCGTCCCACTCGCCCGAGCCGTAGCCTTCTTCCTCGTCATCGTACACGCTCGGCGCGACAGTGCGCCGTGTGACGCGTCGCTTGATCGTGCCAGAGCGGATCGAGCCTCCGAACGAGCTCGGCGGCGTACGGGCAGATGGAGGAGCGGAATTGTTCCTCGCCCAATTTGCGATACGGTCATTGACCGGTGGAAGTCTGGGTGGCGGGGATGGCTGTGAGTACGAATCCACGAGATTTTCAAAGAATTCTGTCGCGCCGGGAGATGTTCCTGCAGAAACGAACCAATGGGGTAAGTAAAATTATGTAAGATGACACAGAACATTTGCTCACTAGGTTTGGGGGACGTATTCGCCGGAGCAGCATCATCAGCGCTAGCTTTACGCACAGTGAGCGCTCGTGTGGGCAGGCCCGCTTGAGCTGGACGACTGGTAGCAATGGCGGTGTTGCTGCGAGCGACGACGGTGGGCGTTGGTGGATCGTTGCCTCGGGGAGATCCATCTGCATCAGTCGTCGCGCCCATGACACGTTCACGGGCATTAGCGGGAACATTGATCGTAGTCTTCGCCCGGGCGAGGGTACCAACGGGTGTCACATCCATGTCGGGTCCCTCTATAGAAGCAGTAAAAAAGATGAGACTTGGCCAAAATTTGGACGTAGTAATGCATACTTAAGCGATTCAATGTTGCAGATCGCGCAAGACCTGGTTCGTCATCGGCGTCCTTAGAGTCTAGGAAGACGTTTCGGGGGCTAACGCCCTGTCGCAAACGAGTGACACCGGTGAACGCTGTGTACGCTTCGCCAGGGTTCTCCGAGGCGACGAGTTTCTATGCACCATTGGTCAAGCATCATATCGCTACAGAAGTGAAGAGTTACATACAGCTTTGCCCATAAAGTCGCGGGTCTTGGCGTTCTTAAGCTTATTCTCTGACGGACGGTAGAGGACACCAACGGGCTACGGATCTAGTCAATTTTGAAGAGGGGGCAAATGTCATTTGAGACGTACGATACTAAAGACCGTGTAACCGTCTCCACCGTCACGAATAGCTTCGTCGATCACACTGTGCTCGTCTGTCGCTTTTTGCCTCGTGGCATCCTCCAACTCGGCCATACCTTCTTGCGTTTGGCCAAGATAGATCAAAGAGAGACCTGGGGCAAGCTTTTTTAAAAAATAATAATAGACCAATCGGGCATGACTCACCCTTGTTAAATAGAACTTCGGCAGAATAAAGTGTGAAGGCAAGGCCCAGCTGAGTATAGTTACTAGACAAGTTGTATGAATGCGTAAGGTCATGGCAATAATAGATGAAGCGAGCTACGCACATTGACTGATTCCCCCGTAGATACAATAAAGCATCCTCAAAGTCTTTTGAAGAGAGGTCATAACGACGAAGCAAGAAATTTGAGACGCCACACTGGAAGTAACTAGATTTGGTTGAGAATGAGAAAGGCGGGGGAGGACTACAGAGGGGAGGGTCATCGAACTGACGCGACGGCAAGGTAATTGTCAAGCTGGGTGGCTGCAATGAACTGCTCTACGGCGGTTTCGTGCTCGCCGAGGGTAGCGTAAATAAGACCTATGTTGGTGAGGATTTTTGAAGAGTCGGCGATGGCCTGGAAAGTATAAAGGTGAGATGAGATACGGAGGCGGGGAAAAAAAGGGGGGCGGACAGAGAACAGTTCGAGACTTTGATCGAAATCCTCGTCGTCGTAGGCTTTGAGAGCGGCGGCCCAAGTTTCGAGTTCGGCTTTGAGGGACATTTCTACAGCGGGTGGAACGGAGGACGGTAGGGTATGGTTTACAAGGCGAGAGAGGGACGGGAGAGACCTTTAGTAAAGTAGTGAGGAGAGAAGAGAGGGGAAGGCGTGCCAGACGCAAAGGAGTGTTGTCGAAGGTGAAGAACAACAGGAGTTGATGTGGACAAAGCAAGGAATAAAAAGAACGGCCACGAGCACCAGTGAAAACGAAAGGGAAAGAAAGAAGAGAAAAACAGGGGAGGAGGGAGACGCTCTGATCAGTCATTTTATGATTTTGTTCACATCAGCCAAGACTGTCCGGGACGCGGGACAGGGTACGGGACTCGCCTGGCCGGGGCAGGGCAGGGCAGCGGGAGGCATCGGTCTGATGATCGTCCCGTTGTCATGTTCCCGATCCGCTCATTCACCCTACACCTCCCTCTCAACCCTTCACTCCACTCCCGCCCATCTCCACTCCCTTTGCACTCTCCTATTCCGTCCCTTCCAACGAAAACAACGAATGAAAATCTGTCTTCACACCCTCCGGTCCTAATAACGGAACCTTTTTTGGCATCGCGCCGTAACTCTGGTCACAAGGGTGTTTTTGCCGTTGCTGTGCTGATCCCAGTCTTTCCCACGGTCGGCGCTGGCACGTCTTCCCCCTCCCTCTCTGTGCAATCAAAGCCATTGTCCTGACAACCCCGACACTCGGAGACCATACGGCAGCAACATGATCATGAGCGCTACGCAGTCGCAGTCACACGCAGCTCGTGCTTTTTACTTTTGCTTTCTTTCGTAAAGTTTCACGGCACCGGGCCATCCAGCGTTTTTCCAAAAGAAAAACGTTTCCCTTCCCGGTACCGGCATGCTTCAAACACGCCCCCCGCTCTAAGCCAAGGTGTTGAGAAAATTTGCCGTAGAAATGTATCCATGCCAACTGCCACATCGGTTTTTCCCCACCATGCATGCCATGTATTCAATAATATAATGTACATATATGGGGGAATCGAGCTGTCTGAGAATTTTTAGAGGTGATTGATGCGATTAGTACTGCAATTAGTGATGTCACTCGTCTTCGGCCTCGGGAATACAGGGACGCGACGCTGACTTCGGCCACACACTCAACCCCCGTGGTCGGTGGCCCGGTGGCAGTCCACAAAGGCGTAAAGCAAATTTCGTTTCAGCGCCGTCAAACTCTCCCTGAGTATTGACCGGTTTGACCCCATGTCGCTCCCAGACCATCTCGCTCGTCCATTGGACGTGCTGATGATCGATAACTTTGACTCTTTCACTTGGAACCTCTATCAACACCTCACCCTCCTCGGTGCAGACGTGACCGTCATCCGAAACGATGCTATCGATGCAGACAGCCTTCCGCTCCTCCAGATTCGTGCCCTCAT
>Ga0137390_10005794_pt1 | contig 10454 bp, 8 predicted proteins | sample 15con2h24AmetaG_FD_104937 | JGI IMG/M metagenome (GOLD analysis project Ga0137390, IMG submission 104937) | Vadose zone soil microbial communities from Angelo Coast Range Reserve, California, USA - 15con2h2.4A metaG | ecosystem: Environmental > Terrestrial > Soil > Vadose zone > Saprolite... | reverse complement strand
CTGTGGCATCGAGTTCGACAACGAGGGAGCTAAAATCGTGCAAGAACTGATCGGCTACACGATCCAGCGAATAATCGGCCGACTTTCGGTAGCCTGCCTCAGAGACGCTGGCGAGCAACATTGGATCGACAATCACCTTCTCGATTTTGTCGCGCAGTGCTTGAGCCGGATTGTTTGAGCGATGATTGAACACAAACCCAGTTTCGCCTTCGCGAATAAAATCATTAAAGCAGTTGAGGTTTGACACTATCACGGCACAAGCGTGCGCCATGGCTTCGAGCGGCGCGAGCCCAAAGGATTCGCCGCGCTCGGCCAGCGACGGATAAACGAAAAGTCTGGCTGTGCGAAAACTCTGCTCCAACGCTGCTAAATTAAAAATTGGGCCGGGAAAAAAAACTTTGCCGCCCGCTTTTGCAGCGACACGTTTGAGCTCGATCAGATAGCGTTCGCCGCCGCCGCCAAATTCCTCCTCAGCTGGACCCAAGATCGACAATTTCCATTCCGAGGAAAGCTCGCGCGGCATGTTTGCGAATGCATCGACCAACAAGTGAACACCCTTCTCCGGATGAACTCGTCCCACAAACAGGATAATTTTCTCGCGCTCGTTGATTGGAAGCGCACGGTCCATTAGCGATGTCGGCGCGGGGTATGGAATGACCGCAATTTTGTCTTTTAGCAGCGGCGCTTCCTCAGCGATCGCCCGGGCGACAACGTGCGACGGCGCCTGCAATCGCCCTGCCCGCGCGTAAAATCGCATCTGACCTTTCGGATATCTGGCCACGTGTACGTACACTTTTCCACGTTTCGAATTGCGCAATAAGATCGGCAGCCAAAACGTGTTGGTGACGACAATGTCCGCTTCGGGCAAGATCGACATCGCCCTGAGCGAATAAATCAGGTCCAGAATCTTGAGCCAAAAGAGCGAACGCGATGCGGCGAATCCACGCACGCGGAGATGTTTCACGCCGCTTAAAATTTCTTCGCGGTGAAATTCGGGGACGGCTCGCGAAATCTGCACTACTTCGTGGCCGCGCCGCGCAAATTCCTGGCCCAACGCGAACCAAATCTTTTCCACCGCTCCACCTCTGATCGGTGGCACCGGAAAAAACGCGCCGAGCACGATTGTAATTTTCATTCCTAGCAGGGCGTCTCCTCCTCGCCACGGGACGAGTCAGTCCGATCCGCCAAGGGACGGATTCGTCCGATCGGCAAACTGCCGGACAAGATCGATAAGAGTGAATCGACAGCACGATCAATCTCGTAGCGCCGCGCGAAGCAATTGCGCGCGTTGGTGCGCATCAGATGTCGATCTTGGTCGGGGGTGCTCAACCAGCGCTCCATTAATCGCGTTATGCCTCCCAGGTCGTCGGTATCGACGTAACCGGCACGATCGATCTCGACTTCATGCCAGATATTGACTCGATTGGAGATGAGCACTGGCAACCCGGCAGCGAGAGCTTCCACCACCGACATACCAAAGTTTTCCTGGTGGGAAGGGAGAATAAATGCGTCGGCGCAGACCATTGCCGCGTGTTTGATTTCGCCTTGCAACAGCCCGGTAAAAACAACCGGAAGATCTGCAACTCGAGCGCGCAATTCTTTTTCCCATCCGACTTGGTCCGGACCAGCCAGAACGAGTGAAGTGCCCGCCGGTTTCAATTTGCGAAACGCGTCGATGATCAAGTCGCAGCCTTTTTTTGGATGCAGCCGGCCAAGAAAAAGAAGAATGCGCTTATTCCGCAACGATGGAAACCGCTCGAAGAATTTCTCTGGTGCTTGCGGCGCGAGCGGCGCGGGAGCTTCGATGCCTAGCGCTGAAACTTTTTCGCGGCAGCGATAGAGCCAGAAAGATTTTCGGGCCTGCAATCGTTCCTCTTCGGAAGTGAAGATCACCGCTGTCGCATCGCGCAGCACTCGGTAATCCGCCCACGGCCAGTAGAGCCATTTCTTCAAATGCTTCAGCGGAAAGCTTCGCTTGAACCACGGATCGAGCATCCCGTGTGGAAAAACAAAGTACGGTGTCGATGTGCGGGCGTAGCGCAGCCACGCGGCAAAGCTGATGTATTGCCAGAGGCCGTTCACGATGACGTAGTCGTAATTTCCGCCGTGTTTTCGCAACCAGGGCATTAGTTTTTTTGAATATCGGTAACTCGTTAGGCCAGTGCCGAGCGCATGCACGGTGAGATCGACATCGGCCAGCCACGGCGACGCTGGATCGTCGAGAACGACGATGTCGATCTTGTGACCGCGCCGCGCGAGTCCCCGGCTAAGTGCCAGCACAGCCGGCGAAACGCCGCCCACGCCCGGGTCGAGCGTCTGCACCATTTGCAAAACGTTCAGCGCGCTAGACAACGAAGCCTTCCGTTCGCTGAAAATATCGGCACTCGGGAGAAAGGTTCTGGAGGGGGCGCGCCGGCACGCCGCCGTAGAGCTGATGCGTTTCGGTAAAATTTTTGTTCAGCAACGATTTCGCTCCGAGCACGCAGAAATCGGGAAGCACGCTGCCACCGAGCAAGACGGAATTTGTTCCGACGAAGCAATAATCGCCGATGCGCACGGGTGCCGATGTTTGCCGGCTCTGCTCGATGTCGATCGTGTGCGTGATGATCTGCGATTGAAATCCTGCCACTGTTGTAAACTTACCGATCGTCACCAAATTCGTACAGTCGATCAGATGCCGATGCGTAATGGCGGAGTGTTCTCCAAGGATTAACTGCGGTTGTCGATCTTTCTCCTGAGCGAAGTGACGTGAGGGTCCCAATGGAAAACCGGTGATCCAGTTGCCGCGGCCGATCGAGACGCGCGCCTTCAAATGAAGGAGATCGATGTTCTTGCACAGCGTGAAGTGATCGATGCGGCTCCCTTCTTCCATGATCAAGCGCGATGGAGAAACCCAGGAGAAGCCAATTCGGCAGCTCGGATGAATCTGAAAGCCGAATTGCTTTTGCAACAACGAACGGCGCATCTCCCATGGTAGAAATAGGCTCAGGAGCATCAGGATTCGTTTCACAATTTCGCTCCCAAACTGCGGTAGATGTCGATGTACAGGGCGATCATCGTTTCGGACGAGAATCTCTCCGCGTTACGCAAACTTTTTTCGCTCCACGTCGCGCGCTGCGCCGGATCACTCAGGCGCAGCAAATCGGATGCGAAGCCGTCTTCATCATCGACACCGTGAAAAAGTCCGGCGTCGCCAGCCGCTTCGGGGAATGGACCGGAGTTTGCGCAGATGACCGGACAACCGCAGGCCTGCGCTTCGATAATCGGCCAGCCGAAACCTTCGAAGCGAGACGGATACATGAGCGCCGTCGCGCAGTTATAGAGCGTCTCGAGCGTTTCGCTTTCCGGGTTTTCCAATTGCGTAATGCGCTCCGCGACTCCGAGCTCTCGCGCGAGCGACATCAGTTGCGCGTCTAACAGATCGCCGGCGAAAACGAGCCGACCATTCCATTTGTCTTTGCAACGTGCGAAAATTCGGAGAACGCCGTCGCGGTTTTTCCGACGAAGATTGGAGCCGACGTGGAGAGCGAATGGAAGGTCGACGTTGAATTTGTCGATCTTGGCCAGGCGCGCGCGCGCGATTTCCAGCGGGAGTCTGCGATACCGGTAGTTTAAGCCCATCGGCACGATGCTGATGCGCGGAAGATTATTTTCGCGGGCGACCAAGCGCTCGGCGTCACCGGCAGTCGCACGGGAGACGCAGGCAATGGCGTCTGCTTGTCGAAGACCGTTGAGAATCCGGCGCTGTAAAATGCGCCCGGTAAAAGACGCGGGGCAATCGGTTTGCTCGCCAAGAGCGCCGCGCACAGCGAGCAAATCATGACACGTGACCAAAATCTTATGCGGTTTACAATTTTTGGCATAGACGGCATTGGAATGATCGCAAATGTGGACGAGCACCGGTTGCATCAATAGTTTCCTTCTTAATTTTCCCGGAAAGAGAATGTACTTGTCGATGTAAGCGAGCCATTTGGCGGCAGATTTGCCTAACGACTTTATTTTTCCGAGAACCGGTTCCGGCCTGATCAGTTCCGCGGAGATGCCAGCGGCTGCCAATCCTTCCAGCATCATGGCATTGAATCGCTGCATGCTTTGCTGCTGATCGGGCTTGTAGTTACCGATCAGCAGCACCATTGCCTTGAATAGGTCCGGCACCTGAGCCGTGCAATCGCTCTGCATAGGCCGAGCGGCCGCGCACTGGAGTCGGGATCTTTTGGCGCGTAGCAGGAATCGCGCCCGGTGTGAACTGGCCTTCTTTAATATTGAGTGCAGCCAGGGCAAGACCGGTCACGAAGACAACAAATCCGAGAATGGTCGGCTGACCGAATTGGCCGCTGATCATGGGAAGAAACGCGGAGCTGAAAAGCAACATTGGGAGCAGATTGCCTAACGACACTGATCTCAAACAAAGCCAACCGATGCGCACCGCGAGAATGCAGCGCCAAAGAATGTAACCGACACCGAGGATCGGCCCGCTCTCCAGAAATACGCGCGACCATTCGTCTTCGGTAAGCAAAAACAAGGCGTGACCAGTAAGAAGCTTGGCGCCAGCGTTAGTGCCAATGCCGAGGCCGTAGCCGAGTAGCGGCGCTTTGGTCAAAACGTAAAAGCCTTCCGAAAAACTGGACCAAAGACGTGACACGACACTACCGGCAACAGTTTGCTCGGATGCTTCCGCCACTTCGGTGAAACGCGTCGTGATCACGCTCATTCCCTCTTTGAAAACGGCGGTCCGACTAACGACAAATCCTAAGACCAGCACAACGATGAGCACCCGGCCGAAGCGGTTGATCATGTTCGGCCGCAGGACGATTACCACCAACAAAGAAGCTACCACGACTGCACACGCGGCCACGACCGAGCGGCTTCCGGAGACAGCGATCCCGATGATGAGCGCAATGCCAGCTGCGGCGAGCAGCCAGTTTTTGTAGATTCCTTTCGTTAGCACGCCCCAAATCAAATATCCCGTGGCCAGGGAATAAAAAGCGACCACCCCGATGACGAACGAAAATGGGCCAGCCGTGCGCACTTTACCCATCGCGGCCGTCATCATTTCCCCTTCACCGCCGGCTGTGCGATTGACGAGCGCGTCGGGCGCGGCCCGAAATTGCGCGACGAGCAAGATCGACATCGGAATGAGAAGCAGCAAAATCCACCAACCGAATTTCCTCAGGTCTTCGGGACGCAGCACGCGCGCCATCACGAAAATCAAAGGGAGATGAAAATAATTGGCGTGAACTCCGTAACCGGCAACCAGGACAATCATCTTCGGCGGGATATACGGCAAGAGCTGCGCGAAAGTCGCGAGAAGGGTGAGGGCGGCAATTATGGCGAGCGCAACCGTCCAGCTGTTGCGCGGAAAAATCCGCGCGCGAATGGCGAAGAGATAGACGCCGAATGCGACCGGATCGCGCACAATGAGTAACGGGTTGGAAAGCTGCGGCACGACCCATTTGCGCAGTGCGCCTTCAACCAAGAGCAGCCAGAAATAGAGCCAGATGAGTTGGCGAATATAGCCCTTCGCTTTCTCTTTGGGATCGTCCGTGTTCATTTGTTGATCAACGCGCGGATCGCAGCCACGATCGTGTCGCCGTAGGCACGCCAGGTACGTTCACTCGCGCGTCTCCTGGCCGCAATCCCCATGCCAGAGAGGCGCGACCGATTCTGCGCGCACCAGCGAATTTTTTCGGCGATCGATTCCGGCGAGCGGATCGGGATAAGAAAACCAGTTTCTCGATCAACAATCAAATCATCTGCGCCAGCATTCTTCGTCGCGATCACCGGAAGCCCGCACGCCATCGCTTCCTGTTGAACGAGGGCGCGGCCTTCAACGATGGAAGGCAAAACGAAAACGTCGCAGTTCTGCATGAGCCGCAGAACATCGACATGCGGCCGCGGCTGTTCGTACACAAAATTCGCAAGTCGCTGGCGGTACCAATTGAGCGGTCGAATGAGCGAGCCCATCACGACGAGTTCGATTTCTTTCGAATCGATCATCTTCATCGCCGCGAAGAGATCGGCCAAGCCTTTGCGCTGCGTCATTGCGCCGGCGAAAAGAACGCGCAGAGGTTGCTCGCCACTGCCGCTTGTCGGCCTTTGCTCCGCCGGCTCCGGAGTTGGCGTGCCGAATGGCGCAACCAGGCATTTTTTTGTCGCGCGAGTGTGCGCGGGAAGCGAATCTAAAACAAATGCACTCGGGCAGATGACGAGTTCAGCCAGCTCCAATTCTCTCGTTTTGCGCGCAAGTTTTTTCTGAGAATCGCGCGTTGCGCCTAACGTCGGTTCCCAATCGGGATAACGCTCCGCTTCTCCGCGCAGCAATCGCTGAGCCGTTTCCCAATAGGCGATCGGAAGATCGTAAATGCGTCTTAGACCGAGATCGCGTGCCGCCAGAAAGGCATTTTCAGCGCAATCTTCATACGTGTAAACGGCCCGTAAAGTTGGGAACTTGGCGTGACGCAGGCGGCGCGCTGCTTCGCGGTCGAGGCCTTGCCAAACCTGGTCGACGCTGGCCCAACCGGTCTCGTGCGCGATTAATTTCGCTAGTCCAAACCTCCCAGCCAGCAAGCGTACCAACTCGCGAAATGGGTGGACGTCAATCTTGTCTGCAGGCAACGGGTAATTCCGGCGCAACGTGCCCCGAATTTTCGGCGTTAACTGCGGATAAGATTCTTTCGACCAGGCAATCGTCGTGACAAAGCGGGTAAGCAGACTGTCGCGATAAAGCGCGTCGAGCAACGCGCGCACATTGGCGTTGCCGAAAGGATGCGTGAGCAGGACCATTTATTCCGCCCGGTCGCTGCCCAAAATGCGGCGATAAGCTTGCGCGTAAAAATCCATCGGCACGAGTTCGTGCTGCAATTCTTCGCGCGTGCGGTTCGATCGGTCGACATATTCGGCGTCGCTCATGTGTGTGACGCGTTCGAGCAGATTGGCCAGAGCGCGCGGATCGCCCGGCTCACAAACCAGAGCCTGGCAGCCGCCGGCTTCGGGCAAACCGCCATCACGCGTGATGATGCATGGGACGCCAAGATTTCGCGCCTCGATCGCGGCCAACCCGAAATCCTCATTCGTGTGCGGCGGCACTACAACCCAGCGCGCGTTCTTCATGCGATCGGCTTTGGTCGCTTCATTGACAAACCCATCAATCTGAACGTCTTGCAAGCCGTACTTTTCGATCTTATGTTCAATTGCCGGGCGCAACGGCCCATTCCCGATCAAAACCAGCGGCCATGCCACGCGATCGATCTCGGCTTGGGCATATGCATCGACCAACGTCTCGAGGCCTTTGTTCGCGATCCAGCGACCCACGAAAACGAATCCGCGCCGTTGGTTGGGCGAGGTCCAACCCTGCGGCAGCTTCGATACCGTCGGGACCTTGCGGCTGGCGCGGCGTTTGTGGTTCCCTTCCCAGGTTTGCCAGACAAAATCGGAATTGTACCAGCATTCGTCCGCCAACCGCGCGCTAATTCGCCAGAGCAAACGATGCAAATTCCACTCGCGCCGCATGTAATTGTGAATTGTCAGCACGATCCGTTTGCCGAAAAGTTTCGCGAGCGCGACCACGTCTGGAGATGCGTTTTGCAAATGCACGATGTGCGACCATTTGATCGCGTCCGCCAGGTCGCGTCCGGCGCGATCGACGAAGAGGACAGCTTCGTGTTGCAGCATCGAGGCCAGTCCCGGATGCAAGGCGAATCCCCTGATCTTTTTTAAGCAAATCCGGACGGTGAAATCGGGTTCGCGGCGTACTGCTTCGGCCACGGCAAGAACAAAAGCTTCAATTCCCCCGTAGGTGCCGAAGCACGGGCTGACCAACAACAATTTGGTTTGTTTCACCGGCTGGCAATTTGCGCGCGCTCTTTTGCATTTAACTCAAGCGCCTCGGAAAACTTCGCCCCAATTAGCTTCCAGGATGAAGTTTTCTCCTGCCAATCACGCAAACGTTGGGAGCGCGTTTTCAGTTCGGCTGGTGAAATTCCTTCGAGCAATTCGCCCGGCGCCACTAGCCAGCAGATCGGCGCCGGTTTCGATGGGTCGGCAAAATCGGCCAGGATGGCCAGCGTATGCGCTGCGTAGGCCATGAAAGAGCCTGACTTGGCGTAGCTCAATTCGTCCTGACCGAAAACGCCTAACGAAACTGTGGCAAATATTTTCGAAATCGCGGATTCGGATTGTGCACCGAGCTGCTGGAACCCGTCCGCGAGTTGTAAACTCATCAACAAGCGCTCTTCTTCCTCTTTTGATTCGAAATCAGAATCCGCTCCCACGCAAATGATCTTCGTGATCACTTTGGCAGCGGCGAGCGAACTCAGACTGTTCTGCATTTTCCTGAGGGCGCGCAGGCGTGAACCTGGCAGTCCAAAAATAACCGCCCAGCCTCGCTTACGCGGAAGATCGACATCTGCACTGCGGCGAATGTTTGACCCGACGGGAAGAACGTGAATCGGTGTGTTGGCACAAAGGGCGCGAAGATGTTCGGCGTGGCTAGAGGTGCTCGTGAAGGCAAGATCGACATGTTCTAGCAAACGCTTGATCGCGCGCCGATGAAACAACTGCACGAAGAAATTCTTGTTTGTCATGGGCCAAAACGTCCAGATCTCGTGAAACATCACGACCAGCCGTCCGCGCGTTTTGTTTTTCCAGTCAATCAGCGCCTGAATCAAATCGCGCGGATATCCGAGGGGGTGAAAACCGTAAGCGCTGTACTGCACAAGTATTTTGCCAGCGCTCAGCGGCAACTGTTGCACATGTTCGGATGGAACAAGCACGCGAAAATTTTGTCGGCCCGGTAAATTTTCCAGAAGCCGCAATGTGTAATCGGCAAGTCCACCGGTTCGCGGCTCGGCTTCCGGAGCGATGATGACGAGATCGCCGGTCATGGCAATGCCTCCTGCTCGACGCGAAGGCCCAGTAGCGCCGCGACTTCGGTGGCAATAGCGCTCCAAGCCGCGTTTTCGTCATACCATTTCCGCAACGCTCTCGTTCGCGCGATTAGATCGAGATCGGAAATTGTTCCCAATTCGTTAGGCGCGATGGTGAAGCACAGCGGGGCAGATTCCGATTTTGCCTTGCTGATAATTGCGCAACCGTGCGCCGCATAGGCCATGAACACGGTTGATTTGCTCCAATTCCCGGTTGTGGCGATCGCTAGACCAAACCCCACTTGCGAAAGCAATCGGGAAACCTCAGCAGAAGAGAGCAATCCATGGCGCACTATGACTCCGGGGTTCCGCCAAGTGGCGATCAATTGCTCGGAACGTGCGTCGAATTTTTTATCACGCGGCCCGATGAGATGCAGTTTTCTCAGATGCCCGTTCCCCTCCCAGGAGCGGACCTCGTGATTGAACATCTGCAATGTTTGCAAACGGCCGAAAGGCAATCCGAAAATGGCAAAGTCGGTGCGCGCTCGTTGCTCCGAGGAATCGCCAACCCGCTCAATGTTTGATCCGACCGGAATCAAGTGAATGTCTGTGCGGCCAGAGATCTTCTGAAGTTTCGTCACGTGTTCGGCTGTATTCGTGACGATCACATCGGCGAGGCCCGCGAGTTTTCGGATGACGCGCCGGTTGCACATGTCGATCCAAAAATATCGAGAGAGAACCGTGAAGTTGTCGCTGGGCAGTTCGTGAAAAAATATCAACAAACGGCCAGCCGGAGACTTTGCCTTCCACGCTCGCAGCACGGGCGGCAACCAGGTGGGGCAGCCGTAGCGGTGATATGCACGGCCGGCGTAATGCAAAAGGACGTCCGCGTCACCGGAACGTGTGAGGACCTGCGCAAGCTTTTCCGGGTCTTGATCGAACTCTGTAATTGCAGAATGGCCGAGCCCGGCCGTTGATTGCGCCGCTCCGTCGATCACAAAAAACTGGGTTCTCGACCCGCTTATCGGCCAATGTCGATGTAAGAGCCAACTGTATGTGCCGATGCCGCAAACTTCCGGCGGCAGGCGGGTGGTGATAATGACAACCGGTCGCGGGTTCATTGTGCCTCGATAAATTGTGAGATGGTGTCCCAAAACCTGTGGGTCTGATCGGCCAGCATGAATTCTCGCCGCGCAAGCTCGCCCGCATTCGTGGCCACTTCGGCGCAACGCCCATCGGTCAGTTGAGCGAGCGATTCCGCAACTTCAGCCGGATCGAGCGTCGGAAGAAAAATTGCGGCGTTGTTTCGCTGTAAAAGATCGAACGCAGCGGAATCAGTCGGACCGTGGTAAACAATCGGAATGCCGCTGCCGACATAGGTGACCATTTTGGTTGAGACACTGAAGCGCGCGAAGTTTTCGTGCTCCGGTCCGAACGGCATCGGCATGTAAAGCAGATCCGCCTTTTGCATGTCGCACTGGACCTGCTCTTCGCCAGCGAACGGCAACACGTTCACCTGTTTGATGTCTTTCCAAACATGTGGGCGAATATACTCGCATCGACAGGTCACGCTGGTGGTGGTCGAGGTTT
>Ga0137390_10005793_pt1 | contig 10454 bp, 12 predicted proteins | sample 15con2h24AmetaG_FD_104937 | JGI IMG/M metagenome (GOLD analysis project Ga0137390, IMG submission 104937) | Vadose zone soil microbial communities from Angelo Coast Range Reserve, California, USA - 15con2h2.4A metaG | ecosystem: Environmental > Terrestrial > Soil > Vadose zone > Saprolite... | reverse complement strand
GGTCGGCGAACCCACCGTCACGACCCACTTCAATGCGGCCCCCGACGGCTCGTGGCCCCAGGTTGCGACCGTGGAGCGCGTCGTCTTCGACTTCGTGTCGACAGACGTGACCGGGAAGTCCCAACACTTCACGGCGGTGTACCTGCGGCGGGGCCGGGCGCTGATGGGGATCTACTTCTCCCAGCCCGACGGGCCGCAGGCGGCAGTGGCCGGCCAGACCACCGTGGCGGGCATCGTCAACGTCTTCGCCGCCAGGATGGCGAACCTGGCCCCCAGCGCCGTCAACGGCGGTTGACCATGAGAGGTCCCCGCATGGTGGGTCGGCGGGACACTCCTGCGCTGCCCACGTTCGTTCTTGAGGCCGCGTCCCGCCAGCCCCGGCTTCACCCATGGGGCATCAGCGGGCATGGGCGGGAGTCATGGTTTTCGGGAGCTGCCAGATGATCGTGACCGGGCCCCCGCCGGGCGGTCCCTGGTGGTCGGCACCGCCCGAGATGTAAATGGCGGGTTCGCCCGTCAGTCCGGCCAGGAGCCCTCCGAGGGCCGCCCGAGCGTGTCGGGTGTCATGGATGTCCGAGTCGGTGAGCATGGTGTGGCGGCGGCCCCGGACGCTACCGCTGGGATCGGCCTCGGATCGGGGGGGAGGCCCCCCAGTGCTCGCCCGGCCTTGTCGCCCTCTCCCTCCGGCGACAAGAGGAGCAGGTCGCAGTCGAAAGCGGCGACAGCGCGCGGATCCTCCAAGTATCGGAAGAGGCCACGGTGGTTGCCGCGCAGAACACTACCCGGCAGGCGCCCTCCCAACTCCTGGCTAGAAGGCCTTCCAGCCGGAGACGGGACCTTGGGGATACGGGGAGGTCGGGCATCTCGTAACTGTACGGCTCTCTCGGGGGGGCATGGAGAGTCGGCTGGGGAGCGCGTGGAAGCCCACAGAATCGACCGTTGCCGAGGCGGTGGGTGCGAAAGGGGGCACTGTAAGGTTCGGCTAGTTCCCCGAATCCGGGTCGCCGGTCCTGGGTCACGGTAAGGTCGCTTAACAACGGCCAGCACAACCCAGCACAACCGACGCCGTGGCCCGGCTTACACTCCCAGCGTGATGTTGGCCCTCATGGTCGCCCTGGTTGGCGTCATCGGCACCCTTGGGGGGACCCTCGGGGCAGTGTGGCTCACCCAGCGAGGAGACGCCCAACGACGAGGGCACGAGCTCCGAATGAGGTCCCTACACGCGCACGAACATCGAGAGCACCTGTACGCAGACCGGCTCGCTGCCTATGAGGCGTTCTACACCGCCTTTGCGACCTACCGCCGCCGGCATGATGATACGAGGGCCGGGCATGGCTCCGGGGCGAGAGCAACATGGCGGTGCTGGAGTGGGACCGGACACGACGCAGCTACTGCCTCGATCCCGACAACGTCTGGGTCGACGTGGCAGCCTTCGAGCAGGCCCTCCACCGAGCCGGCCGGACCGGGGACCCGGAAGCGGACCTCTGGAATGCGATCGGGCTCTATCAGGGCGAGTTCGGCTGCGGGCGAACTGGCCCTGGGCAGAGGGGGTGCGGGCTCGCCTGCGGTCGCTGTATGTGGGCGCCTGCGAGGAGCTGGCCTCGCTCCTGGAGCGGCGGGGCGACAGCACCGGGGTCCTGGGCGTGCTGGTGAAGGCTCTGGAGGCCGACCCCTACCCCGAGGACATCCAGCGCCGGGTCATGGTGCTCAGAGCGGACCTCGGCGACTGGGACGGGCTGGACGTACAATGGGTGAGGTTGAACTTCGCCCTGGAGAACGAACAGGACCTGCAGCCAGAGGAGGAGACCCGTGAGTTCTACGACTCCCCCCTGCGCGCGCTATGGAGCGTCCCGATCTGGGACCCCCGGGTACTTCCGGGTAGCTGAGCTCGCTGCTAAAGGTACGGGACGTACGTCAGCCCGGTCAGCACCCCGGAGGGCTGTGGTGCTCAATCCTCTAGCACCATGCCCCCACCCAACCTAAAATCGTCTCACACTCTTGAGGGTGGACAAGGCCATGACTTGCAGCCCAGTCTCACCAGGGCAAGAACCAACCATCTGGAGCGGTCCAATGCGGCGGCACGAGCCGGGACCGAGGGGGAGGTAGAGGCAGATGACCAAGGGGCGGAGTCGGTTCATACGAGCGTGGGTGCTGCTGGCACTAGGGGGGCTGGCTTCCTGGGCACTCGGGGGTCCCGCGGCCGCCGCGAGTCTTGTCCGAATCTCCGGCCCGAGCCCCTTCGCGAGCTGCACCATTGGCGGGCCAGGCACGAACTACGTGAATGCGGAGGTCGAACCCTATCTCGGCATCAACCCCACCAACTCAAGCAATCTAGTTGGTGTGTTCCAGCAGGACCGCTGGAGCAATGGGGGCGCCCACGGTCTGGTCGCCACCTTCTCCTCCGATGGCGGGGCAACCTGGGGCGAGACGCCGCTTCCCTTCAGCGCCTGCGCTGGGGGGCTGGCCTACGAACGAGCCTCGGATCCTTGGGTCTCCTTCGGCCCCGACGGAGAAGCCTATACGGTCTCGATCTCCTTCAACGAATCCAACCCCAACAACGCGGTGGCTGCGGCCACCTCGGCCGACGGCGGCCAGACCTGGCGGAACATCGCCGTGCTCATCGCCGACACCAGCGCCCAGTTCTTCAACGACAAGGAGTCGGTCACGGCCGATCCCGTTCACGCCGGTGTCGCCTACGTGGTCTGGGACCGCTTGGCGTCTCCCTCGGGCAACCCCGATGCCAACCTTCACACCGCCGCTTTTCGGGGACCGGCCCTATTGGCCAAGACCACCAATGGCGGTCTCTCCTGGAGCGCCCCGCGGGTCATCGTGGACACCCCGAGCCGCCAGCAGACCATCGGCAACGTGATCGTCGTGGATCCGAGGACCGACACCCTCTACGACTTTTTCAACCTGATCACCCCACCGTTCAACGTCACCGCCTTCAAGGCGGCCTTCATCAAGTCCACCGACGGGGGCGACACCTGGACCAAGCCCCAAGTCATCGCCAACATGCAGACGGTCGGGGTCACCGACCCCAACACGGGGCAAGCCATCCGCACCGGGGACATCATCCCGGAGCCGGCCATCGACCCAGCCACCGGCCAGCTCTACGTCGTCTGGCAGGACTCCCGCTTCAATGGGGGCCACTTCGATGAGGTGGCGATCTCCACCTCCACCAATGGCGGGCGCACCTGGAGCCAGCCGGCACGGGTGAACACCCCCGAGGGACGTCCGGCCTTTACCCCGACGGTGCGGGTCAATTCCGCGGGTCGCATTGGCGTCACTTACTATGACTTTCGCAGTCTCACCACCGAGACGACGACCCTGCCTACGGACTACTGGCTCAAGACGTTTACCCCCGGGCAGCTGGCGGCGGGTGGTATCGATACCGGGGTATCGGACACCCACATCGCGGGGCCCTTTGACATGTTGACGGCCCCCTTCGCCGAGGGGTTCTTCGTTGGCGACTACGAGGGGCTGGGCAGGATCGGCACGGCCTTCCAGCCCTTTTTCGTCCAGCCGAACTCAGGCAACACGGCCAACCGAACGGATGTCTTTACCGGCAGCTTCTAAAACCTGAGGTAGGGGAGGGGAGAGGTCTATCCTGCGCCTGGATCAGGGCCATGCGGTGATAGGCACCACCGGGCTGGACGGGTTGTCAGGTCCCACAGCCGGCAGCTTGAGGACGGCAGGATGGCGCAATTGAGGGGAGCGTTCATGGCGAAGCTGGCCAGAGTGGGTTTGCGGAAGCCACTTGTCGCGCTGGTATTGCTGACGGTGGCCGCCGCCGGCCGTGGGACCGGCAAGAGCACGTTGACGACGCCATCCAGCGGGGCTGGTGGCACCCCCACCGTCAGCCTGTTCTCGAAGCTGCCGGCTGCCATCCAGGCCAGCAAGGAGATCAAGGTGGGCTCGGACGAGGCCTACGCGACCATCGAGTTCTTCAAGGAGGGTACCCAGGAGGTCGAGGGGGTGGACTACGACCTGGCCCAGGCCATAGGGGCCAGGCTGGGGGTCAAGGTCACCTTCGTGAACACCCCTTCGATGGGCAGCCCGCAGCCCTCAAGGCCAAGCGGTTCGACATGATCATCTCGGCAAGGGCGGACACTAAAGCCCGGGAGGCCGAGGTGGACTTCGTTGACTACTTCACGGCCGGGACGGCGATCCTGGTGCAGAAGGGCAACCCCAAGAACATCAACTCGCTGGACGACGGACGCCGAGGCGGTCGCCACGGGGGTCTCGGATCTGCGCCGCCGCGTCGACGACCTGCTGGCGACGGAGGTAACGCATCCCGGCAACGCCCGGCTCCTCAAGCACCTTGGCAAGGAGTCCGGGCATCTGTCACCTTCTTGGAGCGAGACGGTGTGGGCCGTCGAGGAGCAACGGAACGTAGAGTCACGTTAGCTGATTTGTCTCTTTCTGGTGGGCCTCGGCAGTCCCCCCAAGCAGGGTCCCGGAAACGAGCGCACGGACCCTCTGCGCTGCCGTTCCTGAAACCCTTGCGGAACCCGCTCTTGATCGGGGTCTCGAAACTCCCTAGAGTCCAGCTCGCCCGCGGAATGGGTACTGCGCCCCGGCCGCGACGACTGGAAGGGGATGGGGGATGCGATTGACCATCTGCTCGCCAATCCCAGCGGCCGATGCGTTGGGCATAGTGGGCTCAAATTAGGCGCCACAATCACGATGGACGGCCTCCATAGCGCTGAGGTCTTCCAGTTCCCTCCTGGGGCTGTCAATATTCCTCTTGCTGCTCGATGTTGAGCCGGGACAGGATGTGCCGTTCGCGTAACGCTGAAGCGCGACGGGTGACCAGATGTGTCACCAGAATCCCTGTCTACGGGACCACCGGTCCGGGGGTCCAAGATGAGGCCCAAACGAGTTCCAGGGCCTGAAACCGTTCGGACCCCAGGGGCACTGAGTCCTGGACGGGATCCGAGTAGCAACGGAACGAGAATTGGACTGGATCAGAGATCCGGCTCCTCGGGCACGGTCGGGTCGCGCAAGCCCTGAGTGTGCCGGCCGGTAGCTGGTCCTCGGGGAACGCGTACCGCCCGTGCAGTCGATGTGCTCCCGGATGAGCGGTGACGGACCAGACGGCCGCGAACCAGGTGGGGAGAGCGGTCGGGGTCTTGTCGAAGATCGTGCCCACCGTGACCGAGGTCTTGCGACCGCAGGCGGCGCCCAGGGCAGTTGGGAGTATCATCCACCCTTGATCGATCACTCCTCGCATCCGGGCAAACGATGGGAGCCAACAATGCGTGACCGCCTTCCTGGTCGGCTCCTGAACGTGCTCTCAGGTCTCTTTATCCTCGTGTTGTTCGCCGCCCAGCTTGGCGGCGAACCGGCCGGGGCGGCTGGGCTCTTGGACCTGATGTGCACCGGCACCGAGTCCGCTACGTATTCACCAGGTTTGACGCTCTCTACCCAGTCGGTGACGGTCACCGCCTCCCACACGTATACCTCCTGCTCGGGCAGCGACCCCTCGGTCACGTCGGGCTCAGATGGCCGAATGCTGAGGAACAACATTTCGTGTCTCACACTGGCAGATGGCGGAGCAGGTACCTTGAGCCTGGCCTGGAACAACGGTCGGACAAGCATGTTCAACTTCAACAGGCTCGTGACTCATCCGGTCGGTGAAACCGTCGTGGCATACGTGGGCTCCATCACGAGTGGTGAGTTCGCCGGTGACAACGCAGTGCTGACGGTCACCAGCGCCACACTGGATGCGGCCGCTTGCATCGCTCCCCCGGGCGTCCCGGGCTCCTCAGGTCTTGCGGTCCTCGTCGTGACGGGACTCCTCGGGTCAACGCCGAGTCCAACCCCCTCCGTGCCGGCGCCTGCGCCGACTCCACCCCTGGGACGGGCTCTCCCGGTCACTGGGTCCAACGTTGCCCTCGTGCCTATGGTCATGTTTGCGGCCATGCTGCTGGCAAGCGGCGCCGCTCTGTTGCTTCGTGGCCGCCGCCAGCGGCGACCGGGGAACCCCTAACTACTCAAAAGCATCGGTAGGCGGGCAGACGGCTGATTTTGGCACGACTCAGCGGTCGTAGAGGACCGAATTCGCTGCATTTGAAGGTGTCGTGAGGGTTTCGTGACCAGTGGTCGACGATGCACGTTCTCTTGGGCTCTCGGGGGTATCGGCGCCAAAACGGCGGAACTTTGTGCCATCAACAGTCATTAGAGGAAGTTCAACGGCTCCGAACTGCCACTAACAGGGTCTGGACGTGCCTACAACGGCCTTGGACCGCTTCGATTAACAGGACCGACCCGCGGACGGGCCCCACCAAGCTCCTACGGGAAGGCTGTTCCCTGAGGTGCCCGGGCATTTAGGAAGTTTGGGGCTTGTTAGTGGAAGTATTTCACGCCGGAATTGCGCCGTTACCCCGGAGACTCCGACTCCATGCCACACAAGGGCCCAGACCGGTCCGAACTGGGGCGCTCAAAGCCACGGAGAGCCGCGATCGCGAACCGCCCGGTATGAATCCCTTAAGGATCCGGACGGCGTCCGGCGGCAGGCCTCGTCTCACAAGCTCTCTCCCAATCGGCGGCTGTGATCGCGAGTCGGCATGGGTGATTACCCTTCGGGATTCGGGTCTTCTCGTCGAGTTCGCCCTCGCAGTGCCCTTGCTTCGGGTTTTGGTCCCACCGATCCTCGCCCAACCATTCTCGTCCCGAGGGCTAACCCAGATAGGCAGGCGAAACCAGCCATCTTGGGCCATGTCCTTGGGAACGACGGCGGCCGACAAGATCAATACAGGCTTGCCTGGAGCCGCGGGCTTCCTCAAGCGGGGAGGAGGGGCAAAACGATGGGGTGGATCGTGCTGGCCGGCATTGTCGGCGTCGTGATCGCGCTCAATGTTTGGGCCAAAAGAGATACCGAGCGGCGCATTCTCGCAAAAGGTGGAGCAGCCGCAGTTGACGAGTACCGAAGGAACCAGGCCCGAGCAGCCGCCCATCGCCGTACACCCGAAGGGAGGGCCGAACGTCGTCAGGGCAGCGGAGCGGGCGGGCGTGCAGCGCCTCGCGCTCGTCAGCCTTCTTCGTGCCCGCCCGGACTGTGGATCGCGCTATCACGAGTCGAAGTGGGCCGCCGAGGAGATCGTTCGGCGGTCGCAGCTCGAATGGACCGTCCTCAAGCCCGGGATGATGTTCGGCCGCGGCGACCATCTGCTGGATCACCTCAGCCGAGCACTGCGCGCGTTCCCGGTCTCTATCGGTGTCGGGCCTCGACGGGTCCGACCTTAGGCCGTCGAGGACGCGGTGAAGGTGATGGTGGCCGCGCTCGTCGAGAGCCGGCTGCCTGGGAGGACCCTCGCGCTCATGGGTCCGACGGAGATCGGCTTCGACGACGCCGCTCGCTTGGTGGCCAAGGTGATGGGCAGGCAGCGGCGCTTCGTGCACGCGCCCATCGCGTTTCACTATCTCCTCGCTCACGTGGCACAGGCGACGATGACGGTCCCGCTGATCGCGACCGCGCAGGTGCGGATCCTCGAGGAGGAGTTGGTAGAACCAACCCTCGCGCCCGACGCAGGACTGAGGACCTGGCCCCGGCAGCCCCCTTTGACGAAGAGTCGATCCGCGCCGGTCTCCCGGGGCCGGGTGGCTTCGCTCTGAGCGATCTCCGCGTCTTCGCGAATCGGCGCCACAACAGAGAGGGAGGAGTTGTCGTTTGCGGCGAGGGAACAACCGTCATCAAGCGCGATCCGAAGGACGTGCTCGAGTTCGTGCTCGACGTGGACCGGTATCGCCGCGCCGACCTGAAAATCGGACGCGTTCACTGGATGCGTCGGGACGGGAACACGGGTTTGGTTCGCCACGGCGGAAGACTTAGGTCTTCCCGCGCCGGCAGTGACGCTGTCATTTCGAGCTCAGGCCTTACTCCCGATTGGACTTCAGGGGCGAGGAGATGCTCTGGCCGCTGCGAGGATTCGACGGCTTCTTCGCCTGCGAAGAGAGCCCCGAGGGGACGCTCGTGGCTCATCGGGAATGCTTCGTGCTCGGACCGCTCGTCGGGCCGGGTTTCAGGCTCCTCTTCGGGCGCTGGCTATCCCGTGACACTCCGGCGGAGGTACTGCGGATGAAGCGTATCCTTGAGGACGAGCCCTGCGGTGCTGGGCGCCGCCTTCGAGACTTCGGTGGTTAGCCAGCCGTCCCGCGGACCTCACGCCAGCCGCTCGGGTCGCTCTGCAGCAGGCCGGCGGCGGCGACGTCACCCTCACGGAGGTGTGCACAGGCTGCGACCCCAGCTTCTTCTCCTACCGCCGGGAAGCCGTCTCCTGCCGCCAGGAGGCTTCTTGTCGATCCTGGGCTCCGCTCTCCGTCGTGTGCTGTGGAGCCGAACGATTTTCGCGACCTCGGAACCGGGCCTACTTGATCCGAAAATGACCGACACCCTGCTCGAGACCCTCTCGAGGGCAACGTAGCCAACGCCTCTCAATCGGCAGGTCGAGCCGGGAGCTGCGAAAGTCCACTCGCGGTCAAGCACCCATGTTGGCGGGCCGTGTCAAGTCCCTGCCCTGATCTTTCTTTTTGCCTTCGCCCTGTCCTTCTGCCCGCGTCGGACCGGAGCCGGGGTCAAGGTGGAGCGCCCGCAGCGAAGCGAGGACGAACGACCTTGTGCGCCGGCGAGGATCCGTCGCAGGTTTGTGAAAAGGGAGAAGGCTCTTAGTCGGCGGAGTTGGTCTCGCAAACACCCATTCGGGCCTCCGGGCAGGAGGGTCCGCATGACGATGGAATCCGGGCTGGGCTGCTCACTCAGTACATCGGCCGTGTTGCAGGCTCATGTTTCACCTCGAGCGCACCCAGTCGGAGGGCTGCTCCGAAACACCCAACTCTTCACGCTGGCGTCTCCAGCCCCTTCAGGACGCGGAAGCAACGGGCAAGGATCTTGCGGGAGAGGGCGACGGTGGCGATCCGCTTGCCCCTGCGCTTCGCCACCTCCTCGAAGAACTTGGCGAAGGGGGGGACGTGACGGGCCTGTAGCTGGCCTCCGTCAGCACCGCTCGCACCGCCGCGGGACCCGCCTTGGTGATGTGGCCGTGGCGGACCTTGACATCGGAGTTGTGCACCGAGGGGGTGAGCCCTGCCCAGGCACAGAGTTTGCGGGCGGTGGGGAACCGGGAGATGTCGCCGATCTCGGCCACCAGGGTCATCGACGTGATGAGGCCCACCCCGTAGATGCTGCGCAGCGCCTCCACCCGAGGGTCGGCGTCGGCCTCGTGGTACCCCAACTCCTTTGTGACTACGGAAATGGTGCCGACGAACCATTGAGTCCGAAGGCGAGAGTGCCGGCATTGCCCCAGGGTGGATAAAGGGTGCTTGGTCGCATGTTGCTGGAAAAGGAGGGGTCGAGCGAGGGGACCCCGGAGCCGCACGCTACCCCGCCGGAAGAGAGTCCTCTGAGTGAGTTCGAGGAGTGCTTGGCCATCCTGGTTCGAGCGCTGTTCGTCAACTGCATAGACCCGGCCCTGCCAGACGGTGAGCGATGGGCTGCGTACGTCACTTCCCGGCGTTGCCGTGGACGCCCCATCCGAGTGACCTGCCAGTGGAAATCCCGGACCCGAGCTAGACGGAGCGCAGCGACGCCGGGTGGATCAGGAGTACGACCAGCTTCCGGTTCCGATCACATGGCTGCCGTACCCGACCCCGATGGTAAGACTCACCGTGGTGCAGATCGGGTCGGCGAAAACGTGGAGCGGGAGATTGCCCGTGTTGACCAAGACGTGGGACGTCAGGGGAAGCTTGTTACATCCGGACACTGGGTCGAAGTTGGTCAACGGTGTGAACTCGTCCGTGAAGACCCCCACCCGGGAGCCGTTGGAGGCGGGGCCCGTCACGCTGGCACCGACGTTGAGCCCACCGACGCCGACGCCGAGCCCAACCGGCGTGGCCCTGTAGCTGCCGGACCCGATAACGTGGCCGCCGAAGCCCGGGGTGATCGTCAAACCCAGAGTGAGGCAGCCGGGATCGGGATAGACGGTGACCGGAGCGTCTGTCGTGTTGACGAGAACATGCGCGAGCAGCGGGAGCTTGATGCAACCGCTGGGATTCTCGGTCACATCGAGCCGAGTGGGCGTGAGCGGTACCGTCTCGATCGAGAAGACGGTCACCCGCCCCTTGACGAGGGGGACGGGGGCGGGCGCTGCCGCCACGTTGATCCCGGCGAGCGAGCCGAGGCCAAAGCTTATGCCGAAGTCCGCCGCTGGCTGTGCTTTCGCCGCGGAGGAGAGGCCGCCAACGAACCCTTCCGTCAGGATAGCGGCGACCAGGACCGCGGCGACCAGGACAGCTAGTACGCGCCTTCCTGGCATCGACACGATGTGGATTCCCCTTGGCTGGACGCAGCGAGATAAGTGGAGCTTCCGCCGAAAGCGTACCATAGCATCGTGCTGGACCAAGCGGATTAAGGTGCGGCTCGCCGCGATCAAGTCAGGGAACGAGAGGCCGTCCCC
>Ga0137390_10005787_pt1 | contig 10459 bp, 11 predicted proteins | sample 15con2h24AmetaG_FD_104937 | JGI IMG/M metagenome (GOLD analysis project Ga0137390, IMG submission 104937) | Vadose zone soil microbial communities from Angelo Coast Range Reserve, California, USA - 15con2h2.4A metaG | ecosystem: Environmental > Terrestrial > Soil > Vadose zone > Saprolite... | reverse complement strand
CGCTTCTCGATCGATGTGTCGCCCAGATGCTCCCCGAGGGCCGCCGCTACGCCGCGGTCGTCAGCGGCGGGATCGATTCGTCTCTCGTCGCCTCGTACGTCGTCCGCCGCGGCTCGCCCCAGCTCCTCTCCATGCGGTTGGCCGTCTCATCCACGCCGCGCGGCACGGATTTCTCCGGGACGTTGGGGATGCGAGTTTCTGCCGCGGAGAGATCGATATCGAGCTGGCCCGCTTCTTCTTCGAGCCGGCGGATCTCCTCCTTGAGGGATTTCATCTCGACCAGGGCCTCGGGCGAGGGCTTGCCGCGCGGCGCGATGAGCTCGTTGCGGCGACGTCGCACCTGCTCGAGGCGAGTGACCGCCTCGCGCCGCCGCCGGTCGAGGGCCGCGAAGCCTTCGATGCCCGACGCGGCGTACCGCTCCGGCATCTCGGAGAGGAGCCGCTCCGCGTTCTCGCGCAGGAACTCGCGTGGTAGCATGAACGCTGCGATTTATATCGCGCCCGTGGCCGAATCAACCGCCCCAATCCGCCGCCGGTCTCCTCAGCCAGACGTCGATTGCGTAATTGTCAACCGCGACGGCGGAGAGGCCCTGTTCGCCGCCCTGACGTCGCTGCAGGAGCAGGCGGGCATCGACCTGTCGATCGTCGTGGTGGACAACGGCTCGCAGCCGGGGGAGCGGGAGCGCCTCAAGCGGGAGGCTCCGGAAGCGCGGGTCGTGGCTTTTTCGCGAAACCTGGGCTTCGCGGCGGCGGCCAACGAGGGGATCGCGCGCACCCGCGCCCCGTTCGTGCTGCTGGTCAATAACGACGCCGTCCTCGCCCCCGACTACGCGGCCCGGCTGGCGGCCCGCCTTGACCTGGACGAGCGCCTCGCGGCCGTCGCCGGGCTGGTCTTGACGGGAGACGGAAAGCGCGTCGACACGGCGGGGCTCGACTGGAACTCGCGCGGTGAAGCGATCCCGATCCTCGCCGGGACAGACGCCCGCGACGCCCCGGAGTCGCTCTTCGAGGTCTCCGGTGTTTCCGCGACGGCGACGCTCTACCGCCGGTCGGCCCTGGAGAGCGTCGCGCCGCACGGGGAAGTCTTCGAGCGCTCGTTCTTCGCCTACTACGAGGACGTGGACCTCTCGCTGCGGCTGTCGCGGGCGGGATGGCGCTTCGCCTGCGACCCGGCCGCCGTTTGCCGGCACGAGGGCTCGAGGACCGGCCGCCGCATGCCGGCGCGCCGGGCGCTCTGGACCGCGCGCAACCGCTGGCGCACTCTCTTCCGAAACTTCGATTCGCGGTTCCTCGCCAGGCGCCTGGGAGCTCTGCTTCGCGCGGACCTGGCCCACGTGCGGCAGCTGGGGTGGAGAGGGGCGCTCCTTCCCGTTCTGGTCTGGCCCCGGCTGCCGATCCTCGCCTGGCGCTCCCGCGTCGAGCGCGCGCTGCTGTCCGACTGGCCGCGGCGGCCCGGTCCCTAGTGCTTGGTCCTTGGTACTTGGTCCTCAGTCCCTAGTCTTTGAAAGGCAATCGACGTTGATACGGACGACCAAGGACCAGGGACCAGGGACCAGGGACTCCTCCGTGCCGGTTCGCGAGATCTCGGCGATTCTCGTCTCCTGGAGAGACGGGGATGAAGCCCGCGAGGCGATCGCGTCGCTGGCCCGGGCACGACGACGCATCCCCGCGGGGGGGCCTCGCGTTTCCCTGGTCGTCGTGGACAACGGGGGGGCGCTCGTCCGAAGCGACGTGCTCTCGCTCTGGCCCGAAGCGTCCATCCTGGTCAACGGCCGCAACGTGGGGTTCGGCCCCGCGGCGAACCAGGCGGCCGAGGTCGCGGCGGGCGACGTGCTCTTCTTCGTCAATCCCGACTCGCGCGCCGAGGGGGAGCCCTTCGCCGAGATCGCGCGCGCATTCGAGATTCATCCGGAGGCCGTCGCGCTCGCCCCGCGGCTCCTCGATTTCGACGATCCAGGCGTCTCGCAAATCGCAAATCGAAGGCCTCTCGCTCCCCCCGACCAGGAAGACCAGTTCACCTTCCAGCTGCGCCACCTGCCGGGCCTCGCTTCCGACGCGCGGGAGCTTCTTCTGATCGACCATTTTTCACCCGATATCCGGTGGCGCCGGCGCTTCCGCTATGCCGACCGCGACCGCAACGCCTTCTTCGAAGTCGAGCAGGCCGCGGCGGCGGCGCTCGCGGTCCGCCAGGCCGCCTTCCGGCGCGCCGGGGGGTTCGACGAGAGGTTCGCCCCCGCCTGGTTCGAGGACGTGGACCTCTGCGCGAGGCTGCTCAAACAGGGCAAGATCCTCTACTGGCCCGGCGCCAGCCTGCGCCACCGCGGCGGCGTCTCCTCGCAAGCCCTGGGCTATGGCCGCTTCCTGCCGATCTACTACCGCAACGCGCTGCGCTACCGGCGGCTTCGCTACAGTATCGGAACGCGTATCCTGTACCGCCTCCTTCTCATCACGGGAATGGTTCTGCGCTTGATCGCCCTGCCGTTTCGCCCGACCGTCCCCCGCCCGCGCCGAGAATCCGCCCGCGCCTACCTCGGAGTCCTCGGATTGGCCCTCGGTTTCTCAAAATCACAATTCACAATTCACAATTCATAATTTCCCCATGCCTGACCTCTCCATCATCGTCGTCTCGCACAACGACGAGGCGGACCTGCCGCTCTCGGTCGGCTCCGCGCTCGCGCAGCTGGGCGTTTCCGCCGAAACGCTCGTCGTAGACAACCACTCTTCCGACGCCTCGCGCGACGTGGTCCGGCAGTTCGGCGGCGTGGTCAGACTCCTCTCGCTCGAAGAGAACGTCGGTTTCGCCGCCGCCATGAACCTCGGCATCGAGGCCGCGTCGGGCCGGTACGTGCTGGCCTTGAACCCCGACTGCCGCCTGGCGCCCGACTTCGCGGCGATCCTGGCGGAGCGCCTCGACCGCAGGCCGGATATCGGTTCGGCCTCCGGCCGGATCCTGCGGGCGAGCGGGGGGAAGCTTCTTCCGACGACGCGGCTCGATTCGACGGGCATCTATCGCACCGCGACGGGGCGGCACTTCGACCGCGGCTCGGGACAGGAGGCAGGCGGCCGCTATCAAGAAGAAGAGGAGATCTTCGGCGCGAGCGGCGCGGCCGGATTCTACCGGCGGGAAGCCCTGGAGTCGGCGCGCATGTCGACGGGCGTCTTCGATTCTGACTTCTTTCTGTATCGCGAGGACGCGGACCTCGCCTGGAGGCTGAAGAATCTCGGCTGGAAGTGCCTCTACATCCCCTCCGCCGTCGCGTACCACCGGCGGCGCAACCTTCCCGAGCGGCGGCGCGGCATGTCGCCCCTGGTCAATCTCCATTCGGTCAAGAACCGATTCCTGCTGCGCATCAACAACCAGTCGCCGGCGGAATTCGCCGCGACGCTCTTGCCGACAGTGGCACGGGACGCCCTCGTCCTGGGAGCATGCCTGACAGTCGAGCGGTCCTCGTTGCCGGCGTTCGCGTGGCTGTGGAGGAACAGGAAGCGCCTGTGGGCCAAGCGCCGGGAGATCCGGCAGAAGATTCGGGCACGACACCTGGCTTCGGTTCGCCCCTCACCCTAACCCCTCCTTCGCCAAGGCTTCGGAGGTCAAGCCTCTCCCGCCCTCGTCCTCCGAAGCTCGGAGAGCGAAGGAGGAGGGAGAGGGAACAGAGCTGATAGCTTCTCGCCATGCGCCTCGCGATCCTCGGAACCCGCGGCATCCCCGCGCGCTACGGCGGGTTCGAGACACTGGCCGAGGAACTGTCGGCCCGGCTGGCGGCCCGGGGACACGAGGTCACCGTCTACACGCGGATACGGTACGCGCAGACCGGCTTGCGGGAGCATCGTGGAGCGAGAATCCGCGTTCTGCCGACCGTTCCGACGAAATACTTCGACACGGTCGTGCACGGGCTCATCTCCGCTTTTGACGCGGCGCTCGAACGCTACGACGCGATTCTCGTCTGCAACGCGATCAACGCGGCCTCCTGCTTTCTTCCCCGGCTGGCTGGCAAGACGCGCGTCGTCCTGAATGTCGACGGGTTGGAGCGGAACCGGCGCAAGTGGAACGCCGCGGGAAGGGCCGCGTACCGCCTCTCGGAGAGGCTCTCGACTCTGCTTCCGGACGCGGTCGTCTCCGACGCCCTGGTCATCCGCGACTACTACCGCGACCGCTACGGCTTCTCCTCCGTCTTCATCCCCTACGGCGGAGACCTGCCGGAGCCGGCCGGGACCGACGCTCTGAAAGAGCTCGGCCTGGAGGAAGAACGCTACGTGCTCTACGTCTCGCGCCTGGAGCCGGAAAACAACGCGGACGCGGTCGTGCGAGCTTACCGCGACGTGCCCGGGCAAACCCCCCTGGTGATCGTCGGCGACGCCCCCTATTCGCGTGGCTACATCGCCGCTCTTCGCCGGGAAGCGGACCCCCGCGTGCGTTTTCCGGGAGCGATCTACGGGGAGGGTTACCGGCAGCTTCTCTCCCGCGCGGGGGTCTACGTGCAGGCGACCGAGATCGGCGGCACCCACCCGGCCCTGGTCGAGGCGCTGGGCTTCGGGCGGGTGGTTTTCTACAACGGATCGCCCGAAAACGAGGAGGTCGCCGGGGGTGCCGGGCTGCCTTTTGACGTCCGGCGCCCCGAAACGCTGGCGCGGCTGCTGTCGGACGTTCTGGATGATCCCGCGTCCTACTCCGTATGGAAAGAACGTGGAAGGGCGCGCGTCGCGGAGCGGTATCGCTGGGACGACGTCGCCAGCCGCTACGAAGCAGTTCTTGAAGGACGGCCCGTCATCTCGTAACATCCGGAAGGCTCGTCGGCCGGCTGGCCGGGGCCACGCTCCATGCTGAAACAAAAGGCTCGCGCCGTCGCCCTGGGCGTACTGGCAGGGGATCTCGCTCTGACGGCGATGTCCCTGCCGGTGGCCTACCTGGTGCGCCATGGAGTCCTGACGGGTCTCTTCCCGACGGTCTTCCGGACTCTCTTGAGCCCGATCAACCAGTATCTCTTCCTGCTCGTCGTGATCCTGCCGCTCTGGGGTCTGATGCTCTCCGCCGCGGGTTTCTATCGCAGCCACCGCACGCTTCCTCTGGCGGAAGAGATCTGGGGCGCGGCGAAAGTCGCCTTCGGCGGCACGGCGCTCCTCGCGCTGCTCGTCTACGGCCTGCGGCTCGAGTTCGTGAGCCGGTTCTTCCTGGTCGTCTTCGGGATCGTCAACTTCGTCTTCCTCGCGACGGAGAAAGTCGCGCTGCGGCTGATCTCCCGGTCCGTGCGCGCGCGCGGCTACAACTTCCGCACCGTGCTGCTCGTCGGCACAGGCCAGAAGGCCGCGCAACTGGGGGATTTCCTGGAGGCCCACCCGCACTGGGGCTTCCGCGTGATCGGCTACCTCGACGACGACAACGGCGGAGAGATCCGTCGCGTCAACCGCTGGACGTGCCTGGGCAAGATGCCCGACCTCGAAGCGATCCTGATGCGGGAGGTCGTGGACGAAGTGATCTTCGTCACCGAGAAGGGGCGTTTGCCCGAGTACGAGCAGGCCCTGATCGTTGCCGAGCGGCACGGCGTCCGGGCGCACGTGTCCATGGACATCTTCCCGCACGTGCTGGCGCGCCCCGTCCTGGAAGAGCTCGACGGCATCGCGCTTCTCTCCTTCACGACGACGCCCTCGAACCCCATGCAGCTCGTCGTCAAACGGGCCCTGGACCTCGCGCTTTCGCTCGCCCTCTTCATCCTGACTCTGCCGATTCAGCTCCTGGCGGCGCTCGCGATCCGGCTCTCCTCGTCCGGGCCGGTCTTCTTTCGCCAGACGCGCTGCGGCTTGAATGGGCGGCATTTCACGCTGATGAAGTTCCGGACCATGGCCGCGGGGTCGCAAGAGCGATTGCATGAGGTCTCGCACTTAAACGAGATGTCGGGGCCGGTCTTCAAGACCTCCCACGACCCACGCCTGACGCCCGCGGGCCGCATCCTGCGCAAGTTCTCCATCGACGAGCTGCCGCAGCTCTTGAACGTCATCCGGGGAGACATGAGCCTGGTGGGGCCGAGACCTCCCCTGCCCGAGGAAGTTTCCCGCTACCTGCCCTGGCAATGCCGGCGGCTGTCGATGAAGCCGGGAATGACGTGCCTCTGGCAGATCTCCGGCCGCAACAACCTCGACTTCGACCGGTGGATGGCCCTGGACCTGAAATACATCGACACCTGGTCGCCGATGCTGGACTTGAAGATCCTGGTCAAGACCGTGCCGGCGGTTCTCTCGGGGCGCGGAGCGCGGTAGCGCGTCTCACGACGCGCAGTCCAAAGTCCAAAGTCCAAAGCTACGAGCAGTCCGGGTCCGACCTTGGGCCTTGGACCTTGGACGCGCCGCGTAGCGGCGCTATCTGTTCCCGCCCCGGAACCCCTCCTCTTCCGACTGCTTGAACAGGTACTTGATCGAGCCTTTCGGGATCAGAAGATTGGGCGCCCGCTCGCGGTTGACTTTCAGGCAATGCTTGTCGTACCACTCGATCCAGCCTCGAATCTCCTCGCCGTCGGTCAACACGATGACCATGGGAGTCTTCGCGGCCATCTGCTTCAAGTAGTAGTAGCTCTCGGCGTTGGTCTGCTCGGCCGGAGCCTGCTTGCGCTGCTGGAAGGTGCGGGTCGGGTAACGCTCGGAAAGCTCCGAGAGGTTGGGCCGGATCAGTTTTCTGTTGCCCGGAGTTTCGTCTTCGGGACGGAAGGCGCTGCCCGGCGGCGGGATGCGGTTCGGCACTGCTGTTTCTCCGGTCCCCGTAATGGAGGGGGCTCTTGCAAGAATTAAACCCCGACATGGCTCGAATTATTCTGGGGTTTCTTGGAGTCCACGCCCGGCCGGCCGCCTTCGTCTTCGTATGCCAGGCAGCACATGAGCCGCCCGCACATACCCGAGATTTTCGAAGGATTGAGAGAAAGGTTCTGATTCTTGGCCATCTTGATCGTCACCGGGTGAAACCCCTTGAGGAAGCTCGAGCAGCACAGGGTCAGCCCGCAGGGTCCCAGGCCGCCCCGCATCTTGGTTTCGTCCCTGGGGCCGATCTGACGCATCTCGATGCGTACGGGGTACTTCACTGCGAGGTCCGAGACCAGCTTTCGGTAGTCGATCCGCGTCTCGGAAGTGTAATAAACAGTGTATTTACGCCCGTCGAAGCTCTCTTCGATCCGCACCAGCTTTAAGGGAAGCTTCTTGTCCGCGGCAAAGTCCTGTACATCGGCGAGAAAGCGTAGCTCCCGGCCTACCTTGGCGTCGTAGCCCGCCAGGTCGCTCTCGGTCCCGACCCGGACGAGGCGGCGTGCGTCCTTGAGCTGGCATTGCTTGACGATCATGGGGTGGAGGGTCGTCACCTGGGCGTACTCGTAGCCGGAGTCCCCCTCGACGATGACCCTCTGGCCCTTTACGACCGGCGCCCCCTGCGTCTCGCAGAAGACGACCCGGCCATCTTCGTTCTCGTTGATCCGGACGCCGACGTAATGGCCTCCGGGGTTGTACGAATTGCCTGTCGTACAGCCGCCGCAACCGGGCATGTGACCCCCCTAAACCCTTAGCCTATCATGGCTTGGAGGGCCCTGCCGCGGCCTCAATGGAAGCCGCAAGCAGTTCGATCAGCCGGCCCGGCTCTCCCGCGGCAAGCCGGCCGACGCCGCTCAAAGGCGAAGGCGCGTCCTCCGACACAAAAAGGGGAGGGGGCGCCGGGTTGTCTTCCCGAATGGCTGAGACGACCCCGGCGGTCTCCTCGCCGGCGAGCAGCATGACGGCGTCGATCCGGCGGTTGCGAGCGATCTTTTCGACCGCGTCCTCGGCGCCCTGCGCCAGAAGGATTTCCACCGACGGGTCGCGGCTGGCGAGCGCGGCGAGATCCTCTCCCTGCCGGGTCACGACCAGGATGGAGATCACTTCAGCAGCCTGCTAGTCACCTTCCACCCAGAGCGTGGCGGAGGCGCCCGGCCGCGGGCGCTGCCTTTCCCCGACGATCATGTAGAAGACCAGCGTATAGAGGCCGGGACGGTCGGGTGCGAAGAGGAAGGAGAACGCGCGATTGGGCCAGACGCGAATCTTATCCTGCGTGAGGGTATCGGCGACCCGCATCGGGCCGGATCCCTCGGGAATGTAGGCAAGCCTGGCCCGCGGATAGGAATAGCTGCTGCGCGCCGACGCCTCCTCCCGGGAAAGCGGAGAGGGTAGCGGCTCCCACGCGATCGTCACGAACCGAAGCCGCCAATCCGGGAGCGGCGTTCCCCGCAGGAGCACCGCGAGGCGCGAGCTCTCGAGGGAAGAAAGCCCCAGGCGTTCCAGGCCGCGGACGAGAAATTCCTGGGCCATCTGGAAGCGGCTGCCCTCCGCGGCGTATCCGACTCCCACGTGCGTGTTTTCGGGATCGAGGATCGTGCGGCGATGGCCGTCGGCGGGTGGTCTCTCCGCCATCATGTCCTCATGACCCATGATCGCGAGCTTCAACGCCGGCTCCCAGAATCTCCGGGCCGTCGTCGTCCAGGAAACGGAGTTCTGCGCCTCCACCCCGAAGACTCCGGCAAAGCCCGTGCGGGCATAGGGCGGGATCCCGTCCATCAGGAAGTGACCGCGCGAGGCCTCGCGTACCTGCGCGACGCAGAAGGCGTCCGCGACCCGGGAGGCGGCCTCGTCCCACGCCACCGGGGAAAGACCCGCGGCCGCGCGGTCGCGATTGATTCTGGCGAACACCGCCGCCTTGAGGGCATCTCGTGGTTGCGAATCGGCCGGAAAGATCTCGACCAACGGGGTATGAAGATCCGGCGCCTGCAGGCGCAGAGACGGATTCTGCCGCCGGATTCCCGAGCAGCAGACCGCCAGGACGGCAAGGACCGACAGACGCCGTGCCAGGGGGTTTGGGGGACCGCAAAGTCCCCCGCTAAGATTACTCGGACATACTCTTCTGTTCATGAGTCGTCGCAGGAGGGAAACCCCGCAAGTCCGGGGGGTTCTTCCCGCCGCCGGCGTGAAAGGAGCGGCGCTTTCTTGACCGCGATCACGTTCGGGACTTCGGGCTGGCGGGCGGTCATCGCCGAAGACTTCACGTTCGCCAACGCCCGCCGGGTCGTCGCGGCCATCGCGGGAGTGCTGGCCGAGGAAGGGCGCGGCGCAGACCTCGTTCTCGTCGGATTCGACACGCGGTTTCTCGCCGCCCGCTTCGCCACCGAGGCGGCCCGCGTGCTCGGCCGCGAAGGGTTCCAGACGGAGCTGTCCGCCCGTCCCGTGCCCACTCCCGTGCTCGCCTTCGAGATCCGGCGGAGGGGCGCGGCAGGCGCCGTCAACTTCACCGCGAGCCACAACCCGCCGCAGTATCTCGGCATCAAGTTCTCGACCGCCGACGGCGCTCCCGCGATGCCGGAAATCACCAGGAAGATCGAGGAGCGCATCGCGAAACTTCCTCGGGTCGACGCGCAGGGAGAAGAGCAAGTCCGATCGTTCGATCCCGTCCCGGCGTACCTGGAGGACCTGGCCGGCAAGGTCGCAAGCGCGGACGTCGGCCGCGGCCGGCCGCGGTTTGCGCTCGACTTCCGCTACGGCACCTCGGCGGGATTCCTGGACGCCTACCTGGAGCGGACGGGGGCCGATCTCTTGCGGTTGAACGCGAAACCCGATCCCCTGTTCGGCGGGCAGTCGCCGCAGTGCGGTCCCAAAGAGCTCGTCGCCCTGGGCGAGGAGGTCCGCCGCAACGGATCGCGCCTGGGCCTCTCCTGCGACGGGGACGCCGACCGCTTCGGAGTCTGCGACGCGCGGGGGCGATACGTCTCGCCCAACCAGCTACTGGCCCTTCTCCTCTGGGATTTTCTCGCGCGCAAGGGCAAGCGCGGCGGCGTCGCGCGGAGCGTGGCCACGACCCACGCCCTCGACGCGATCGCGCGGCGCTTCGGCGTGCCGCTCTACGAAACGCCGGTCGGCTTCAAGTACATCGGCGAGAAGTTGATTGCCGGCGAGATCATCTTCGGCGGCGAGGAGAGCGCGGGCCTGACGGTCGAGGGACACGTGCCGGAGAAGGACGGGATCCTGGCCGACCTGCTCGTCGCCGAGATGGTGGGCGCCACGGACAAGTCCCTAGACGAGCTGTCGGCGGATGTCTCCCGCGAGATCGGGCCCTTCTTCTCGACGCGGCTCGACCTGGAGCTGCCTGCGCAAGCGCGGGCGGCCTTGAAGCGCCGACGCGGCTCTCCGCCGGAGCGCTTCGCCGGCCGCAAGGTCGTCGCCGTCAACCAGGTAGACGGAATGAAGTTGCTTTTGGACGACGGTTCGTGGATTCTGGTTCGAGAGTCGGGAACCGAGCCGGTGGCGCGCGTGTATGCCGAATCGAAATCGGAGGAGGAGAGCGAATCGCTCGCGCGGGCGGGGCGGGATCTGCTGAAGGGATGATCTCGTGAGCTTCGTGGTCGAGGCGGTCTACGGCCGCGAGATCCTGGACTCGCGCGGCAACCCGACCGTCGAGGTCGAGGTG
>Ga0137390_10005785_pt1 | contig 10460 bp, 7 predicted proteins | sample 15con2h24AmetaG_FD_104937 | JGI IMG/M metagenome (GOLD analysis project Ga0137390, IMG submission 104937) | Vadose zone soil microbial communities from Angelo Coast Range Reserve, California, USA - 15con2h2.4A metaG | ecosystem: Environmental > Terrestrial > Soil > Vadose zone > Saprolite... | reverse complement strand
TCGCGCGGCGTGCATGAGTTCCCCCAAAGGCTGAGGACGATCGTTAATCCACTTGCTGAGATTAACAGCTTGCCGGCCGCCGCGATACGCCCTTAGCGATTGGTCTTGCAGGCTTACGATCGTCCGCGCCGTGACACAGGTTGTGGGGTAGGCAATGGATTTGCTCGTCAACGTGGATGTCGACGACCTGTCGAAGGGGATCGCATTCTACCAGCGGGCGATTGGCTTGCAGGTCGGGCGGCGGTTCGGCTCATTCGGCGTGGAAATGCTTGGCGCCTCGTTGGCCATCTACCTATTGCTAAAGCCTGAGGGAACGAGGCCATCGGCAGAAGCGGACGATGTGCGCCGCTACCGCCGACACTGGACACCGATCCATCTCGACTTTGTGGTTCCTGATATTGTCGCCGCGGTCAATCGGGCAATTGATGCAGGCGCCACCCTGGAGGGCGAGATTAGAACGCATAACTGGGGTCGCATAGCGCAGATGGCCGATCCCTTCGGTCACGGCATCTGCTTTATCCAATTCCTCGGCCGCGGCTATGACGAAATCGCCGACCGGGGGTGAAAACGCCCTGCGTCTCAGCAGTACAGATGTAGAGTCTGCGCTCGTCGTTCGATAATTTCGTCAAGTCTGTAGACCGCGATCCATACTGCCCCTGCCCTGTTATCGCCGCGATCCGGCGTCAGAACGCTGGATGCCACCTGGCGCTCTACGACTACTACGCGAGAACAATCGCCGCATGCAGCCTGATCGCACTGCCGTTTCGCGCCGCACTGCGCTTCGCGGCTTCGCATCGGCCGCAACGGCGCTTGCGGTCGGGGGCTGCGCCGGCATGTCGGCGAATGGGCCGCGCTTCGGTGCCTCAGAGCTCGCGACCCGTCCGGCGCTCCTGGTGGCCACCACGCGCAAATCGGTCGCCGGAGCGCGCGCCAAGCCGTGGTTTGGAACCGAGCGGTCCCGCACAATTACGCTTGCACGCGCGACGATGATACCGCCCGATGACGGCCGGTTCTCGCTTTCCGCGGTCGGTCTTTCCGATTGGAGCATCGCCTCGATCGAGCCGGTGCCGCAGATCGACGACTTGCTCGGCCAGGGAACCAGCGGACGGAACCTGCTCATCTACGTTCACGGTTTCAACCAGACCTTCGAGGCGGCCGCTCTCGATGCTGCGCGTTTATCCGACAGCATCAAGTTTGCCGGCGACACCCTGGCGTTTTCCTGGCCGTCGCGGGCGAGGCTCCTTGACTACAATTACGATCGCGAAAGCGCGATGTGGTCGCGCGACGCCCTCGACCAGGTGCTCGAAGACCTGCTGGCAAGCCCGACTATCGGCCGCGTCAATATCGTGGCGCACAGCGTCGGCACCATGCTGACCATGGAGGCGCTGCGGCAACTCCATGCTAAGCTCGGCGACTACGCGGCCGACCGGATCGGCGCGGTGGTGTTTGCCTCGCCGGACATCGACATGGATGTGTTCACCGCATCCGTGCAGCGGATCGGCCCGCTCGCCCCAAAGGTCACGATCATTACGGCGACGGACGATCGTGCGCTCGCGGTGTCGCGGTGGGTGAACGGCAGCACCACCCGCGTCGGGGCGGCCGAGAAGGCGCAGCTCGAGAAGCTCGGGCTGCGGGTTGTCGACGCCTCAGCGCAAGGCTGGGGCATCCTCAACCACGATCGCTTCCTGTCGAACGCCGGCGTTCGACAGGCGATTCGCGATGCGGTCGGAGGCTATCCGCGGATCGGGGCGTTCGCACCGGCGGGAATCGAGCTGGGCGGAAGCTTGGCGCCGCCGGAGGGAGAGCGAGCGTCGCCGCGGGTTGATTCGAATTAGTGATCGAATAGCTCCTTTTGAGCGGGCGGAAGCGGTTTGCGAATGCAAAGCGGCGGATTGCCAATAGTTCCTGTGTTCTTCAAGAGTTGCTCATCGAACGTTTCTAGGAAGGCCACGCCGACATCCAACGCGGTCGCGACGTGTATTGCATCCTTCGGCCTGATGCCATGATTCCATACGAGATCTTGCGCGCCTTCGGATATGGACCGCGTGACATTATCTCACGCGGAAATAAGAGCGACGGAAAAATCTGCGAACAATTTCTGCTTTTTCTTGTGGAATTGCAGGTGCGCCGCGCATCCAAAGGACCTCAGCGATTGTTAACGCCGAAGTGAATATTATCACCTCTCCCTGGTCCGCCCGCTTTAAAGTGCCAGCACATAGGTCCGCCTTACCTTGCTCGGCCTGAAGCCACGCAAGGTATGCGTCACTATCCCAATAAATCAACTCTACTCCCGCCATCCCCTTAACTGCGGAGAATTCCTCTCACGTCCTCAGCCGTCGGCAACTCACTGTCATCTGGCAGCCCAAGAATCTGCTCGACTTCTATGCTCACTGGCGTGCCGTTTTTGCGATAATGGATGACACCAGACACTTCGACTCGTTTGCGGAACGTGTCGAAAACTTCGGGTAGCAATTCTTCCGGAAAATAGCATCGCACCCTTTGCCGCAGCATTACATCGCGAATGTAGAACTGCAGCGTTCCATAGCTTTCCTGAATGGATTCCAGACGCCCTTCGATGGTTCCGTAATCATTGTAATCAGCGCGCCATTCCTCTCGAATCGTGTTGGCTATGTTTGTATCCAAGCTGATTGGCGTTCTTTGCACCCAAACACGGATGGGAATGGGCGCAGTTTTATTCGGCCCGGCTTCTGTCATTTCAGAGAGCGTACGTAGATATTTCAGCGCCGGCTCTGATAGCCCTGACTCATTGATATTGCCATCAATCAAATGGCGAATGCCTTGCTCAGCGCGGGCGTAAATTCGACGCGTTATTTCTTGCGGGACGCCTGGGCTGGGGTCAACAGCGAGCAGCGCGCTTCCTTCGCGGACACGGACGATCCAACGCACTGGCTGGGACTCAGGCGCAATGGCCTGGCTTATCTCTTGTACATAGCCAAAAAATGCCCGGGCAGCAGCCATAAATCGCTCAGGAGACAGGTTCTCACCTATCTCAAGCGTCAAATCCGTCGGTATCTGATCCGGCGCAGCTGGCATACAACACATTCCACAAACGATGGTGCTATGCGTCGTGCGATTCCTTGTATATCATCATGATACCAACAACCGTCTTCGCTGTCCCTATCTTCTGTCGTTAATGCAATGATGAATAAACTCGCTCCACGACTTCACTTCGTCGGGCGGTTGGAAGGATCGCCGGACACCACGTCGCCCCGCGCCACCTCGGCGCGAGCCGATCGCGCAAGGGCGCCCAATTGATCCTGGGTCTTGGCGAAGCACTCATCCCAGCCGCGTTCGGCCGCGATCTCGTCCGGAATGAGGCTGGCGATGGCTTCCTGTTCAGCTTCCGGAAGCCGTGCCATCTCGGCGAGAGCCTTCTCAAGCAAAGCATTCATGTCGCGACGTTCCATAGCTCGGCTGTAAGCGCACGCACCGCGTCCACCGACCAAGCAACAGGATCGACCTCGCCGAAGGGAGCAAGTGCGGCATCATCCGCCGCAGAGTCGCGTCCCTTCGCGAGCGCTTCGGCCCGGGCCAACACAGCAGCGAGGCGATCAGGGTCAGCAACCTTGAGCGGTACCACATCCCAACTTCCGATCGCCCGACTTCACCGGGGTCGGCCCCGGCAACATCCCCGTCGCTTCCCCGGATAGCTTCCGCAAGTCGCGGATGCTGATGTGATTCATGAGGGTTACATACGCCCGCATATACAACGAAACAAGCTGGGAAAGGAAGGTCATCCGCGGGGACTTCAAGCTCTTTCACATCGCAAAAGGTGGGCGATTCTACAACACCGATCAGAAGACCCGAATTCCCTGCCCTTGCGAGCGAATTCCCTGCCAGGCCCGGATAAATTCCCTGCGCGCGCGAAATAAATTCCCTGCGCCGAACGGACGGGAAATTCGAGCATCTTCGTGCACCACGCTGGAATCACTGCACGAATAGAGGCCAGCCAGCGCCGGATCGGTTCCAAATTCGCAAAATTTCCCCGCCAAATTCCCTGCCACAGGGAATTCAAAGGTCGAGAGGAGGCGCCAATTCCGCATTACGGGACGGCAAATCGTCCGTCCCCAAATCGGGGCTACCGAACCGCCCCTACTCCACGTCCTCCACCTGCTTCGGCTCCTCCCCGAACGCTTTCTGCGCAAGCGCTGCCGCCATGAACTCATCGAGGTCGCCGTCGAGCACAGCGCCGGTGTTGGACGTGCTCACCCCGGTGCGCAGGTCCTTCACCATCTGGTAGGGCTGGAGCACATAGGAGCGGATCTGGTGGCCCCAGCCGATATCGGTCTTGGCGGCCTGCTCGGCGATCGCCTGCGCCTCGCGCCGCTTGATCTCGCGCTCGTAGAGCCGGGCCCGCAGCATTTTCCAGGCCTGGGCGCGGTTCTTGTGCTGGGAGCGCTCGGCCTGGCACACCACGGCAATGCCAGTCGGGATGTGGGTGAGGCGGATCGCCGATTCCGTCTTGTTGACGTGCTGGCCTCCTGCCCCGCTCGAGCGCAGGGTGTCAGTGCGCACGTCAGCCTCCTTGATGTCCACGACGATGCGATCGTCGATCACCGGATAGACCGTAATGCTGGCAAAGGAGGTGTGCCGGCGGGCGTTGGAGTCGAACGGCGAGATGCGCACCAGCCGGTGCACGCCGTCCTCGCTCTTGAGCCAGCCATAGGCGTTGTGGCCCTTCACCTGGATGGTGGCCGACTTGATGCCCGCTTCTTCGCCGGCCGTCTCTTCCAGATACTCGATCTTGTAGCCGTGCTGCTCGGCCCATCGGGTGTACATGCGCAGCAGCATGTTGGCCCAGTCCTGGCTCTCGGTGCCGCCGGCGCCCGCATGGACTTCGACGAATGTATCGAAGCCGTCGGCCTCCCCGGACAACAGCGCCTCCAGCTCGCGCCGCGCCACCTCGGCCTTGAGCCGCCTGAGCGCCGCCTCGGCCTCGCCAACAACGCCGGCATCGTTCTCGGCCTCGCCGAGCTCGATCATGCCGACGTTGTCCTCGACCTCGCGCTCGATCCGGCCAAGCGCTGAGAGCTGCTCCTCAAGCGAGGTGCGCTCCTGCATCAGCCGGCTGGCGCGCTGGGGATCGTTCCACAGATTGGGATCTTCGGCGAGGTGGTTCAGCTCGGCGAGGCGGGCGCGCGCCTTGTCGAAGTCAAAGATGCCTCCTCAGCAGCCCCAGGGACTGCTTGATTTCGCCCACAACGGTCGCAATTTCCGCGCGCATGATCTCACCGGCTCAAGAGAGGAGTCGAATGCCGGATGTAGCGATCCCGCCGGCATTGCGCAAGCGCGCAGCGTTCAATACAACCCGCCGCGGCGCACGGCGCCATCCGCCTCCGGGCTGACGCCAACCGTCTCGGCACCGCCCATGCCGGCGATTGCGTTGTTTTCGGGCGGAGCGGTTCCGGGCTTGAAGGCTTCCAGGATGACACCCGTGGTTCCAGGCCCGGCGCGCTGGCCGGTCTTGACGTCGACGCGGATCAGCTTGATGCCGGGCGGCACGCGGAACGGCATTGCGGGCTTGTCGGCGAGCGCCGCCTTGAAGAAATCCTTGGCGATCGGCGCCGACAGGTGGCCGCCGGTGGCGTCGCGGCCGAGATGGCGCGGCTTGTCGTAGCCCATGTAAACACCGACCACGAGATCGGGCGTGAAGCCGATGAACCAGGCGTCCTTCTCGTCATTGGTGGTGCCGGTCTTGCCGGCAATCGGCTTCTTGACCTCGTTCAATACAGCCGCAGTGCCGCGCTGGATCACACCTTCCATGATCGAAGTGATCTGATAAGTGGTCATAGGATCGAGCACTTGCTCGCGCCGGTCGATCAGGCCGGGCTCGGGCTGATTCTCCCATTTCTTGGCATCGCAACCGCGGCATTCGCGCTGATCGTGCTTGTAGATGGTGCGGCCATAGCGATCCTGGATGCGATCGATCATGGTGGACGTCACCCGCCGGCCGCCATTGGCGATCATCGCGTAGGCCGTCGCCATCCGCAGCACGGTCGTCTCGCCGGCGCCCAGCGAATAGGACAGATAGTTGGGCAGGTTGTCGTAAATGCCGAACCGCTTGGCGTATTCGCCGATCAGCGGCATGCCGATATCCTGCGCCAGACGCACCGTCATCAGATTACGTGATTTCTCGATGCCGAAGCGCAGTGTCGAGGGACCCGCATACTTTTCCTTTGCGTAGTTTTCCGGCCGCCACACGCCGACTCCCGGGCCCTGGTCGATCTCGATCGGGGCATCGACCACGATCGAGGACGGCGTGTAGCCGTTGTCGAGAGCAGCGGAATACACAAACGGCTTGAACGAGGAGCCTGGCTGCCGCATCGCCTGGGTGGCGCGGTCGAACTGGCTCTGATCGAACGAGAAGCCGCCCACCAGCGCCAGCACGCGGCCGGTCAACGGATCCATCACCACCATGCCGCCGGAAACCTCGGGGATTTGGCGCAGTTTGTATTGACCGCTGTCCTTGCCCAGCGGCTCCACGTAAATGACGTCGCCGGGCGCCAGCACCTGGCTCACTTTCAGGGGATTCTTTGCGCTCGACACACGCGCCCACTTGACGCCTTCGAGCGGAATATTCCCGATCTGGCGCTCGCGCCCGACCGCACCGCCCGGCTCACGCGCGGGCTGGAAGCCGATGCGGGCCGACTGTTCGTTGGTCTCCAGCACGACCGCGAGGCGCCAGGGCGCGACATCGTTGAAGGCGCGCACGTCCGCAAGCTTCACGCCCCAGTCGCCGCTGACGTCGATCTTCTGGGTGACGCCGCGGAAGCCTTGCGCCTCGTCGTAGTGGACGAGGCCGTCGGCCAGCGCCTTGTGGGCGATCACCTGCATCTTGGGGTCGAGCGTGGTGCGCACCGACAGGCCGCCCTCGTAGAGGCCCTTCTCACCGTATTTCTCATAGATTTCACGGCGCACATCCTCGGCAAAGAAATCAGCCGCAATGATGCGGGATCCGCTCGCGCGGCGCTGGGCGACGGTGAGCGGCTCTTTCCTCGCCTTTTCGCCCGCTTGAGTCGTCACGTAGCCGTTCTCGACCATGCGGTCGATGACGTAATTGCGCCGCTCGGTGGCGCGCTCGCGCTGGCGGAACGGGTGCAGCACGCCCGGCGCCTTCGGCAATGCCGCCAGATAGGCGGCCTCCGCCACGGTCAGCTCGTTAACCGGCTTGTCGAAATAAAGCAGCGCCGCGGCCGCAACCCCATAAGCGCCGAAGCCGAGATAGATCTCGTTGAGATAGAGCTCGAGAATCTTGTCCTTGGTGTAGGTGCGCTCGATCTTGAGCGCCAGCAGCGCCTCCTTGATCTTGCGCGCGAACGACACCTCGTTGGTGAGAAGGAAGTTCTTGGCGACCTGCTGGGTGATCGTGGAGGCGCCCTGCGGCCTCTTGTTCGTTCCGAGGTTCAGCAGGTAGAGCCACCCGGCGCGGGCGATGCCATTGAAATCAAGGCCGGCATGCTCGTAGAAATTCTTGTCTTCGGCGGAAATGAAGGCATTGATGACGAGCTTCGGCACCGCCTGAATCGGGAGATAGAGCCGGCGCTCCTTGGCGTATTCGGCAAGCAGCTCGCCGTCGGCCGCGTGCACCCGCGTCATCACCGGCGGCTCATAGTCCTGAAGCTGCGAATAGTCCGGCAAGTCCTTGGAGAAATGATAGAGCAACCCGGCAACGGCTGCGACCGCAACCAGGAACACGAGCGACCCCGCCGCGAACAGGAAGCCGAGAAACCTGATCAAAAATCGCATCATCGGCCTATTTTGAACGACCCGCCGAAGTCTACAAACTCGGCTGCCACCTCACAATGCCAAGTTCAGCCTTTAACAGCTTTTCGATGCCACGCTATGCCCGGCCCCGATAAGCAAACGCTGCCACATGACTCAGCGTCCGTTACGTCGCTCGGATTTATGATTAAACTTGGGCAAGAACGGCCTACCGCGCATCATATATCCGCGATTTCCGGACAGCCGATTGCCACCGTAATTGTCACAACCGGCGACTGCGTTCTTATTGGGCACGCGCACCAGTACCGCCGCCAGCCAGGCGCGTTGTGAAGTAAGTGTGGACCGCGTGCACGATGGCGTCACCCGTGCGCGAGCGCCAGCTCTCGGAAACCAGCTGCTTCAAATCCCGCGCGTTCGATACGTAGCCGAGTTCGATCAGCACCGAGGGCACATCGGCGGCTTTGAGAACCCGGAAGCCGGCTGACCTTTGCGGACGCTTGTGCAGGCGCGCCGCGCTGCGCATCTCCTTGACGACGTTGCGGGCGAAATGGGCCGAGAACGTTCTCGTCTCCCGTTGCGCGAGGTCGATGAGAATGTCCGCAATCTCGTCGGGCTCGGCGGCAAGATCGACGCCCGCTATGACATCCGCCCGGTTCTCGGTATCGGCCAGGCGCTGCGCCTCCGCGTCGGAGGCCTTGTCGGACAGAGTGTAGACGGTGGCGCCTTCCGCCTCGCCCTCGCCCCGCGCGAGAGCATCGCAATGAATCGAGATCAAAAGCTGCGCCTGTTGCTGGCGGGCGAACCGCACCCGCTCCGAAAGCTCAACGAAGGTGTCGTCGGTTCGCGTCATCATCACCCGATACTTGCCGGTGGCCTCCAGCTTGGCGCGCAGCGTCGATGCGAATTCGAGCACAAGGTCCTTTTCGAGTTCGCCGCTCGGCGCCCGCGTCCCCGGATCGATTCCGCCATGGCCTGCATCAAGCACGACCACCGGCCGAGAATCGGTCGTGTGCTCCTCGCGGTCGAAGTGAGCCGGCCCCCGTTCGGCCGGCCGCGGCAGGTGATTGTCGATCGCGGCGGCGCGCAGGAATGTGTCGCGATCGACCGCAATCAGGTCAAGCACCATGCGGGCCGGCTGCCCATCCACCGGATCGAGTACGAAAGCCTTCGTGACCCTCACGGGGCCGGTTAGATCGAGGACGATTCGGGACTGACCCGACATCACCAGCCCATAGCGGAACGCCTTGATGATGCCGCGGCCGTGCTCGCCGGTGTCGGGCGGAAGCCGGAAGTCGACCTGCGGGATTTCGATCACGACCCGGTACGGGTCCGCAAGCGCAAACGCCCGCATGTCGATCTTGTGGGAAATATCGATCACCAATCGCGTCTGCTTGTCGTCGCCGGCGAGGCGGGCGTCGGTCGCGATCGCTGGCCCGTCAACAGCCGGCGGGTCGGGCAGCGCAAGCGGCATCTGAGACTGGGCCTGCGACACCAGGGCGAGATCGAGTGCGACCGCCAACACGACCACGCGGACCGCGAGGCTTCCGTTCGTACTCGGCCGGCGCCGGACGGCTGAGCCCAGGGCGTTGCGCCGCACAGTGCGGCCCCGGGATACTACCGCCGATTTATCGTTCGACATAAACTCAGCCAGTGCGCGTGCAAATATGCGGACCACCACTTGATCTCCGGCCCCCTCATCCCCTGGCGTCCTTTTACCCCAATAGGAGCCCATGGTTAATGGATCTTGAAGAAATCATTCGGAAACCGCTGTGGCTACGCTGTAAACGCAATCAAATGGTTATATATTACCCTCGGTGTAGCGCCTATCTGGGCGCACCGGCATGGCAGTTGCGGCTTGCCATGCCTAATTATGCCGCTTAGAAAGGAATCACTGAAGGTTTCGAAGATCCTTGTTCTGTCGCGTTCGGGCATGCCGCCCAATGTTGTTGAGAATCCTGCCCATTAATCCATTCGCAGCGGATCGCGAAGCTAATCGGCCACATCCGCTGCCGGATTTGACAAAGACAGGACAGTCGGTTCTTCGGCCGGGTGGCCGTTTCACCCGGATCTTCAGCTGATACCTGAAGGCGACGCCGTCCTGCGTTGCCGCTCCGCTTTTAGGGTCGAATGCGCCATGCCGGCGATCATTGACAGCGAAAACACCTCGTTTGGCCGAAAGGCCGCAGGGAGCATTCGCTTGTCCGGTCGCGCGTGGCGTGTGCCGATCTTTCCCAAAGACGCGCGCCCGCATTGCGTCGCACCCGGCCGCTTCATGGACCGAAGTTCATGGACGCCGGGCGCGCATTCTGCCGCGCGCTGCCAAGAGACACACCAATGGCCAACAAGATGCTTATCGATGCGACCCACCCGGAAGAGACCCGGGTGGTTGTACTGCGCGGCAACCGCGTTGAGGAATTCGATTTCGAATCGGCAAGCCGCCGCCAACTGAGAGGCAACATCTACCTTGCCAAAGTGACGCGGGTCGAGCCGTCCCTCCAGGCGGCGTTCATAGACTATGGCGGCAACCGCCATGGCTTTCTGGCGTTCAGCGAAATCCACCCTGATTACTACCAGATTCCCGTCGCCGACCGGCAGGCGTTGTTCGTTGAAGAGGAGCGCGCCCACCGGGACGCGGAAGCCGAAGCCGATCGCCGCGCCGGCATGCGGCGCCGCCCGCCCCGGCGTCAGGCCGCCGGACGCCGTTCGGAAACGGTCGC